>OMFR01000166.1_pt1 | contig 42617 bp, 37 predicted proteins | sample 1645691 | NCBI WGS metagenome assembly OMFR01 (sample SAMEA103958132, study PRJEB25191) | human gut metagenome | biome: human-associated habitat [ENVO:00009003]; feature: intestine environment [ENVO:2100002]; material: feces | place: Germany | collected 2013/2015
TGGGCTACACCAAGCTGGGCTATGCCGGTGGTATGGCTGTTCCCGCCGTTGTCCGCTATGGCTACGGTTTCGTGCAGGGCGTTGACGCTGCGGCTGCCGATCTGGGCCTGTCCGACGTCACCCTGAACTACATCTATGGCGGTCAGTTCTCCGGCGATGTTGATATCACCGCTGTTATGGATACCTGGTATGCAAACGGCACTGAGGTCGTCTTCGCCTGCGGCGGCGGCATCTACACCTCCGCTGTCGACGCTGCCAAGAAGGCGAACGGCAAGGTCATCGGTGTTGACGTTGACCAGGCTGGCGTTATCGCAAACTACGCGGGTGTTGACGGCCTGACCGTTACCTCCGCGATGAAGGGCCTGTACCCCGCTACTTACGACGCTCTGAACGACATCATCAACAACGGCAACTGGGCCAACTACGTTGGCAAGATCGCAACGCTGGGCCTCGTCTCCGCGGACGATCCCGAGGCGAACTACGTCCAGATCCCGATGGGCGAGGGCACACAGTGGTCCGACAGCTTCACGCAGGACGACTACAAGGCGATGGTCGCTGATATGTACAGCGGCAAGATCACCGTCAGCAACGACACCACCAAGGCCGCTTCCGACTTCGCTACTGTTATCACGGTCGACGATCAGGGCGCGATCAAGGGCTAATTCGTTCGAACTGACAATCAAGTCCTAATAAAAGGGGGACGGACAACAGTCCGTCCCCTCTTTCTATATCAGATATTTCCCATCAAGGAGGAATCGCCATGGGTAAGACCATCGGCATTTTAGGCGGCATGGGACCGCTTGCAACGGCGGATTTGTTCCGCAAGATCACGCTTCTGACAGATGCAGCCTGCGACAACGAGCACATCCGCGTCTATATCGATTCCAACGCTCGCATTCCAGACCGCACGGCAGCGATTTTGTCCGGCGGGCCGGATCCTGTGCCGGAAATGGCCTCGGCTCTGCGCTCGTTGGAGCGCTGCGGCGCGGACTGCGTTATCATGCCGTGCAACACCGCGCATTATTTCCTTCCCCGCCTGCAGGCCATGACAAGCCTGCCGTTTCTCAGTATGCTCGAGGCTACGGCGAAGACATGCGCAAAGGATTTTCCCGGCCAGACCGCTGCAATCCTCGCAACGAAGGGCACGCTTGCAACCGGCCTTTATGAAAAGGCGCTGAATGCACAGGGCGTGCACTGTCTTGTGCCGGACGAAGGCGAGCAGGATGTGCTGATGCACCTGATCTACGATGTTGTGAAGGCATCCAAGCCGCTTGAACCGGAGCAGGGTGCATGGCAGGCGCTTCTGGACGGACTTCGCGCGCGCGGCGCGGACTATTTTATCCTCGGCTGCACGGAATTGCCTATTATCGCCGATACTTTGCCGCAGCCCGGGCCATTCGTTGACCCGACGGCAGAACTTGCGAAGGCAGCTATCCGCATCTGCGGCTACAAAGTCAAGGGCGAATGAACCGGCAAACAGACAACAGGCTTCCCATCGAACGGGTTCGATGGGAAGCCTGTTTTTGCTGTGTATAAGCACCATATTACAGCGTGAGCGTATGGTATACGTCGCCGGAAAGCGTTTTCCACTGAAAAACGCCGTCTTCCAGCGTCAGATAGCCGCGTGCGGAGCCGTTTTTCGGAATGGAGACAGAGCCGGGGTTCAAATAGAGGTTTTCCTCGCCGAACGGCTCCCACGCGGGTACATGTGTATGGCCATGCAGGAGAATATCGCCGGGGCAGAGCGGCGGCAGGTGCGCGGTGTTGTAGACGTGGCCGTGCGTGGCGTAGATCAGCCGGTTTCCAACCGGGAAGATGCTGTAATCAGCCAGAATCGGGAAGGATGTACCGATTTTACGGGAATCTTCGGCGAATTCACAGCTGCCCAACGGGGCGATGTGCGCATCGCCCCCTACATCCAAAGAGGTAACTGCTTGCGGATTCGCCGCAAATTCTCGAAGGAATTCACTGCATTCTGCCGGGCGGAGCAGAGCCCCGCCCCTACCAACTGCGGTTGCATTTCAACGGTTTTTGCGTAAAACAAACCGTCTATGGTCTTAAGTTGATGACATTGCCCTGAAAGGGGAGGCATTGATCCGATTGATTTTCCCGGAATTGCACGATATAATAAAGAAAAACAAAAAACGGGGGCCTTGAAATGAAAAAACACATCACACGGCTGCTCTTTGCAGCGCTTTTGCTGCTTGCACTGTGCATCGGCGCGTCGGCGGCGGGGACGAGCGGGAAGTGCGGCCCGTCTGCCTACTGGTCATTTGACAGCAGCACCGGCACGCTGACCATCTCCGGCAGCGGCGCGATGAACGATTGTGTATTCCAGTGGGGCGATCCCGATCCACGCCCGTGGAGTGCATATCTAAGCGAGATCAAAACCGTTGTGATCGGGGATTCGATTACGAAAATCGGGAAAGAGTCATTTTCCAGCTTATCCTGCACTACAGTCAGGATTGGAAAAAATGTGCAGGTGATCGGTGAGAATGCATTTATGAATTGTACAAGCCTGACCGGCGATCTTGTGATCCCGGACAGCGTGACCACGATCGACAGATGGGCCTTTTTCGGCAGCGTGATATCAAACGGCACTCTGACGCTTGGAAAGGGCTTGCGGACGATCGGCGAACGCGCATTTACCGATTGCTCCTTCTCCGGCGGTCTGACCATCCCGGAGGGCGTCACAGAGATCGCGGAGGGCGCGTTTTGCTCCAGCAGCAAATACAGCGGTTCGCCCGCGCACGGCAAGATCACCGGCACCCTGACGCTGCCGTCGACGCTGAAAACGATCGGCGCATATGCGTTCGCGTATGAGGGCTTTTCCGGAGAGCTTCTGATCCCGGACGGTGTGACGTGCATTGGCGCGAACGCCTTTGCCGAATGCGACGGCTTTGGCGGGACGCTATCCCTGCCGGACAGCGTCAAAACGGTGGGGGAATGGGCGTTTTATCAGTGCGAGGGCTTTACCGGCCTGAAGCTTCCTGCCGGACTGACCAAAATTGAAAAGCTGTCGTTTGCATTTATGGCTGGCTTGAAAACAGAGGTCGCGATTCCGGAGGGCGTGACGGAGATCGGCGAAGGCGCGTTCGAGTGTTCTTATATGCCGTCCGTCCGCTTGCCGTCCACGCTGAAGAAAATCGAAAAACAGGCGTTCATGCATGCGCATAACCTGACAAAAATTACGCTGCCGGATGGACTGGAAACGATTGGAGACGAAGCGTTTGACGGCTGCCGTTTTAAAAAGGCAATCGTCCTTCCCGCCAGCATCAAATCGATTGGAAAAAAGGCGTTCTATGGATATTCCTATTATGGAAGCGGTACGCTCGGCGCGTATTTCCTCGGCGCAGCGCCCCAGATTGTCGGGACGCTGAACGCCAACTGCTCGTTCCCGTCGGATTGGACGCTCTTTTACCTGCCCGGCACGTCCGGCTGGACGGGCGATACCTATGCTGGCTACAAGATTGCCCTGTGGGACGGCGAAACGCGCTGGGACAACCTGCGTACGAGTAAGTTTGGATACGGTTGGGATTACAAGGGGAACGAGATCGAAACGTCATGGAGCGTCAACACGGACACCGGAAAGGTCACTCTGACCGACGATCTGAACGAGGGCTGCGCCGTCGCAGTCTCCTATGACGCGGAGGGCCGCGTTACGGGCATCGGCGTCCTGCGTACCAAAACGGATTTCGTTGTACTCAACCTGCAGGACACCTGCCGCCTGTTCCTCCTGAACGCATCCTCCGCCCCGCGCCTGAACACGCCAATCACCATCAATGACTACCTCCAGACCTGAGACGCCCCCAAAGCCTGCCCTTGTCGTGCCCCGCACGATAAGGGCAGGCGGCATTTGCGTCAGCCCGCCCCGTCTCCCGGAAATTCTGAAGAAACATTTTACAAAATCCCCGGAAATAAAGCAGCCAGCATCTTGCAATTGCGGCACAGTTCGTATATAATTATTCTACAAATACTAGGGGTAGTGTAGACTCTTGCAGCACCCTGTTACAATTTCACCCCGATTGTACGTCCGACCGAGATGAGGAGGAATGCGAAGAATGAAACGCAACCGAATATTGGCCATAGGCATCGCACTGCTGCTGGCGGTGCAGCTGCTGACGCCGCTTGCCTGCGCCGCAGGCACGACGCTCAAGCTCACAGCCCCGGACAAGCTGCCGGACGTTGGGCAGACCTTTACCGTCACGGCGGAGCTGACCGGCAACACAGGTCTTGCCGCCGTGCAGCTCAGTCTGGGCTACGACGATTCCGTTGTCGAATGCACCGGCATTGAAAACGGCGCGCTCGTTGCCGGTATGCTCGCCGCGAGCAACCCGTACGCAACGCGTGACGGCGTCGGCGCGATCCTCGCAGCGGCGACCACCACCGCCGTCAAGACCGATGGCAGCCTCGCCGTGTTTACCTTCCGCGTCAAGGCGGCGGGCGACGCGAAGCTGACCCTTGCCGATGCGCTCCTGTCCGACACGGACGGCAAGGCGCTCCCGCTTTCCTATTCGCTCCCGGCGCTGATCGCGCAGGGCAGCGGCTCCGACAGCGGCAGCGGTTCCGGCTCTGACGCCGAAAAGCCGGGTACGGACAATAAGAAGTCCGAGGATGATAAGAAATCTGAGGATGAAGAAAAGCCCGAGGATGAGGAAAAGCCTGCGGATGGCGCGCAGGAGGAAGTCAAAGCCGGCTCCTTCCGCGACGTGACCAGCGCGCACTGGGCCTTCGCCTCGGTCGAGCGGGCAGCGGAACTGGGCCTTGTCACCGGCTATTCCGACGGCACCTTCCGGCCCGACACCCACGTGACCCGCGCGCAGTTCGTCCTCATGCTCTGGCGTATGTGCGGCAAGCCCGCTGCGGCCAAGGCGGCCTCGTTTGCAGACGCCAGCGCGGACTGGTATCAGGACGCACTGAGCTGGGCCGTAGAAAAAGGCTATGTGAACGGCCTGTCCGACACGCGCTTCGGCCCCGACGCCCCCATCACGCGCCAGCAGGCCATGGCCATCCTCTTCCGCCTGAACGGCGGGCAGAGCGGCACAGAGCTGACGCTGACCGGCATCTATGAGCAGACCTTCGCCGACAGCACGACCATCGCCTCCTGGGCGAAGGACGCGACCTGGTGGGCGGTCTACCACGAGCTTGTTTCCGGCGTCGGCGGCAGCCGCATCGCGCCGGAGGCCAACGCGTCCCGCGCACAGATCGCGGCGATCCTGCTGCGGTATGCGGATCAATTTATGACAATGGAGGAAGCGGCATGAAAAGAAGATTGCTTGCGCTGCTGCTCGCAGTGCTGACACTCACGATGCTCACCGCAGCCGCGTTTGCGGAAGACACGGAAGTCCTCGGCGTTTATAATGTGACCGGCCCCCTGACCGTGACGAACGGCACGAAGGACGGCGGCTTCTACGCAGGCGCGGACACGTTCAAGCTGAACTGCACCGGCCTGACCGGCGAGTATTCCCTCGTCCTGCTCCTCGCGGGCGACAGCGCCGTCCCCACAGAAGGAAACATCCAGTACATCGACCAGACGAGCGTGGAGGCTGGCAAGGTGACATTCACCCTCAAGCCCAAGGCCCTGACGGAGGGTACATATAACATCTACATCAGCACGACCGACAAGGCGCTCAAGAAGGTCGCATCGTTCAAGTACGGCACAAAGCCGGCGTACACAAAGGGCGATGCAAATTTGGATGACGAAATAGACGTAAATGATGCTGTACATATTTTGAGGTACGCTGCAAGACTGATTGACCTTAGTGAAACGGAATTGAAAGCAGCTGATGCCAATGGAGACGGTGTAGTGGACGTGAATGATGCGGTAATGATTCTCCGCTATCTTGCAAAGCTGATTACAAGTTTTTAAAGACCAATCTGGAGGAGAAATAACGACATATGAAGAATAAGATTAAAAGAGTATGTGCATTACTTCTTGCAATCATGATGCTAATGACGACTCTTAGCGCAAACGTGTTTGCAGGTACTATCTTCACAGGCACAAAAGAAGATACAATTTATCTTAGTTGGCAATATTATGAATACGATAAAACAAACAAGAGCTATACAGCAGTAAGTGCCCTTGAAGAGGGGAAGACATATGCTGCTAGACTGATGTTCCATAATAACCCTGCGGATGAAGAACAGACGATTGTTGGTGCTTCGCTTCACACGGAATATGATGTCGAGGTTGTGAATATTCCCGACGCGGGTGAGGCAACAAAGCGAAGCGTTTTTTGTAAATTAGCGGCTTCGTTTACGCCGAACAATGACGGAAATGGATTACTTATTGCAACCTACGCAACAGCTGATGGCTTCTGGGATGATGGCGATATTGTTACAGACGGCTATTTCTTCGAGGCGCTTTTTACGGCAAAAAAAGCTGCGACATCGGAAGAATTGAAGACGCTTTTCAAAGTCAGCAATGAAAGCAGAATGTTTGACGTGAACAAAAGATCGTTCACGATTGTCGAATGCCCGGCATTTGTGGCCCGCGTCAAGGATGGTGCGGCGGACTTCTTCCCCACCACCACTGCGGCGAAGATCGCAGAAAACCTTGTCGGTGAATACATCGACGAAAACGGCAATGCGACTGCGGTTAGCGGCATCACCGTCACGCTTCCGGCCACTGGCCTTGTGGAAGGCAAAAATGTCGTCACGGCCAGCTATAACGGCTATACCTGCGATGTCACGATCACAGTAAAGCCGGATACCATGACCGGCATTTCGATCACACACGAACCCAACATGAGCTACAACAGCGGCGATAAGCTGAACCTGACAGGCCTTGTCGTTTCCGCGCAATACGCAAGCGGCAATACGGTTGAGCTTGGCTCCGGCGTGTACGCGACTGACCCGGCAAAGAACACCGAACTGACAGTCGCTGAACACAATGGCAAGCGCATCACGGTCACGGTCGGCAGCTTCACTGCGGAAACGACCGGCGTTCTGACTGTGAGTCCCGCCAATATCAGCGGTGCTTCCATTGTAGATGTCGGCCCCTTCGAATACACCGGCGAACAGATCAAGCCCGAACCGGCGGTCAGCCTGAACGGGAAGGAGCTTGTAAAGGACACGGATTATACGCTGTCCTATGACAATAACACCAACGTTACGACAGAGGCCAAGGTGATTGTCACCGCTGCTGGAACCGAGTATACCGGTTCTGCCGAAAAGACCTTTGAGATCACAAAAGCCACCGGCAAACTGACGCTGAAGGTCAACAACGAGGAAAACGCAGTTACGATTACGTACGGCGACTCCATCACGTTCACCGATGGCAACGGTATCGCCATCGGCGGGGGTAATCCTTCTGATGTCGTGATCTACTATAAAACAACGGACGAGAGTACCGGTACAGTATACGACAGTACATCGACACAGTTGAACGTCGGTGCCTATACCTTCTGGGCCGTCCGTTCTGCGGATGACAACCATGAGGCGGCGACCTCCAACGAGGTCGTTGTGACCATCGTTCCGAGAACGGTCACCAACCCGGCGCTGACCATCGAAGGCTTTGCGAAGGGCAGCAGAAAGAGTGACCTTACATTCACGAATGTGACGGCTAATCTGGAAACTCCGACAGGCTACAATTGCTACGAAGGCACGGAAGCCACCGGAAATCCTGATAACGCAGGAAACTTCAAAGTAGGCACTACCTATAGCATTGCCATCACGCTGCACCCGGCAGCAAACTATGCGTTTGACGAGCTTGATCCGGGCTATCTGACCGTTACGATCAACGGGGAAGAGCAGAAAGCCAAGATCGAGAAGGGACCTGAGTTTAACGGCGTGTCCGAATATCAGGCAGTTGTAACTGCGACGACTGCGGATAAGGACGAGCCGACACTCGATCTGAAAGATCTTAGCGCCACCTACGGCGATAAGCTGCTCAACCTCAAACTGGACAGCTGCTCTGCATCCTTTAACGGCCAGCCTGTTGAGGGCACGTTCGCATGGGCGGATGAGTACAATGCAGAAACCCCTGTCGGCGATGCTGGCGAACAAACATTCAATGTAGTCTTCACGCCCGCACAGCAAGAAGTCTACGCCACTGTCACCGGCACTGTCAAAGTGAATGTCGCGAAGAAGCAGATCACATTCACCAAGAGCGACTACGAATGGAAGTCGATCAATGATGATCCGTACACGCTCGATGATTATAAGGCGATGTGCTTCCAGTACGACAAAAACGAGCACGGTATCGAGCCGACCTGCACGAACAATGACATCAGCGACCTTGTAGAGTTCGAAGTGTCCTCGAACAATAAGAGCACCAATGTCATTGCCGCTACGGTTACGGCAAAGGTTCTGTTAAAAGACAAGTACGCTAAGAATTACAAGTTTGATAAAGATAACACGAATATTCAGAGCGCTACATTGAAGGTGCTCCCCATCGTCGTAGAAGGCACTGGCGAATATGCGCATTCTGTGGAAGTCTGCTACACAACGTCCAGTGTGGATATTCCGCTCAGCGCGTTCGGCCTGCCTGATGAAGTCCTCAATGATACGAACAACAAGTACTGGATGAGAACTGACGCTGTTGTCGCAGGTGATGTCGATGTCATCTCCGGTACGCCGACATCCTTTGTCGAGGCCACGCGTACATTGACGCTGAACCTCGCCAGTCTGACGAAGGACGACGCGGGCAAGACCGCATCCGTCACGCTCGGCCTGAAGGTCAACAACTACGAAACGACCAATACAGGCGTAGAGGAGATCGCAGGCGGAGAGGAAAAACTCTTCATCCTGAAGCTGACCGTCAAGATCATCGAAAAAGAAGACGCAGGGCTGGAAGTCTTCGGAATCCCCAAAACGATGGTCTATGGCGATACAGTGAGAGCAGGATCTCCGGACGGCTACTATTATACGGTCAAAAAAGAGGGCAAAAATGCTACATTCTCCGCAATGATAAGCGATACTGCGGTCGTTGCCTTTGACGATGACGAAGGCCTTGCGGCAAAGGGCGTTGGCACTGCTACGATCACCTGCACATATGAATCCGACACCACCTTCGCTACAAAGACATTCACGATCAATGTTACCCCCAAGGGTCTGACCGCCAACGTTTCGCATGACCCCATCATCTACGGCGATGCTGCTCCGACCACTGGTTATTCCGTCGAATTCGAGGGCCTCGTGAACAACGATGAGATCGCGGAAGACGCGTACACCGTAGACACAGAATACACGAAGGGCTGCAAAGTCGACAATTATAAGTTTACCTGCGTTCTGGACACCGATAAGATTAAGAATTACACGATCGGTAACGTTACCGGCGAACTTGTTGTGAACCCGAAGTCCATTGCCGCACCCTCTGTCACGATCAATGACCCGACTGACAAGACATATACAGGTTCTCCCTGCGTGCAGGGCGTTTCCGTCAAGGATTCCGAAGCAAAGCTTACAGTCGATGATATTTCCGTCACATACGAAAATAACATCAATGTCGGCACGGCGACCATCATCTACACTGGTAAGAACAATTACACCGGTGAGATCAGAAAGAACTTCAAGATCACGGAAGCTTCCATCACGGACGACATGATCGCGAATATTCCCAGCGTGACCTACAACACCAAGCCCCATACCCCCGAAGTGACTGTCACGTTCGAAGGCAGCCCGCTCGAGGCTGGCAAGGATTACGACGTTGCATACACCAACAACATCTACGCCGGTACCGCCACCGTTACCGTCACCGGTAAGGGCAACTTCACCGGCACGGCCAGCAAGAACTTCGCCATCGCGCAGGCCTACCTGAGCGTGGAAAATCAGACCGTCACGCACTTCCGCACCGAGACGGATGCAAAGTCCTACGCGGTTCCGGCCGATATGTTCCTCGCTGACGAGAAAGAAACCGGCTTTACCATCACGGTCACCGATTACGACGGCGACGAGATCTTCACGACTGCCCCGGCTGTCAATGGCACCAATGTCAACTATCAGCTGAACGGCACAGTGGGTACGGCGTTCGTTGAAGTCAAGGTCAAGCCTGATTCGTCGAACTATGCAAATGCATCCTTTACGCTGACCTTCGTGGTCAATGACAAAGAGAACGTCTCCGGCAGCATCTCCTTCCCGGATGGCTCCGCTGTCTACACCGGTACTGGCATCAAGTACGAGAATGCGACCATTTCCGGCTATTCCGGCACGCTGCGCTACGGCTACACGCCCAACGCCTCGACCGGCGCTTCGCTTGACGCCTCCGGCCTCCCGCTGACCGTCGGCACCTACACCGTCGCCGTGACCTTCAACAGCGACGCCAGCTTCGGCTACAAGACCGCGACCTTCACCATCACCAAGGCGACCCCGACCGGCACGCCCGGCTACACAAAGCTCGAAACGAGCGGCAAGACCCTTGCCGACGCCAAGCTTACCGTCGGCACCATCCGCCCGGCCGGCACCATCGCATGGGATCTGCCCCTCACGACCGTTCTTGAGGACGGCAAGGCATACGCGTGGACCTTCACCCCGGCTGACACGCACAACTACACCATCCTCACCGGCACGCTCGTTCCCTATGTCGACGACGGCATGGATTACATCCCCGGCGTGATCGGCGGCAATACGGGCAGCTTCAACTTCCATGACGTGAGCCGCCTTGACTACTTCTACGACGCTGTCAAGTGGGCCGCAGAAAACGGCATCGCCTCCGGCACGGGCCGCTACACCTTCTCGCCCAACGCCGTCTGCACCCGCGCACAGACCGTCACCTTCCTCTGGCGCGCAGCCGGTTCCCCGCTGCCCAGATATCGTGTCTGCCCGTTCACGGACGTGAAGCCCAGCGATTATTACTACAACGCAGTCCTCTGGGCTGTTGAGCAGGGCATCACCACCGGCCTCAATGCCACCACCTTCGGGCCTGACGTAACGGTCACCCGCGGCCAGGTCGCAACGTTCCTCTACCGCGCCGCCTCCGCCGCCAAGCCCAGCACGTTCAACCCCTTCACGGATGTCAAGACCACGGCGTACAACTACGACGCCATCCTCTGGGCCTATGACAACCGCATCACCACCGGCACCAGCGACACGACCTTCAGCCCGGACGCCTACTGCACCCGCGCCCAGATCGTGACCTTCCTGTACAGATACTATCAGGGCCGCTGAACAAATTTAAACGGGGCTGCAGCGAGAAATCGCTGCAGCCCCGTCAGCTTTTCAAAGCCCCCCGCGTTCTGAACACTTCTGCGTATGGATCAGGAGTCAAACAGGCACGCATTTGCCGAATAGGCGTGTCTTGCAAAGTGCGTCACATAATGTTACGATATAACGCAATGTGAAAAAAAGTGTATACGGCTGTGCAAATTCGCTTCTGACGCTGGCGGCCCATGAGGAGGCAGCGCTTGCAGGACTGATCCGCGTGGTAGAGGATGGACATACAATCGTTTTTGTGCAGGATATTCTGGTGCGTCCTCAATTTCAGCGGCGCGGCATCGGTCCGGCGTTGTTTGCAGGATCTCTGTTTCATGACAAGACGAAACCGGTCAGCGGCTTTTTTAGCATATGACGGCGGCCCGCAGGTTTTCCTGCGGGCCGCCGTCAACACAAATGAAAAGAGGAATCACGAAATATGCTTTATAATTGTATCCAGCCGCTGCTTCTGCGTCTCCATATGAGCCGGAAGGACATTGCCGAACCGTTTGTTTGAGCGCATTATACGCGCACCGCAGGCAAATGTCAAGCGCTGCATGGGAAAAAGCAATATTAGAATTTCTGAAGGCAGCGTTCAGCAATATGAATAAATCAAACGGGCGAAAATTGTTGACATTAACGATATACATCACTAAAAAAAATAGAAATTCTTTTTATAAAGACATATGTATATGATGCGAGGACATATTGGGTGGGCGTTCGCATTCCCGGAGAATATGCAGCGTGAAGCGGCACAGGCTTTACAGCGGAAGAGGGGACAGGAAAGCATGGAACAGGTACATCAGCAACGATTCACCGAACAGGAAAGCCAGCATGATGCCTGCGGGATCGGAGCCGTTGTCAATATCAGCGGACAGAGAACGCATCGGGCAGTAGATGACGCGCTGAAGATCGTCGAAAAGCTTGAACACCGCACCGGCAAGGACGCCGATGGCACTACCGGCGATGGCGTCGGCATTATGACGCAGCTTCCGTATGCCTTTTTTGAAAAAACAGCGCGGCAGGCGGGAAAACCGCTTCCGGAAGCGGGCGATTACGGCGTCGCCATGATCTTTTTTCCGCAGGATCCGCTCAAACGTATGCGCAGCCGAAAGCTGCTGGAGATGATCCTGTCGCGCGAAGGGCTGGGGCTGCTGTTCTGGCGGGAGGTGCCGGTCTGTCCGGAGATTCTGAGCGAAAAAGCGCGGAGCAGTATGCCTGCGATCGCGCAGTGCTTTATCCGCCGCCCGGAAAAGACCGCGCGCGGCCTGGATTTTGACCGAAAACTGTATCTGGCCCGGCGCGAGTACGAGCATTCCGTCTCCGGCACCTACGTCGTATCGATGTCCAGCCGGACGATCGTATACAAGGGGCTGTTTCTGGTCTGGCAGCTGCGGAAATTCTATCCGGATCTGCAGGACGCGGATTTTGCCTCTGCACTTGCGCTCGTGCATTCCCGCTTCTCCACCAACACCACGCCCTCGTGGAAGCGGGCGCATCCCAACCGCATCATTCTTCACAACGGCGAGATCAACACCATCCGCGGCAACATCAACCGAATGCTTGCCCGCGAGGAGACGATGGCCTCTCCGGTTCTGGGCGAGGAGATCGCCAGAGTCTATCCTGTCGTGGAGACGGACGGCTCTGATTCGTCCATGCTGGACAACACACTGGAATTTCTCATGTACAGCGGCATCGAGCTGCCAAAGGCCGTGATGCTGTGCATCCCGGAGCCGTGGGGACGGGATAAGAATATGTCCCGGGAAAAGCGCGATATGTTCCACTATTACGCCTCCATGATGGAGCCGTGGGACGGCCCGGCAGCCATCCTCTTCTCCGACGGCGAGCAGGTCGGCGCTGTGCTTGACCGCAACGGCCTGCGCCCGGCACGCTATCTGGTCACAAACGACGGCTATCTGATTCTGGCCTCAGAGGTCGGCGCGCTGCCGATCCCGCCGGAGCGGATCGTCCGCAAATCCCGCCTGCAGCCGGGGAAAATGCTTCTGGTCGATACCCGGACCGGCACCGTTCTGGAAGACCGGGAACTCAAGCACCGTTACGCAGCGGAGCATCCCTATGGCGAGTGGCTCGATCAGGAGCTGCTGCAGCTGGCGGATATTCCGATTCCAAACCGGAAGGTTCCGGAATACACGGCGCTGGAGCGCAGCCGCCTGTATAAGATCTTCGGCTATACCTATGACGAGATCCACTCAGCCATATTGCCCATGGCGAAAAACGGCACGGAACCGACCGCCTCCATGGGGGCGGATATCCCGCTGGCCGTCCTGTCAGAAAAGCATCACCCGCTGTTTGAGTATTTCAAGCAGATGTTTGCGCAGGTCACGAACCCGCCGATCGACGCGCTGCGCGAGGCCATCGTTACTGACACGACCGTCTACGCAGGTTCCGACGGCAATCTTCTTTCCGACTGCGCGGAAAACTGCCGCGTCCTGCAGATCAACAATCCCGTTCTGACCAGCCGGGATCTCATGAAGATCGAAGGGCTTCATATGCCGGGACTTCAGGCGAAGAAGGTCTCGCTGCTGTATTATAAGAATGCCTCGCTTGCGCTTGCACTCGACCGGCTGTTTGTCGCCTGTGATAAGGCGTATTACGCCGGGGCAAACATCCTCATCCTCTCCGACCGCGGTGTGGATGAGAACCACATCGCCATCCCGTCTTTGCTGGCAGTGTCCGCCGTGCAGCAGTATCTTGTCCGCACGAAAAAGCGCACGGCGATCTCCCTGATCCTTGAGAGCGCCGAGCCGCGCGACGTGCACCATTTCGCCACGCTCTTCGGCTACGGCGCAAGCGCGGTCAATCCCTATCTCGCGCAGGACTGCATCGGGGAGCTCGTCGCCGAAGGGGCGCTCAACAAGGACTACTATGCCGCGGTCGATGCCTATGATCAGGCCATTCTGGACGGCGTGATGCGGATCGCATCCAAAATGGGCATTTCCAGTATGCAGTCGTATGAGGGCGCACAGATCTTTGAGGCCGTCGGCATCTGCAGGGATGTCGTGGACCGGTATTTCACAAACACGGTCAGCCGCGTCGGCGGCGTCGGCTTGCAGGAGATGAACGACGCTGTTGTCTGGCGGCATGACCGGGCGTTTGACCCGATGGATCTGACCGTCGATCTGACTGTCGATTCTTCCGGCTTCCACAAGCTCCGCTCCGGCGGCGATATGGAAGATCATATGTATAATCCGATGACCATCCTGACGCTGCAGAAGGCCGTCCGCACCGGTGATTTTGCGTGCTTCCGCAGGTACTCCGCCATGGTCGACGATGAATTGCTGCCGCATACGCTGCGCGGTCTGCTCGGGTTCCGGCTTGACGAGACAAAGGCAATTCCGCTGGGCGAGGTCGAGCCAGCCTCCAGCATCGTCAAACGCTTCAAAACCGGCGCCATGTCCTACGGCTCCATCTCCGAAGAAGCGCACCGCTGCCTTGCCATTGCGATGAACCGCCTGGGCGGAAAGTCCAACTCCGGCGAGGGCGGGGAGGAACCCGCGAGACTCGGTACGGAGGAAAACTCCGCCATCAAGCAGGTCGCTTCAGGCCGGTTCGGCGTTACAAGCGAGTATCTTGTAAGTGCAAGCGAGATCCAGATCAAGCTGGCGCAGGGCGCCAAGCCCGGCGAGGGCGGCCATCTGCCCGGCAGCAAGGTCTGGCCGTGGATCGCGCGCACGCGGCATTCCACGCCCGGTGTGGCGCTCATCTCACCGCCGCCGCACCATGATATCTACTCGATCGAGGATCTGGCACAGCTGATCTACGATCTGAAATGCGCCAACGAAAACGCTGATATTTCCGTCAAGCTCGTCTCCGAGGCGGGCGTTGGTACCATTGCCGCAGGCGTTGCCAAGGCAGGCGCGCAGACGGTGCTCATTTCCGGCTATGACGGCGGAACCGGCGCGGCCCCGCGCAGTTCCATTTACAATGCTGGTCTTCCGTGGGAGCTTGGTCTGGCCGAAGCGCACCAGAGCCTCATTGCCAACGGTCTGCGCGGCCGTGTGCGCCTCGAAACAGACGGCAAGCTTATGACCGGCCGCGATGTGGCAATCGCCTGTATGCTCGGCGCGGAGGAGTTCGGATTTGCAACCGCGCCGCTGGTGTGCCTCGGCTGCGTCATGATGCGCGTGTGCAATCTTGATACCTGCCCGATGGGCATCGCGACCCAGAGACCGGAGCTGCGGAAAAACTTCTGCGGCAAGCCGGAGTATGTCATGCACTTTATGGAGTTTGTCGCACAGGAGCTGCGCATGATCATGGCGAAGCTCGGCGTGCGCACGGTCGACGAGCTGGTCGGTCATACGGAGTATCTGCACATCCTGCCGCATCAGATCACGCAGCGCGCCGCGATGGTAGACGTCTCCGGCATTCTGGCCCGCTGCGGCGAGGAAAACTGTCATTATGATCCGGTACAGCGGTTCGATTTCAAGCTGGATACGACGCTGGATAAGCAGGTGCTTCTGCCGCTGCTTCCGAAAAAGGGAAAACCGGCTGTCCCAAAGCGCTGCACTGTTGATATTTCCTGTTCTGATCGTGCATTCGGCACGCTCTTCGGCGCGGAGATCACGCGCCGCTGGGGCAGCACGCTGGAGGATGATACTTATCAGATTCACTGCCGCGGCGGCGCCGGGCAGTCATTCGGCGCGTTTTTGCCGAAGGGCGTAACGCTTTCGCTCGAGGGCGACAGCAACGACTACTTCGGCAAGGGCCTTTCCGGCGGCAGACTGGTCGTTTTTGCGGATCGGGCCAGCACGTTTGAGCCTGCCGACAACGTCATCATCGGCAATGTCGCGCTCTACGGCGCAACGAGCGGCAGCGCCTTCATTTCCGGCATTGCGGGCGAACGCTTCTGCGTGCGCAATTCCGGCGCGACCGCCGTTGTGGAGGGCGTCGGCGACCACGGCTGTGAATATATGACGGGCGGCACGGTCGTCGTTCTGGGGCCTACCGGTCGGAACTTTGCCGCCGGGATGTCGGGCGGCGTTGCCTATGTGCTGGACCCGGAGCATAAGTTTTATCTGCGCGTCAGCAAGGAGCTTGTCTCCGTCGAGGCCGTTACACAGAAGCAGGACATTTCCCGTCTCCGGGAGCTTCTACAGCGTCATGTGGCGCTCACAGGCTCAAAAAAAGGCCGCGCCATTCTCGAACACTTCAACGAGCGGCTTGCGGATTTCAAAAAGATCATTCCGTATGACTACAGCCATATGCTGCAGCTGATCGGCCGGTATGAGGCAGCCGGTATGACGCGGGATGAGGCAGAACTTGAAGCGTTTTTGAAGCGGGAGGAATAAAGTCATGGGAAAACCGACTGGATTTCTGGATTATACGCGCGTGAACTGTCCGAGCCGTGACGCGGCGGCGCGCACAGGCGACTATGCGCCGGTCGAGCTGCCGCTGTCTGAACGGAACCGCCGCCGGCAGTCCGGCCGCTGCATGGACTGCGGCGTGCCGTTCTGCCAGGCAGGCGCGTCGTTTGAGGGCGTGCTGCTCGGCTGCCCGCTGCATAACCTGATCCCGGAGTGGAACGATCTTCTATGGAACGGAAATTATGAGGGTGCGCTGCAGAGGCTGCTGAAGACAAGCCCCTTCCCGGAGTTTACAGGCCGGGTCTGCCCGGCGTTGTGTGAAAGAGCCTGCGTCTGCGGCCAGGTGTCCGAGCCGGTCACGATCCGGGAAAACGAGCTTTCCATCATCGAGTATGGCTTTGAAAACGACCTGATGCAGCCCATGCCGTCCGCTGCGCGTTCGGATAAAAAAATCGCGGTGATCGGCTCCGGCCCGGCCGGACTTTCCGCAGCTTACAATCTCAATCGCCGCGGCCATCATGTGACGGTTTTTGAAAAAGACCCGCTTCCGGGCGGGCTTCTGACCTATGGCATCCCGGAAATGAAGCTGCCGAAGCAGATCGTTGCCCGCCGCATTTCGCTTATGGAGCGCGAGGGCGTCAGCTTCCGGACAAGCTGCCATGTGGGGCAGCAGATCAGCCCGGAGGAACTGGCCGCACAGTTTGACCTTGTGATCTTCTGCTGCGGCGCGCAGCAGCCGCGGCCGCTGCCGTTTGCCGAAACGGCCGGTGTTTTCTACGCGCTCGATTATCTGCGCGCCTCGGCGCAGTCGCTGCTTGAAAAAACAGAACCCGCCGTAACGGCGTCCGACAGGCAGGTCGTGCTGGTCGGTGCGGGCGACAGCGCTTCAGACTGCATCTCCGTTGCGCTGCGGCAGGGCTGCCGGTCCATCACGCAGCTGATCCGCAAGCCGCGCACGGAGCAGACAGAAAACGCGACCATGCGCACGAGGAGGCGGAGGCTGTCTTCGGCGCGGATATCCGGCGCTATGAGACGCAGATCGAACGGCTTGTCTGCGGCGATGACGGCTCTGTAAACGCGGTGATCCTGCAGGGGAGCGGCGAACAGCTGCCCTGCGATCTGCTGCTGCTTGCCTCCGGCTTTTCCGGGTGTGAACCGGCGTCTGTGGATGCGTATGAGGCTGTCCGGAAGACCGGCGTGCCGGCCCTGACAGCAGGCGATATGGCGTCCGGCGCGTCGCTCGTTGTGCTGGCTATTGCCAGCGGCAAACAGGCCGCTGCGCAGGCGGACGCAAGTCTTATGGGCTACACCAATATTCTTTGAACACGATACGAAAGGATGTGCTTACTATGAGCAGGAAAAGAAGTCTCGGTGTGATCGGGCTTGGCCATGTGGGCGCGCACGTCGCGTATGCACTGGCTGTACAGGGCATCCGCCGCAATATGCAGCATCTCAAGGAACTATAAAAAACCGTTCAGACAGGAGGCTATGACGATGAACATCAGCATGACAAAAACAACGCATCCCGGCAAGCTGCCGCCCGCCGACCGGCTCGGCTTCGGCTCCGTATTCACGGACCATATGTTTCTGATGAATTATACAGACCGGGAGGGGTGGCACAACGCGCGCATCGTACCCTTCGGGCCGATCAGCATTTCTCCGGCGGCAAGCGTTCTGCATTACGGCACGGAGGTCTTCGAGGGACTGAAGGCGTACCGCCGCCCGGATGGAGCGGTGCAGCTGTTCAGACCCTGGGAAAACGTCGCACGGCTGAACCGCTCCTGCGACCGGCTGGGCCTGCCGCGCATCGATGAGCGCGACGGCCTGCAGGCGATCCGGGAGCTGGTAAAGATGGATGCCGCGTGGGTCCCGTCTGCTCCCGGTACCTCGCTCTATATCCGCCCCTTCCTGTATTCGACAGACCCGACGCTTGCCCTGCATGGCGTGCATGAGGCGACATTTGCAATCATTCTGTCTCCGTCGGGAAGCTATTTCTCAGACGGCCTGAAGCCTGTGCCGATCATGGTCGAGACGGAGGACGTGCGTGCGGTGCGCGGCGGAACGGGCGAGGCCAAGTGCGGCGGCAACTACGCCGCAGCCAACCGCGCGGGCGATAAGGCGCTGGAAAAAGGATATTCGCAGGTCCTGTGGCTGGACGGCGTGGAGCGAAAATACGTGGAGGAGGGCGGCGGCATGAACGTCATGTTCAAGATCGCCGGAACCGTCGTCACGCCGATGCTGACAGGCTCGATTCTGCCGGGCATTACCAGAAAGTCCTGCATCGAGCTGCTGAAGAGCTGGGGCGTTCCGGTCGAGGAGCGGCTGCTCAGCGTGGACGAGCTGTTCGAGGCTGCCAAAAACGGCACGCTGGAGGAAGCGTGGTGCGTCGGCACCGCAGCCGTCATTTCGCCCATCGGGGAGCTGGCATGGAACGAAGAAACGTTCGAGGTCAACCAGAACCGGATCGGCGCGCTGTCACAGAGACTCTACGACGAGCTGACTGGCATCCAGTGGGGCACCCGGCCAGACCCCTTCGGCTGGACCTGCGTTGTATAACCGCAGACTGCCTTTTAAGAACATGTAGGTCTGTGCCTTCAGGTACAGGTGTCACAGCCGAAAAAGAACACCTGCTCCAGATGCGGCTGTGCGCCGCTCTTCGGATCCCGTTCCATACGGATCACATCGCGCATATATGTGCGCCAGCGTGCGCTGACAGGCGCGTCCTGCTGCACGACAAGCGCTGTTTGCAGATTGTCACATTCGTAATATCCGAAAAGCGTATCGCCTGCCTGCCAGATCGAATGGTTCCGGATTCCGGCGCGGCGGAACATCTCCAGCATCTCCGGCCAGATCTCGTCATGCCGCCTGCCGGAGCAGTTCCGGCAGGCGGCATTTTATCACGCGCCAGATACAGGAAAGCGCTGCCGGAAAGATGGGCAATTTCGCAGCGCAGGCAAGGAATACGGGAAAAAGCACCTGCGCGGACTGCTTCAGGGCGGTGCAGCTCCATGCAGAGCGGACTTTCCGGTGACTGTACCCTCCGGCAGCGAAATGCACAAATCTGCAAGGAAGAATTCTGCGCAAATAGAGATTGTGCTGCATGGATATTTTCAAAAAAGTCGCTATAATACAAATAAGAACGCTGCTCTCCATTCACCTGCCGAAAACGGAGGGGTATAATCAAACTGCGAATGAAACCTCGCAGAGATTACGAAGCAGGAGGAAAAACAATGAAAAAGAGTGTTTCAAAATGGATGGCATTGCTGCTTTCCGTCATTATGATCGTGATGTGCGCGGCGGGGTGCAGCAAGGCCCAGACGCAGCAGCCCGCGTCGGATCATACCGCCGGCGCGCCCGCGCAGGCAGCCGATACGCCGGCGCAGGCAGACGAACCGGAACAGACAGACGCGCCTGAGCAGGCTGAACCGGTCACCATCACGTTCTGGCATACCTACGGCGACAGCGAGGAAGCGCAGTTTCTGAACGTCGTTATGCCGCTTTGGGAATCGCTTCATCCCGAGATCAGGGTCGAGGCTGTCCGTCAGGACAGCAGCCAGTACCACCAGATGATCGTGACCTCCTTCGGCACCGGCATGAGCCCGGACGTGGCCCGTGTGGACATTGCCAATATTGCGGCCTATGCCAAGCAGGGCGGTCTGGCCGCGCTGAGCGATTACCCGGACTTCGCAGAGCTTTCCGCATCGTATCTGGATGCACCGCTTTCGACCAATCTCTATCAGGGCAAATATTACGGCCTGCCGCTGGATACCAACTGCAAGGCGGCCGTTGTCAACACCAACGTTCTCAAGGAGCTGGGGATTGACGAGATCCCCGCTACCATGGAGGAGTTCATCGAGGCTGCCAAGACCCGCGGCACTTATTCCCTGAACGTTTCCGGCGTCGGCGACTGGGATATGTACCCGTATTTCTGGCTGTTCGGCGGCGTGCTGACCGACGACGGCTTCACCACGGCCAGCGGTTATCTGGACAGCGACGCCAGCATCGCAGCCATGCAGAAGATCGTGGAGCTGCACGACGAGAAGGTCCTTACCATCCGCGACGTGGACGGCTCCGTGGACGCATGGGACGGCATCAACAGCGAATACGCCATGTTCTTTGAAGGCCCGTGGTACTTCGGTTCTTATGAGGACAGCCTCTCCAAGGGCATCACCGCAGCGACCATTCCCACCTATGAAGGCCGCAGCGCGTCCGTGGTCGGCGGCGAGGATATCGCCGTGTTCGCCACCAGCGCGCACCCGGAGGCAGCCTATGAGTTTGCCAAGTTCATGACCTCCGAGGATGTGCAGCTTGCCATGCTCGAGGCCGGTCAGCTGCCGATCCTCAAGTCGCTGGTAAGCAGTGAGGCCGTCCAGAGCAACCCCGTCTGGTCTGTTTATATGCAGCAGATGGAATCGGCCAAGGCGCGCATTCCGTCCCCCAACAACTCCGCGATCCAGGAGATCTGGAGCGAAACGGTGACCAGCATCTTCGTCGATGGTGCGGATGTGGCGCAGGCGCTTCACGATGCGGCGGCCCGGATCGACGAGCAGCTCAGCTAGACCGCGTCTTACAGCAGGCCGCAGGACCCAACGGTTCTGCGGCCTTTTTGAGAAAGGAGGAGGGGTATCCCCATGGTTTCTGCCGAAAAAGCCGGCCTGCGGGCCGGGCGGCCCGGTGCAGTCCGCAAGGGCGTGCGCGGCTGGATCACGGCACTGCCGTTTATCCTGCCGGGGCTGATCCTGGTGGCGGTGTTCGTGCTCTATCCGCTGCTGTTTACGATCCGTATCGCGCTGTCCGATTATCAGATCGTGCAGGGAAACATCACGTTTATCGGTCTTGAGAATTTCAAAAAGGTTCTGTCCGGCGGCTCCCGGTTCTGGTATGCCTATCGGAACAACTTCCTTTACGCGCTCGTGACCGTCCCGTTTATCCTGCTGGGCGGTATGCTGTTCGCGTATCTGATCAACAATCTCAAACGCGGACAGGGCGTCTTCCGCGTGGGCTTTTATCTGCCGGTCATCACCTCATGGGTCATCGTCAGTCTGGTGTTCCAGTATATGTTCAATAATTCCAACCGCGGGCTGATCAACTACATTCTCGTGGATGTGCTGCATATACTGGACGACTATGTGCCGTGGCTGCTGCGGGAGTGGTCCGGCAATGCGGCTATCTGGCTTATGGGCATCTGGAAAAACGTCGGCTGGTCCATGCTGATCTATCTGGCGGCGCTTCAGAGCATTCCGAAGGAGCGGTATGAGGCAGCGGAGCTGGACGGCGCGGGACTCTGCGCGAGATTCCGGTATATCACCATGCCGAGCCTGCGGCCCACGACCTTCTATGTCATGGTAAACATGATCATCGGTTCGTTCAACGTCTTTATTCAGGTCATGATGCTGACCGGCGGTAATCCGAACGGCAAAACGTCCACGCTGCAGTATCTGCTGTATGACAAGGCGTTCAATCAGTTCGCCTTCGGCGAGGCTTCCGCCATCGGCATGATCTCCGCCGTGACCATCGTAATCCTGACGGTGATCCTGAACCGGACGCTGAAGCTGAACAGCACAGAACAGGAGGGATAGGCTTGAAACACGTCAAAAGCAAAAAGGGATCGGAGCTTCTGGGCCAGATCCTGCTGTGGGCGCTGCTGATCAGCGCGCTGCTGGTCTTTTCTGTTCCGTTTTTCTTCATGATCAGCAATTCCTTCGAGGAATTCAGCTATGTGCTGCCATATCCGCCCAGACTGCTTCCGACCAGACTGGACTTTTCCGCGTATAAGCATATTCTGGAGCTGGAGATCTTTCCGACGGCGGTCTGGAACAGCGTCGTCAATACCTGTGTAACGGTCGTTCTTTCCGTATTCATCTCCACGCTCTCGGCCTACGGCTTCGCCCGTATCCAATTTCCGGGCCGGGACAAGCTCTTTGGAATTTATCTGTTTACGCTGATGATGCCGGGCTTTCTGAACATCATACCGCAGTTTCTGATTTTGAAGGGCATTCAGCTTCCGGGCCTGACAAACGGCCTGATCGGGACGCGGGCCGGTCTGATCCTGGTGTATGTGGCGACCAACGTCTGCGGGCATACGTTTTTTCTGCGGAATTTCTTCCGAAGCCTGCCGGATTCTCTGTCTGAATCGGTCATTATCGACGGCGGCGGACACGGCACGATCTTTTTCAAAATCATGCTGCCCCTCTCCAAGCCGGCGATCGGCACGATGACCATCTTCGCGTTTCAAGGCTTCTGGGAGGAGTATTTTACCGCCAAGGTGCTCGTTGGCGCGGATGAGAAAATGATGACGCTCCCGCTGCTGCTGCAGCGGCTCAACGGGCAGTACGCCACGCGCTGGGAGTGGGTCTTTGCCGCGTCGATCCTCGCGCTGATACCGGTCGTCGCGCTGTTTATCCTGTTCCAGCGGAAAATGGTCGTCGGCGGCCTGACACAGGGGGCGGTGAAGGGATGAAGCTGATCTGTGAATTTGACCGCGCGCAGTATCTGACCGGGCAGGAGGTACGGCTCAGCCTGCCGGAGGGCGTGAACGCGCCGCGCGTATGTGTATACCAGCTGGAAGCACCCATCGACTGCTCCGTGCGCCAAAACGGGCGGACGCTGATCCTGCCGCCGCTGCCGGCCGGCAGCTACGGAATCACCGTCGAAGTCGGCTCTGCACAGTGGGAGGGTGCGTTCGACGTTGTGAAGGATCCCCGTCAGGTGACGCGGTACGCATTTTTATCGGATTTTACCTCCGCGGACACCGAAACGCAGGACGTGGACTGGATCCGGCGGCTGCATTTTAACGCCGTGCAGTTTTATGACTGGATGTACCGCCACGACATGCTGCTGCCGCCGCAGGAGCGGTATCTCGATCCCATGGGCAGGGAAACCGACCTTGCCGCGATCCGCGCGAAGATCGCCGCCTGCAAGGCTGCCGGGATCCGGCCCATTGCCTACGGCGCTGTCTATGCCGCTGCAAAGGAGCTGTTTGCAGAGCACCCGGAATGGGCCATGTATACCATGGACGGGCAGGCGATGACCTTCGCCGGGTGGCTCTATTACATGAATATCGTGCCAAGCTGCGGCTGGTCGGAGCATATTCTGGCAGAATTCCGAAAGGCTGTCGCCTTTGGCTTTTCCGGGATCCATATGGACACCTACGGCTTCCCCAAGCAGGTCTGGGATGCGGAGCGGCGCCCGGTCGAGCTGACCGATGCGCTTCCGAAGCTGATCGACCGGGCAGCGGAGGCAGTTCGAACGGAAGATCCCGCCGCCGGTGTGATCTTCAACGCCGTCAACAACTGGCCAATGGAGGCGGTAGCCGGAACAAGGCAGGATGCAGTCTACATTGAGGTCTGGCCGCCGAACGACCGCTATTGCGATCTGTATACGCTGATCCGGGAGGCGCGGTTGTGCTCCGGAAAGCAGGTGGTGCTCGCAGCGTATCTGCATCCGTTCCAGCAGGCGGACACGGACGGCGCGGAACGGGCGTTCCGCCTGTCCTGGGCCGCGATCAGCGCTGCCGGCGGCACACAGCTGGTGCTGGGCGAAAATAAAGCCGCCCTGCAGGACAGCTACTATGCAAACTACGCTTCTCTCCGAGCAGCCTTTTTGCCCGTCGTGCAGCGGTACTGCGATTTTCTGGTGCGCTATGCCGCGCTTTTGTATCTGGATGCCGGCATGGACATCGGCCGCACCGCGGCCGGTGGGATCAATGAGGATATTCAGTTCGAAGCGGAGGACTGTGCTTTTTCCACGGACGCGCAGGCGGATACCATCTGGAGCATGATCCGGGAAAGCGGGAACCGCCTGAACATTCAGCTGATCAACCTGCGCGGGAACAACGCGCGCTGGAACGAGGCAAAGGCCGCGCCGAGGGCCGCGGAGAACATCCGGATCCAGGTGCGGCTCGACCGGCCGGTCGCCGGTGCGTTTGCCGCTTCGCCGGACGGCGAAAGTCTGTGCGCGGAGCGTCTGCCGCTGACCTGCCGGCAGACACCGCAGGGCCGGATCTATACGGCTGAGCTTGCGCGGCTGGACTATTGGACCGCAGTCTGGTTCACAATGGGGGATGAAGTATGCTGATATCCTACAATGCAGATCTGCTCCCGAAGGTGCGGATGCTGGGACAGATCCGGTATAACGAGCCGTGGATCCATTTTTCCCGCTGCATCAACGAATGGGTCCTGTATGTGATCCGGGACGGGAATCTGTATTTGCAGGAGGACGGCATTCGGTATCACCTGAGCGCGGGAGATTTCTTCCTGCTGGAGCCGGGCCTGCCGCATGAGGGCTTTCAAAAGGCCGCCTGCGACTATTATTACGCGCATTTCACGCATCCCGATATGCACCGGGCTGCAGACGACCGGCAGGCGATGGCGCTGCTGGCGGAAAAACGGCGGAAAAGTCTGGTCGGCTATAATCTGGATGCCTGTGATCCCACGGCTCCGGAGACCTGCCTGCCGAAGCAGTTTCATCTGACCGGCGGAGAATTCAAATCTCAGCTGCATACGGCAGTGGAGTGCTACGACAGCCGGGAGGACGACTATAAGCGCCGGGCGTCCGCTCTGCTTCACAGCTTTCTGCTTCAGACGGCGCACGAGCATCTGCTTGCCAAAAACAGCGCACAGGGACGGAAGATCCGAAAGTCCGACGTGATCGCGGAGCAGCTTCTGCGCTATCTGAATCAGAACTATACTAAACATCTGACCAGCCGGGAGATTGAGGAACTGTTCGAGGGAAACTTCGATTATCTGAACCGGGTGTTTTCCTCCCTGACCGGCTCGCCGGTGTTTGCCTATCTCAACATTTTGCGGATCAACAACGCAAAGCAGCTGATCTCCACGACCGATCTGCCGTTTTCGGAGATCGCGTATCTGGTCGGGATCGAGGATCGATACTATTTTTCCAAGCTGTTTCGAAAAATGACCGGCATGAGTCCGACGGAATACTACAAGGAGGTCAGAAGCTGATACGATGCAGGGGCGAAAAGAAGAAAATGCAATGTGTGCGGCATGGTGGAAGGAACGGGTATTTTACCAGATCTATCCGCGCAGCTTTCAGGATTCCAACGGCGACGGGATCGGGGATATCCCCGGGATCATCTCCCGGCTGGATTATCTGAAATGGCTGGGCGTCGGCGCGGTCTGGCTGTGCCCGGTGTATGATTCTCCGAATGCGGACATGGGATATGATATTCGTGATTACGAAAAAATCATGTCCGAATTTGGGACAATGGAGGATTTTGATACGCTTCTGCGGGAAATGCACAAGCAGGACATCAAGCTGGTGATGGATCTTGTTGTGAATCACTCCTCCGATGAACACCCATGGTTCGTGGAATCGCGAAAGAGCTTGGACAATCCCTGCCGGGACTACTATATCTGGCGCGACGGCAAAAACGGAAAGGAGCCGAACAACTGGTCGTCCTTCTTTACGCCGTCGGCATGGAGCTACGATGAGAAAACCGGCCAATGGTACCTGCATCTGTTCAGTGAAAAGCAGCCGGATCTGAACTGGGAGAATCCAAAGCTCCGGGAGGCGGTCTATGCCATGATGAATCGCTGGTTTGACCGCGGCGTAGACGGCTTTCGGATGGACGTGATCAGTTTAATTGCAAAAGCGCCCGGTCTGCCGGACGGGCAGGGGGACGGGTATGTGTTCTCACCGGAGCAGTTCGCATTCCAGCCGAAGCTGCACGAGTATCTGCGGGAAATGCGCCGCCGCTGCTTTGACGGGAGAAACTGCATGTGCGTGGGCGAAACGACCTTCGTAACGCCGGAGAATGCAGACTCCGTTGTCGGCGACGGCCGGGAGCTGGATCTGCTGTTTCAGTTTGATTTTATGGATCTCGACGGCTGTGGCGGCAAATGGAATGTGATCCCGTTCGACCTGAGAAAACTCAAGCAGCTTCTCGTGCGCTGGCAGGAGGCAATCGACTGGAACACCCTGTTCTGGGGCAACCACGATCAGCCGCGGGCCGTGTCGCGGTTTGGCTCCGACGCTTCGGAGGCGCTGCGCGTCCGGAGTGCGAAGATGCTGGCGGCGGCCATGTATCTGCTGCGCGGAACGCCGTTTTTGTATCAGGGCGAGGAGATCGGTATGACAAATTTCCCGTTCCGGGACGAGACGCAGCTCCGCGATGTGGAGAGCCTCAATCTGCTCGCGCAGGCCCGGAAGGACGGACGGGAAGCCTGGGCGTGGAACGGCATCCGCAAAAAAGGCCGCGACAACGCGCGTACGCCCATGCAGTGGGATGCTTCCGCCAACGCGGGCTTCACAGCCGGAACGCCGTGGATCGATGTGAATCCGAACTACCGGCAGATCAACGTGCACGAAGCGCAGGCAGACCCGGATTCGATCCTGCACTTCTACCGGAGGCTGCTGGCGCTGCGGCAGGGCTCGGATGCGCTGCGCAGCGGAACATTCCGCCTGCTCCTGCCGGAGCACCCGCAGCTTCTCGCTTATGAACGCGCCTGCGGCGAAGAACGGATCCGCGTATGCTGCAATTTCAGCGGCGCACCTGCCGTGCTCCCGCCGGAAATGCAGGGAGACTGCCTCCTCTGCGACGGCGTCGAGAATGGCCGGATGGAGCCATACGGCCTGTGCTGCGTGCAGCTTCTGCACCACTGATCGTCTCTGCGCAAACCAGGATCTGCATACGAAAAAACACAAAAAGCGGCGGAGAGGATGCCACGCGTATCCTCTCCGCCGCTTTTCAATAATCAAAGATTTCAGAACGCGGGCTGCTTATCACAGAGCCGATGCAAGTTACAACAAAGGATGGTCGCAAGCGAAATGGCAATCTAGCAACCTCCCGGCAAATAGATTCTAAAACCAGTATAAGTGACATTGATCAAATAGGGAGGGTTAGTGTTCTTGATGACCATACCCTCCACCCGATAAAATAACAGAAAACCTACGACGGGACCGCCTCACGGCGTGGAATGCTATAATCAAAGAGTAATGGCTGTGCGGAACTTTGCTGTTGACATTTCAACATCCATGTGGTATAGTCCGAAAGTTGAGATTTCAACAAAAGCATTCGTGAGGGAGGAGCGCAGCCATGCAGGAGCGATTTGAGACGTTTACGGTTTTGATCAACCGGATCAGCCGCGACATACGGAGGATAAAAAATCAGGAGATGGCCGCCTATCATCTGCGAAGTGCCCATGTGTCCTGTCTGTACTACATATATTCTCTGGATGGCGTGACTGCGGCGGAGCTGTGCGAGCACTGCGAGGAGGACAAGGCGACCATTTCCCGTGCGTTGGAGCATCTTGAAAGTAACGGATTTATCGTCCGGAATTCTGAACGGGCCAAACGGTACAGAAGCCCTTTGCGCTTGACTGAAAAAGGTCAGGAGGCCGGCAAACGGATCGCGGAGAAAATCAGCGCCGTCCTTGATACGGTCAGCCGTACCCTTACGGAGGACGAACGAGCGACATTTTACCGCAGCCTTTCTGCCATCAGCAGAAGTCTTGAGGCCATCGCTCAAAATAGTGAAGAATAGGAGATTGACGAAATTGAAAACAAGGATTATTGTTGATTCCACTGCGGACTTAGTTCCTGAGATCAAAGCACGGGTATCTACGGTACCCCTCACCGTTCATTTCGGGCAGGAGGAATACATTGATGGCGTGACCATCGACAACAAAACATTTTATGAAAAGCTCATCGAAAGCGATGTGCTGCCCACCACCAGTCAGGCAACGCCGGACGCCTTTATAAAGGAATTTGAAAAGGCAAGGCAGTCGGGCGAATCAGCCGTTGTTATTACCCTTGCATCCAAATTTTCCGGCACATATCAAAGCGCCATGATCGCGGCGGCGGATTATGAAAACATTTATGTTGTAGATGGTACCAGCGCAGCGATGGGAACAGGGATTCTGGTGGAGCTTGCGTTCCGCCTTTTGGATGCAGGAATGACCGCAGAGGAAACTGCGCAGGTACTGGAGGAAGAGAAGAAAAAAATCGTTGTTGTGGCGCTGGTAGATACCCTCGAATACCTCAAGCGGGGCGGCCGCATTTCAAAGACAGCCGCATTCGCCGGAGGGGTACTGAATATCAAGCCCGTGCTTTCCGTTATTGACGGCGAGATTCACCTGCTGGGAAAAGCACGCGGCTCCAAAATGGGGAACAATCTGCTCGTTCAGGAGATCGACAAGGCCGGCGGCATTGATTTCAGCAGGCCGGTTCTGCTGGGCTACAGTGGAATTTCTGACGCACTGCTACTAAAATATATCGAAGACAGCCGTCACATCTGGGAGGGAAAACTGAAAGAAATTCGCTATACGACCGTAGGAAGTGTGATCGGAACCCATGCGGGCCCCGGTGCTGTTGTGGTAGCGTTTTTCAAGAATCAATAAAAAGCAGATCACACCGCGCATCGGAGATATTCCGCTGAAAAAAGCTGACCGGACGCGATCTGCGGCATCCACACGATGCTGCACAATGCCCTCGACCGCGCAGTCAAAGAACGGCTGATTGTCCGAAAACCGGCAGATGACTGCATTCCACCCAAAATCCCGAAGCACGAAATGAAGATCCTGCCGCCAGAGCAAATCAAGTCCTATTTGACAGCCGCCGACCAGCGTGGTGTCCTGCCGATGTTCTATCTGGAGCTCATCAGCGGACTGCGCAAAGGCGAATTGGTGGCGCTCCAATGGTCGGACTTGGACATCGAAAACAAGACGATTTCCGTAAGCAAGCAGGCCGGACGCAACAGCGCAGGCGAACCGGACATCACGCGCCCGAAAACGGAAAACTCGATCAGAAAAATCTCAATTCCACAGGAGGCCGTCGATCTGCTGGTCGCAGAACACCAGAAACACCCTAGCAACCCGTGGATGTTCCCATCCCCGAAAACAGGCGAGATGTACCACCCGGACTCGGTCGTGAACATTCACAAGAAAATCCTGAAGGATGCAGGGCTGGAACACCTGAGATTTCACGACTTGCGACACACATTCGCAACGTTGGCGCTCCAAAATGGCGTGGACGTAAAGACAGTATCCAGTATGCTTGGCCATTTCGACGCAGGCTTCACGCTCCGCACCTACACCCACGTCACGCGGCAGATGCAGGAAAGTGCAGCAGAAAAGATGGGTAATTTCATGGCACAGGTCATGTAAAAACAAAAGAGCGGCGGAGAGGATGAGATACATATCCTCTCCGCCGCTCTTTGGACATTTCGCCGTGTGGGTCGCGGTGTGGGTCAGACATTTTTGGCACCTGAAAAACCGAACAAATAAAAGAGAAAACCGGCGAAAATCTTACGATTTTCACCGGTTTCTGGAGCTAGTGGCCGGACTTGAACCGGCGACCTGCTGATTACGAATAGTAGAAAAGCTATAAAACAACGATTTTTAGACGTTTTCAGCACTTTCTGCTCAGAAATCAATGCTCTTTACACATCTTATTTCCACTGCTTCCATCCGCTCGTTTCCGCGTGTGGGTCAAGGGGAAAATAGCCCACTCAAAAACTGCGCCGCAATAATCAAAGATGAAATCCATTTTTCGGATGAACATAAACCCTCTGAGTTGGAGGCATAGCTTTAACTTGTTTATTTTTACTCCTCTTCAAAATTCTCGTCGAGATCAACACCAAAAGCTTCGTCACCGCGGCCATCAATGATATCACTAAATTTCAGCATAGCTTCGTTCAAAGAATCCACTGCGCTTCGCTGTCTTGCCTTAGCAGATAAAACATCGACTATCAGTGCTCTCTGGATCTCTTTATCAGGGGGATAGCAAACTTCGATGGATTCAAAATCACTTGTTTGAGTTCTTCGGCGGTTGCTGTGACCTGTTGTAATGGCACGAAAAGCGCGTTGATAGTACCGGCTACGCAATAAAATTGCAAGAAATTCTGGATCAATTTCATCAGTCAACATTCTGTAGATTGGAAACTCTTTTGTGACCAATGCACCGTTAAACTGCTCTGGAACAACGGCGATGCATCCTTTCCACAGATCAATCGAAGAATACACTAAATCTCCTTGGTGTGCTTTATACCAAGTAGAGGGACTATCTTCAAAATACATTCCGAGCCACTCAGGTGGGTTTTTCCCTTTTCCTGCTTCTCGCGGACGAATATCTCCCGTTTGGGATAGGGTCATTACAACAACAGGGGCTTCAGGTGTCTCCTGTGGGCGAACAATTTCCTCGCGTCGTTGCATTAGCTCTGACAACTTCTTGCTAACCCATCCTTCTGGCAGAGTCTGTTCTTCTTGTACCTTGAACAAATGGTATTTGGGATCCAATCGATGGCTTTCATGTGCATTCCACACACTACAAATATCCAAACCAATACAATCGTTTAAAGCGGGAATATAGTTTTCGGGGTCTACGCAGAATCTCCGATATTCACCAAGAATGGTTTCACTCTGATCATCGTCAAGGTGACCGCCCGCTGAGCCGCGATACAAATCATTTTTTTCCATTAACGCTCCTGTAGAGGAATAACCAATGAAATTTGCTTCCGCCATGAAAACTCTATACGGATTAGCACTTAGCGCGGCGATAATGGCCTGCTCATCTGATGCGCCGTTAGCAATTTGCGCATCATACGCATTTTCAAAAGCGGTTCTTTGATCATAGTTAAACTTTTTGAAGAATAGGATTGATGTTTTGTTCTGTGCACCGGACTTTCTGAAGGCATAGTCGGGCAAAGAAACAACGGCTAATACTCTACCTTGCTTAACCAGATAATTTCTAAGCAGAGGACAGTTTGACAGTTCTCCCTGGTTATTGAAGACACCGTCGGGCAAAACCAACCCTAAAAGGCCATCATCCTTTAACATTTTTATAGATTTTTCTACGATAATGTGTTCAGAAGGAATCTGACTTCTACCCGCGGATACTTCAAAATCCTCAAGAGAGCTTTTTCCTAATTGGTCTTCATCTCCCTCTTTGATTGTGTCGCCAAAGGGGGGATTACCCACAACGACATTGAAGTTCTCTTTGCCGAGCTTCAAACGCTCTTTTGTAAATTCGGTATCGAGGCAGCTTTTATCTCCTTCAATATTCGTATGACCATCATGATGAAGCAACAGATTAATTTTGCAAATTCGGGCAAGTATGTCATGAATTTCAATGCCATATACTTGGTTGAGTGCAAAATCAGTCTTAATTCGCTCGAGCTCACGTCTCCCTGCGTAGTCCCGATCTAACTTGTTCCATACCTGCAACAAAACTTCCAATAAGAAGCCACCGCTTCCACATGTAGGATCAATGACATAATGCTCATGCTTAATATCCAGCATTGCAACAGTAAAGCGTGAGAGCGGACGCATGGTAAAATATTGGCCAAGTTCTCCTCTGAAAACAGAACCAAAAAATATTTCAAATGCGGCGCCAATGTTATCTACTGAGGTATCTGTGATACATATATCCTGCAGGACTTTAACAACCTCGACAATTTTCTTATCAGACAGATTAATAGTGATCAGTTCAGGGAAAATAGTCGGATCGGCCAAACAAGCTTGCTTAAACAATTCATGAACTCTGGTAGCTACTGCTACATAGGTTTCGTTTGTGCCAACCTGAAATTGCCGCGGAGTATTGTTGGGTGTGTGCCGCTCATCCTCAACTTTGGCAAGCATAAGCTTGCTCCACTCATCAAAAGCCAAGAGCGGATCTCGTTTACCTCCAGCCCAAATAATTGAATGGGCTCGTTTTACTTTCGACTCTAACTGGTATGCACTTGCTGCACGAACGTCATTATTTCCAGGACCAGCAATGAATGTGTATTCCGGAATCTGTCCATATTGAACCGGAACAACATCTCTGGTTCCCTTTATATTCTCAATTCTTTCAGTGGGAAGGTAGTTTGCAACATCAAAGAAAACAGACTCACCGAAACTGTCAAACAACGCAACAGGAGCTCTTAATGAATTTGTATTCCCAAATAATTGTTCAATTGCTTGATTGCGATCCTTTTGCGACAAATTCTCCTTCTTGTTTTCGACAACAAGATACGGCTCTTGACAGCGTTCATCCTTATAAACGACCACATCCGCAAGGTCTTCCGGGGTTCTTCTCGGAACAATGACTTCAGTACGGATGCTACGTGGTGTATATGATTTTTCTAATACCAAAAATGCAACAGTTCGTGCCCTTACCCATTCTTCCGGATCAGACCAATTGTAAGATTTCTTTTGGTGAATGTTATATATAATTCGGTCCCCATGAATCTCGATAAGACCGCGTTGAATAGCATTTATAATGAGAGGGTCATTTTCAAAATCGGCTCTATTTCTCATGTGATGTTTCCTTTCAGAGTGGGCTACTCTGAAAATTATAGCGCAATATGGCGGACATGTCAAGCAACCACACTATACCATGGAAGCGATTTCGGTTACTTGTTCGGTGAGTTAGTTAATAGTGGCCTTTTCAACAGATCTTCAACAATATCCCAACTGACACCTTGCCGCGCATCAGCCGGACGCAGTCTTTTACCATCTGCTTTGTCACTTCAACACCCTCTATGCAGGTGGAAGCCACGGCGTTACAGAAGCTCTGGCGTTCACGTTCACTTGGGAGCTGTATTAGTGCATCGGTTGTGGTAAGTTCACCGTCCAGCACACGCCGGCACTGTTCCTGCATCTCTGATGTGACATCAAAACTTTCATACGGACAGAGACTCCAGCATTTTTCATTGCGCCGCAGCAATCAAAGATCAAAGATTACGGAAAAAAGCACCTCTGAAGAAGCTGCGCAGCGTACCGTCTATTCTGTTGCCCGACGGATATCTGCTGTTCTGCGAGAATCGACAGACGTTCCAATGCTGGCCAAGTTACCGGAAGATCGGCGAAGCAGTTTGGTTGAGTCCGAACACCATCCGCAAACACGTCCGGTCACTCGAAGAACGCGGTCTGCTCGTCACAGAGCCGACGACGGTTACGACGAAGGATGGATGCAAGCGCAACGGCAACCTGCTGTTCACAATCTGTCCAATTCAAACTGCACTCCAGCAGGACTATGACCGGCAAATGCAGAAGCTGGACGAGGATGCGGCAAGGAGGAAATATGCCGATTTTGTTGAAAACACAGGTTGAGAGCGCAGACAAAACGCCAGTCACAGCCCGTCGCGCCCGTGTCGGCAGTTTGTGCGGCTTTCTGGACGCAGCCGAGCACGTACCCACCGGACACCAGAAAACCGGACGTTGCGCCAACGTGCGGGAGTGTTGCAGGAACGCCAAGAGCAGAAAAAGGACGTCTGCGAGCGAATTTCGGCAGAGGGAGAAGCCGCAAGCGGCGAAGCAGGAGAAAGGCCTGACGCTTTTCTGCGTCCGGCCGTCCACTTCTGCCCGCAGTGCGGGCAGTTTCGGGGGATGAAAATGGCGCTTTTCTGCGGCTGTCAAAAATGGAATGGCGCTGTTATTTCCTAAAATCCGCAAAAAGCCAGTAAAATCAAGGACAATTTTGACGCTATTACGATTTCGGGAGGTTTTGAACATGAAAACAGAAGAACGAAGCCGCCACACAGTCTGGATGGAAGATACGGTTTGGCAGCGGGTGCAGGAGCAGTATAAACAAGACGGATGCAGCACACAAAATGAATTCATTGCTAAAGCGATTCTGTTTTACTGCGGCTATCTACAGAGCGAATACGCCGGAGACTTCCTGCCGAAGATCCTTGGTGAAACGCTCGAAGCCATTCTCAGTATGTTCGGAGATCGAATCGGCAAACTGCTTCTGAAGCAGGCTGTTGAGCAAAACATCTGCAATCATATTCTCGCATCAGACACAGATATTGATGCGGCAACATACCAGAAAATGCGCGGCATGAGCTATCAGGAGGTGCTGCGGACAAACGGACAAATCTCGTTCCCGGAGGTGCTCCGTCAGCAGAAACGGCTCTGAGCGTACAGAGAAAAGCAGCTTGCAGGTCCGAAAACTTGCAAGCTGCATTCAGTGTGATTTTAGCATCAAATAGTTTTTAGAAGTGTCAAGCGGCTTTCCTAATTGTAGAACTTTTCCACAATCTTGTTTACAACGCCGTCCTGGATGGTCAGCGTATAAGGTTGGATGAGCAGTCTTTCGTTGGCCTGAACAGTCGAAACAAATTCCTGCCATGTTTCAAACGTATACAGCCGGTCTTCTCCCGCACCGTATTCCTGAGAGATGTCGTAAATCGTGACGGGTGTGCCTGGGTCTACATCGTAGGTGTAAATTTCGCCGGAGTCTTTTCGATAATATCCGTATTGATATTCCTCCGGTGGGATGTTCAGGTCTTTAAGTGTTTGCAGATCTTCCTCAAGATATGAGTTTAGAAGGACAATGTGTTCGACCGTAATAGAATTATCGCGTACCTGTTGGATAATCACGGTCTGGAGGATAGGTTCTTCCGTCTCAGCCTTTGTACTGCTCTCAGAGCCGTGACCGGTATGCTCTGTAATTTGCGTATCCTCATGCGCTTTGGAAACCGACGAATCTGTGCTTTCACGCGTGGCAGAACACCCGACGCCCATAAGGCTCATCAAAAAGCACAGGAACGCAAGACACACAAGTGATTTCTTCTTCAAAATACGCACCTCCTTAACGGGTTAATTATACATATAGAAGTTTGCAGGAACGCTGGTTGAATAGACAACGTTCTCCGCTGGCTGCGAATGAGCTGTATACTTAATTGTATGTGTATCTCCGTAGGTTACCAGTGCAACATGGGAGATATTTACCATCTGATTTGGGCGGGTCAATCCCTTCATTTCCAAGGCTTCCGGGCCGTTTCCGCTCAAATGGCCGTGGTCTTTTGCCCACTCCGTTCCAGTAGCTCTCTCGTCTTCCGCTTTGGCAAAACGGAGCAAGCCAATGGAAAAGGGAGGCTGCATAGTATAAAGCACAACAAAGAGTACGTTACCTCAACAGTATTCCAGTTGCTATAGTCAGGCAACGCTTAGAGCCTCCAGGCAGGCGTTCAAGTTATCCCAAGAAAAAACGTCCTCCGCAATGTGGACCCGCGTCCAGGAGGGGGTGATTTCCTCCACCTCCGATATACCGCCTATGCCCCGGGCCCAGGAATAGTAATATGTGTTATGGGGCGACATGAGGACCCGAGCCGCTGTGCCGTCCGGGTAGAGGAAGAGGGTCTGCTCCCGAACGATCCGGCTGCTGTCTTCATAGGGGGTCCCCGTGGTATCCAGATACTCCGTCAGACGGAGACATTCCTCCCCCGGCGTCCAGTCCCAGTCCGCCACGGCGAAGTCCAGCGGAGCCATCTTTCCCGTATCCGCTTCTCTGAACAGGGTGCGGAACAGGAGCAGGGCCTGCTCCCGGTCCAGGTCCGCGTGGAAGCCCTCGCCCTGTATGCAGAGCCGATAGTGCTCTGCCGGCGGAGTGGGGAAGATGTCCTCCCACTGGTCGGCCAGCTTCTCGGGGATCATACTTTCTTGACGCCGCTCCAGCTGGATTGAAACCAACAAGTCTTCATAGGGATATGGGCCCACATCACTTGGAATGCTGGCGTATTTGTAGGTGATAGCGCTCAGCCGCAGATAGTCCACCGCCCCGTAGGCCGCCTCGAGAGAGTCATCCTCTCTCTGCCGGGTCAGCGTACCGTCCGGGAAGACGTGATAGACCAACTGAATGTCTCCATCCGTTATGAACAGGCGGAGGTTTCCGGAGGCGTATGCAAGCTCCTCCTCCGGGGCTTGGAACACCGCCGCCTCCAGCCGCTCCAGCAGATAAGTCCGGTCCGCCTGGTCATCGATGGGGATGCAGGTATGAGGGGCCTCAGCGCCGGTGGCCCACTCGCGACTGATAGTCAGCGTGGGACCGCCTTTCTCTGCCTGCGTGCTGGAGAGGTCGTAGGTATCCGTGGCCTCCGTCCCATCGGCATAGGCGTACCATATGGTTACCCGGCGGCTTCCGTCGTCCTCCAGGGGAGCATACTCCCCACAGTCCACCTCCAGCATCTCCCCGGCAGGCGGGAAGGATGGGAGCGGCTCTTCAAATGCTCCAGGGACAGACGGGGTCGTCACATCTACAGCAGGCGAAACCTCCTCGCCTGCTGTCATCGCCGGTTGCCCACAAGCAGAAAGCGTCAGGGCCAGACAGAACAGAAGAAGCAGCGTTTTTTTCATTTTGTCACCCCGCTGACCACCATGGTGGGATTTTTATATCCGCAGCATTTACAATAATAGTAGTTTCCGGACAAGATATACTGATGAGATAATCTGTAATACTTGACATTGGTCAGATAATGAGTCGTTCCATGTTCCGCGTCAGTATAATATGGGCAGTCCGACAAAATGTGTGAATAAACGCCATAGTACCCCCACTTTGAGGCCACTACAATTTGATTCACCCCAGTTCCCGCACTTACTGAGGTTATGATAGCGGAATGCTTAGCTCTTAAAGAATCGAAATCTTCAGGGTCCGTGTAAGTAACAATGTCCCCCACTTGAGGAGAATAGACCTGGGTTGCACAGGAAGGTGTTGCGTGGGTAAAACCAGAATGGTAGTCAAACCAAAGCTGCGGGGATTGAGAGTTGATATCCCCATGCAAATACCACGCATATGAATGGCAGTTATACCTATACGATGACAGAGATAGTAAAATTGCGCTGGTATAGCTGGACGCGTTGGCGTATGTGTCAGGGGTTGAATTCCCCGTATATAACAAAGCATCAATTGTTTTTCCCCCTGGCAATGTTAGAGTGTAAGAAACGTAATCACTGGTATTGCTATAGGTAACGGGAAATCCATGTTGAATCAAAAGATAGTTATACCAGAACACCATCAAATTTTTCAAGAATTCATCGTCTTCTTGAGAGATTAGGACAGCCAGAGAGGCCACGGTTTGTGGCTCGCCGCACAAATCTGCAAAATCCGGGTCTTGCCGACCAATAATGCGGACGGCATCTTCCATGGAGTACAGGCCAAGATCATAAATATCGCCACTGTCAACAAACGCCTTGGTCTTTTGATAATTCTCCGTCCTCATTATATCTTCCTCATGGGCATATACCTCGGCGCTGAAGGACATTGAAAGGAGCATTGTAAAACATAGGATGAGCGCACTGAGCTTTTTCATTTTCATTGTTGTCTCTCCTCAAAGCTTCCGGTATTGCTGCATATTATTCTATCACAGAAGAATTCTTTTTCCAATGAAATTCACGTTAATTCAGTCGATACAATGTTTTTCTACTGATAGCAGACTTTATATACTGCTATTAAATGATGTCGTAAAAATAATGTTGTAATTACGTTTGATGATCTCAATGCACTTAAGATGGTGCATACGTAGCATCGGCCTGTAGGACTTGCTCCTTTACGGGCAAGTGCCAGTAGTAGACTCTCGGAAAGAGCTACTACCAATCGTTCCATGCGCAATCAGAGTATATGTTGTTCCGCTGACTGCTGCATGGCTGCCAGAAACGTTTAGGTAGTTCGTCCCAGAATCGCTCCAGCTGTCGACCATTTCACTGCCATTCCACAGTTCAAGTGTGACATCCAGTTTTCCGGCTTCGACCACAGTTACACTGCAATTTGCCGTTTTCCCGCTGAACGAAAGTTTTGGTTTGATTTGCGAAGCACGTTCGGTTGCCATGGCATTTACACATAGTCCAGAAATCATAATCATTACGAGCAATAGAACGACCATACGCTTTTTCATATTACTAAACGCCTCCTTCCTTCGCCTTATCTATTAGAACGCAGAAAGGAGGTGTTTTTGGACATGATTTTCAAGAATTCTTTTGATTTGGAGATTGTAACAACTCTATGCTTTCGGCAATGTGCAACATGACGGATTTTTCAAGAGTTGAACCGACTGAGAATATAAGGCCGTTCTGCTCATCTATCCACACCAAATTACTGATACTGGAAGCCCCATTAGCCGGTACAAACAGCGCAGTAAATTGATTTACATGAACTTCTTCGTAACCGGAATGATCTCCAATCAACGATAGAACCGTACCACTGTTATATACGTCAACTTCAATGACAATGAAGTCTGAACCGGAAACGTAATACCAACTGGATCGCAGATCATCCTTGTGGCGCTCCTGTTCATCAAAGCCGTCTGGCAGCCATGTCGGAGTATAGTCCGGCAACGTCTGCTGCGGCGTGGGATTCAGGAAGCGATATACGATGCTGTTCTGTGAAATGCTTCTAAACCACGCAATTGTTGCAGCACGGGCCTCCGCATCAACCGTAAGCCAGCCGATTCCGGTAAGGAGCAGCGCCAGAAACACAGCGGCAACGCGCTGCATTGTCCGATGAAAAACGGGGTGGCGTTCACGGCGGCACAGACGGCTCATTTTGCATGTAAAGGACTTGCTTGGGACGTAAGGCGGCTGTTGCTTGCTGCCCTGTACCAACGTCTCTGCTAGTGCAAGACTGGCTTCTTTCGCAGCGACCTGCAGCGCAGCATCTGTGATCATAGGCTTTCGCCTCCCTCCTGATAAATTTCCTTCAGTTTTGCTTTTGCCCGTTGAAGGAGCTTACTTGTGTTTGCAAGAGAAAGGTGCATGATCCCGGCGATTTCTTTTGTGCTGTATCCATGATAGAACTTCAGGAGAATGCACTGACGATAGGCAGCCGGCAGTTCCAGAATTGCCTTTGCCAGCGCGTTGTCTCCGCTATATTCTACAGAAACGCCGTTGATTGATTCATCCAGCGGCACGGATGGGTGCCGCCGCTCTGCCCGGAGCATATCGATTGCTTTTCTCTCAACTATTGTAACGATGTAGGCGCGCGTTTTTGGACAATCCGAATCAGAAATTTTTGAAATATTTTCTGCGATGCTCAAAAAGGCGTGATGAACCGCATCTTCGGCGTCCTGAGGGCGTTTTAGAATCTGGAAAGCAGTATAGAACATCAACTGCTTGTACTGCTCATAAAGCTGCTCAAATTTTGAGCGGTCTTCTGCGGTGTCGATTGTCTGCAAATAGATCATCATGATTTGTGACTCCTCCCATGATGCATGAAATTATAACATAGTTCTTCCAAATTGTGTAGAGCCGGAGTCATGAAGTGAATTGTTTACGGTACAATGTCAAAATATATGCAAAATCTGCGCCGCAGTAAACAAAGAATAGGGCTTTCCGGAGCGCGTGAACGCGGATAAAAAAACTCCGATCTTCCGAAAAAATCAGTAGACTTTGTGCCGGTTCTGTGGTAGTTGTTTGTGCTACCGAAAGAAAGGAGGCACAGACATGGCAAAGAAACGGGCAAATGGGGAAGGGAACATCCGAAAGCGGAAAGACGGACGCTGGGAGGGTCGGTATACTGCCGGATATGATGAAAAGACCGGAAAGCGGCTGATCAAGAACGTCCTTGGCAAGACACAGGCAGAAGTGAAAGAAAAGCTGGCAAAGGCAGTCGCAGAAGCGGAAACCGTCGATGTACGGAGAGCAGACGAGTACACGCTCGGCACATGGCTGCAAACGTGGTACAAGCTATACGCCAAGCCGCATCTGCGATTCTCGACTGCGGAATACTACCGGCGCGGTATCGAGCTGCACATCATGCCACGCATCGGAGATATTCCGCTGAAAAAATTGTCTGGACGCGACCTGCAATGGCTCTACTAGGATCTACGATAAGCACTCTATTTACTGGTTATCAAAGTCACATTGAAAATCAATCCATGTGCAAACCGTGCAAAATATTGCGGTAAAGAGCAATGATTTCACCCTTTCGCGCTTCTGCGAACCGTGTGCTGGATTCACCATTACGAGTGCCTTTCTGCGGTATCGTGCGAACATATACTGTTTCGCAAAGTGCGTCAGGGGCATTTATGAGGGTTACATTGTACAAGCATAGTGAAAGGAAGGTTGAAATTCTGACCGAACGACCCCATACAGCGAAGAACGGAGAAACGCCGCCAGCAAAGCGGCAAAGAAACATTCCGCAACTTGACACACCCTATTCAAAAAGATGTGCTATAATTTTTTTGAAAAACTTCTCTCTTTCATTTAGTGTTTGCAGCTAAAACCGTAGTATATGGGTGAAGCCGGAAAGGAGGTGGCGCGATGATTGATGATGAAAAAATTATTGAGTTGTTTTTTGAGCGTTCCGAACAAGGCATACGGGAACTGGACATGAAATACGGAAAAATCTGTCACAACCTTTCGTACAACATTGTGAACAGCAGCCGGGACGCGGAGGAATGTGTAAACGACGCTTATTTAGGCGCATGGAACGCTATTCCCCCGGCACACCCCAATCCCTTGTTGTCCTACATTGTGAAAATCGTGCGGAACATTTCCCTTAAAACCTATTGGAGAAAGGAAGCGGCAAAACGAAGCGGACACTATACGGTTGCCTTAGAGGAAATCGAGAGCTGCATCGCAGACCAGAAAACCGTGGAAGATAAAATTGAAGCCAGAGAGTTAGCCCGTATCATCGAGGCGTTTTTGGATACATTGACCGCAAAAGAGCGTGTTATCTTCATGCGCCGCTATGCGTATGCAGACACCTACGCAGACATAGCAAAGCGCGTAGGTATATCTGAAAAAAATGTATCCGTCCGGCTCACTTTGATCCGTCAGAAAATGAAACAATACTTGATAGAACGGGAGGTTTTTGTATGAACGCTAAATTGTTTTCCGAAGCCATGAGTGAAGTCAATGATAAGTATTATGAAGAAGCCGAAAACTACCATTGTAAAAAGCATGGGTGGGTAAAATGGAGTGCTATGGCAGCTTGCCTTACTGTTATGCTTTTTACCGCTCTTTCGGTTTTCCCCGACTATTTCCACCAGCAAGGTACTACACCACCGGACAATCCGAATGGAGTGATTGTTGACAACCCTATTGACACTGCCGATGATGATACAACTCCTGCAATATCTGAAATCCATGTCAGCATGGACAATATTTCCTTCAATGAGGTGGGGGCATTGAGGGATGCTGCACGTATATGGCGCAATCCGGAGTTATATGACCGTATTCAGTGGGATAAAAACGCCGTAATTGAATACTATGGAAAAGACTTGTCCCCTGCATATATTCCAGATGGCTTGACCGCAGCCAATGGCAATGGCACTGCACGGGTTATTGTAGACAAAAGCGGCAATATTGTAGAGGACACGGTTGGGCTCAATTTCTACCATGACTATTACGAAGATGGAAGCCCAAAACTGACAGAAGGCGTGACGGCGCGCAAGGGATTTTCTATCACGGCTTCAAAAATCGGCATTCTAAGTGATTGTGTTTATCTTCTGCCCGAAAATGAAGTGAAAACTTCTGACATTGACGGAACGGCAGTTACCTTTGGGTATCGTTCCATGCCCTATGGTCCGTATAACCCTGACACGCACGAACCGTCTGGCTACTATGATATGTATGTGGCTGAATTTGAATATGACGGTATCGAATATCAGATAGTCGCAGAACAAATGGAAGCCGAAGAAGTTGTAAAAGTTGTATCGTCTATCATCTATGGAGAAGAAGTATTCGTTGACAAGTAATTGACACCAAAAGAGAATACACCACAGAGGGCAGCCGAGAAAATCGACTGTCCTTTTTCTATGCCTATGAGCAGAAAGGAGCGACCACTCATGACAAAGCCAAGAGAGAAAACCCGCGAGGCGTTGTCGCGCTTCTTAGGGCTGCATTGACGAGTGAGAAGTGTGGACTTTTGCTGATTCTTCAAGTCGATGCTGTGGATGCGAATGAGCAGGACAGATGAATATGAAAGCTGATGATGCTGGTTGGAAAACAGGCCCATATCTACATTTGTGTTCTTACTGACAGTGAAGCAGTTGACTCATTGGAAAATCTGAAAAGTGAGCAATAAAAAGCAGCGCAAGGGGAGGAATATATCACTTCAGCGCTGTTTTACGGAGTATTGCCAAACGCAAAAACTGCGCCGCAGTAAACAAAGAATAGGGATTTCCGATGCGCGCGAAAACGGATAAAAAATATTCCGATCTTGCGAAAAAATCAGTAGACTTTATACCGTTTCTGTGGTAGTTGTTTGTGCTACCAAAACAAAACGTCTATAATCACATTTTTGCATCGGACACAGACATTGATGCGGCAACATACCCAAAAATGAGCGTTATGAGCTATTATGTCAACACTTATTTTTATGAAAAACACTCGGGTCTTGCCACGCTTGTAAAACCTGCTGCGCCAGTAATAACAACACCGTTCGCGCCGCCGCTGCAATGAACGATCAGGAGATTGCCGTCTGCGTCCTTACCGCCGACGATAC
>OMFR01000179.1_pt1 | contig 41097 bp, 32 predicted proteins | sample 1645691 | NCBI WGS metagenome assembly OMFR01 (sample SAMEA103958132, study PRJEB25191) | human gut metagenome | biome: human-associated habitat [ENVO:00009003]; feature: intestine environment [ENVO:2100002]; material: feces | place: Germany | collected 2013/2015
GTGTCCATTATACCTGAAGACTTACCGATGTGCTGAACCTTTCACTTACCTATGTGTTGAGCTTCTCCACTTACCGATGTGCTGAACCCGCACCACTATAGAAATACAGCCCCTTTAGGAAGCAAGCATTTGCATATTCACCCTCAACTGCCTCGTTGAGGTATTGCATGGCTTTTTCCATATATTTTTCTGCCCCACTTCCATCACGATAACAGAAATGAGTCCTGACCATGCCTTCACAAAAACCATCATCGGCAACAGCCTTTACCAATTCAAAACGCCTGGCTTTGGAGGTGCTGGTGTCAACTTAGGGGTACAGATCTTCAAGATTATCCATTGCCTTCTTGGAGCCGCCCTCCTTAGCAGCTTTTTCGAACCATTCAATGGCCTTGTTCTTATCGAGAGCAACTCCGTATCCATTGTTATAGCACACGCCGAGGTTTTCCATCGCAGTTGAGCTTCTGGCATTAGCTGCAAGGACAAAGAACTCGACTGCTTTTGCTTTGTCTTCTGTTACCGGATCTTCTCCGTTGAAATATGCCACTGCGTATTGGAAGATTCTATCATCACCAAGCTCGGCCGCTTTTATTGCCCATTCGATAGACTTCTCGATATTGACCTCGACACCGTCACCTTTTCTGTAGGCCAAAGACATATTGCTGGCAGCGGTCTTATTTCCGGCATTCGCCGATTTCTCCATCAGATCAATACCTTTTTTCTTATCTGCTTCAACATGATCGCCTTGCAAATAAGCACATGCCAGATCGAGAGTAGCGCTATCATTTCCGATTTCATCCGCTTTGATGAGGTACTCAATGTATTTCTGATAATCCTGGGGGACGATAACGCCTTCGTTGTAGATATTTGCAATATCATACGGAGCGTCTACATCTCCGTTTTCAAATGCTTTTAGATACCATTCAAGGCATTCGGGATCGTTCCTTTTTTTCAAACCGTCTGCGAGATTATACTGCGCATTGGAATAGCCTAACTCGGCAGCTTTCCTATAAAGCTCCATAGCCTTTTCGGTGTTTTCTTCCACCCCAACGCCATTGTTATAGCAGTTGCCAGGATTATTGATCGCTCTTGCATTGTTTGGATCTAACTCGAGAGCTTTGGTATATAACTCGAATGCTTTTCCTCGCCATCTTCTCGATCATAATAGGCAAATCCCAAGGAGATAATGGCATCAACATTACCGGACTCAGCTCTTTCAATAAGTTCTCTGTCAATCATTGTGCAACCTCCATTCAAATTTTATGAAGTTCATCAAGGATTCTGTCGTGGTATGCGTCATATTCATCCAGTTCTCTTTGATACTGTTTAAATTCAGCAAATAGCTGTTGCATAGTAGCAGAAGTTGTCTTAATGCTTTCAGCGCAGGCCTGTTCAAGTTGTTTCCGCTTGAACCTATTAGACAACAGAGTAACCAAGCCATAGCCTGCTCCACCAAGGGTTAAAATCAGAAGCCAGAAGCCGGCAAAGAAGCAACCGATAATCGCGGCAGCTCCGACTCCGAACCCGATATATGCAGGCCAGTCTTTTACTGTTGCAAGGGCAGTGTCTCTTTTGGAGGTGAAGAAAGAATTAATCTTTTGTTGTTCTTCATCCTCACGCTTGAAGTTAGCAACAGTAGAATATTCACCAATATTGACTTGATAATTGACTTTACGGCGGCTCCGGTAATCTTCAGTATGAGATTCAACCGCCTTCTCTTGAAGCATTTTCGTTAGCGTGAACATGCTCAGTCTGATTTGACCGTTTACATCTTGGGCATCCCGCTCATAGATCCAGTCAATCATCTCTGCGATTAGATTAAGATCGTTCGCCTTTTTGGCCTGTTCTGCAGCGAATTGCTCTTTGGCTACATCAACTTCTCCTTCAAGGCGGATGACAAGTTCGTTATAGGCAATCTCATCATATACATCTTTCTCTACCTGATTCGGGGCTGCAATTATCTCGTCAATATAGCCCTTGAGGAACGTATTCTTTTCCTCTGCCGGGACATTTACTGTCTTGAGGATGAATTCAAGAATATTGATATTGTTCTTTGCCTGCATCATAACGACAGAGAGCTGATCAAATTCGCTGCAGCACTTTCTCAGCATGGTGTACTGGAGCTGATCTGAAGGCTGCATACGATTGAAATAGCGGCGAATCTGATGGATGATCTCATCTTCGCTGTAGCCTGATGCTCGCATATTGGCATCGACCACTTTCTTAATGAACGTGAAGACCTCGTCCTTTGTTCTCTCATCCACGGTATCAACGAGCGTCTTGCTAACGAGAGAGAAAAGCATTAGGAAGGTTCTCTGATCGCTTCCTTTAAGATCACATTCCTGATATGTATAGAACCATTTCAGAGCTGCTTCTTCTCGCCCCATCCTGAGATTAAAGAGCATGTAGAAGATTGCGCTATTCTTTTTATCAAGCTTGATTGCTCGATCCATCGCTCTGTCGGCAAGTTCCTTATCATCATTACGCCAAGCCATAACGCTGATAAGCACACAAGTGAGCCAGTAGTCCGGCGTTTGTAAATGCTGGACTTCAACGGATCTTGTAATAGTCTGATCGCTTACCATTTGAACGTCCAGGTTGTCCATTATGCCTTGGACAATCTTCCTTACAGTTCTATAGTTTGCGAAATCGTAGTACTTCTTGTTATTGGCTACTCGGATTTTTTTATTCGCCAACTCTACATTCTTGAAACGGACATATAGCCGTTCAATGTCTCCCTGCAACGCTATAGCATCAACAACCCTCTGATGAGACGAGCGCATGCTTCCATTGCAGTTATCCAGTGTGTTGCGAATCTTGGTGTTATAATCTTCAAGATCTCTTTGTGCGCGATTAACGCCGTTCGCAACAGTTGACAGCTCTCCGCGCAGTTCAGAGTTATACTGCTGAACTTGTCTTAGTTCTCTCTCAAGTTGGTTGAGCTGACTTTGTAGTGCGTAACTACTCATCCTTATATCCTCCTGACTTACTCGATGCGGCAACAGCTCTTTCAGATCCCCATTTTCGGATTTTTGTCACCATATCGGGGTTATTTTGTGAAATGGGAACTATCTTTTTGAAAGTTTCCATCAAAGATTCCTTCGTTATCACCGATTGCCCATTTATCAACGCTAATTGTGCAATGTCTTTAATGGCATACTCGATGTCTGAGTAGGAAAAGCCTTCGGACACTTGCAGCAAATCATTCATATCGTCAGATGAGATCTTAATATGAAGTGACTGCTTGGCATATTGAGCAATCGCGGCTTTTCGCTCTGCGGCATTCGGTAAATCAATGAAAAAGATTTCTGAAAATCGACCTTTTCTAAACAACTCAAACGGCAATGCCGAAATATCGTTCGCAGTTGCTACAAGAAACACTCGGCTTTGGGATTCTTGGAGCCAGAACAAGAATTGTCCAAGAACACGTTTCCCTGTATCGTTTCCAGAGTCAGAAACAGAAAGCGCCTTTTCTATTTCATCTACCCAAACGACGCAAGGGGAAACATTATCGATAAATTGGAGGGCATCTTTCATCTTTTTCTCGCTTTCGCCAACCCATTTATCATATACTGTGCCTATATCAAAACGGAAGAGGGGCAACTCCCATTCTTTAGCAACCATTTTTGCGGACAATGATTTGCCGCATCCTGGTACTCCGGCAAGAAGAATGCCTTTCGGTGTTGTGAGATCTCGCTGTTGTAAGTCTTCATCTGAAGCGAAGAATATGCTCTTTTTTGAATTGAGCCATTCTTTCAGCGCATCTAATCCGGATACCGTCAAATTGCGGTCAACTTTAACCATTTGGATGCTTGATACAGCAGAATAGAGTCTGCTCTTTTGGCTGGTCAACCCATATAGATCTTCGCGGCCAAGTCTACTCTGACTAACAAGTGCAGTTGAGAGAATGTTCTCAATCTGTATCTCTGAAAACCCTCTCAAGAGAGTTGCTGCCATACGAATGTCTTCATTGTTCCATTCAATAGTGTATTTCCCACGGTATTGACTAATAAAGGACTTGATCTGACTTATTCTTTCCTCCATATCTGGATAATCCAAAGAGGTTAACATACCAAACTGGGAGAGCCGAGACCATACAGGATCTGCGGTTATGAGAATGAGCGTACAGTTCGTTTCCTTTGCTAAATACAAGATGTTTAGAATCTCACGGCTATATACGTTATCTTCACCGATGCGCTTTACATCACCAAATGCGAAGGTCGAATTCCGATTCTTCTTGAATGATGAAGCTATATACTGCAGTGGATCACTATCAACATCCTTTGAAACATTGCTATTGAGAGCACACACCTGTTTGGAATCAGTATAGTAACTAATATTAATATTCAGCTCTCTGGCGATCTCCTTCAGTATCCTTTCAACTCTTTCCCGTTCAGAAGAGTCGACAATAATGAGCGGAGTTCTTGCTCGTACATAGTTATTTATTTCCGCCTTGGTTGAACTGTAATTGCCCATTCTGACCACCTATGTCCTTAAAATAGTCTTATCCTTTTTACCAAGAAGAGAACGTCCTCTAACTCAGAATTGGAGAACTCCAAGGATTGTTCATATAGGAACTTTATTGTATCCTCCCAAAAGCCACTCATCTGTTCCTTAACCGAATTCTCCAAATCAGAGCGAAAATCCTTTGGAAGAAAAGATAGCTTTGTAAAAAACAGTGACTTCGCAACATCCTTTTTTAGGCGCTTGAATAACAGCTCTGTTTGCGACAACTCGTTGAACGCGATATTCTCATTGAGATTTCGAATAAATCGCTTTACGCTCTTATCCAAAAAGGCATTAACTGTCTCTACGATCTGTTTTTGCAAAGCATTCTTCGTGAGGTCAGAGCCGACAAAGGAGCCCATGCATGCTGCATCAAAAACCTCAGTGTCGGCACCTGACACGTTTTTCATCATGTCAAAGCACACCAGCCAATCTTGATATGTAGAAGGTGCTTTTATCGCAGTGTGCTCAACTGCAATGCTCATTTCAAGAAGCTATAGGGAGGCTCGAGGCTCCAACTCGGGAGTTTCTTGCTCATCTCCTTGAGACGCTCATCAGAGATTTCGACATTGTCTGCATTGGGGGCAGCAAAATTATCACGAATGCGCTGCTCCATCATCTGCTCGAACTCCATATCCTGGTTCTGATTGTTCTGCTTGTTACTCATGGTTATTACTCCTTTTTCTAAATTGATTGGTTTATTGATAGTTCTCTATTAAAGGAATTCAACTGTGCTCAGAAGTTCATCCTTCTTGGCGCGCTTTTCGTCGAAATAACGTCTAAACTCTGCAAGTTCTCCCATGCAAGCATTAAGACTATCGACGGCTGCTTGTACACGCAACGGATATGCTTTGATCGCCTGTAACACCCTAAAGACAAGGAACCCGGCGGTCAAAGCCGTTACAATCAGCGAGTACAATGTAACAAAAGCTAATCCAGCGGAGACGATGAAGAGGATAGCAGCGAGGATGTTAGGAGTGTTTACGAACATATTCTGGAACTTGTTATTCTCAAAATGGTTCTTTAAGCTCTCTACCTGCTCTGCCTGATCGTTGCCGTTGCTTACTCCATCCCAAGTGTCAATATGAAGGTTATACTGTGTCGGGAATGCTTTCTGGAGCTTGGCGTCAAAGTTATCAACTGCCTTCTTAAACCAAGCCTTCGTATTCTGGAATCCGAACTTTCGCACTTGAACATCTGTCTGATCGCTATCGTCATAGATTGCCCATTTAAGCATCTGCTTGCCGATGTTGAACTGATTGTTTGATAGATCCTCTATAGCTTGATACTGAGCTTCAGCTTGTTCGACAACGCCATTGTTTTCAACAATGAAGCGGTAATACTCTTGCTGCTTTTTCAGTTCAAGTTCTTCAGCGTCATAGTTGGAAATCAAATTCATAAGAATCGCATCAATTCGACTCTTATAGTTTTCGCTGTCCTGAGGCTCAGATTCAACATCCAGAGATTTTACGAACTCCAGAAGAATTTCAAATTTCGAGACATCCTTGTAGGACTTCTCAACCTCAGAAGCATTTGTGCAGAATTGCAGTACAGACTGATATGTAAACTGCACCGGCGTGTTTAGGTTGGCAATGTATTTCTCATAAGCATCGAGAAGTTCATTAGAAATCTGCTCATTGTCGTTTATAATGGAGATCCACTCATCAATGAGCTGGATCACTTCCTGCTCAAGCTCTTTGTCCTTGCCGAAAATTCCATTCAAGAAGGACTGAAGCAGGATTGCTGTTTCTTGCTGGAGCATGGTCGGATCGAGTGTCTTGAAGTATTCATAGAACCACTTCTTGGCGGCGTCCATTCTTCCAAATCTCATGTTCATGAGGCAGAAGAACAGCGTCGTTTTAATTGCATCCTTTCGGCCGCTTTCAGCGAGAGCGTTTTTAGCAACATCGGGATAATTGTTCACCCAAGCAGTTATTGCGATGAGTGCGTAAGAGAGCCAGTATCTCGAGCTGGTAATCCAGAGTTCTTCCGAAAGCTCCTGTATAGTGCTGTTCCTGACCAGGTTGATATCAAAGTCACGAACAACACCCATAACAGTGCGCCGAATTGCGATATGGTTGCTGAACTGCTCTTTGATGATCTGATCAATCCTCAAGATGTTCTCGTGAGCGATTTGCTTTTCCTCGCCATGAAGCATCTCGGTCTTGAATTTCTCGATGTTTTCGTAGATTCGGTTCGTTGTTGCTTGGATATTGGCTGTCGATGTATTGACATCATTGACCTTCACGTCCACACGTGATTTGAACGAATTAATAGTTCGGTCAAGACTATTTATCGCTTGTGATGCATTAGACATTAGTTTATACCTCCCATTATTAGAATCTCTCGATTGCGCTCAGCATATCGGCACTTTTTGCGTCTGCTTCTTTGTAGGCAGAGCGCCATTGCGAAAGTTCTTCAAGTGCCTGTTTAAGTAACAGCTTGCCTTTTCGTTTCTTCTCTTTAAGGATTTTCCCCATATCGACGATCCTGCGCCACAGAAGGAAACTACCCGCTAATCCAAGCAAGATACCAATTGTCAAGATAACCGGCGAGAAGAATAGAATCAGCAAAAGGAGGAGAAGCAGAGCCACCGCACACATTCCTGTGTAGATCAGAACGTGTTTATCCTTGAAAGTGTCCTTGACCTTGTTCTTGTCATAGAACTTATCAAGTGTCTTCTCGGCCTCACCATAATCGTTCTCGTTACATTCCAATTCACACTCGTCAATATTGAAATGATATTTGTCCTTTTCTTTAGCCTTATACCGTTCAGCAAACTGTTCAAATCCTTTTGCGATTGCTTCCTTCATAAAGGAGATGGAAAATCGTTTAACGGACACGTCCGTCTGGCTTGTATCATCTGCAAAAGCCCAGGAAAGAAGAAGACCACCGAGGTTTTTCTTTTTCTTTCTTTCTTCGAACATTGCGTTGTAATTGGCCTGCGCGGTTGCAACGTCGCCCCGTGCGCTAATGATGGCTTCGTTGTATTTGATCTTCTGAACAACTTTTAGTTCTTCCTCGTCGTAGTCATTAACAAGCGAGTACAAAACATTTTCGATTCTTTGTGGAAGATCCTCGGTTTCGGTAACCTCTGCTTCAGCAAGCTCATTGTAGTACCGAGCAATCTCAACATTCTTCTCTGCCGTAGACAGAAGATCCTTCATCTCGGGGTATTCAGCGCAAGTTCTTCCGAGGAGCGTGTACTCGTGGTTCGTTTTATGAACATAGAGCTCGGCAAACTCGATCGCTTTCTGTGTAAATTTCTTGGCGAAATCTACTGTAGTCACTTCCACTTGTGCAAGCATGCTCTGGAAGCATTTAGCTACCGTTGCCTGGAACTCTTCATCGGCGCCGAACGCTCCAAAGAGGTAGGCTTGTAAGAGATATTGCCATTCATCACCGAGGTTGTTCATGTCTGCTCGATCAAGGTAATTTACATACCATTTCTTCGCTGCATCAATACGATTGAAGCGAAGGTTGATCAGCAAGTAGAACAAGCACGAATTAAAGTAGCTGATGGACAGACTTTTGCTCATTGCACGTTGTGCGGCTTCTTTTTCATTGCTTGCCCAAAGCATCACTGCTGCGATGCAATATGCAAGCCAATACTCGGTGTTTTGCAGATAAGCCTTCTCGACTTTCTTTCGAGCGGACTCACTTGATACAATGTGAGAGTCGAGGCCAACTACATAGCCGAGGGAAATCCGTCGCAATTCATTGTAGTATGAGAATCTCGTGTAGTACTCATCATTGTATTGAGTTACGTTCTTCGAAGCAGTCGAAATGCTCTTGAACGAGAAATACTGAACAGCCAGCTCGTTTAAGGCTTGAAAGACTTCTTTTGTGCTGATATCGGCTTGCCCCACGACATCGGAAAGATAGCCCATATCCTCATATACGGCTTTGTCAAGCTTACCGCAATTACTGATGAGAATGCTGACATTCTGTATTGCATTATCAAGCTCAACTTCAAGCTTAGCATTCTCTCGATTAGTGCGGTTAATTTGATCAATAACATTATTGATCTGTCGCTGTAGTCGTTCAGCTTCTTCTAATTCTCTTTGGTATTCTTCATCCGTCATAGTTGAGAACCTCCCTCTTAAAGATTGCTAAGCTCTTGATAGAACTTTTGATAGCTGGCCGGAGTTATTTCAAGTATTCTGTCAAGATAACGCCTATACGTCTCAGTGTCACACCGTCCGTTGTTTAGGTACTCAGCTCTTACAGAATCGAACAGAGAATATATCTCTACAAAATCTTCTCGGGTTGGCCTCTTTACGTTGGGATCATTTAAGTCATACAAGTCTTCAAATCCCGAGCTGGAGAAGTCGATTTCTCTACAGTCAAACTCATTAACAACATCACCAGAGGCAAGATCTGCAACAATCCAATGAACTGGACGTGGCATTTTGTTTTGCTGAATGTTTTCCCGATTGTAGATGTATACAAATGCAGCAATATAAGGCACATCATCAACAACACGCAAAACGGGGTTAGAAACACTGTGTGGAATCTTTGCTCCACCAAGCGCCTTACCATTCAGTGTTGAAACAATCTTTTTAATTTCAACCATTACTCATTCCTCCTTCCGAAAATTCTTTGAAACCAATTACTTTGATCCCCGGTATTTGAGTTATCGCCTGTGTCATGATTTGCATCTGATGCTATAGGAACATCATTTTTTGAGACCACAATTGCTGTAGGATCAATAACTCTATGTTCATCGGTTCCAAAACACATCTCATGATACTTATCGGCATCCACATAGTTCACTCCGCCGCCAGAATCAATAATGTCGAATCCTTGAATGTTGCCCAGTTCATCACGCTGAACGCCTGTTACGGTAATCCAATGGTCAGAATAGAAGTCATCGCAAGGAATGCCCATGGAATTAACGTATTCTCTTGGCTGATCCCAAAGAGCAGCGGCATCTACTGCAACATTCAACACACACCCCTCATCAAGTTTTGATGCAACATCTTCTACATCAAGTGCATTATTAAACTCATAGAGTTCAGTGTTGATTTTTCCATCGAGTTGCTCGTTCATCTTATCGTATAGCTCCATAAATTGCTCTGTTGTTGTGCCACCGCAGTTCTCTGGAGAAGAATCCATACTACAAAGATTGTTGTCAACTGCCACATTGAGGACTTTATTTTCTGTGAATTCGTTAGTATCAAACAGTTCATTCAACGCATTGGCTTGTGAAGTCGGGCCGCAGGTTCCCTGGTAGCCGAACTCATTTATTCCCTGTTCGTAAAACGATCCAGATTCGTAAAAATCGGGTTTCCCTTCGAGAACACTTTGCTCGAAATCGTCATATTCTCTTGGCGTCATTACTGGCAGATCACTTGCCACATCTAATTGTTCATCAGAAGTAATGTCGGACGAAATATCTTCAGAGCCTGTTTGGGGATTACTTTCAACTTCTTCGTCAATCTCACTGTCTGTTATCTGCGGTTCTGAATTATCAAGAGGAGGCTCATCATAAGTAGCATCAGCTTCACCGTCTATTGACGACTCGGCGGGAGAATCCAAATCTTGTATGTTCTCGATACCTTCTTGTTCATTTGCAAGTATAGCATCAAGTTCTGGACTGTTTTCTGGAATTCCAGCCGCAATCAGTTCATCCCGTATGTCAGTAATATCGGATGTTTCTCCGCCACTATAATCAATTGGTTCTCTGCCAAGTTCTTGCAAGTAAGCATTATTTAGTTCTTGCCATTCGGGATCTTTAGAGTATTCCGCGTAGTCCTGCTGACCATAATTGTGTGAGTTGTAATAATCGGCCAATTGGTCATACGCCGAAACCTCCGCATCAAGAGGAGAGCCTGGCTGTGTATCAGATACATCTGAAAGAGCTCCCTCCAGTTCACCTTGCTCATCTTCTGAAATATCTGTAACGCTGGAATTAGTCTCAGTATCAGCATCAATCTGCGTGGAATCCAACGGCTCTGTTCCTTCGGATATTTCTTCTGTACCGATCTCGTTTTCTTCCATATCCGTTTCAACCGGAGGCACATCCTCTGTCTCGAAATCGTCAGATGTATCTTCGATGGACTCATCGACGAGAGGAATCGTGTCGCCCACATCACTTTCATCCATTAGAGCGGAGACATCTGTTGCTTCCTGCATTTCCTCTGTATTATCAGAATCAAGCTCTTCCACAAGATCAGAAGCGTCATCCTGTGACAGTTCTTCTGTCGCCAGGAGTGATTCAACTTCATTGATGTTATCATCATCGTTCTCAATTGTGTCCATCTCTATCTCAGATGGATTCTCAGCAGTATCCGATACAAGCTCTACATCATTCATTAGTGTTTCTATGTCGTTATCTGTGGAGTCATTAACTTCGGTCGTATCCATTGCAACCTCATCGAATGATTCAATTGCTGCCTCGTCCATCAAGTCAGCTATATCAGAACCAGCATCCATTTCATAATCATCTATATCGCTTGAGAGATCTGATGGATCAAGGCCAGAAGAATCAAGCGTGTCAGATGGGACTTCTTCTGTCATATATGTATCAGCAGCACCGTCCATCAAGCTATCTATATCCGTTGCTTCTGCCGTTGGAAGTTCTGTCTCAAAACTGCTATCGAGTGGTTCGACATCAAAGCTTTCAAGTGGCTCTGCAGGGATATCATCCATCATATCGCCAACATCAACAGGATCGGAAAAGCTGCTTGTATCAGTGGTATCTGTGCTTATATCGTCGAACGACGAAGTATCAACAGAGTCTTCAAAGTCTTCACCCATTACTTAAACCTCCTTTTCTCAGATTTTAAGCAGTTTCTACTGCTCGGCTCTTCTCAAAAACCGCGGGTGGTTAAGAATCGTGTTGTATTCAGCCTTTGTGATCCCGAAGCTTTTAATCAGCATAGACTTTCTCAAGAACTTTATCTTTACGCAGTTAATGAGCCGGTTGCTCGCTTGGATTGAAGGATTCTCCTTCAACAAGTCAATTATGTTCTTATCCATCTTCACCAAAAACTTCACAAACGCTGCCTTATCCGTCAGCTCGTACAAGCAGTCGTTCACTAAACGTGCAGCGAGGAAATCTGCGTTGGCGCGGAGTTTGAAGTCACAGCTATCTTTGCAATAACAACTGTATTTGCATTCAATGTGGGGGATAAGCAATTCTTTATGCGTATCCCAATATGTTGAAAGGGCGGCAATTTCCTGGTCTGGAATGACGGGCCTTATAGTAGCCTTGTCATGCACGTTATAGGTTTTTATGTGGAGGGGGCTATATACTCTGCCATAATGGAGTAGGGCTTCTCCGACACCAAGCCGACCAAGCAAATCATAATCCGCATCATTCATATTGGTCGCCGTACTGATTGCATCCTTATTCTCTTTTTCGACGAGCTTAAAGATTACCTTCACATTCGTATTTGCGACTACGCTGCGGCCAACTTTCGTGGGCGATTGGTCTGCGATAATAATACTGGTACCGTAAGATCGTATTTCAGCAATCATATCTTCGAGGGCTTCCACTGTAGATCCCTGCGAATCTGCGCTGTCATCCGATCTTGAGCTACCACCGGCAAGCAGAACATGTGCCTCATCAATTAGTAAGACATTTTTCAGTTTTCCGTCGCCGGAGACATTGTTCTTGGTATATACACAAATCATGATTAGTAGCAGTGCCATAATCAGCGATTTCTGCTCTTTGTTGTTGATTGCGTTTAGCTCAATTACAGTCGGTTTGCTTAACAGATCCTCAAGTGGAATGGTGTTTATGGTGTCATAGATATTGCTGTTTTGCTCGATCAAGCTGACAAGACGGACGACACCAGCGCTTTCAATATTGGCTTTGACATCGCCTTTATAATCCATGTGCTGGATCTTCTTCTTAAACACCTTGATGAATTCATAAAGGCCAAATCGCTGCACGGTTGGATCGTCTTTTGTGCTGTCCGTTTTCCAACCGTACTCGTTGTAGCAATCATTGATTGCTGACAAGAAAATATCGGGCAGAGGATCTGGCATTGAGAAAGCAGCCTTGAATGCAGACATAAGGCTGGGGACATAGCTTTCCACCGTCACACCTGTTGGGGGAAGAAAGGGATTGATGATATAAGGAGATACCGTGTTTTTTCCAGGAGTGAATATCTGCAAATCCTTTATATCGTCAATCAACGAACGATACTCACTCTTTGTAGGTTCGATTGCAAGAAACGGTATACTAAACTCGTTCCAAAACTGCAAAAGGAGACCAAGTGAGAAGTTCGTTTTGCCTGATCCTGGCATACCAACGATAAGCCCGTGCTTGGTAAAATCATTAAGTGCAATGCCAGCATGAGCATTGTCGTTCTTTCCGCTTTTGCTGGCGTTTTGAATAATACCAACCTTAAAGTTGCCGTCCGAAATAATGCTCTGATGGAGTTTTTCTCGATTTGCAAGGATCTTATTGCTATCCAATCCGATAATTTTTCCATCATCAATCGGAAACTTGAAAACGCCCCGAAGTTCGCGTGTCGTCATCAAGTGTTTGAGCCGTTGGAGATGCTTCGGTGCATTCTTGTTTCCCCAAAAGCTCATTTCCCGCGCTCGATTGAGAAGAACATCATTGGCTATCCAAGGGCTTGCAAACAGATTGGTTGCTGGAGTAAGACCAAACTCCGAAACGTCAACTATGTCCAACGAGCTTCCGGTAGCTTTTCCTTCTGTTTCTATGGCGTCCATTAGTTTATTGGCAAGATCAATTGCACTGCTGTACTCCGAATACACAACAAAGTTATATAGAAACAGTAACTCGTTATTGGCTTGAGAATAGTAGTCATATGCGTCTACGATCATTTGCGTATTCGCATCCACTCGTATTCCTTGCCGATACCGAATCTCGCTCACATAATGAGCCAAAAAGTTTTTGTTCTCTTCAATGCCGTACAATTCCTGAATGTTGTATTTCGCGGGAATAATCTGCATTGAGACAACGCTTCCGGGATATTGCGTTAAGGCATTGGTGAGTGTTGCGATATTGGTGTTCTCGGATGGTTCGATGACATCGTTATAGTACATTAGACCATTCGCTGAAAGGGCGTTTCCGATTACTTTTTCTTTCTTTGAAATAGAAAGCACCTTGGAACAATTAGTCTCTGAGAGTGCCTTTTCAAACGAGGAGTATTCTTCCTCAGTGTCAAGCACAGATACTGAGAAGTTTTTATCCTCGAGATCATTCTTAATGCTCGACATCATATCGAGAATGAAAGATTCGTTGCTGAACTTAACGTCGCCAATCTTCCTGACGATTATGTATAACCTAACCTGGGCCTTATAAGTTTGGTTGTCTACGCCAATACTTTGAAACAAGAACTCAAATGCAGTATTCTCCGTGTCTGACTTCCGATGCATTGCTTGGAGAATCTGTGTAAACAAGACTTGATTCGAATAGTTGGCACGGTCTAGGTCTTTGGCAAAAAGCTCATAGAAAGGGACGGAGGTCACTTCAGCAACCGCCATGCTGACAAACATTCCATTTGCCAATTCAAGTGTCTTTACCATCTGTAGTCACCGTCCTTTCCATTAGAAGAGCATTGAATAAACTTTAAATCTCTCGCAGATCGAATTTGTTGCTTCGCTCAGATTTGCTTTGTTAGCTACTACATATTTCTTCATTTTCATGCTCGAACCCGAAACGCTCATTTCCGCATTGATCTTCATTTTCTTTGAGGAAATGAAATAGTCAGCGATCGCCAGTGCTGTTGTTTGAGAATCGTTTGTGACAAGTGTATATGCTTGTACTAAATTACATGTGATACTGTTCCCGAGGTGCGAGACTTGGCATCTGGAGTTGAGGACGTCACACGTTGCGCGGTCGACAATTGTTTTCACGTTATCAGCTTTTACTGCGTCCCTATCCTTAAACCGGAGAAGATAATTCTCAACTGCTCGGCTTGTAAACGAACTACCAGGAGTAAATATCATCGAGAAGAGTTCCGAACTGAAACGATCAACCGGAGTTCTTTCGAGGTATGCGTTTGCCGCATCAGCTCTGAGCTGAGATCCGTTTGCAATCATCTTTTTGATAAACTGCATTTTTACTGAGAGTTCATCTGTTGATGAGCAGATATACTCAACAAAGTAGCTGGGATCGATTTTTAAGCCCTTCTGCGACAAGACCTCAATAATAGACGCTTTGATATCCTTCGAATCTATGCTGCTGTTCATATATTTCGATAAAAGGTCGTTGAAGAAGCTGATATTCAATCCTTTTTCAAACATTGCTCTCACAATAGAGGGCTTGTTATCCCCATCTATAGAGCACTTGAGAACATAGCTTTCAACGGTAGAGGTCGGGATATTAGTTGCCCGGTCAAGAAGACAGTCAAGAATAGCTTTCCTGTCATCAGCCTTGTCAAGGTTGAAGCACAGGTAGTTTGTTAGCACCGACTCAAAAGATTTGTTATCTACTTTGAGTTCAAAGGACTTTTTAAGCAGTGAAACCTTGTCGCTCGCACTTAACTTGCTGTTTGAAAGCATTGAGATGATGAGCTTTGCCGACACTAAAACATATTGACCGCTGTTCTTCAGGCAATCCATTGCATTATAAGCCGTCTGGATGTTTCCACACTCATATGCAAAGGCGAGAATCTTGATTACGTCTTCATCGCTAATCTTGTTTTTGCAAAAAGCAGATAGTGTATCCTTAACAACCTCGGGATCTGCAAGCCTTATTATTTGATCCATCAACAAATCAGAGTTAATAGATAATCCGTTATTTAATGCAGCAATACTTGCTTTGCTTTTTGTCTTAACACTATCCTTTGTATCTGCTAAATAATTCTCGATTAGCTTTCTGTCCTCGTACTTTATTCCTCCTGTTGCGAGAAGAGTCGCAATACGATCACCTTTTGTATCTCCGTCTGGATACCTTGCGAGAACCTCAGACAACGCCATCTTGGGATCGATATTATCTGAGTTGCCGATAACCTGATCGGCGAGGTCTATTTTCCCGCTTTTAATTGCATAACTCAGCAGATTGTTGTTTGCCGGTTTCGAGTAAACATCTTTCGCATCGAGCATTTGAGATATAAAATCGCGTCGAGTCACATCGTTCAGGGAATCATATACTAAGATCAAAGTTGCAAAAATATCTGACTCTTCGAGGAATTCATACAGAGCTTCCTCATCATCTGATATGCTTGATCCTGTCGATTTAAGTTGTTCATATGTCTTCTTCAATTGAGTAAAAATAGATTTGGCGTCTCTTGGATCACACGCGCCGGGTGTTATAACCCGAATCATGTCATAAGCCAATTTCGCAATAATCGTCCCGACATACCGAGAATCTATTTTTTCGCACTCAATAAGATTTTTTGATGCACTGTCAAGTCGACGGTAGGCAGTATCCAGCAACGACTGCCTGACTACATTTTTGATTGTAAACAGGCCGTCATATTGTTCCTGCCTCTCGATCTCTGCACCACAATAAAGGCATTTCCAGATCTTCTTTTCTTTTATGTACTGTAGTTTTCCAGCACACTGAGTACATTTCCGAGCTACGAAACTTACAGTCATTTACAGCACCTCACTACGATTATTTCGAAATGGCAAGTTTCTTGTTTCGCTCGATATACATTCTTTCAAGCTCACCGCACGCTTGCTTTGCATCAGCAATCTGACCATCGTCGATATTAATACGGAGTTCAGATACTTTTCGCATTATGCGCTGTTCGACGCTTGCCACAGAGTCATTGGTCATTGGATCTGAATACTTGACAGTTTCAGATAGCTTTCTAAGTGCCTCTTTCAATTCCGGATTGGAGCAGGAATCTCTCATTAATTCGATGTCTACAAGAACAGACTTGAGGTTGGTTACATTCTCTTTGATGTTTTCCCCAATCTGCTGAACGGTATCCCGCGCCATTAGCGAAATGATTGCTATGATCAAAAATACGGCAAGGACAAGTAGTTGAATGACAAGCGCAAGAGTAAAACTCGCTTGCTGGAAAATCATGAACAATGCGCCGATGACAAGAGCCGCACATAGATAATAAATTGAGAATGACGCCAAAGGGATACCGAAGAATACGGTTTCAACATCGGCAGTTTTAAATGACAAAAACATGCTTATTATCTGAACAACAAAGGCAAGTGTCATAAAAGCATAACTCAGCCAAAACACGTTTGTCCGAGTTTTAAAAATGGTGAACACAAAAAGGTTGAATACTCCCAGCAGGATCACATAGATTAGATCTATTCCGACAGTATTTTTCGTTTTGGTATTTTGGTTTTTCATTTCCTTCACTCCTTACAGTCTTTCACCGCACTCGAAGCAGAACTTAGCACCTTCCGGCAATGTTGCTCCACATTTAGGGCATGTGTTTGCCGAGAATTTATATCCACACTCAAAGCAAAACTTTCCCTTGGGAACGGTCTTGCCGCAATTCGGGCAAAGAACCATATTGCTGTCGTGCTGAATTCGTTCTCCACAACTCAAGCAGAATTTGGCATTCAGAGGTAACTCAGCACCGCATTTCGGGCATTTCGCTCCGTCTGCCACAGGCTCAGTTGATTCATCTTTTGGCTTGAAGAAATCAGTTACATCAATCCTGCCGGGGCCCTGGCCAGGACGCGGATGTGTTCCGGCTGCATCCTTGGGAGACTTTTCTTTTGGGATTTTTTCTGGATCAAGGGCATTTCTCGCAATGTCCACGATTGAACCACCCATAGCACCGCCCATCATAAAACCACCGACGGCACCGCCGACATTTCCCATGGTACCTTCATTGCCCGCAAACTTTTCGGCGATCATCATTTGTCGTTCTTCTTGCCAGGTATAGCCCTCAATCATTCGGCTGGTTCTACGTTCTTTTGCCTCGCTGACCTTCTGATAATCTGCTTCGGGAACCTCAATAGTTTCCATGTTGAAATACTGAATCTTGATTCCGTATTCTTCGAAAATTACATAGAGTCTTTCTTTGATGACACCGCTAAGTTCAAACAGATGAGCATTCATCATGAAGTAACTCAACATACCGTTGATCATAATTTTTGAAATGCAATCCTTTACATGCGAAGAAATAATGCCTCTAAATTTTGAGATCAACTCGTCATTGCTGAAGTTATCCCTAAAGCCGACCATCTTCAAAACAAACTTGCGGGAGTTATCAACCGAAATAGACATACTACCGTTTGCCATCACATGCATGAAGATGTCGTACAAGGGATCTTCCAAAGCAATAGGGCCTTGCGTACCCCATAGCAGATCCATTTGGTGTACTTTGTTGATAAAGAAAACCTTACACGGGAACGGGGAGTTGCCACCCGTTGGAATTTCAATAAGCTTTCTGGCAATCGGGATGTTAGGAACAGAGAGCGTTCTCCGCCCTGCCGTGAAAAGATCTGCTGCATTTCCGTTTACAACGAGAAGTGCTTCGTGTGTCTCATCGACTATTAACTGCGAAGTCGCATTAAAATCCTCCACAGGGAATTTCCATACGAGCGCATCTTGGGGGCCTTCGAACTTAATTACTTCTGCTATTGCCATAATCAATTCTCCTATTCACATGATCTGTTTGTCGTTTATTTTTTTCTGCTAATAGGCGTTCAAATTTTATCTAAACCGCTCTAAGCTGCGGGGATACAAAAGAAGCCTCACCAAAAACCATATAATTTGAAATGGCTGTAATCATCATAAAAACAAAAGGCGTTATTTCTTTTGTATCTGTGTTTAATGCTTTAGCAAATCTGTTGGCATATTGCGTATATCTTTTTCCGACTCTCTCTAAAACTGGCCTCATGCCTTCTGCATACCGCATATCTGTACATACAGATACGAAAAACTTCATGGTCTGTGCAATATCCAAGGCGTTGATTTGGAGGTGATCCATCATTTCTTTCGGCTACGGTAGTTCTTTCAACGCAGGGACAAGCAGACTGTTTTCAACACGAATAACTGCTTCTTCAGCGCAAGCGATTATTAACTCATTTTTTGAGTTAAAATAATAATACATGTCTCCGCTTTTCAATTTCATAACTTTACTAAGCTCACGCGTTGTGGTTTGGGTTAACCCTCTCGCAACAAGAAGCTCGAGGCAATTGTTTATAATCTCTTTTTTCCCGACCAATAGCTTCCATTGTTCACCCGCCTTTCGTGTGTACAAAGCACTTTTCGTCGAGTTTCACCGAGCGCCTGCTTGGTTTTCTTTCAAAAATAAGCTGCGCTCTTTCGCAGAGTTCACAACTCTACGAGGCTAATTATACATCAACTGTCGTCAAAATACAAGGGGTTTCGACAAGAAAATAGGATTGAAATGGAAAATGTTTATGGAAATTGACTTGAGCAAGAGGGATAAATCCGATTATTTAATCAAAAATAAATCCTTCAGCCGTCAAAACCACCGTCAATATTGGTCGGTAAAATAGAACTGCACCAATATTTGAAGGAGGTCTAATTATGTCAAAAAAAGGCGAAAACATCTATAAACGAAAAGACAACCGGTGGGAGGCACGGTATATTAAGGGGTACTCATTTGACTGAAAAATCATCTATGGGTACTGCTATGGAAAAGCCTATCGAGAGGCAAAAGAAAAAGTAAATGAGGTTAAGGCGGTTCTGATCAATGGACAGACAATTCAAAGAAATAGTCGTCTGCGTTTATCATCCATCTGTGATCAATGGCTTCAGCTTAATCGAACCAAGGTAAAAGAATCTTCATATGTGAAGTATAGCGCTATTGTTGATAAGCATATCAAACCAGCTATCGGTGGATATCTTATCCAAGCAATAGACTCTTTGACGATTGAACAATTCGGTCATGATTTGCTGACCGAGAAAGCACTGGCTCCAAAAACTGTGCGAGATATTCTCTCTCTGCTTAAAACGGTTTTGCAGTATGCGCATAAGACAGTTTCTGGAATTGACTTAGTTGAAGTCATTTATCCCAAATTGCCGAAACAAGAAATGCGAATTTTAAGTCGAGAGGAGCAGGATATCTTTGTTCAATATCTTCTCAATGATCCCGACCCATGTAAGTTCGGAGTTCTCTTTTTCGCTGTTAACCGGTTTGCGAATCGGAGAGATTTGTGCCTTGAAATGACGAAACATTTTTTAGCTGACAGAACTGTTTCTGTTTCTTCAACAATGCAACGATTAAAAAACTCTGATGGAGGCAGTTCATCCAAAACCAGTATTAGAATTAGCACGCCTAAAAGCGATAGCTCTTTGAGGATCATTCCTTTAAGCGATTATCTCATTGATATTTGCAATCAATGGACTTGGATAGCTCCAGAAGCTTATGTGCTGACGGGTGATTTAGATAGATTTGTTGAGCCTCGAACACTACAATACCGGCTGGCAAAGTATACCAAGGATTGTAATCTTGATGGTGTTCATTATCACGTTCTTCGACATACATTCGCTACCCGATGTGTAGAGGTTGACTTTGAAATCAAGTCTTTAAGTGAAGTATTGGGACATTCAAGCCCACGAATTACGTTGGAAAGATATGCTCACTCATCAATGGAGTTGAAAATAGACAATATGAAGAAATTGTCCGCAATCGGTTACTGATTCAGATTAAAGCCGTCAAATCAGCCGTCGAGAAAAGCTAAAACACCTTTATATTCAGCGACGCTGCGTTCTTTTTGACAGAGTTGTGAACTCTGCGAAAAATATCCGTCTATAAGGTCGCAATTCGAAAGAGTTGCGGTCTTATTTGTTATTCTACAATATTAACTACCCGCAGTCCTTTCTCTCTGGCGTATTGGACTGTGTAAGCTGTGCCACCCTTTTGTTTTGCCAAGTAGCAGATGCAAAGACTGCTACCGTCAACTAAATGGCGGTTTTTTTGCATACAGCCGTTAAAGTATCGGTCTGCCGTGTAGACTATCTTATCAGCATGTGATTTTATCCGTTCATATTCTTTTACGTCGTTGGCTCTCCACCTGGCCGCTTGATCCTTGCACGGCAGAACAAGAATCAGCTTTATACAGGGATACCACTGTTTAAGGTTTAGTACTGTCTGTGCTGCAAGAGTGTCAAATCCTAAAGCGCCTCCGGCGCCGAAGTATTGGTATCCTTGTTCAATATAAAAATCAGAGTATCCCGCAGCTTTTCTGAGATAGCCGGAAGATACTCTGCTGATATTTGTCTGTGTCCTGTAAAGCAGCAGGTCTTCTCTCTCATCTAACAACTAATAACGATTATAGCGAATGACTAATGCAATTACCGTTAGTATAGCACATGAGATCGAAAAAAGGAAGACTTTAGCGAAAAAAAGTTGAGAAAGGAAAAGAGCCCGTGTGAGCAGGCTCTTTGTTGGTCATTTCTTCGATTGACAATTAAGGGCATCCAACGCAGCGAATACTTTTTCCTGTTCGTCGGGTGGAAGTGCTTCGATTCGATCAGCTATCCTGGAACTTTTAACCTTGTACCCGTGATCAATTACATCTATGAACACCTCATCTGCAGAGCATTCAAGGGCGTTGATGATTGCAGCAAGCTTCCCTAATCTGACGGAGCTTTTTCCTCGCTCGACGTCAGAGAGATAATTCGTTGAAAGCCCAACCATCTCTGAAAACTGCTGCTGGGTATAGCCCTTTGCCTGGCGTATTTTCTGAATACGCTTTCCAATGATTTGCTCAATGCTTGTTATCCTTCTGCATACACCCACCTCCTTTTCACGCTAATATCGTAAGCGGCAATGCCGTTAGTATTAGTATATTGATGGGGTGGGCATTAATACACATGGTAATAGCTAATTGCTAACGATAGGATGCGGAATTAGCAAAAAAATTTACGCCATCTTCATATCTTGTTCGCCGTTATCGTTATTTGCGTAAGTGTTTTTCTTTCTGCTGTGGTAGTTTTTCAGATGGGAGGTTCGCCTTCTCCTTTCATCATGACAGGTGGCACCTGTCAGTAAACAGGTATAGTTCCCTCTTGGCGGAGGGAACTGTTTTTCATCCTTGCCTAAGTGTATAGAGCAAGCTGTTTTTACCGCCATGCTTTCGGTATCGCTGCTCAGTTTCCAGCAGTCCGGCTTTACGCAGATCCTATAGAGCTCTGCACACGGTTGACTGCGACAGCTTAAGCTCTCGTGCGATTGTAGGGATAGCAGGCCAGCATTCACCGTCTTTGTTAGCCCTGTCTGAAAGATAGATATAGACGGACTTCGCTCGATGAGGAAGATCCATTCTATACAGGAAATCAAGTCTGCCCATCGGAATTCACCTCCTGCAGCACAGGCTCCGGCTCCGTTTCGGCAATTACTTGCTTTTCTGAAGGCTGTGAACCACCTTTCTTGCCATCCTTCTCCGCTTGCTCGGGAAGGGGCTTGGGTTGTCTGCTCCGGCTCCGGTTACTTTTAGGCGGCTGATGGTTTTTCGCTTCCGTCTGCTTCGGCTCTGCCATCTCGCCGCTTTCACCGGCAACGTCGCCTTCGAGCAGGGCTTCGTGGTGGTACTTCCTTACGATACCGTCCATCAGCTCCGCTTTGTTGGCATACTGCACCTTTCGGTTTCCGTTCTCAGCAACGGTATAGGGATGGTCTTTGTCAAACTCAATACCCCATTTGAAGAACAGTTTGAGGTGGACGCGCATGGGATGGACACCGGTCTTCATCACGACAAAATCGCCCTTGGGCAAGGACTTCAACTCATCGGGCGTAAGGAGAGGCCGTTCCATCATCTGCAGGGATTCGGACGGATCGTTCTTGCTTCGGGACACGGAGCCGGACATGACTGTGCGGCTCCCAAGCGCCTTCGACAAGGTATCCGTAGACGAACTATTTGGGGCAAAGCCGCCGAATAGCGTAATCTGTGTATTGTCCACGATGATCTCATCGCCTTCCTTGCCGTAGTTCTTTTCGAGCTGGGCAAAGGACTGGATGATCGGAACGATCTGCAGGCGTCTGGATCGGGAGGCGCTGAACATCATTTCCGCGGATTCAATCTTCGGCAGTGTTCCGAACTCATCGCAGAAGAAGGCACAGCGGTTCTTGAGTTGACCGCCATTCTCATCTGCAACGGCCAGGATCTCACGGTAGAGCTGCTGGATGATAAGGGAGATCATGAAGAAGGTGTTTGGGTTTTCCTCCGGCATGATGATAAATATGGCAGACTTCTCGCGGCAGAACTTCCCGGCGTCGATCTCCGTATCGAAGCATAGAAGCTGTTCCAGCTCAGAGCCCAGAAAGGAGTTCAGTCGGGACAGTGCTGTTGACATGACGGACGCCATGCTCTGCTCGGCCGTATTCAAGGCTGCTCAGGCAAACCACTTGGCCTTGTGATCATTGGGGAGCATCTCCATGAGCTGCTGGAACTGATTCTTGCCTTTCTTTCCCGATGGAGCCAGCAGTTCCTGGATAATCTTGAACACGGATACGATGTGCCGTTCCTCCGGCTTGCAGAACTCTGCAACCAGCAGGATCGTTGCAGTCAGTAGTCCTTCGGCTGCGTCGTAGAAGTAGGCGTTCTGACCGAAGCTCGCCGCATCCATGCCGGATAGGATGATGGTCTTGGAGATAATCTTTGCATACTTCTCGGCCTTCGCTTTGTAAACGAGAGTGTCGGGGTTTGCCTGGTACAGATCCATATACTTGTTGACCAGGTGAAGGAGGTTGTTTCCGTTTGAGCGAGTCGGGTTTCGCAAATCAATCACGGAAACATTGTAGCCATATGCTTTTGTGATATTGCCGTAGTTGCGCATGACGTCACCCTTGGTATCTGTAGAGAGGAAGCTCATCCCACTCGCGCAGGCGTACTCAATGCAAGGGTACAGCCAGAAAGCGGTTTTGCCTACGCCGGCCGCGCCGATTATCAGCACGTGGACGTCACCTGTGTCTACCATTGCCGTGGTATTACCTGCGCATCCGACAACGATGCCTTGCGGAAGCGGTTTTCCATCCTCGCCGGTAGGCGTCTTTCCGCTCTTTGCCTGGTCGCGCCACTTCTTTGGCGTAAAGGAAATCAAAGCCGCCGTCATGGACACGCTCAAGGGGCAGATTGCCTATAACAATGACGGTATGCGGGCGTCCTATCGCGCCTCTAACCATTCCTTCAATCTGCTGGCACGGAACGGCGTCAGGATCGAGGGCAACACGGTTACGCAGAATGGTGAGCCGCTGTTCAAAATCCATCGCCGTCATGCGACGCGGAAAACACAGGGCTGCTATCGTGAGCTGATGCCGACGCTGGAATACGTCAAGCAGGAGCAGAAGCAGGAAAAGCCCTCCATCCGCGATCAGCTCAAAGCTGCCGCGAAAACGCAGCCGGAGAAGAAGTCTCCGGTCAAATCCAAAACGCACGACATGGAGTTGTGAGAAAGGAGACGCATGAAGAAATACACAGACGTTGACATCGTTGCGGAGCTGCAGAGGCTCGTGGACAGTCATGTAGACAGCTACAAGGAAGACTTCGACATCGACAAGCGCATCATCCGCCGCGCTGCCGAAAGCCGGAATCCCGAAGAGAAAACGCTGATGTGGTTCTGCCGTCCGCATGGAACGCACTGCCTCAATGAAAATCAAGTCTTTATTCAGGGAACGCGAGATCACAACACCTTCCGTTTTTACGCGGAACAGACCTACGACGAGTGCATTGCTCGTGTCATTGTCCCGAAAGCCGTTAAGCGCGGCAAGGTCTTCGGAGATGTCTTTGAGATCAACTACCGGGAACAGGCGGCAAATGTGGCGCAGAACTCGGTTGCGCCGGATCATGACCGGCTGACCTTCGCAGACGGCTTTGTGCTGGACGCCCCCTGCCGCAGCAGCTTCGATGCAGCAATGGCTCTGGTCGGTGAGCATGGAGGCGTCAAAACCCACCAGACGCTCCCGAAGGACGCGGATGCTCTGGCGGAAGTGCTGTCCAAGCAGAAAAGCCGCCGTGACAGACTGCCGGAGGCAGAAAGGACAGAGGCACTATCGCCTCTGCCCGTTGCAGAACTTCGGAAGTATGAGGCAGTCAAAAAGGCGCATCCGGACGCGCTGGTCTGCTTTGCCCAGAACGGCTATTTTGAGCTGTACGGCAAAGACGCGGAGAAAGCCGCGCCCTTGCTCGGCACAAAGCTCCTTGAGAAGAAGGTACGCGGCAAGACCTCCATGCCGGTGACCGGCTTCCGTGAAGCCGCGTGGGTAGCAGCATCAAAGAAGCTCTGGCAGTCCGGCGCGGATGTCTTTCTCAGCAAGGACGGCGAGACCTTCAAGGAACTCAAAGCCGCAGATTACATTCCTGTCGGCGCGACACTGAATGTGGACGGCATCAAGTGCAGAATCGACGCGGTTGATTTTGCCGCTGATGAAGTCCGGCTGACGAACATCGAGGATAAGAACCGTCCCATCCGCTTTTCTGAAAGCATCCAGTATGTCCGCTCCTATGTGGAAGATGCCGGAACAGCCATCTACGACACCATCCCGAAGAAGCCCGCTGCCCGTGAATCCATCCGTGACAAACTGAAATCCGCACAGAAGGCACAGCCGACCCACACGCCGAAGCCGCAGAAAAACAAAGGAAAGGATATGGAACTCTGATATGAAAAACTTTACCGTGGAAGAAATCAACCTGATGTGCTGCTTCAACACGTCCAGCCGGAAGCGGCTGATCGACGATATGAAGGGCGTCACCCTGAACGACATGGACGGCGAGATCGCAGAGCTGATGTATAAGACCGTCCGGAAGCTCGAAGCCATGACCGACGCGGAGTTTGAGGAACTGTATATCATGCCGGACGGCATGGTGGATGACTGAAAGGAGGATGCCTATGCCCGTATTAGACGGTGATTTTGAAGCCTTCGTCACGAACCTTGGCAAGTACAACGAGGGTATGCTGGTCGGTGAGTGGGTGAAGCTGCCCACCACCGAGGAAGAGATGCAGAAGGTCTTTGAGCGCATCGGGATCGGCAAGCAGGATGAGTTCGGTCAGCCCTATGAAGAGTGGTTTATCACCGACTACGAATGCCCGATCTACGGTGTTCAGAAGATGCTTGGCGAGTACGAGAGCCTTGATAAGCTCAACTACCTTGCCGCTTTGATTGACGAGCTTTCCCTGAGCGATCAGGAAAAGCTCGTTGCCATTATGGAGGCTGGCTGCGATGAGGTCAGCGACATCGACGATCTCATCAACCTGACGTTCAATCTGGACTGCTACGACATCATGCCCGGTATCAACGACGAATCCGGCCTCGGCTACTATTACGCCCACGAAGCCGGTATTTACTCCGAAAAGGATCTCGGTCCTCTGGCAAATTACATCGACTATGAACGCTATGGGCGCGACATTGCGATGGATGAGCAGGGACGCTTCACCGATGAGGGCTATGTCCGTGTCGCAAGCGAACGCTGGGACAGGCAGTTTAACGGGGAGCTTGATGATATTCCCGATGAATACCGGATTACCGGCTCAGGGGAAGCCGCCGAGCGTGACAGCACCATCGCCGTTCTCGTCGTTGAGCCGGGAAAGGAGCCTTATGTGAAGGAGATTGACTCCGGTCTGGAGTCCTTGCAGCATGAGGTCGGCGGCTACATCGAGGCAATTTATCCCTACGAAGACCCGGTTGCCTTAGTCTGCAACGAGGAAGGCAAGCTGGAAGGTCTGCCCCTGAACCGCGCTCTGCGTGATGAGGACGGTGACATCTACGACGTTGTTGCCGGAACATTCATGGTAGTCGGCTTGACGGATGACAGCTTCGGTTCTCTGACCGTAGAGCAGATGCAGAAGTTCTCTGACCACTTCAAAGTGCCGGAGCAGTTTGTCAAGCTGGGCGATAAGATTGTAGCGATTCCCATAATCTCGAAGGAACAGCAGAAGCAGGAGAGCGTTGAGCAGAAGGACTTTGAGATGAATGCCGACACCTCTGGTCTGACGGTTGCCGGTCACATCGGGACGTGGCACACCATTGACCGGCACGAAGTCGGCGGTCACAGCTTTTATCTGATGGAGCATGACACCTACGGCGATGAAGCTGCCTGTATCATTGTCGATGAGCGCGGTAAGCCCGTCCTTGATGATGTCTACAACGGCTTTGACGATGACACGCTCCGCCTTCTCGACCTTGAGGTCAAGGAAGTGCCGGAAATGCCCGATCCCGCGCTCTCCGTTCAGGATATGAAGGACTACGGCTACGCATGGGCTGGCGTTCTTCCCGCTGGTCAGGAGGCGGCTGAGAAGGCTTTGGAGAAGGGGTGCGAGGTTTACCGTCTATATTCCGATAATACCGAGGGCTTGTGCGTGGATGCCAAGGAGATTGCCGATCATGCGGCAAAGGGCGGAATGCTCGGTATCAGCAAGGAAAGCTGGATGGCGGCTCTTGAGAAGGAAAACTATCTCAAGGCAGCGGAGATGTCGATGGAGGATGACTACGGCATGATTGACGGGATCATCAACAACGGTCCGAAGGAGGACAAGACCCTTGATGCCAAAGTCCCCGAAAGGGGCGAGAAGTCCTCCATCATGGACAGGCTCAAGTCTGCAAAGGCTGAAAAGCAGAAGGAATGCTGCCCTCCCAAAAAGCACAAAGGAGAGATTGAGTTGTGAGCAGAAGTCAGAAATGGAGGCAGGAGTGGTCGTTCTTCATCGGGGACAGCGGACGCCGGAAGTATAACCGCTTTTGCGTCCGCTGCGTCCATAGCTGCAAGCAGAGTTTCCGTGCGGATCTCATCGCCTGTCCGCACTTCTCCCGCAAGGCATCGAGGTGTAGACAGTTAGGGGTCGAAAAAGCCTGTGATTGCAAGCCTCAGAGCGACGCAAATTGACCAGCCTAAGTGATTGTATTCCCTGCGCAGTTTCTTCTTTAGCGCGGAAATAAGTGTCGATTTCGGCACTTGTTTGAATGCCCGGAAAACGAACCAAGAGCCTCTGTCGATGCCCGTTTTGGGTGTCGGCAGAGGCTCTTTTTTTATGACATATTCAAAATAGCGGACAGCAGCTCTTGAACCTGTTGCCGGTATTCCGGCTTTATATCCGAAATACGTCTGGCAAGCGCAAGGGCTTCCGTTTCTGGCTCGTCGGTCCCAAAGATAATTCGGTCCGCACTGACGCCCAGCAAACGGCAAAGACGCTGCAAGGCTTCAAGAGAAATACCGGAAGCACCACGCTCAATAGCGCTCAGGTGATTCGGCGTCATGCCAAGCATTTCTGAGAGCGTGTCCTGCGTATAGCCCGCCTGTTCTCTTGCCACTTGAATATTGCCGCCGATTTCAATATTGATGTCCTTCTTCTCTCGCATAGCCTCACCACCTTTGCATTTAGTGTACCTAACGGCGGTGTCATTATCCACGGTACGCCGTCGTTGATTTTACTAACGACAATGCGTTGACTGTCCGTGATGAGGGTGATAGAATGGAGTTACCTACCAAAAGAGTGAAAGAAGGGGTGTCATGTCACGCATTATTGAGTTTAGAAAGTCTGCTCAAAAAGCTGCAAAGCAATCCGTTCAAGGCAAGACTTGTGCGTTTACCGGTCATAGACCGCAGAGTCTTCCGTTCGGCTTTGATGAATCCGATAAGCGTTGTACTTCTTTGAAATCTGTTATGCGGGATCAGATTGTAGCACTCATCGAGAACGAGGGCGTCACGCATTTTATTACCGGCATGGCTCTTGGCGTCGATATGTACGCTGCGGAAATTGTACTCGATTTGAAATCAAAATACCCTCACATTACTCTGGAAAGTGCAATCCCTTGTGAGACACAAGCGATCAAATGGTCTGTGGCTTCACGGGAACGGTATTATAATATCGCGGCAAAGTGTGACAAGGAGACCATGCTGCAACGGGAGTACACGTCGGACTGCATGGACAAGAGAAATCGGTACATGGTCGATCACGCCGATTATATTCTCGCAGTATGGAATGGATGCCCCAGCGGTACCGGGAACACCGTGAGATATGCCCACAAAAAGGGCAAATCTATCATCGTTATCAATCCGGTTTCCCTTGATGTCACGCGGGAATAAGGCAAAAATCCCACTCCTGAATCAAGAGTTGTGAAAACCGTGAAGTATTTCCCGATAGTGAATACACATTGCACTACTCGGTGATTATTGGAAACGTGTACGGCGTATGCTGCCCAGTGAACATCTCCACGGAACACATCGAATTTTCACGGCTTCGTAAAACGGAAAGTGTCACCTTATGAACAGTCCCTTGCCGAGAGAAAAATAAATCGCTGGAAACGGGAACGCCCCCGGCACTGTGCGTCTGGCACAGTGTCGGGGGCGTTTTTCCGTGTCTTAGTTATGAGCCAGTTCATTTAGGAGCAGCTTTCGATAGTCCACATCCAAGACGCAGCGATGGAAGTCCATCAGACGGTGTTCGTCGAACAGCTTTTCACAGAGCTTGGTCAGCGGATGATTCATCAGCTTTGCAGAAATGCCAGTCTCGTTGAAAAACCTTGCCCATGTGAAGACCTCTTCTAAATCCTCCTGCCCAAGCGTGGCAGGAATGATGGCGTTGCAGAGACGGACAATGGGGCTGTCCGCAAATCGCTCTGCGACTTCCTCCGGTGTGCATTCATAGCGGTCACAGTCAAAGGAAAGCGCATCCTCAATTTTTAGATAATTTTCGATTTCATCCCGCGTCAAGGTTATGGTGTAGTCTCCCATACCGGACGGCACATCAATATTCTCCATGACATCAAGCTCGTAACGGGATCCGCCGATGATCGCTTCAAAGGAGAAGGACTGACAGATTACTGCTGGGTTTTTGTCTATCTTGTCCTCATTCAGAAAGGACAGCGGATTATACTCCGTCAGTTCCCAGTCGATTTTTCCTCTCTCTGTTTGCTCGGCAATCTGCTGGATCAGATGTTGTTCTTCTTCGTGCAGATTTTCATTGTACAACATGATACACCTCCGTTTTCTGATTGTCGTTTTTTTGGGGGGGGCTGCTCTATGTTTCCGAAGAGACTGCCGTTTGTATCATCATTCCTTGGCTGAGGGCAGACCTTCGTAAAACTTCCTCAGTTCGTCCAAACTGCTTGTCCGATTTTTGATAGGCAGGGAGTCCCATGTAATGTCATGATAGCGTTCCGGCGGCTCGTCCCGCAGTCTTCGGTCGATAATGCAGACAATGCCGGTGTCTGTGAAATTGCGGATCAATCGCCCGATACCTTGCTTGAGCTTGATAATCATTTCGGGAACGCGGACATCCATCAGAGCGTCCTTTGCGACGGAACACTTATACTCGATAATTGGATCGGGGACAGGGAACGGAAGCCGGAAAATGATGACATTGGAAAGGCTTTTTCCTTCAATGCTGATACCTTCCCAATATGCGCCCGTCCCCAGAAGCACGGAGTTCGTATCTTCCTTAAACTCATTCAGCACCTTGTCCTGCGACGATCCCGGCTGTTGCATCAGGATTTTGTACGGAAGATTTTTCTCACTGAGAATGGAGTAGACCTCTTCCATGTCGGTCTTTGCCGTAAACAGCACGAGTGCCTTTCCATTGGAAATGCTCAGGATCTCAAGCAGCCGCTCCACGCCCTTTTCAATGAAGGCTTCATGTTCTCTGGTCGGGTGCGGGAGATCGTCGCAATAGTAGATCATGGCGTGTTCATCGTATGGATATGGGGAAGGCTTTGGCTCGGATAAGCAGCCGCGATCACCAGCGGGAAAGCCGGTATTGCTGATAAAGTAAGAATACTGTTCTTCCAGAGACCCGCTCGTGGCGTTCGTCAGCGTGGCAGAGGTCAAGATGGTTCTTTCATCACCATTGAAGTATAGGCGGCTAACAATTTCCCTTGTGTTTTTAGGGCAATAGACAAGCTCCGTGTTACTACCGCGCTGCTCAATCCAGATCAACATATCATCTATCCGGTCAAGAAGCTCCGAAAGGGACTCGCTGACCGCATCCAGATCGTCAGAGGCAGCAAAGGAACGGTTGTTTCTGAAATCCATGCTGGAATAAATCTGAATGCTGGACGAAAGGTTATGTATGGCGGCGTTCATCTCGGTAAGCAGCTCAACCGCACTGCCGTTTTGGTCGAAGAAAAAGCGGTCAGCATAGCGCATATCCTGTTCTGCCTCGTTGATCTGCTTTTGGACTTGCGCTTTCAGGCAGTTATAGAAGGCGATGATTGCGCTCTCTGCCTCTCGCTTTTCTCTGGACACGCTGCTTTGATCAGAGGATCGCAGCTCATAGAATGCACTCTTGATCATCCCAAAGAGCATACCCTGTCCGAAACGTTCCGTTGTAGCACTACGCACCTTATCATCTAAGTTGTGCGCTTCATCCACGACAAGCAGATCAGCGGCGGCGTTAATCAGCCCGTCCTGACCGCGCCGGAGCTTCATGAGATGCTGGGTGAGAAAGTCCTGATTGCACAGAACAACGCCCTCCGTATACTTTAATGCTGCGCGGACCTTGTAATACTTGCACTTCTTTTCACAGGAGCCACAATTCTTCATGCTGAACCGCTGCACGTTTACCTTGTCCCAGACGCCTTGCGGCAAAACCTCCGGGAAATCCTTGCGTTCCTCATACCCCTGCTGGATTCCTTCTTTGAGCGCGTCCGGTGGGTCAGCTTTCGGGTCACACATATACTCATCTGCGCGTTTGTTGCAGAGATAATGGGTCTGTCCTTTTGCGAGGATGACATCTCTGTTCAGCCCAAGAAGGGGCATTACCGCGTGGACATCGCGCCAGAGCTGTTCTTGAAGCGCAATGGTCGAGGTTGCGATGATAACCGGCTTGTTCATGCGTTTGCTGTACAGCAGCACCGGCACAAGATAGCCAAAGGACTTGCCAATGCCCACGCCAGCTTCAATCGCAAAGTGCTGATCGTTTATGAGGGCGTCCACAATCTCAAAGGACATATCCTGCTGCCCTTCACGCATTTCCAATCCATGCTGCGGGGCTTCATCCCAAAAGAAGGTGCTGACTTGCTCACTCATGGAGTACAGCTCTGCTTTTCTGCGCTTTTTCCGTTCCTCCGATGTATTGAATCCAAAATAGAATCTGTTGTCCATCCACATTCCTCCCGGAATAGAAACCAAGGCTATCCGCGTTTCAGTTCAATGCTGACGTTTCCGTTCTCGTCGATGGTCAGCGTCATGTGCCTGATGTGCTTCTCATAGAACTGCCGCCGCTCTGCGGGAGACATTTCGATCCTCGTGTTTCGCAGAGCTGCATCAAACATATCGTTGACGTTCAGGTGAACGGAGTTGTCAATCCAGCGGTACATCTCCTTGAACAGTGCGTTTTTCTTGATGTCCTCGCTGTTGCCGGAGTAGAAGTCATCCAGATAGCAGTAGAATATCCCGGATTCTGCAAGTGCTGCCTTCATATCCGGTCCGCATTTTTCCCGCTCAATCATGACAAGGAATCTGGCGTCCGGTAAAGAAGAGATCAGCCCCCAGTAGTCGGAATCGCTTGAGACGATGACGAAGGAATCCACTTGCTTCTGGTAGTGTTCCTGACAGGCTCTTGCGGTGAGCTTGATGTCTACCAGTGATTTGTTCTGCTTGATCCGCTCAATCATGATATGTTCAACGGGGATGCGGGTGTAGTTTTCAAGAATCCGCCATGCCGTAGCGGTATGTACGTCATCAAAGAGAATGATCGCCGTAATTTTCTGCATGACCTCATAATCAAGGTTTTTGAGCGTGGCGCACAGCTTGTACGGGTCAGAGTTTTCGCAGTCCACTACCAATACGGTCTTCTCACTGTCATCTATGAAGTCGTAGATATTGTTTTTTACAAAAGCCCCTGCATCGGAGACTTTACTGTATTCCGTGAAGGCGTCGCAATGCCATTGATAAAGCAGGGTAGCAAACTTCTTATCATTATAGAGGACATTGCCCTCGTCCATCGGTACCCAGTTGATGTACATTTGATAGGGGTAGTAGGAGAGACTTGCGTAATAGATGTCCGCAGCATCTTTCGTTCCGTCCTCTGTCAAGCCGTTTGGCATAATGAACAGCTCTTTTATGTACGCCCAGTTAATCCAGATTGGAAAGAGGCTTTTGCAGTTGTTAATGCGGTCTGAAATCAGCCGGTTGATCTCGATAATGTGGTGGCAGAGCTTTGTACTCGACTTTTTGATAAAGCTGATTCCGTCGTTTGAAAGCTGCTGCATACTGGAAGCCGGGATGATCTCTGGCATTGAAAGCAGCCCACGGTATTCCATCCGCATGATGTCATTTATTTTCCGATAATTGCGCTCAATGGCGGTGCGGATGATACAGAGATTGCGGATAATGCGGGCGTTCTTATCTTGCTCAAGCCGGTTGTATATCTCTATCTTCGGCGGCTCGTGTTCATTTTGGAAAATACGAAGCGGGACGCCGATCAGGTAGGCTACCTTTGACACAAGCTCATAGGTGCTGTCTTTATAAGCAATCTGCTCTCCGGCATATTCGACGCCATTCAACATGACTGAATTGCCCATGATCTACTCCTTTCGATGGAACGCGGGTTATTGAGCGTACTTTTTGAAGTTTTCAGCTTGTTCCAGAACCTCCTTGTAGACATCATCAATGGTTACGGGGGGATAGTCAAATTCATCCAGTAGCAGTATGAGGTCAACTTGCAGATTTGCCTTAATGTCATCACGGGTAGACCAGTCGGTGTATTTAGCTTTGTCATCGACAATAATCTTAATCCGCTTTGACAATTCAATCATCTTATCGTCCGGGTACTCGAACTCATACTTCTTGGCAACCGCCTTGAGAATGTCATAAAAGGCTTTTTCCTCGTAGTCAATTCCCATGCCCTTGAAGGAGTCTTTTTCCTTTTTGAGTTCTTCAAGGAGCTTCGCAAGCTGCTCCGCCACATCGTCAAGAACTTCATTAGCAAAAGCCTCATCACGACGGCGATTGTTGTACTCATCAACAACCCGCTTGAGGCGGTCTGAGAACTCCATGCCCATAATGCGGTTGACTTTTTTATACTCATCAATCGCTTGAGAAAGAAGCCTCTGCAACACCTTTATCTTTGTGTTTGGAAGTTGGATTGCATTGATCTTATCCAGATACTCGTCACTGAAAATATCAACAGAGATATGCTTTCCCGTTTCAAACAATTCCTCTATACCATCAGATTGAATTGCACCTTCAAGAAGTTCACGGACACGGGCATTCATTTGTGAAATGTCAGGGGCATCACCCTTTGTGAGTTTGAAAAGAATAGAGCGCACAGCACAGTAGAAGTGCAGATAGTCCTTTTCTTTATCAGAGATAGCCTCACTTGAACTGCATAGGTTGAACGCTTGTTTCATGCGTTTGACTGCCGCCATAAAGCGAGTTTCCAAATCTTCCGTGAGCTGTACATACTCAACAGCCCGATTGAGGCAAGCAAGCTGCTCTTTCGGTGAGCCGTTGAAGTAATCCGTGCTATTGAAGTTGTGGAACATCTGAGCTAAGACATCGAGCTGGTCTTTAACAATCGTGATAGACTGCTCGACGCCTTCAAACTCATCGCTCTCAAAGTTGGTGTATTTCTTGAGGGCGAGATTCATGTTTTTCTTAATGCCGATGTAGTCCACGATCAAGCCCTTGTCCTTGCCGGTATAGACGCGGTTGACGCGGGAAATCGTCTGGATAAGGCTGTGCTGCTGGATGGGCTTGTCGATGTAGATTGTGTCGAGTGCCGGTACGTCGAAGCCGGTAAGCCACATATCAACAACGATGGCAATTTTGAAGTTTGATTTAACGTTCTTAAACTGACGGTCAAACTCCTTGCGATCGTCTTTCGTTCCCAGCATTTCATATAGTTCAGGCTCATCATCTTTATTTCGCGTCATGATGAGCTTGATCTTCTCGATGGGTTTGAGTTCCTTTTTCTCTTTTTCCGTCAGTTGAACCCCGTCAGGGCAAACCTTTTTCTCTGCCCATTCCGGTCTCATTCCAACTATAATCTGATAAAAAGCGTATGCAATCTTGCGATTAGAGCAGACAAACATTGCTTTTCCTGCAACGGTAGCTCCTTCGGCAACGCGGGTCTCATAGTGGTTAATGAAGTCCTCCGCAACTGCGTGAAGTCGGTCAGGATCACCGATGATCGCATCAATATGAGCAACCGCCTTCTGGCTTTCCTCAATCTGATGCTCATTTGCACCTTCAACAGCACAGCGGTCATAATAATCTTCAATTTCCCGAACCTTTGCCTGATCAAGAGTGACCCGTGCAGCGCGTCCGTCGTAGACAAGGTTGACTGTGATACCGTCTTTGACCGCCTCTGTCATTGTGTAGGCATCGACAACCGGACCGAAGACTTCAATCGTGCCATCTACGGGCGTGCCGGTGAAACCGACATAGGTAGCATTGGGGAGAGAATCGTGTAGGTACTTTGCGAATCCATAGCTTCGCTCTACACCTTCGGCAGTGACCTTGACTTTCTGATCGAGGTTTATCTGACTACGGTGTGCTTCATCGGATATGCAGATCACATTCGCTCTATCCGTCAGAAGCTCCAAGTCCTCGGTGAACTTTTGGATGGTGGTCATGTACACCCCTCCGCTTGTCCTGCCTTGAAGTTCCTGACGCAGCTTTTCGCGGGAATCAATGCTCACAACGGTTTCGTCACCAATGTACTTCTTGGATGCTACAAACTGCTTTGAGAGCTGGTCATCCAAATCCGTTCGGTCGGTAATAATCAGGATTGTAGGGCTATGGAAGAAGGTACTCTTCATAAGCATTCTTGTGAGGAAGAGCATAGTATAGCTTTTTCCGCAGCCTGTCGCGCCGAAGTATGTGCCGCCCTTGCCGTCCCCCTCCGGTCTGAGATGTGCCTTGATATTCTCAAACAGCTTGACCGCAGCAAAATACTGAGGATAGCGGCAGACGATTTTGAGGTCTTTGTCCGAGCTATCAGGGAAATAGACAAAATCCTTGATGACTGCCAAAAGCCGTTCTTTGCGGAACAGTCCGCTCACCATAGTTACAAGGGAATTGATGCCGTCCAATTCCTTATCGTCAGCTTCAATCTTTCTCCACGCATAGAAGAAGTCATACGGGGAGAAGAAGGAACCGTATTTATTATTTGCGCCATCGCTTATGACGATGAAGGCGTTATACTTGAAGAGTTCAGGAATATCACGGCGATAACGCACGGTAAGCTGAGTATAGGCGTCCATGATCGTTGTGTTTTCTTTGACTGCGCTCTTGAACTCAAGCACAACAACAGGAATGCCGTTGATGAAGACAATCCCGTCCGGTATGCGTAGCTGGTTGTTGATGCCTTCAATTTCAAATTGATTGACGATCTTGAACACGTTTTTCTCTGGCTCATCAAAGTCAATCAGCTCAATGTAAATGTCTTTCTTTGTGTGATCCTCACGGTTGAAGATGAAGCCGTCACAAATCATTTTGCAGACTGCTTTGTTTGCTTCGTAGATCGTACCGGAAATAGACCTCAGGCGAAGGATGATGCTATCAACTTCGCTTGGGGTAAGTCCCTCTGAGGCATACCTGTTCAGGAGGTATTTCCGCAGATCGTCGATAAGCAGAACCTCAGAGCGTTCACGGTGGATCTGCTCACCATTCAAATAGATATACCCTTCATCTTGAAACAAATCCATGATGGACATTTCAAGAGAATGCTCATTGAAGTTCGCCATTATCATTTCCCCCTAACTGCCTCTGCATTTCTGCTTCAAAGGCTTTTTCACTTTGCTGGAAGTCGTACTCCTGATACTTCAAACCCAGACGTGCCAGCATGAGTGTACCTTCCCAGTCATCAATGTTTGAGTATTGCGTTGCACGGTTTACGTCTGTGAGAACACCGAGGATCAGCCCTGTACAATCGAGTGCAAAGTCTATCATTTCCTGTATGTCCGGATATAAAATAGGATGACGATCCGTTAGGTTCTCGTTGCTCAATATACGCTGTTTATCGTTGTGGGCATAGAGCTTATTCCTCTGCATTCGGATGTCCTCTCTTTTTTTACTCAGCGCACAGAACCGCTTTTGGTACAGGGCTAAAAACTCAGGAAAAGTCAAATCCACCCGAACCGGAGCATTCTCTGCATCCGGAATGTTAAATATCGCAAAGAGTGTCCTGTCAGATTCAACCTGAGCCTTGAAAAATCGCTCTTCTTGTGGCTTGAGCTGATGCTGGTACGGGATTTGATAGGAAAACGCTGTTCCATCATGCTCTACGGTCATTGTTTCTCTGTATTCAGGAAATAGGTCTTGATTTTCCGCGCATTTTGCAAGGAGGGTTCCAATGGACACGACGCCATTTGAGCTATCATACAGTTTGGCGATCTCCATAAAACAGGCTTTCATCAAAGCTCCGTGGATCGTTTGATAGAACGCTGGTGACATCTTCATTTCTTCCGCATATTCGCGCTGGTTTTTGCGATACTGCTGCAATATGAGGTAATAGGCATTTGCGTCAAAAGCTCCATGATGAAGTTCCTCGGCAATTTTGATCAGCGTTTCCTTGTCCATTTTCATTCCTCCCTTCGTAGGTAAATGATAATTTAGTGGAACTCTGCAAAACAGAGTTCATGCGGACGTTTGCTACCCATCCCGAATATCGTGACGAGCAGAGTGATTGGTTCTCACAACCCTTGGGAAAATCATTGTCCCGCGTTGCAATGGGACCTTTCGGCTCTAATATTAAAACTGACTGCTTTGTTGATCGTGGTGTTCCAGTGTTAAACGGAGATAACATCTCTGGCTACTTGCTTTCTGAACGATCATTCCGATATGTCGAGGAAGAAAAAGCAAACCAGCTAAAAAATTCGATAGCCTTCTCTGGTGATATTGTGATCACTCATCGTGGAACGCTGGGGCAAGTTGCACTTGTTCCGGACAAAACGAAATTCGACAGGTATGTCATTTCCCAAAGTCAGTTTTTACTTACTTGTGACCAGCGTGCGCTATTACCTGAGTATGTTCTCTTCTACTTTCACACTGATGCCGGGCGCAGAAAATTACTCGCAAATGATAACACAACCGGCGTTCCATCAATCGCAAAGCCCACAAGTTATATCAAAGCATTACACATTCCCATTCCGCCGATTGAATTGCAGCAAAATTGGGCTGTGTTGGTGAGTGCAACTCTTGCTGCCGTTGCTGACAATAATCTTGAGATAGAAAAACTTACAGGTTTCGCACAGACCTTGCTTTCAGGGTTAAGCCGCTAAATTATCATTTTCCGCTCTCTTCAAAGCAATGCGGTCGGTAATTGCACGGTAGGACCCAACGATCTCACATTGTCTCGCATAGGAGGAAACAGGGAGCTTTATACGGCAAAGATCGTCCCATGAAATTCCGCCTCGAACACTGCCGTCCGTCATGAACCAGCATTCACGGTCAAACTCCGGTCTACGAAGCCACATCATCAAATACTCTTCATTTAAGACATCGCGGTCAATAATCTCAAACATGAAATACGCCGGAGAAACTATTGCGGGGCTGTCTTTCTCATAGAGTGCAATCGGAAGACGCTCATCGCGCCCAACGTGCATTGGGTTACAGGCAAACAATCCCTTGCTGATTAGCTTATACCGGCTCAAATCTGTGCCAATTACATTTGCGACGGAAGGCATAAACTCTTTGTCGATGCTTATGCCAAGAACAGTGCTGGTGACTTCCTCGGAGTTCCGATAATCAACAAGCTGAATATGTTTACCAAGGGGTTCATAATTCGATTTCATAGCCCAGCTCCTTAAACACGGTCAACAGGTCAGCCTTCGACTTCTCTTCTGCAACAAGCAGATCACGAAGCTCACTTTGCAGCGTCTTCATTTTCGTATCAAAGTCGATGTTCTCATCACGATTTACAAACTCGATGTAACGGCTCGGAACAAGGGTAAAGCCCTTTTCTGCAACCTCATCGAAGGATGCGCTGTAACAAAATTCAGGCACATTCTGATAAGTTTCTTCATAACCTTCCTGCTGCCATGCGTGGTAGACGCTCGTGACCTTCGCACGGTCTTCTTCTGTCAGTTCAATGTACTTCTTTTCATAGGGGCTTCCCATTTGCCGCAAGTCCATGAAAAGGATCTCGCGCTCACGGTTACGGAAGCGTTTTACCTCTCCGTTTTCTTCAACCACACGAGCCTTTTTATTCTTGTTTAGAATCCAAAGCGTAACGCTGATGTCGGTGGTGTAGAAGAGGTTGCGGGGAAGGATGATGATTGCTTCGACGAGATTGTTCTCGATGAGCTGACGGCGGATTTTCAGCTCTGTGCCATCGTCAGACAGTGCGCCGTTTGCAAGCAGGAAACCGGCAACACCGTTTTGAGAGAGCTTTGAAACAATATTCAGAATCCAGCCATAGTTTGCATTACTCGTGGGCGGAACTTCATAGCCGTCCCAGCGCGGATCATCAATCAGCTCATTATCACCACGCCATTCTTTCTGATTAAAAGGCGGGTTTGCCATAATATAATCTGCCTTGAGGTCCTTGTGCTGGTCATTGGTGAATGTGTTCGCTGCCATTTCTCCGAGGTTTGCAGAGATGCCGCGAATAGCCAGATTCATTTTGCACAGCTTGTACGTCGTGTTTGTATATTCCTGACCATAGATAGAGACCTTCTTCTTGTTGCCGTGATGTGCCTCCACGAACTTCATTGACTGCACGAACATACCGCCAGAACCGCAGCAAGGGTCATAGAGAATACCGTCATACGGCTCGATCATTTCCGCAATCAAATTGACAATGCACTTCGGCGTATAGAACTCGCCCTTACCTTTGCCTTCTGCAAGTGCAAACTTACTCAGGAAGTATTCGTAGACTCGTCCGATAATGTCATTCTCTTTATCGCCGGTGTTGATCTTATCAATCTCGTCCAGCAGTGATGCCAGCTTTGCTGTGTCGATGTGAAGACGTGAGTAGTAGTTGTCCGGCAGTGCGCCTTTCAGTGCGGGATTCGCTTTCTCAATCGTATAGAGGGCGGTGTCGATTTTCAGCGCAATGTCATCCTGTTTCGCATTCTCCATAATGAAAGACCAACGGCTGATCTCAGGCAGGAAGAACACGTTGTCCTTCGTGTAGAAGGCAACATTGTCAACAAACTTCTCACCGTATTTTTCAGAAATAGCTTTCCTTTGTGCCTCAAACTTATCGCTGGCAAACTTCAAAAAGAAGAGACTGAGAACGACGTGTTTGTATTCCGCTGGCTCAACAGAACCACGGAGTTTATCTGCGGACTTCCACAGAGCTTCCTCCATAGAAATCTCCTTCTTCGGTGCCGATGCGGCTCGTGCCATATCAAAATCCTCCCTGTGTATTTATCTAACCTATTTTACAAAAAGAGCTGTACGAAAAACCGGACTCAGTTCTTGTCCGTTCGCACAGCCTCACATATATCTCCGATGTCACAGTTCAAGTAATCACAAATGCGCAGCAAAATAGAGAGGGACACTTCTTCCCCCTTATTCAGTTTTGTCCATGTTCCGGCAGACAGCCCTACTTCATGTCGTAGAGAAGCCTTCTTTATGTCGCGTTCCAGAAGAAGCATCCATAGTTTCTTATAGCTTATGCGCACGGCAACCATCCTTTCGCTTGCTTGCATTCAACATCGCTTATAATATTATACTGGATTTCATTCTCAAAAGCAATCCGTTGATGCAGAAATTAAAGAAAAAGTTTCAATTTCTCGAACCTTCTCTCAAGGATGCAGGGCATCTCCGGTCAACAGGAGATGCCCTGCTTTTGAAAGGACTATTCGCGCTGTGTGCTGCGCAGATGATCACGGTCATGGTCAACAGAAGGAGCGAGAAACGTATCAACATTAGACTTGATCGTCTCTATTTTCTTTGCTTCTTTTTTGAACGGAGATCACGGTTCTTTCTACCGGCGATAGCAACGACTATATTTCACTGACGGATATTGCACGGTACAAAAGCGATGCGCCGGATGACGTGATAAAAAACTGGATGCGCAACCGTGATACAATCGAATTCCTCGGTCTATGGGAGCAGCTCAATAACCCGGATTTCAAACCCGTCGAATTCGACGGGTTTAGAACGCAGGCCGGCTCGAATGCGTTTACCATGTCTCCAAAGAAATGGGTTGAGGTGACCGGGGCCATCGGGATCGTTTCAAAAGCGGGGCGCTATGGTGGAACATTTGCACAAAAGGATATCGCATTTGAATTTGCCTCGTGGATCTCGGCTGAATTCAAGCTGTATACCGCAAAGCGAACGGCTCCTGCGGCTAAATGCCAGCGCCAAACAGATGATGCAGTCTCTCACGAACGACCATCGAATCGAAGCGTTCAAGGAATACGGCACACTGCCGCATGAGTCTGAATAAGAAGTCAGACAGGAAAAGAAACAGAGCGAAGAAACGACATTGACGCCGCTTTTTCGCTCTTTCTGTTTACTGATTATAAAATACAGCCTGCTGTCATCGGGAGATATTCAAAAGCGCTGTTGTCCGTGCATTGATACCCATAAGCTCCCGCTGGATCTGCCGGTTCGACTGGCACATGGGCATCAAAAAGTTCACAGCTTTCCGGATCTGCTGAAGGTCAGAGGAAGTGAGTGCATTCTGATGCAGATGCTCCAAAACACGGCTGTAAGCGTCTTTCAAAGACGCAGATACGGCAGGCTGAAAGAAATAGGTTGAGATCAGGCCGCCGATCAGGGCGGCTTCGTTATCGGTATACTGCATGACTGCTCCTCCCTCACAAGAATCAAACGAACGGGGCAATCATACCACAAAATATTGTAGCAGGCTATTCG
>OMFR01000261.1_pt1 | contig 32685 bp, 31 predicted proteins | sample 1645691 | NCBI WGS metagenome assembly OMFR01 (sample SAMEA103958132, study PRJEB25191) | human gut metagenome | biome: human-associated habitat [ENVO:00009003]; feature: intestine environment [ENVO:2100002]; material: feces | place: Germany | collected 2013/2015
GCCAGTACAACGAAGAAATGAACTCTACCCGTCCCCGTGAGTATGATGGCAGTCATATCACTTTTGGAGGGATGAACCCGGCCATTACCCTGCGGGAACACCAGAAAAGCGCCATCGCCCATGTGCTGTATGGAGGAAATACCCTGTTGGCACACGAAGTAGGCGCAGGTAAAACCTTTGAGATGGTGGCCGCTGCGATGGAAGCCAAACGCCTGGGCTTGTGCCAGAAATCTCTCTTTGTGGTTCCAAACCACCTGACCGAGCAGTGGGCGTCGGAGTTTCTGCGTCTCTATCCTTCCGCCAATATCTTAGTCACCACCAAAAAGGACTTTGAGACCCATAACCGAAAGAAGTTCTGCGCTCGTATTGCGACGGGTGATTATGATGCCATCATCATGGGACACAGCCAGTTTGAGCGTATCCCCATCAGCCGGGAGCGTCAGGAACGGCTTCTCTATGAGCAGATCGACGAGATCACCGAAGGGATTGCAGAGGTACAGGCCAGCGGCGGCGAGCGTTTTACCGTCAAGCAGCTGGAGCGTACCAGAAAGTCTCTGGAAGCCAGACTGGAAAAGCTGCAAGCCGAAGGGCGAAAAGACGATGTGGTAACCTTCGAGCAGCTGGGTGTGGACCGTTTGTTTGTGGACGAGGCCCACAACTATAAAAACCTGTTTCTATACACAAAAATGCGGAATGTGGCTGGTCTTTCCACATCGGACGCGCAGAAATCCTCCGATATGTTTGCCAAGTGCCGCTATATGGATGAGATCACCGGAAACCGTGGCGTGATTTTTGCCACCGGCACACCGGTCAGCAACTCCATGACCGAGCTTTACACCATGCAGCGTTATCTTCAGTATGAACGCCTGCAAGAACTGAACATGACTCACTTCGACTGCTGGGCTTCCCGATTTGGGGAGACCGTCACAGCATTGGAGCTGGCACCGGAAGGCACCGGCTACCGGGCAAGAACGAGATTCAGCAAGTTCTTTAATCTGCCGGAGCTGATGAACCTGTTCAAAGAAGTGGCCGACATCAAGACTGCCGATCAGTTAAATCTCCCTACCCCGGAAGTGGAGTACCACAACATCGTGGCGCAGCCTACCGAACATCAGCAGGAAATGGTCAAGACCCTTTCGGAACGGGCATCGCTGGTACACAGCGGAACCATTGACCCATCCCAGGACAATATGCTCAAGATTACCTCGGATGGCCGTAAGCTGGGCCTGGACCAGAGGATCGTCAACCAGATGCTGCCGGATGAACCTGGCACAAAGGTCAATCAGTGTGTGGACAACATCATGCAGATCTGGCGGGACGGCAAAGCTGACAAGCTGACCCAGCTGGTGTTCTGCGACAGTGTAGCGATACGTTGCTACAAATAAACTTTATGTGGGCGAAAGCCTGTAAGGAGGTAAAAGTAGCGGGGAAAACAGAGTTTTCCCTAACTGATATTCTGAAGAGTGGAATGATGGGGTAACGCCCTGAAACGCTCACCTGATACTACGTTGGAAGCAAAGGAGTGCAATATCCTGCGCTGACACAGCACGTTGAAGTCGGCTGAGAACCGTCCAAACAGAGCCGTAAGGCAGATGTGGAAAGCTGTCCAGAGGTGGATAGTGCGGTCTATAGGTCGGGGGTCTATAAAATGCCTATGACAAGAATGTGGCTGACAACCACTGACGAAAGTCCGAATGTATGGGTCAAGAAGAAAGAACGGTAGAAATGCCGTTGCCATGAAAATGGTGTATGTGGGGTAAAGTAAGGCGGTCGCAATGAAATTCCCTATAGCATTACAGGTGCTATCCAGCATACTGGCCAAAAGGATAGTCTAAGGGCATCATGTACAGATAGGAATATCGGAACGTAGAAAGTCCCGGATGTGGAGCGATTGCACGCTATGAAGCATGAAAAGGAAATCTGTGTCATCAGGAATGAAGGTGCAGTATAACTTTTCTTAATCCGGGAGGAAGGTGCAGCCATGGTACCGTATTCAGTCAGCGATGGTTGAATTTAGAAGCCGTGAAAAAAGTAAGCGGTGGAGGGACGGGCTGTAGTCAAGAGTAAATTGAAAATATCATTATTAACAAACACGCATAGGTTCGAGTAGGACTAAGAAAGGTTAAGCCCACGAAAGTGAGTGATGACCGACTATGGCAACAAAGAAAAAGGCTTTGAAGAAATCGAAACTGCGCCATGCTGAATATTACGATTTCCAGAAAATTCAAGATAAGCTGTATGCCGAAAGTATGGATGGCAAGATGTTCACCAAGCTGGTGGAAATTATCACCCTGCCGGAAAATATCAAATTGGCATACCGGAACATCAAGAAGAATAAAGGAAGCAAAACAGCAGGCACAGATGGCAAGACCATACAGCACTTAGAAAAGCTCTCTGAAGAAAAGCTCGTTGTGCTTGTGCAACGGAAATTCAGTTGGTATGTCCCCCAAAGTGTTCGCCGAGTAGAGATACCAAAGGACAATGGTAAGACAAGACCGTTGGGGATACCGACCATTATGGACAGACTTGTTCAGCAATGTGTTCTACAGGTTTTAGAGCCAATTTGTGAAGCAAAATTCCATGACCACAGCTACGGATTCAGGCCAAACAGAAGCCAGCAGCACGCAATTTCTCAAGTCCATAAAAATATGCAGCTAAGCCATCTGCATTATGTAGTTGACATTGACATTAAGGGATTCTTCGATAATGTGAGCCATGGCAAGCTGCTAAAACAACTGTGGACACTTGGAATATGTGACAAAAAGCTGATTTCTATTATATCTGCAATGCTGAAAGCGGAAGTGGCAGGAATTGGGTTTCCAGAGAAAGGGACACCGCAGGGCGGTATCATCTCTCCGCTTCTGTCAAACATTGTGCTGAATGAACTGGATTGGTGGTTGGCAAGCCAATGGGAAAACATTCCAACACAATATCCGTTCAAGCAAACGCCTAACCGCAATGGCAGCCCCAATCATGGTAATAAGTATGCGTCCCTGCGTAGAAGCGGATTGAAAGAAATAACCTGTGTCCGATATGCAGATGATTTCAAAATATTTACCAGCAGCTATCCTAATGCGGTCAAGCTGTTCCATGCAACAAAGGACTGGCTGAAAGAGCGTCTCGGTCTGGATATAAGCCCGGAGAAGTCCAAGGTAATCAGCCTGAAAGAGGACTATTCCGATTTTCTGGGATTCAGACTGAAAGTGATTCCCAGGGGCAAAACCAAACAGGGACAAACCAAATTTGTTGTAGAGAGCCATGTCAGAGAGAAATCCATTAAGAAAATTAAAGACAACCTTGCGGAACTGACCCATGCGATTCAGTACCCGAAGAATGCGGCACATTCCGAATATGAGGAAATTGCGAAATACAATGCCTTTGTACTCGGTGTCCATGACTACTACAGCATGGCGACCAAGGTCAGCAAGGATTTCAGAGGATTAGCCTTTTCAGTCCAAAAGAGCCAGAAAACAAGATTTCGACAGCGGTTAAAAACGGCAGCAGAGGTTGAAAAGAATCGGATTCCGTGCCATATAGCAGACGTGATTAAGGAACGGTACGGAAAAAGTAAGCAGTTGCGATATGTAGGAGGAATTGCGCTTGCGCCAATAGGCTATGTCAAGCACAGGCATCCCATTCAGCGAAAACGTGGTGTGAACTTGTACACCGCAGAAGGTAGGGCAATGATTCATAAACAACTGGAAGCAGTTGATATGGAGATTCTGCATTATCTGATGCGAAACCCGGTCTGGAATGCCACCATAGAGTATAACGACAACAGATTGTCACTATACTCGGCTCAAATGGGTAAATGTGCCGTAACCGGGGCGAAGCTGATGATTGGAGATATTTTCTGTCACCACAAAGTCCCACGTTGCAACGGAGGCACAGATGCATACCAAAATCTGATTTTGTTATGCGGAAATGCCCACAGGCTTATTCACGCTACCGATACCGACACTATTGCAAGGCTTACGGATTCCTTAAACCTCACTCCGAAACAGAAAACCAAAGTTGATAAGCTCAGAAGTCTTGTTCATGTTGAGAGTTGTTAAAATGTAAATCAATTTGCCCTTGATGGCAAGCCGTGTGAGCTGAAAGGTTCATGCACGGTTTAGGGCGGGGGAAAAGTTGGAGATAACATCAAAATCTTACCTATCGCCACTGTCCACGCCCAAGGCGGGCGTTTTCAATGTCTACGATGACATGAAAGCAAAACTGATCGAGCGCGGAATCCCCGAAACAGAAATTGCCTTCATCCATGAAGCGAATACCGATGCCCGCAAGACGGAACTTTTCGGAAAAGTTCGCAGCGGTGCAGTTCGCGTGCTGATGGGCAGCACCGCCAAAATGGGAGCCGGAACCAATGTCCAAAAGCGGCTGATTGCGTTGCACCATCTGGATGTACCGTGGCGGCCATCTGATATTGAGCAGCGTGAGGGCAGAATATTACGACAGGGCAATGAAAATAAGGAGGTCTATGTTTTCCGTTATGTAACGGAGGGAACATTTGATGCCTACTCATGGCAGCTTATCGAAAATAAGCAAAAATTCATCGGGCAGATTATGACCTCAAAATCTCCGGCTCGCAGCTGCGATGATATGGACGAGGCTGCACTGTCCTACGCCGAGGTAAAGGCATTGGCGGCTGGCAATCCGCTTATCAAGGAAAAGATGGACTTGGACGTGCAGTTGACCCGTCTTAAAACACTGAAAGCTGCCCATGACAGCCAGCGTTATGAACTGGAAAATAAAATTGCCATCGGCTTCCCGGCTGAAATCCGAAAATGCAAAGAACAGATTGAAAATGCCACGGTAGACGCCGCCACCGTAAAGGAACACTCCGTAGTGGATGTGGACGGCAAAGATGTTTTCTGTATCCAGTTGGAAAAGGAAGTTTACTACGAAAAAGAACCTGCGGGGAAAGCCCTGTTAGGTCTGCTGGGCTTGGCACTGAATAGCGAAAAGCCCGTACCTATCGGGCATTTCAAGGGTATGGAACTGCAAATCCAACATCTGCCTTTTGGCAACGAGTACCATGCAAGATTGGCTGGCTCTGGTACATATAGCACTCAACTGGGAGCTGATGTTCTAGGCAATCTGACACGCCTTTCCAATTTGGCAAATGGTATTGAACCGAGCATTGAAAAGACCCGCAATATGCAAATCCAGTTGGAACAGCAGCTTGCCAGCGCCGAGGAAGAAGTCAAGCGGCCATTTCCACAGGCAACGGAATTGACTGAAAAGAGTAAGCGTCTTGCGGTGCTGGAGGGACTGCTGAACATGAACGACAAAGACATTGTGACCGACACCGAGCCGGAACAACAGTGTCAGACCGACAATCGACAGCGTGGACAGGAGGAACGATAAATTTTATGATTAAAGGCAGAAAGACCAATCGTATACGCGACCACCCCAAGGATGAAAGGAGTAGTTTTTATGAAAAAATCTATTGTTGCATTGGGCATAGTATTGGCGCTGTCCGGGTGTGCAGCGGCAGCGGATGAAACTCTTGCGGCTGAACCGGCTGCACTGGTGGAAATCTCACCGGCCACCGAAGAAACTGCGCAGCCGGTGGAAGCTGCTGCAACCGCCGAACCTGCGCAGACAGCAACCCCTGCGCCGACACCCGAACCGACACAGGCCCCCACGCCCGTGCCGACAGCAGTCCCCACCGCAGAACCCACGCAAGCCCCGGTGGAGGAAACTGTAGCAGACACTCCGGCACAGGTTGGTATGAGTTATGGTGCGGTGCCGTTCGACCTTGCAGCCGGTACGGAGCAATGGTGGAGCATCGACAGCAGCGACAGCGCATACTGGGCCGTGCAGGAGAACATCAACGCCATCCGTGCGGCGTCGGGACTTTCCCCGCTGGCAATGGACGGCGGGCTGAGCGCGGCGGCAGATGCCCGCTGCGAAAGTTTTGTCGCGGGCGGTGCGTTCGACCACAGCGGCATGACCACCCGCAGCGAAATCTGCGCAGCTGGTCCTATCGGCTCGGCCAGCAGCGTATGCAGCTATTGGCAGAACAGTCCTGCCCACTATGCCAACATCACCAACGCCAGCTTTACAAGCATGGGTGTCGGCTGTTGGTTCTGTCAGACGGCAGAGGGGCAGTATACTTATTGGACTGTTACGTTCAACTAAGACTCCTACTTGTTTTCATACAGAAATTATGATATAATTTCTGTATGAAAGAGAGGTGCTATCTATGCCGAACATTCGTTCCAGCGCAGATTTGAGAAACAACTACAATGACATTTCCTCTTACTGCCATGCCTACAACGAGCCGGTCTTTATTACCAAAAACGGTAAGGGCGACCTTGCCGTTATGAGCATGGAAACCTATGAGGAAATGGCAGGCCGCATTGAACTGTACAGCAAGCTGCAAGAGGGCCTTGCTGACGTGGAAGCCGGGAACACGCGCCCCTTTGCCGATGTTATGGCTGATTTGCGCCACCGCAGGGAGCGCAGATGAAATACAACATTCACATTACCCACGCTGCCGAGCGCGATATGGCGAACGCCTACGACTATATCGACCTTGTACTGAAAAATCCAACTGCCGCCGACAAGCTGTTGGATGTGGCCGACGAAAAAATCGGAGCACTGGCAGAATTCCCGCACAAATTTGAAGTCGTTTCCGACAAACTGCTTTCCTTATGGGGAATCCGCTTCACCATCGTTATGAATTACCTTGCGTTTTACACGGTGGACGATGCCACGCAAACGGTGCATATCGTGCGGTTTCTCTACGGCAAAAGCAACTGGATCACCATTCTGAAAACAGATGCAGCAAACGGAAGTTTACCGGTGTTCTCATAACCGAATATTTTATCTGGGCGCTCACTTTTGTGGGCGCTTTTTCTATTGGAGGAAAACATGATTTATGACGAACTTATTGAAGAATTAGCGTTGACCCTGCTTACAAAGGCAAGGTATGAGGGCTGTATTAGCGTTATAGACGGTTTCTCACAGTGCGAGGAGGATAAAACTCGCATAGAGTATCCTATTGACGGTGTTATGCGCATCATGCCGGTGGGCAGCGAAATCTGGCCGGAAGAGTGCGAACCGTTACTGAAAAAAATCGGTGCTGAAACGATTGGAGACGTTGCCGATTATCTAAACAAAAGCAAATCCGAAAATTCAAGTGCCGATGATGTTCTTTTTACTGCGTTGCTCAAAATCTGCTATGAGAATATGGACATGGACGGCAAGATGGTATTTTGGGAAGATATGCTTGAAAACAACTCCTTAGAATGGAGAGATGTTGAATGATTTGCATACACGAAGTGATTTATTCAGTATGCAGTCGTAATTTTTGTGGGATCTTATCTGCTTCGGAGGATTTTATGACGCACGATGAAATGATGAGCTTGCTGGCAAACACGCTGGCAGATGCAGCCGGGAGTTCCGGCTGTTTACCTATTTTGGACTGTTTCAGCCCTCATCCGGGAGAGGAAGTAACCGTAAGCATTCCTATGTGTGACGACACGGTGGATATTGTGCTGGAAGATCTCGATTTTCCGCACGAGTGGGAAGAATTGTTGGAGAACAGCGGTGCAGATACTATGGGCGACCTTGTTGATTACCTGTGCTATTGTTCGCAAAACAATATTTCTCTTGCCATTTCCCCTGAAGATGAGGAAAAGCTGTATGCAACGCTGATTGATGTCTGCTATGAAAATATGTCTTATGACAGGCAGGTCGATTTTTGGCGTCATGTGTTGGAAACCAATTCTTTGGTGTGCGAGGTAAAAGAATGACCCTGCAGGAGCAGCTCTGCGAAAAAATGCGGGTGGAGCAGAGCGCCTATTGCCTATGGCTGACCGCACAGCCGCCAGAAGAAATTCTACATCACGCCTACGAGTACAGCGTCCGTGAGGACATTATTCTTGCAACGGAAGAAATGAACCTCACCCCTGCACAGGTGCGGGCGCTGCTGAAATCTCCCGCGCCGCTGGCGGATGTGTATAAGGATTTTTCCAAGCTGGAAACCGATTATATGAGCATTGTGGCTCAGTGCGTGGAAGACCGTGCAGATGACTTGCTGAAAAAGGAGCAGCAGCAGAACCCACCAAAAGTATATCGACAGTCCGTCACTTATGCCCGCGAACACGGCGAATTGCAGCAGTACCATGCGTCTTGCCACTTGAATGAAAGGTGTCGGGACGAGATTGACGCAGCGCTTGCACAGCGCTTTGATGGTATGCGGCTGGGCGCTGGCGCTGTTGAACAGGTAGTGGCGGAATATGGTTTGGAGCGCACAAAATATGTGTTGGCAGCGGCCATTCAAACCCGTGATGGAGATGGTCGCATTTCGCTCATAAATAGAAAATGGGCAGATTCCATTCGCACGATCAAAGATATGGATCGCCGTGGATTTGACCGTTCCTGTTACTACGCTGACCTACAAGCGCATACCTGCCTATTGGACGGTTTTGTAAGCCAAGTGCGAAAATTTGAAAAAGCAAAAGGCCAGCCCGCCCAAGATACCCCCGAAAGATAACCGCAGCGTCTGCATTTTGCAGGCGCTTTTTTTCGTGAAAAAATCTCTGTTTTGAAAGGATTTCACAATGAAAGAAACACATTATAAATTGAAGCAACGCGTTACCGCGCTGTTTGCGGCGGCGGTAATGCTCTGCTCCATGCTGCCCGGTGCGGCGTTTGCGGAGGAACCCACACCGCAGCCCACCGAGGAAACCGTGCAGATGGAGCAGCAGACCGAGCCGTCTGAAACAGACAACGGCCAGACCGACGAGAGCAGCCCCGACCCCGGTGAGGATGTAACCGAAGCTACCCCGGAAACGGCAGAAGAGCAGCCCGCTGAAGAAGAAATCTCTGCTGCCGTTGTCGGCGCGGAACTGTACACTGACTTGCCCGATACACCCATTGGTTCCTACATCGGCAGCGAGGGTTTGCCGGTTGCCACTGGTGAAACTAAAATCGGTATTTCCGAGTGGCCCGAAAGCCAACTGGAAGAAACCAGCGACAGCTATCTGACCGCCGCTGCACTGGACAATGACGGTCTTACCATGGCAGCGCCCCTGTTGGACGGCGCAGACTATGCCATTGTTCCCATTATGGCGCAGGTCGAATATCCCGCAGACGGCAGCAGCACCGACATGATCCTGCCGGATGGCGTGACCTTGCTGGACTTTTACGGCGAACCCGCCACTGATGCCGATGCCTTGCTGCACAATAGCTACCATGAAACCTCTGCCGCCGTCATGGGCGTATATGTACAGGCCGCTGCCGATTTTAACGCACAGCTTGTCTACACCGGCTCGGACGGCAGCACGCAGACTAAAACGCTGTATGTCACCATTGACCGTGAACACACGGTGGCATCTCCGTTTGCTGATGCCGGTATTGCTGCCTACGGCGAACGCCCTATCCCCGACGTAACAAGTGGCAAGATCACCAAGGTTGCCAAGGTCAACGGCACTTGGCTGATCTGGTTCAACGGCGAACCCGCCTACTGCTGCACCCCCGGCGCAGACGGCCAGCCCAAGAACTGTCCAACGTACACTTATGTCAATACTTCTATGGTTGGCGCAGACCAGTATGTACCCGGCGACCACTATGGCAACCAGTACAGAATCTGGGGCGGTTTGACCCAGCTTTCGCTCGGTATGCAGGAGCTCCCTCCGGTTGCACTCTCCGCAGAAGCGCCGAGTTTGCTGGATTCCTGCCGCACGATCTATACAGATGCGCAGATGCAGATTATCGAGAATTACCCCGACAGCACCGCCGCTAAAATTCTTATGGGATCCGCACAGGCGCTGTTGGAGGGCACAGACGCCTACGCATCCGCCCGTGGCTACTACACCTATATCTATCAGCCAGGCCGCGCGGGCTGGCAGACTGTGGCTGTGATTGGCCCCGAAATCTCCGATGACGAACCGAATCCCAAACCCATCGTGCAGGAAATTTACGCCAACTGGGAAGCCCCTGCGCAGACCGCAAGCGGCAGCTTTGATTTTGACTACGGCATCATCACCGACAAGGTGCAGCTTAAAACCAATGAAAAGGTGGACGGCGCGACCATCGAGATTGAACCCATCACCAAAAGCGGTACTATTGACGGCGGCACATGGAATATTTCTCCCGCAGATAAACAGACCGTTACCACTTCTGGCCACACCAACGATGACAATTTCCAAAACAATGGCGGTGCTGCATCCGCAAGTTGGACGCTGCACTACTCCGTAAGCAAAACCACCGACAGCCGCAGCGGGCGAGTAGGCCCCTACACCACGCAGGATGAAGCCGATGCAGCCGCCGACAGCGCCCGCGATGCTGCGATTGCCGAATTGCAGGGTGAAGCCCAGCGCATGGTGGACAATGCGGTTGCATCTGCAAAGGCAGAACTGGCGAACGTCAAATTCCGCTATGAGGAAGTGGGTGTTCCATACGGTTTTGCAATGTATTGGGGCAGCAACGGCAGCAACCAGACTATTTCTGTACCGGCCAATTCCAACAATGCCTATCTGATGAAAAACGATGAATGGTCCTTGCAGGTCAACATCAAGAAAACCGACAGCGAAACCGGCAATCAGATTGCTGCCGACGCGCAATATGAGATTTTCCAGTGGGATACTGTAACAGGCAAATACCAGCCCACCGGCGGTTACAACACTTACAGTGTGCAGCGCCAAGGCGATGGCACTTATGCGGTCATCAACAGTGCAGCCTATGCGACCACGGATTCCATGCGGCATACCCTTTACTACACCCAGCGTAATACGGGTAAGTTTATCATCGTGGAAAGCAAAGCGCCCACAGGCTATTTTGGCGATTGGACAGACATCAATCATCCCGGCATAGCCAACACTCCGCTGGGCAAGCGCGGTTACTATATCGAAATCACCGAGGACAGCGACAATTCTGTAATCTGGCTGGACAACGCTGACTACAATGCCGACATTGCCACTACCGACAAAGGCGGCACCAAACTTGTCACCCGTACAGGTGTAGAAACTACCGTTACCATTTACGACACTGCCAAAGATCCCCGTCGTACTTATAACACCGACAATAGTGGCAAGGCGGCCAATGAGGACAGCTACACAATCACGCCCACAGACGGCGTTATGAAAAATGACCGCACCTTGGGCGAAATCAGCATCTCCAAGGTTGACCTTGATGCCGTGCGGTATGTGGGCGGCAGCGCCGCCCACGGCACAGCCCTTGCCAGCGGGCAAACTCACGGCGATGCCGCGCTGGACGGCGCGGTGTACGACCTTTACGCCGCCGAAGATATTACGCACCCCGATGGCGTGACCGGCGTAGTGGACTACTCCAAAATCGTGGATGCAGACGGCAATCCCATCTGGCACACGACCATCCGCGACAACAGCGGGCAGTGGGTCAATGACTATCTGCCGATTCTCAAAAAAGACCATCTAGTAGCCAGCGCAAAAATTGAGGACGGCTGGCTGACCTTCGCAAACCTGTACCTAGGCAAATATTATGTGGTAGAGCGCTCCACCGGCACGGTCATTCCGCTGCGTGACGGCGCTCTTGTTGTTTCCAGCACCTATCCCACCGTGGACAGCCGCACCAAGGCAGCCACCGGGCAGACCGCCGCGCTTGCCAAGAACGGCAGCGGGCAGTACACGGATTGGGTGTACAAGAACCAGTTTTCTACAGTCTCTAAAGGTAAAGCGTTGGATGGCTCTTGGACTTACGATGCCTATTACCTGTCCTTTGCAGACGGCTATCTTGTCGATGAGCATAACTACTACATCACGCCTGCCTATTCTGATGAGGGTTGGTATGTAGAAAAGACCACCTTTGCCGATAACCGACAGGCAGCCGGTGAACAGATCGACAAGACCAGCTACAGCGCCAATTACCACATCCATGCGGACAATGCGCTGGCCGAGAGCCAAGACCAAGCGGCAAAAGGCAATGTAGAAATCAGCAAAATCGTATCCTCCAGCGGCCAAAGCAACGGACTGGAACTGGAGGGCGCGGGCTTTACATTCTTCCTTGTGTCCGACCTGTCCAAACTGAAGCAGTTTGAGCAGACCCGCAGCGGCAGCTACACCCTGCAAAGCATTTTGGATGCCTACATTGATAAGACCTACGATAACGAGCATCCGAAGTGGGATTTTTCTGCGGAAACGCAGGCCATCGCAAAGACCTATGAGGTCAACGCTGACGAAATTGCCGCCTACAACAAAACTCTGACGGCAGCAGGTGAGAACAAGAATGGCAGGGGCAACGGCTGGCAGCCCACCGGCAGCGCCAACGAATACCAGCTTGCCGAGATCTTCAGCAATGACACCGGGAATATTCGTGTGCAGGGCTTGCCCTATGGCACTTATCTGGTCGTGGAAACCACTGTGCCGCACGACCTGTTCCAAGCTGAGCCTTTTATTGTCACCGTTGACCCCGAACAGGATAACAACCCGTGGGGCGCTATGGCCACCCCCAAGGACAGCGTAATGACAGGCTCTGACAGCTATCAGAAATTCACCGTACTGGACGAGGAAATCGAAGTTTATCTCCGCATCACCAAAATTGACGAGGAAACCGGCAAACCGGTACTGCTGCCCGACACCGCTTTCCAAATCTATTGGCTGGATGAGCAGGGGCATTACCGTTATGACAGCAACGGCAACCCGAAGCTCGTCACGATGACCGATACCGTCAACAGCCATCTGACAAAAGATGTAACCACTTTTTACACCAACGGCGAGGGCATTCTGACCTTGCCCGAAAAGCTGCCGTTGGGCAAGTATCGCATTGTAGAAGTCACCGGCCCGAACGGATTCTACAACGAATGGCTGGATTCTGCCGGGTACGAAAACGGGGTCCTTGCCGATGATGCCGATGGCAGCTACTATGTAGATTTTGAAATCACCACAGACCGCATTTATGCAGCCACCGGCAACAAAAACGAGAACGGCATGGATACCCTTGTGATTGGTGAAAACTACTCTAACCATGAGACGCTGGGCAAATTGACGATCCGCAAAACAGGCGAAGTCTTAGCTGGCTGGGAAACAGAAGCGGGCGCACTTGACCCGTGGATGACCGGTGAAGCCGAAAACGGCAATTTCGTGTATGAAACCCGCCCGCTGGCCGGTGCGGAGTATACCATCACAGCCGCCGAGGATATTTATACGCAGGATCGGCAGACCGACAATTATGGCAACCGCACGCTCTGGTATGCCAAGGGCGATGTAGTCGCCGTAGTCACTACCGGCAACGGCAGCGCGGATATTGCCGCCTTTGCCCCGGCCCGCACTAAGGCCACCTACGATTTCCTGTCTGTAATCCATGACGGCACGATTGGCGAAGTCAGCGTGACCCTGCCGCTGGGCAGCTACCATATCGAGGAAACCAAACCGCCTTACGGCTATGTCGGCACTTCTGACAGCTATGATGTCACTTTCGTTTGGGATGCCCAGTTGAACGATGTGGTTATGGCCACGAGCATTGCCAAATATGATGGCGCTGCATCTTCCCAGAGTTTTGAGGTCGTGCGCAGCAAGGATGCCAACGCCGATTTCATCGAGCAGCAGACCTTGAAATTCTACAATGACCGCGAAAAAGCCAAAGTCGGCGTTTACAAGGTTGACCGCGAAACCGGCAAATACCTTGCCGGTGCAGTATTCAACCTGTACACGGCTGATGATATTTACAGCGTTGACGGCAAACTGCTGTTTGCAGCGGGCGAACTGGTCGCCACCAGCCCCGAAACCGGCGCAGACGGCTACACCTATTTTGACTGCGATATTCCCATTCGCGGCGAGTATTACGGCAGCAGCATCCGCAAGGACGCCACCACCAACAGCGGTAATTACATCGTCAAGGAACTCCGCGCCCCTCTCGGCTATTATGTCAACGAGGAGCCGATGGAGGTTACTTTCACCTATGACGGACAAGCTATTATGGTGCTGGATAACACTTGTTCCAATAAGCCTACGGAAATGTGGGTAAGCAAGCGCGACCTTACCAACGATGAAGAACTGCCCGGCGCTACACTTGCTATCAAGGATACGGACGGCAATACCGTAACCACATGGGTGTCCACCGATGAGCCGCATCGCGTGACCGGGCTGCATTTCGGTGAATCTTACACACTGACGGAGATCCGCGCCGCTGATGGGTACGCACTGGCCAATGATATTACTTTCCGCCTGATTCAGAAATCCGATGAGGACGGCAATCCTCTGGAGGAGTGCGAAGTTTACTATCTGACCACCAAGAACATTTTGTTCTGGAAGTGGGATGACTGGAAACTGCTGGACGATGCCACCGTTATTATGCAGGATGATATTACCAAGGTGCAGATTTCCAAGAAAGACCTTACTACCAAGGAAGAACTTCCCGGCGCAGAACTGGTTATCAAGGACAAGGACGGCAAGGAGATTGACCGTTGGATTTCCACAAACGAACCGCATTATGTGGAAAAGATGCCCGCAGGAGATTATACACTGACGGAAATCACCGCACCCAACGGCTACAAGGTTGCAGAAAGCATCGACTTTACCGTTCTGCCCACCGGCGAGATTCAGACCGTGGTAATGAAAGATGCCCGCGAGGACACACCGACACCTACCCCCGACAACACGCCGACCCCGGACCATACTCCGCAGCCCACGCCGAACACGACCCTAGCGCCGACATCCGTGCCCGCTACACCCACTGCAACACCTGCACCACAGCCGATTATTCCCAAAACCGGCGACAACTCCCCCTTGGGGTTGCTGCTGGCGATTGCGGGAATCTCTCTTGCAGGGCTGGCCGTTCTGGTCTACAAGAGCGCCCGCCGCAAAGATATTGCGCCCCGTGACGATGATGACGAGGACACCGAGGACTAAGGAATAATCGGAAAATGAAATATACTTTTTTACAGGGAGGACCGCGTGGCCCTCCCTATTTTTATAGGAGAGAAGATGGCAAAACACATTTTAAGTTGCAGTTTCGGAAAAGACAGTATCGCCACCGCGTTGCTGGCCTTGCAGCATGGTGAACCGTTGGACGAACTTGTGTATTGCGAGGTCATGTTCGGCGAGGAAATATCCGGCGAGCTGCCCGAACACAACCGATTTATCCACGAAACGGCAATCCCGTATTTTGAACAGCGCGGCATCCCGACACGGGTTTTGCGCTCCGAAAAGACCTATCTATCCTGCTTTTACCATGTTGTCACACGAGGAAAAACCAAGGGGATGCTTTCGGGATTCCCTCTGAGTGGGCGCTGTACAATTCAGCGGGATTGCAAGCTGCCGCCGATCAAGGCATATCAGAAGGCATTGCCCCCGGACACGGTGCAGTACATCGGCATCGCCGCAGATGAACCCAAGCGACTGGCACGATTAAAGCCCGGTCAGATTTCTTTGCTGGACAAGTACCATGTGGCCGAACCAGAAGCGCGGTCTATGTGCGCAGCTGAGGGGCTGCTGTCCCCGCTGTATGACTTCACTAAACGCGGGGGTTGTTGGTTTTGCCCGAACGCATCAATCAGCGAACTGCGGCATCTCTACAGATACCACCCCGAACTCTGGCAGCTTTTGCTTGAATTACAGGACGTGCCGAATAAACCCACCGAACGTTTTAGTTGGCGACGCACTTTTCGTGAGATAGACGAACGCTTTCTGCAGGAGGGCGAACAACTAAGTTTTTATGAGGAACGGTGAACAATGGACGAACAGAAAAGACCCCGCGCGTGGGTGTACGCGCGAATTCCCGGCGACTACGATGGCACCATGAACAGCTATAAAGTTTGCTCAATGCAGGCTCTGCATGACGGCTGTGATATTGTCGGTGGAAGCATTGACGAGCGCGGCGGCTGGCTGCTGCGCCCCGGCTACCGCGATATGATGCAGCAGATTAAGGGTGGAAAAGTTGACCGGGTTTACATCTGCCGTATGCGTCAGGTCAGCGGCAAGGAGCGCCACTTGTACTCTTTTTTCAAGCGGCTCATGCAGCACGGTGTACAGGTCACGGCGATGGAATACAGCCTGCGTGACCGGGTTAATATGTTTCGGCTGGCTCGTCGTGTCGAACGTTATGCGACCCGAAAGAGGCGGCAACTGCCGTGGTGATTTTCAGCAGGCGGCGTACTGTGCCTATGGCACAGTACGAGCAAGCATGTCATTTTGCTGTCATGACAGCAAAACGACCACTTGTTAGGGGGCCCCCCTAAGACCCCGTGGACTTTGCCGCCACATTTTACAAAAAGAGGAGGTGCGCGATTATCGCAATACGAAAAAAGCAGTTGACTGTCCGCTTTACTGAAGAAGAATATGCAGCCTTAAAAGGAAAGTGCGAAATTGCGGGCATGAAAATGGAGCCGTTTGTCCGTGCGTTGGTGGATGGGTGCAGAATCAAACCCGCACCACCCGACAGCTACAACAAACTGCGCCAGCAGTTGTCGGCCATCGGCAACAATTTGAATCAGTTGACCCACGTTGCAAATGCGACAGGCCGAGTAAGTGCTTCGCAGTTGGACAGAGCGCAAAGCCTACTGGAAGATATGTGGCGCTGTGTGAGGGATAGTCTTTGATATGGCATATACCAAAATTATCAAGGTGAAGTCGAACTTGAATCTGTGTTTAGACTACACAAGCAATCCAAAGAAAACAGAGCGCCGAAGTGCGGAGGACTTGAACAAGCTGCTTAACTACACTCAAAACAATGACAAAACCGAACACCAACTATATGTAAGCGGATTTAACTGTATACCGCAAAACGCCTATGAAATTATGATGGAAACCAAAACACGCTGGCGCAAGCCTGTAAAAGACGGCAACATTTTGGCCTATCATATTATACAAAGTTTTGCGCCCGGCGAAGCCACGCCCGACCAAGTGCATCAAATCGGCTGCGAGTTTGTGCAGCGCTTTCTCGCAGATCGGTTTGAATGTACTGTATCAACCCACCTTGACCGAGGGCATCTGCATAATCATATTGTAGTAAATTCTGTATCCTACGCTGATGGCAGAATGTTCCGAAGCGATTTCAATACCTATTATAAAGGAATCCGCGAAACTTCCGATGAACTTTGCCGAGAAAATCGGCTGTCCGTAATCGAAACGGACGGCAAGGGAAAATCTTATGACGAATGGTTGAGCGGGCAAACCGGCAAGCCTACCATTCGTGGTATGGTACGCAAAGATGTGGAACAGGCTATTGCTGCCGCCGACAGCTTTGATGGCCTTATCACGGAATTGCAGAACATGGGCTACACGGTCAAATACGGCCCGCGTGTGGAACACATGGCTGTGCGCCATAAAGACGCCCAGCGAAATATCCGCATTGACCGGCTCGACCCGCGCTTTTCCGAGACAGCGCTGCGGGAGTATTACCGCCAACTGCACCGTATGCCCACCGAAATGCAGCAGGAATACCGGCAGGAATACGCCCCGGCAAAACCGAAATGGCAGCCCACTGTGCGGCGAGCGCGGTATCGCGGCAAGCTGCCGCGCCGGTATCCGAAGGTATCCGGCTTTATGGCTTGCTACTATCACTACTGCGCCCTGCTGCGGAAAGCCTACCACGGCAAGGCAACAAAGCGCTGCTACTTTTTGCTGCGTGAGGATTTTCTGCTGTTCAGCCGATACCAGCAGCAGACAAAATTCCTATGGGAAAACCATATTGAAACTATGGATGAACTGCTGGCCTACAAGGAAAATGCAGAAGTCCAAATCCAACAGCTTGCCCGCCAGCGCAAAGTTCTGTATCGCCAAAAACGTGAGCCGGAATGTGCCGCGCGGGAAGAAAAAATCAAATCACTGACCCAGCAAATGAAAGCCCTGCGCCATGAGGTTTACATCTGTTCCGACATCGAAACAGATGCCGCCGAGGTGCAGGAAAAACTACGGCAAGCAGAAATTGCCGCACAGGAAGAACGAAATGAGGTGAAACAGGATGAACAACGGAGGCGAAGCAGCCGATCAGATGGTGCGGGAAGCCTTACAGGTTACCGAAGTAGCCATTAAGCTGTCTGCGCTGGGTATTAAAAATGCACTGGCCTTATCGCTGGCCTACGCCAAGGAAAATCCTAAAGTGAAAGGCAAAACCAGCCTTGACCGTCTGCTGCGGGAGGGCAAGGAACTAAAAATTATTGCCCTGCAAAGCAAAGACGTGGGACAGTTTAAGGAATTGGCCAAGCAGTACGGCGTTTTATTCGCGGTCATCAAGGATAAGGCACAGAACGAAAAAGTTGACGTCATGTTCAAAGCTGAAGATGTCGCCAAACTGAACCGCATCTATGAGCAGTTGGGATATGCCATTCCCAAGGTCACTACGGCAGACCGAAAAAAAGACCCAACCCGCCGTCAATCCGACAGCAACTCCTTGACGCGCGGGAAGAATCCTTTGGATATTGACCCGCGCCCATCTGTGCGGGCAACCATTATGGCACTGAAAAAAGCCGCCCGCGCAGCAGCACAGGCACAGGAAAAAGTGCAGAATATTATTGCAGAGGAGGAGCGATAAATGTACGAACAGCGATTGCCCATCGAGGAGTGGAAAGCCAAAAAGCAAGCCGAACTTAAAGAAACCATTGCGGCGCAAAAATCCGTATTGCAGGAAGTTGTGCAGGATGGCCAGCGCCTTGCCGACTATCTGTACGGCAGGGGGCGGCTTGGCAGCCATATCACATCCGGCAATGCAGCGCTTGTGCTGCAAACCCTGCCGCAAGCGCGGGCCGTATTGACCTCCAGAGACTGGGATAAATTCGGGCGGCGCGTAAACAAAGGGGCAAAAGGCATCCCGCAGCTTGTGCGCGTCAACGGTTGTTATAATGTCGGCTCAATTTTCGATGTGTCCATGACCTACGGCAATAAGCCGTATCCGATTCCTGAAATTAAGCCGGAGCAGATGGACAAGGCCATCAAAGAACTGGAGCGCCTTTCCCCGGTCAACATCATATTTCAAAATGAGGGCGTTGTCGGGTACGATGCCGAGCAACACGCGATTGTGTTCCCAACGGCCATGCCGCAGCGTGAAGTGCTGGCACGACTGCCCGCCGAAATCGTCATTGCAACTGCAGAGCAGCACACGCCGGGTATCTCCCAAGCGCCTTATCTGCGAAAAACAGCAATGGCCGTTTCGGTGGAGTTTTGCGGGCGGTTTTCCATGCCGATGCCCGATACCGCTGCCGCTACGCTGGACGGGATGGGCACCCTCATTCCACCCGGCGAGGAACGCAAAACACTGGAAGAAATTCGGGAACTGTCTGTGACTATTGGAGACACTGTGGAAAAGGCACTCGGTTTGCAGCGCGGCCAAAGCTCACCGCAGCGGGACGAGGCCCGCTAAACATCATGCGCCCGAATAAAGACCGCCGCACAGAAATTATTCTGTACGGGCTGTTGCTGATACCGCTGCTGTTTACTGCCGCAGCGCTGGCACAGGCAACTGAACAGGCGCAGGGGCTGGCAGAAATCACCGCAGTGTTGTCCGAAATTCTGCACACCCCATCCATGCTGCGCTGGTGCGCCAGCACTCCAAAATTTCTGCTGGCGGTGCTGGTGCTTTATCCGTTGGCCGCCTACTGCTATATGCTCGACCAAGCAGACCGCCACCCCGGCGCGGAACATGGTACGGCCAAGTGGGGCAGCGCCCACAGACTAAACATCAAGTACCGCAACACCAAAGACTCCAAAGAAAATTACATCTTGACCGAGAATGTACGCTTCAGCACCGACAGCCACGCGCATAAACATAATCTCAACATTATCGTAATCGGCGGATCTGGCAGCGGCAAGACACGCTTTTATGTGAAGCCCAACGCGCTGCAACTGATTGGCTCATATCTATTTCTGGACCCCAAAGGGGAATTGACGCGCACCCTCGGCAGAATCATGGAAACGAAAGGTATCAGCGTGACAGTGCTTGACCTTGTGCATTTTCAAGGCCATTACAATCCGATGGCCTATCTCGAAACCGATGAGGACGCCATCAAGCTGGCGTTCGCCATCGTCAACAACACCAAACCCAAGGATGCCCCCAGCGGCGGCGATAAGTTTTGGGATGATTCCTCGGTGCTGCTGATTTCCGCGCTGATTCTCTATCTGATGTACGAAGCCCCCGCCAGTGAGCAGAATTTCTCGACGCTGATGTACATGATTCTGAACTGCCAAGTCAGCGAAAATGAAATGGTTGAGAACCCCTTGATGATGCTGTTTGGAGAATTGGAGCGACGTGACCCGCAGCACCCCGCCGTCTTGCAATTCAAGTCTTTTATGTTGGGTGCGAAAAAGACGCTACAATCTATTTTGATTTCCGCTGCGGCCAATCTTTATATGTTCAACAGCCGTAAGTTTGCGGAAATGACTTCTCGTGATGAAATGTTCCTGTCGCGTATGGGGCTGGAGCAGCGGGCGCTGTTCATTGTGCTACCCGACAATGACACCACGTTCAACTTTATCGCCACGATGCTCTACACACAGCTTTTCGACCAACTGTTCAGACTGGCAGATTCCACGCCGGAATACAACGGTGCGCTCCCCGTCCATGTGCGTCTGATGATGGATGAATTTGCAAATGTTGCACTACCGAAGAATTTCAAGAATATTCTTGCTGTTTGCAGAAGTAGAAATATCAGCTGCGACATTATTTTGCAGAACATTGCCCAGCTAAAAAGCCTGTTCAAAGACGATTGGGAAGGCATAATCGGAAACTGTGACACCCTGCTTTACCTCGGCGGCAACGAGTACGGTACCTACGAATATCTTTCCAAAATTCTCGGCAAGGAAACCGAACGCACCAAAAGCCAAAGCATTGGCAAAGGCAGCCGGGGCAGCAGCAGCGACAGCCTGCAAACGGCGGGCCGTGAACTGTGTATGCCCGATGAAATCCGCCGTATGCGTGACGATGAGTGCCTGCTGCTGATGCGCAGCGAGGACCCGGTCATCGACAAAAAGTATAATCTGCTTCATCACCCGAATGTAAAATATACACCCGATGCAGGAGGTGAGCCTTATGTAATGCCGCCCGACTATATGGGCGACGCCGTCACTATCACGATGGACGCTGTTGCTGCCGCGACAGCACCCGAAATCACCGAAGAAATGTACGAACAGCTCGACTACTTAGAAAAACACCCGGAGGAAAATTATTATGAAAATGAAGAAAACTTCTCTCAATACGACCAAGGTGACTGACCGCAAAATCAAGCGCCTTTATCTTGTGGCGGCGACGGTGGTTGCCGCTGCTTTTGTTATGGCCATGCCTGCCTTTGCAGATGATCCGCTGACGACCATCAACAATCTGAGCGACTTTGTGTTCAGCGCCATCAAAGCCATCGGCGCAATCCTGCTGGGCTTCGGCATCGTGCAAATCGGCCTTGCCCTCAAAGGCCACGATGCCAGCCAGCGGGCGCAAGGTTTTATGACGTTTTTTGGCGGCGTTGTTATCTACTTTGCAAAGGATATTCTTGATATGATTCTGTAAGCGATGCCGTCTCGTTGACTTTTATGCTAAATAAGCGTATAATGTTTAGCATGAAAGTCAATTCAAGAGAAGGTGTGTGCTATGGATTCTACAACGAAGATTATAGAGTTGGCTTCCCAAAATAATGGCATCGTAACTGCTGCTATGATTTCTTCTGCCGGAATATCACGCGGAAGTTTGAAATATTTGGCCGATACAGGCCGATTAGATCAGGTCTCCCGTGGGGTATATACCCTGCCGGAAGTTTGGGAGGATGAATTTGTATCCATTCAAGAGCGATATAAGCGTGGTGTATTTGCATTGGATACCGCACTGTTTCTGCATGATTTGACTGACAGGACACCACACAAGTTTCACATGGCATTTCCCTATGGATATAATACATCCAGTCCAAAAGCAGCGGGAATTTTATGCTCTTGCAAGAAAGAGCCTTATTACAGCCTTGGAATCGCGCTGGTTGACACCCCTGCCGGAAATACAGTCCGGGCCTACAATGCAGAAAAAACCCTATGTGAAATTCTAAAGCCCATCAGCCACACGGATATTCAAATCATTACAGATGCATTCAAGCGGTACGCTGGCCGTAAAGATAAGAACATTCCTTTGCTTTCGGAATATGCTCATCAACTACGCGTAGAAAAACGGCTGCGTCCTTATTTGGAGGTACTATTATGAAAAACGCTATGCAGCTGAAAGCGATTATGAAAAAACTGGCGAAAGAGAACCAGATTTCCGCACAGCTTGTTCTGCAAAATTATATGCTGGAACGATTCTTGGAGCGGGTATCATTATCCCCGTATCGGGATAATTACATTATCAAAGGTGGCTTTTTAATTTCCTCTATGGTGGGGCTGAACTCCAGAGCGACAATGGATATGGATGCAACCATAAAGGGTTATCCAGTTACGCAGGATGCCATCCAAAAAATGATAGAGCAGATTCTCACCGTTCCTGTTGACGATGACATCACATTTACATTCAAAAGCATTGGTGAAATCCGGGAGGGTGATGAATATACTGGATACCGCGTAGCTTTGACAGCCGATTTTCCGCCTATGGCAGTTCCCTTAAAGCTGGACATTACTACTGGCGATAAAATCACACCACGCGAAATTCAATATGACTACAAGTTGATGCTGGAAGATCGTCATATTCAAGTTATGGCATACAATTTGGCCACCATTCTGGCGGAAAAGCTGGAGACTGTAATATCTCGCAGTGACCAGAATACCCGGCCAAGAGATTATTATGATGTCTATATCCTTACCAAACTGCAAGCAGAAAATATAGACTTTCCCGCTTTAGGGGCGGCACTGATGGCTACAGCCAGTAAGCGAGGCTCTGATTCGATTTTGCAAGATTATAGAGCAATTGTGGAAGCGGTGCGAAACAGCGAGATTATGCGTAGGCAATGGGATAATTACCGAAAAGATTTCGACTACGCTTCCACCATCAGCTTTGATGAAGTGTGTGATGCAGTTGCTTCTACAATGGACACCCTAATAACAAACAATTTTTTTAATTAAGCTATGCAGTCGGCAGACTTTCTGTCGGCTGTTTTCTTTTATCTGAAAGTGGGTGAAAACTTGAATCAAAACTGGATCGTTGAGAATCTAAACAATGCGTTCAGCACATGGAATGGAAAGCTGGGCGAGTTATGGGGGCTGGTGACAACCGGCCCCCAAACTTTTAAGGGCGGCGCAGTGTGGAGTGTGATGCAGACACTGCACAATGGTATGGTTGGCATAAACCCTTGATGGAATCCCACTATACCGCGCCATGCCCGACTATCAAGGACTTGTGGATGGCACTGAACAATCAGCGCGATAAACGGTCAAAGGAAATCGCGCTTGCATTGCGAATTTTCGCCACCGGCAGTATGCAAGCGTTCGCCCAGCCCACCAACGTGGACATGAGCAACCGCCTTATCTGCTTCAATATCCAAAGTTTGGGAGAACAGTTAAAACCTGTTGCCATGCTCTCTATGCTGGAGTACATCAACACCGCTGTTATGAGCAACGAACGCAACGACCCCAAGGCCGCTACATGGGTGTACTTTGACGAAATCTATCTGCTACTGCGCGATTCTTTGAGCGCCAATTTCCTGTACACAAGTTGGAAGCGGTTCAGAAAGTACAACGCCTACGCCACCGGCATCACGCAAAATGTGCAGGACTGCCTTACCAATGACACCGCCTATGCCATGCTGGCAAACTCCGAATTTGTGGTCATGCTGCGCCAAACCAAGGACATTGACAGCGTGGTAGAACTGTACGGCCTGTCCGAGCCGCAGCGAAAATACTTGCTTCTGGCTCAGCCCGGCGAGGGCATTATCAAAATGGGCAACAGCCTTATCCCATTCAACAACCCACAGCCCAAGGATACTAAGACTTACAAATTGCTCACGACCAAACCCGGTGAAATGGAGGGATAATTATGAGCGAGAAAGAAATCCGTGTGCTGTATGTGCAGCCCGGTAAATACCCGGAAGAACGAATAATCCCTAACACGTTAAGCGCATCACAGAAACTTGTCGGCGGCAATATTGAATGTTGTTGCCCGTGGAGAGATAGCGTCTGCATTGTCTGCAATGATTCTGGAAAGATTGACGAGTTACCGCCTAACCGTCTTTACGGACATACAGACTTTCTTGCAGGCTCTTTTTTCGTTTGTGGTAGTCGCAGGGGGGATTTTGTCAGCTTAACTGATAAGCAGTTTGCACACTATGAAAAGATGTATCATCACCCAATCGTCTTTCTTCCCACGCCGCACGGCCTGCTGCCGATGAAATGCACCCCCGAACTGTATGAGCAATTCCAGCGTGACGGCAATAAGCTGAAGATCAAGCCCATCGACCACGGAGAACGATAACACCATGATTCTGCACAGACAAAAAGCGGGGTGCCGCTCGCCGTAGAAATCAAGAAGCACAACTTTTATATAAAATAGGAGGATACCACCATGACCGAGCCCCAATTCATGACCCCGCCTCACCGTAGGGCATACTTAACCCACCTCAACCGCTGCAATGTGATGGACAGCTACCACCGCGCACTGATTTACATCTTGACAGCAGTACCCGCACTTCGGAATAACATTGACGCTTGTTTCAATTTTGAAAAGGACGAAATCAAGCCGGAATCGCTGGCCGCAGGATGGCAGACCAGCGGCACAACCAAGCTGACACGGTTTGCCTATAATCTTTGGAATGGATACGATGACAAATCCTGTACACCGTATGACCTGTTCGACTGCTCCTTTGCGCCGTATATGTACGAAGCCGTAAAACTGTGCTACCCGGAATATACGCGCCAGTTGGATGATGTGGTAATTGACGATGCCCGGAATTAAAGCAAAGCGCAAGCAGCTTGTGCGCAAAACGCTTATGCGGGCCAAGGCGCAGAGCCAACGCACCGCCGAGCAGCGGCAGGAATCCCCCGAAGAATACGCACAAACCGAGGTGCAGCAGGGCATTTCCGATGTGGCTGCCCGTACAGGCAACACCGCCAAAAGCACCGCCCGCATGAGCTACCGTAAGTTTCGTGCAATGCAGGAGAAGCGGAAAAATCTCACCTTGCAGGGCAGCACCCAATCTGCATCAAAGCTGACTGAAAAAGAGAAAGTCACTGTTCCCACGCAGACCGAGCGCAGGGAAATGTTCAAAAAGCAGCGTTTCCGGCAAAAGGCCATCGCAGCCAAAACACCAGCGCCGCAAGCCCCTGTGCCGTCATCGTCCACACCGGCACCGCCGCCTTACCAAGCCCAAATGCAGCAGCGCTTAAAGCGGCAGCACCTGACCCGCGAGGCTGTGCGCCGCTATCTGCAAAAGCAGACGGCCGCCACAGCGGCGGGCAATACCGCTCCCATCGTTACCCACGCACCCAAGCTGCCCACAATCAGCAATAAACAAGCCACGGTTGAAGCAATCAGCCGTGGCGTTCATTATATCGCAGCCAAAATCAAAGCCCTGCTCTCCCAAACTGTGCGGCGCGCCGCGCAATCGCTGCTGGCGCTACTTGGCGCAGGCGGCGTGGTGCTGTTGCTGGCGATGGTCATAGGCGCGGCTGCGGCGGTGATCGGCTCACCGATGGGCATCCTGTTTGCGAATGAATCCGGCGATCCCAACAGCATCCCTATTGTCGAAATCGTAGCCGACACCAACGCCGACTTCGGCGCGGTCATCAATGACATCGTATCCGCCCACCCGGAGTGCAGCGAAACCACCATCACCTACGACTACGAGGACGGCCACACATGGGCAAGCTACTGGCCGGAGGTGCTGGCCGTTTTCGCTGTTCACACCAACCTTACCGCCGACAACGACGTTGTCGTTATCAATGCCACCCAAAAGCAGCGCATCCAAGACACCTTTTGGGCAATGCATGGAATCGCCTACGAGATTGAGGAAGTGGACATTACCCCCGAACCTACCGAGGACGACCCCGACCCGGAGCAGCAAACCGACTATATTCTGCACATCACGGTCAGCAGCAAAACCGTGGACGAGTTGGCACAGTTGTACAATTTCACCCAAGACCAAAAAGATATATTACACGAACTTCTCTCCGATGAAATGCGCCCTACTCTGATGGCGCTTTGCGGCGGCAGCATCGGTATCATCGAGGACGGCGAGTTGCTTTGGCCGCTGCCCGGTCACACTTACATTTCCTGTAATTTTGGTGACGACGACGCTTACGGCAACTCCGGCCATCGCGGCACAGATATTCCCGCGCCGGAGGGTACGCCTATTTTGGCTGCCCACAGCGGTACGGTTATCATTTCTGGCTGGAACAACAGTTACGGCAACCAAGTCCTGTTGGACAACGGCGCAGGCCTGTCTACGCGCTACGCCCACATGACGCAAACTGCCGTTACCGCAGGGGAAGCGGTAACGGCAGGGCAAGTTATTGGGTATGTTGGCAACACAGGCGACAGTACAGGATTCCATCTGCATTTCGAAGTAATGCAGAATGGTGTACGTGTGAATCCGATGAGCTTATTTTAATTGTTTTCGAAATACCATTTTTATTTCGGTCTTTTGTTGGGCGGATATTACGAAGAACTCCTCAATCGCGACTTTCTTTAGCCTTTTGAAGGCCTTCCGCAGTGGCTTCTACAACGATCAATTCTCGCTCATCCATTGAGTTAAGCATTCTATCAATATGCTGGCGACAATCACTTTCGCTGTTGTGTCTATCTGGATAAAAAAACTGGTCTACAGAAATATCCAACAGGGTGATGATTTGGTAAAAAGTATTAAGGCTCGGATGCTGCCCTCTGTTTTCAAAATACATAATTGAGCGCGGTGTTCGGTTTACAAGCTGTGCAAGGTATTCTTGCGTCCAACCTTTGGCTTCCCTTTTTCGCTTGATTTCTCGACCTAATGCATGAAAGTCAAGTCGTCTTTCGTCTTGGTACATTCTCATATCACCCACATATTATTTTACATTTCGGGTTTGAGTCTGAGAACGAAAAGAAATTTTATATTAAGGTAGTATTTTATTGTCCTCTTTTGATGGAAAAGCTGTTTTATCACCCTTGCCTTCCAACTTACGCTACTCTATAATGGAGTAGCAAGGTAAAATGGAGGTGTGAGCATGAAAATCTTCATTATAGAAGATGAACCGGCAATCCGCGAGGAACTTGTTCAGCTTCTTCAAAAGTACGGCTACCAATGCGACAGCAGCGATGATTTTCACCACATTGTGCAAGCTGCTCTTTCATCAGGGGCTAACTTGATTCTCTTGGACATCAATCTGCCTTATCAGGATGGTTTCCAAGTATGCAGAGAAATCCGACAGAAATCCAATCTTCCTATCATTGTACTTACCAGCAGAAACAGCGATTTTGACGAGTTGATGAGCTTGAACATCGGCGCAGATGATTATATTGCAAAGCCGTACAATGCACAGATTCTTTTGGCGCGAATCCAAAAACTTCTGGCTCGGACCTATGAAGTACAGGACAACATCGTTCTCACGCACAAAGGCTTGACCTTAAATTTGCTCAAGGCGGAAATCAGCTATCAAGGGAACAAAAAATCACTTACCAAAAATGAACTTGGGATTTTGCGCCTGCTTATGGTGAATAAGGGCAACATTATTCCCCGTGACGCTATTATTGATGAACTCTGGCAGAGTGAACAATTTATAGACGAAAACACATTGAATGTTAATATCGTTCGGTTACGGAAAGCACTGACCGAAATCGGTCTGCCGGACTATCTGGAAACGAAACGTGGTTTAGGGTATTGCGTATGAAGTTATCCGAGTATCTGCTTGACCGTATCTTTTCCCTGATTTGTATGCTGGTGGCTGCACTCGTGCTGCTTGCGCTCCTCTGGCTGATTGAAACACCTGCTGTGTTTATTCTGTTTGCCGAGGTGATTTTACTTGCAGCGTACAGTATAGCGCTGCTGTATGATTTTTTCCGCAAGCAGAGTTTTTATAATCTGCTTCAAAAAATGACAGAACAGATGGACATAAAAACTCTTTTAGGCGAGTTAATGGTGCCGCCTCATTTTTTAGAGGGGCAGATTTTGGTGGACGTTCTGCGGTGCTGCAACAAATACCAGAACGACCAGCTTGCCTGTGCAGAGCAGGAGAACCGTGAATATCGGGAATACCTTGATTCATGGGTGCATGAAATCAAAACGCCTATCACCTCTGCCCGGCTGATCGTTGAAAATGAAAAGAATCCCACCACACTGCGAATTGACGATGAACTGCGGAAAATTGATGCTTATGTGGAGCAGGTGCTATATTACGCCCGCAGTACCGATGTGGAAAAGGACTTTAAGGTGGAGAAAACCACCTTGCAGGCATTGGTGTACGCTGCGCTAAAAACGTACTCAAAGCCGTTGATTCAGGTCGGTGGAAAGCCGGTTCTAAAGGAACTGGATATTCCCGTGGCCGCCGACAGCAAGAGCTGCACCTTTGTGATCGGACAGATTCTGTCCAACGCTATCAAGTATCGGAAAGATAATTTACAAGTTGAATTTTCAGCCAGAGCAGAGAAAAACGCGGTATCTCTTTTCATTTCCGATAATGGCATTGGTATTTCTGCTGCTGACTTGCCGCGCGTGTTCGACAAAGGCTTTACCGGTGAAAACGGCCGCCGTTATTCCAAATCAACCGGCATTGGTTTGTACTTGAGCCAAAGGCTATGTCGAAAAATGAATATCTCACTTTCTATTTCCAGCGTTCCGGGACAGGGAACGACTGTGACGATGGTTTTTCCTACGGAAAGCTATTTGCAGGCGGCGGGGCTGTAAAGCCTCGCTTTTTTCAACCTTACATTTTGGTAATACAAATGTAATCCAATTTAATGGCATCGGAAAATTCCTTGTGGTAGAGTAAAAGCACAAAAGCAAAGCGCTTTTGAGAAAGGAACCTGACCTATGGGCGATACGATCTTACGGGTGGATGACATCCAAAAATTTTACGGTAACAAAGGCAACCTGACAAAAGCCATCGACCACCTCTCTTTTTCTGTTCGCAAAGGAGAATTTCTCGGCATCATGGGTGCTTCTGGCTCTGGCAAAACCACCTTGCTGAACTGCATTTCCACGATTGATACCGTCACCAGCGGTCATATCTATGTAGAGGAAAAGGATATCACGATGCTGCATAGAGCACAGCTTGCAGACTTTCGAGGAAAAAAGCTGGGGTTTATTTTCCAGAATTTCAATCTTCTGGACACCTTAACCGCCTATGAAAATATCTCTCTGGCCCTTTCCATCGTAGGTGCCAAACCCAGTGAAATAGAGCAGCGTATTCCACAGATTGCCCAAGCGCTGAACATTCAGGATGTATTGGATAAATATCCCTATCAGATGTCTGGCGGTCAGCAACAGAGAGTAGCTGCTGCGAGAGCGATGGTGACAAATCCCGCCATCGTACTGGCAGATGAGCCGACCGGCGCACTGGATTCCAACTCTTCCCGAATGCTGTTGACAATGTTGACCGAATTGAATGAACGGCTTTCAGCAACGATTCTCATGGTAACGCATGACGCTTTTTCTGCCAGCTATTGCAATCGCATTTTGTTTATCAAAGATGGGCAGGTGTTCAACGAACTGCATCGTGGGACGGATACGCGCAAAGAATTTTTTACAAAAATTCTGGAAGTAGTTTCCGTCTTGGGAGGTGAACAGAGTGAACACATGTAAGCTGATTTTCCGAAATGTGTGCAAGAACATTCGTGACTATCTGATTTACTTTCTTACGCTGACCCTTTCGGTCAGTTTGTTCTATCCGCCATCTGAATAAGATTCAAGCCAAGGAATATTCCTACGAGGATATGGCCGAAACCATTGAACAGGTCGATTCCATCCGGGAGGAATCCTTGGAATCCACCGTAGAATCCAAGCTGATGTGGGAAGCCATCAAACCCTATCTGCACAAGCTCTCCCCGAAAGAATGTGAGGTTATGATCTGCCTGTACATTGACCGACTTTCGATTTCCGATACGGCGGCCAAACTGAAAATCAAACCCGATACCGTAAGCACACACAAGCACAACGCAATCAATAAAATCCGCAAGGAAATGGAGGAACACTGATGGGCGCATATAGAGAACTGCTGACACAGGCGAAGAAAGGCAACCACCCTGCCATCGAAAAGCTGTACGAGCGCTACTACACGCTGCTGCGCAGTTATAGTTTTGTAAATGGCCGTTTCGATGAGGACTTGTTTCAAGTACAGGTCATTGAATTTCTGATTGCAGTTTCCAAGTTCCGTATGTAAGCCGCAAAAAAATAATTTCAATTTTTCCCTCAAGGTTTTTCTTCTTGCAGAGTATATAAGTTATAGAGGGTGCTGAAAAGCCCCTCTCCCCTTGAGAGAACCTTGAAAACAGAACAACCAGACCATTGACTACATAAATTCGACCTTGCCGCAACCCACGGAGCGACGGCAAGCAGACTCTAAGGCGTGTGCAGCGGTTTAGCTATGATAGGATATTCCTGTCGCTATAAACGCGCTCACAGGCGCTCAGAGGGGCGGCGTGGAACACCGCCTATGCGATGAAAGGGTCGATCATTATGATACGCACCGTTGCGATACCCTCAAGGAATCGGCGGTACTGCCAACAATGTGGTACAGGAAGTGGGAGCTGTTTCCAGCAGCCGGGTCGGTGGTTCGCCCTTATATCCGGGAAGTAGTGTCGAATAGGATATACAATTTAATTTCAGATTATGGCGGTCACTTGTTTTCCACAAGTGGCCGCTATGCTTGTGGAATTAAATCCGCAATTATTATGAGAGGAGTTGACGACTATGGGAGAGCCGATTGGAAAACGAGAAATTTTCCGCAAATATCCCGATGTGGTGGACGTACCGCAGCTGTGCGAGATGCTGGGCGGTTCGCGGCCCGTGAGTAAGAAAACGGCATATCGTATGCTGAATGCAGGGAAAATCAAGGCGTTTCGCATTGGGCGCAGTTACCGCATCCCCAAGGTGAATGTAATCCGATTTTTGCAGAAAGAAACACCCGCAGATTGCAACACTGTCAATGCGGCAATCGACAGTGTGGAATAAGAGGTACATATCCGCTATCATATAGGTGTTGCCAATACCGTTGGATAGCCGGAAAGGAGCAACGCAATGAAAACGAAAGTTACAGGCTATCTTACGCAAAAACACGGATTCTATTATGTGGTTCTGAATCTGCCCACGGATGAAAAAGGAAAACGAAACCGCAAAACGCTGAGTACGGGGTTGTCCATCGACCGCAATGCAACTAAGGCCAAGGCGCTGCTCCAGACGATGATTCGCGCGGCCAGCGCCGGAGAAGAAGTGCATGGTGTAAAAGAGCGCGTCGCCGCAGCCGCCACAGAAGATACCGAGGAAAGTTGGAATACACCACATCCCAATATGCTGTTCTCCAATTATCTTGAATTTTGGTTGCAATGGAAACGCAAAAGTTGGGAAGAGGTCACTTACTCCGGCTATTGCCAAAATGTCAGATCGTGGATCGCGCCGTATTTTTCCGCACGGAAAGTACGCTTGAATGAAATCACGGTGCTGGATATTGAGATGTTCTACACCCATGAAATCAACAAGCGTGGAGTAAGTGGGAACACGGTTCTCCATTACCATGCCAACATCCGCAAGGCTTTGTCGGACGCAGTAAAACTCAAACTGATTCCCTATAACCCTGCTGCCGAAGTGGAGCGCCCCAAAAAAGACAACTTTGTTGCCAGCTATTATTCAGCGGATGAATTGATGGAAGTGCTGCCTATTTTTGCAAATACCAAAATGGAACTTCCTGTCATGCTTGCTGCGTTCTATGGATTGCGCCGCAGCGAGGTAATCGGTCTGCAATGGTCGGCCATCGACTTTGAACGGAAAATCGTCACGATTTCACGCACCTTTGAACGCATCAATGTGGATGGCAAAATGGTGGACGTTTCCAAGTGCCGGACGAAAAACAAGTCCAGCTTCCGCAGTTTGCCGCTGATTCCCGCAGTTGAACAAGCTTTACTGAAAGCCCAAAAACGCCAGCGCCAGCAAATGAAACTTTGCGGCAACAGCTATTGCAAGGAATATAAGGACTATATCTGCGTTGATGATATGGGGCATCTTGTGACCCCGGACTATGTGACACGGGTTTTCCGCGAAATGCTCTTGAAGAATGGTTTTCGCCCGATTCGCTACCATGACCTCCGCCACTCCTGCGCCAGTCTGCTCATCAAGAACAAAGTCACGATGAAAGAGGTACAGATGTGGCTGGGGCATTCCAGCTTTTCCACCACGGCCAATATTTACGCCCACATTGACGTGGACAGCAAGATGGAAGCCGCGAATATGATTGCCAGCAAAATCAACCTTGGCGAACTTCCCGAAAAGAAGAAATCTCCCAAACGAAAAATCGCTTAGGAGAAAAACTCCGTTGGGCGAACTTGTCCGCCAAAACCAACGGAAAATAAATCCGTTTTGTCTGCCATTTGGGGTAAAAGTGGCAGACAAAATGGCAGACAAGCCTGAATCTTGTCTGCCACACAAAAAATACCTAAGCCGCTAAAAGGCTTAGGTATAAGGAATGCCGGTGATGGGGGTCGAACCCATACGGTGTCACCACCAACGGATTTTGAGTCCGTCTCGTCTGCCAATTCCAACACACCGGCTCATATGTTGCTTGTATAGTATACTACAGGCCTGTCAAAAAATCAAGATTTATTTTGCGTTGATTTTTACGGCAATACCACATAATTCTAAGTGCCGATACGGCGAGCGAGGTGCGGCAGATGCTAAGCCAAAAG
>OMFR01000263.1_pt1 | contig 32482 bp, 30 predicted proteins | sample 1645691 | NCBI WGS metagenome assembly OMFR01 (sample SAMEA103958132, study PRJEB25191) | human gut metagenome | biome: human-associated habitat [ENVO:00009003]; feature: intestine environment [ENVO:2100002]; material: feces | place: Germany | collected 2013/2015
TGTAGGTGCCTTCGACGGTATCCGCGAAGTGGGCGAAAGCTATGGAGTAAAAGTAGAGTATGTAGATGAGATGGACTTCATGCCCGAAATCATGTACACGAATGAGAAACTTCAGGAGAAAGGACTTCATGCAGAATATTTCACCAATCAACATCTTGAAGGGAAACCGCTATTGGAGAGAACCGAACAAAAAGTAAATTATTCATGGAGTGGCGGTACTTCCATTGAAGGCATGTCCAAAGAACATTATTCTGTACGTTGGAGCGGAATTGTCCGTCCGGCAGAAACAGCTGAGTATGAATTTCTGGCAGGTGGCGATGACGGTTATCGCATGTACATCAATGATGAGTTAGTAGCTGATGAATGGAAAGTAGGTGGTTTCAGAACCTCTACAATCGCCAGAACTTTGCAAGCTGGTGTAAACTATCGGATACGCTTTGAATACTTCCAGGAAGGTGGTGGCGCTGCTGCAATACCTGAACGCCCATCTGACGGCGGGACTGACCATCGATGAGCTGGCGGCCCGGTTCTACATCAGCAAGTACCACATGATGCGGCGGTTCCGGGACGAAACGGGCTACACCATCCACGGCTACGTGACGGAAAAGCGGCTGCTGCTGGCCCAGCAGCTTCTGGAGCAGGGCATACCCTCCGGTGAGGCGGCGCTGCGGTGCGGCTATCAGGAGTACTCCACCTTTTCACGGGCCTATAAGAAGCAGTTTGATCGTTCGCCCTCCGAGAGATAGCAAGATTTGCAATATGTAAAGGCAATATTTCCGATTTACATTTGAAAAAATGCTTATATAATGGTAGCAGTAACCATCGTGTGAGAGATCGAGGAGGATCGACATGAAGAAATTTCTGAAAAACTACTGGTTTATCCTGTGTATGCTGACCGGCATTATTGCCGGCTGCCTTGTGGGCGCTTTTGCGCCATCCTTCGGTAAGAAAATCGAATTCCTGGGCACCGTGTTTATCAACATGATGTTCTGCGTGGTGGTGCCCATGGTGTTCTGCTCCATCAGCTCCGCCATTGCCAATATGAAGAGCGTCAAGCGGGCCGGTAAGATCATGGGCGTGACCGTCGCCACCTTCCTTGTCACCGCCGCCATTGCCGGCGTGCTGATGTACATCGTCTGCCGCATCTTCCCGCTGGTGGACGGCAGCTATACCATCGTGGAGGGCGAAGTCGGCGAGGCGCTGGGCTTCGGCGATATGATCGTCAACTTCTTTACCAAGCCTGACTTTACCGAGCTGCTGAGCCGCCGGGCTATCCTGCCCCTGATCGTGGCGGCTGTCCTGTTCGGCTTCGGTGTGCAGATGAATGGCGGCCCGGAGACCAAGACCGCCCAGTTCCTGGAGGATATCACCAACTGCATCATGAAGACCGTGAAGCTCATCACCTACTACGCGCCCATCGGCTTCTTCGGCTTCTTCGCCAATCTGGTGGCCACCTACGGTCCCGAGCTGATCCGCGACTACAGCCGCACGCTGGTGATCTACTACATCATGAGCTTTGCCTATATGTTCATCTTCTTCCCCATTTATGCCCGCTTCGGCGGCGGCAAGGGCGGCGCGAAGATCATGTTCTCCAAGCTGTTCCGCCCGGCGGCGGTGTCCTTCGGCACCTGCTCCAGCGTGGCCACCATCCCCACCAACATGGAGGTAGCGGAGGAGACCGGCATCAGCAAGGACGTGACCGATATCGTACTGCCTATGGGCGCTACCATGCATATGGACGGCTCCGCCATGTCCGCCATTATCAAGGTGGCCTTCCTGTTCAGCGTGTTCGGCATGGACTTCTCCACCGATAAGGCCATTCTGGCTATCATTGTGGCGGTGTTCTCCTCCGTTGCCATGAGCGGCATCCCCGGCGGCGGCGGCACCGGCGAGCTGGTGGTCTGCACCATCTTCTTCCCCGACCAACTGGCTATCGCCTATCCCATCGCACTGGCCATCGGCAATCTGGTGGATCCCCCTGCCACCATGGTCAATGCCGCCGGCGACTATGTGGTGTCCTTCATCGTGTCCCGCTATGTGGACGGCAAGGATTGGCTGCAGAAGAAGCTCCACGGCAAACAGAACGGCGAAACCATGTGATTCTCTTCTTACTGTATTATGGGAGAGGGCGCTCTTCAAGGAGAGCGCCTTTTCTCATTTCGGTTGAACGTCAATATTCTTGCGAAATTCCTTGCAAATCGTGATAAAGATTGCTATAATTTTACAAGACACGGCGAAGTGAAAATTTTGCGTGAAGAGAGGAGTCATTATGAAACAAACGCATTCCACCACAAAGCTGCTTGCTGCGGCGATTTTTGAACTGATCATTGCGATCGACCTGCTGTTCCCCGCATGGCTTGGGATGGATGTATATCTGGCCAGCGGCAGCGCGTCCCTGTGGCGCGTGGGAAAGCTGATGAGCACGCTGGCAAATTATGCCGGCAGCGATTCTAATTTCCTGTATACGCTGATCTCCATCATCATCTACATTTTGCTGGTGCTGTCCCTTGTTGCTGTTGTCTTGACCGGCCGCAGTCTCTATCAGGCTTACAAGAAGAAGGATACGCCGGTGAAAATGGCGGGCTTTGTGATCCCCGCTGTGCTGTCCGTTCTGGTGATCCTGGTTGTGGTCATCGGAAACGCCATCGTCAGCTCCGAGAGCGACGGCTGGATCACCTCCGTTTTCTTCCTGAAGGGCGCGCCCATCATCAATCTGATCCTGGCGGTGCTGGGTATCCTGCTGCTGAAAAAGGCGCCTGACGCGGCGTTTGCCTCTGCGGATCAAAAGCTGCAGAGCGCCGGCACAACGGTCAGCGAGGCCGGAAAGGCAGCGGCAGCCGCTGCGGTCAAGCCTGCCGCCGCGCAGGCACGCAAGTGCCCCTCCTGCGGCGCTGTGTGCAGTGACCGCAACGCCGTTTTCTGCCCCACCTGCGGCAGTAAGCTGTCCCAGACCGTGAAGTGCAGCGACTGCGGAAAGGAGCTGCCTGCCTACACCAAGTTCTGCCCCTATTGCGGCAAGCCCGTCCAGAATACCGGAGCGGCCGCGAATAACGGCGGCGCGGAGCAGTAAGGATTTGTTGATACGCTAAAAAACAAAGGAGTCGGACTTACCGACTCCTTTGTTTTTACGATTCTATGCATGGTTCGCTGCTCCACCGCGTATGGCGGGACAACGTGAAATTTTGACATTTTCCGCAAAAGTCCTTGCAAAGTGTCATGAGACTTGCTATAATTTGGTTGAAAAACAAAAATGCGGCGGTATGTGGGTGCGCCAACACCCACATACCTGAGCAGGTGTTAGCGCCACCTACACAATGACCTTACGGTCGCACCGCATGGGATATTATACGACATTTTCCTCCTTTACGCAAGGGGGTGGTTTGCCGTTTTTCCCACGTGCTTGTGTTGCATCAGGAAGATCATCTCTTCTACGCTGTGTAGGCTATGCCCTGCACAGCGTTTTTGTTTTTCGCCCGTCCCCGGAGGGGCGAAAGCCCCTCCGGAAAATCCGGGTGAAAAATATAGATTGGGAGGAAAAAATGTCACGAAAAATCGCCTTGTACAAATCTGTGTCCTGTTTGTCGAGCCGCCGCGCAAATGAAAGGGTGATGCATTTATGTTAATGGATATCATTGTAATCATCATATTGTTTGGCATCGGCTACGTCATTGTTGATACGATCACCGCGATCAAAAATGCAAGACACAAAAGCAACTTGCCCGAAGTCGCTAAAAACGCTTCGGAAACAAAGAAGATCATCAGCTGTTTGAAAAGCGCATCTACCGCAAAAGTTGATAGAGTGGAATGTAAGCTTTCGGTTTACGAGCCTATTGATTATCCCGGATGTGAAATTATTGCTTTGTATATCACACTTTACGATTCCGAGCTTGCTCATATTTACGCTGAAGCAAAAGGTAGAGTTCACTCGGCAAGGGAAAGTGTAAAGTGTACACATGACATGCCTATGCTGAACGACAGGATACAAAAAGAAACTCAGTATATATACGAGGTAATTGCATCGTATTTCCCGCAAAATTCTGACACTACATTTCTTGAGAGTTTTTCCGTTATGAATGATTCCAGTATTATCATATCTGCTAACAGTATAACGGTTCCTATCTATTGTAGTTCTGGCACTCTTGGCATTGAGCGAGGAAAAGGCCCAATCCGCAGCCCCTATGTGCTGGACGCCGTCGCAGAAGCCGCTAAAGATATCCCCAACATTTCTCTTACCATCGACAAAACCATTCCTACTAAAAAGAAATAAGGAGGTTAACCTATGTCCGCCAAAACCTACTACGGTCTGTGCGGCTCCTGCCGCTACTGCGAGCTGGGCGACAGCTACACGTCCTGCTACGTGACCCACTTCAAGTGCTCCCGCAACGGTTACAGCGTCACCGCCACCGAGAAGCCCTGCAACAAATACGAGCCGGATCGCGGCCGCACCAACGACATGATCGCACGGTATGACCGTTCATAAAAAAAGAAAGCCCCATAGGGCTTTCTTTTTTGCTTATTATCAAATGCGCTTCCACTTGGCGCCGCCGGGTACGTCGGTGACCTCGATGCCCTGGGCCTTCAGCTCGTCGCGGATGCGGTCAGCCTCGGCGAAGTTCTTGGCCTTTTTGGCGTCGGCACGGGCGCGGATCAGCTGCTCCACGGCGGCGTCCTCCTCGCCGGACTCGCTGATGACGGTGAAGCCGTCTGCCGCGGGAGCGGCTGCCGCCTGCTTGACGCGCAGCTCCGCCGCCTTTTCCAGCAGCTTCAGGCCCAGCACGGTGTCGAAGCTGTCCAGCAGGGCCAGCTTGGTCTTGTCGTTGGTCTTGGCCTTCAGCACGTCGTACAGCACGGTGACGCCCATGGAGGTGTTCAGGTCGTTGTCCATGGCCTTCATGAACTTGGCCTTATACTCGTCAAATACCGCCTGATCCACATTGCCCTCGTCCTTCAGCGCGGCGATTTTGGCCAGCAGCTTATTGAAGGCCACGGTGGCGTTGTCCAGATTCTCCCAACTGAACAGCAAGCCCTTGCGATAGTGGCTCTGCAGGCAGAAGAAGCGGTAGGCCAGCGGGTCGTAGCCCTTCTGCTCCAGCAGGGAGACGGTCAGGAACTCGCCCTTGGACTTGGACATCTTGCCGCCCTCGGTATTCAGGTGGGCCACATGGAACCACTGGGGGCACCAGGGATGGCCCAGATAGCTCTCGGACTGGGCGATCTCGTTGGTGTGGTGGGGGAAGGCGTTGTCCACGCCGCCGCAGTGGAGGTCCAGATACTCGCCGTTGAACTTCATGGAGATGCCGGAGCACTCGATGTGCCAGCCGGGATAGCCCACGCCCCAGGGAGAGTCCCATTTCAGGGCCTGATCCTCGAACTTGGACTTGGTGAACCACAGGACGAAGTCGTTCTTGTTGCGCTTGTTGGTGTCCTCCTCCACGCCCTCGCGGACGCCCACAGCCAGATCGTCCTCGTTGTGGTCGTTGAAGATATAGTAGCGCTCCAGCTTGCTGGTGTCGAAGTAGATGTTGCCGCCGGCCTGATAGGCGTAGCCGGTGTCCAGCAGCTTGGTGATGATCTTGATATAGTCGTCGATGAGGCCGGTGGCGGGCTGCACCACGTCGGGGCGCTTGATGTTCAGCTTGCGGCAGTCCTCAAAAAATGCGTCGGTGTAGTACTGGGCGATCTCCATGACGGTCTTATGCTCGCGCTTGGCGCCCTTGAGCATCTTGTCCTCGCCCTCGTCGGCGTCGGAGGTCAGGTGGCCCACGTCGGTGATGTTCATGACGCGGTTCACATCGTAACCGGCGTAGCGCAGGTACTTCTCCAGCACGTCCTCCATGATGTAGGAGCGCAGGTTGCCGATGTGGGCAAAGTGATACACGGTAGGCCCGCAGGTATACATCTCCACATGGCCGGGGGTATGGGTCTTAAATTCATCCTTGCGATGGGTGGCGGAATTGTACAGATACATGGTGGTTTCTCCTTTATATGGTTAATTTGTAATTGGCAATATAAAAAACGCCTCTCAGACAGTATTGTCTGAGAGGCGAAAAAGATAGCTTCGCGGTTCCACTCTCGTTTATCACTCAAGTTCGGCGCTGTGACGGCGGCCAACCGGAGGGCTTCCACATCCCCCGCGCTCCCGGACGCACTTTCCGCACCGCTTGGCAGGACGGCTTTCAGCCGGTGGCCGTCCCTCTCTTGGCAAAGCTCTGGTGCGTACTCTTTCCGATCAACGCGCTATTCGGTTCAATTAATAGTAGCAGGAATTCTGTATGGTGTCAAGTGCTCCTGATTATTCTTTACATTGTCGCTTATAGCTGCAACACTCTCCACCAACCAAAACATTGACTGGCTTTACCTCAAATATCTTACAGCGCGACACATTCCCAAAAACTTCACTATCATCCAAAGCGAACTCGCAATCCCTACAAATCAAGTCTTTGTTGCTGATTCTCATAGTCGCCCGTGCCTCGGATTCGATACGCTCCTTCATTTTCTTTTGCATCTCATTCATATCATCCACATTTCCACCTTAGTTATCATTCATCCCGAAATCAATTGTCCCAAGCTTTTCTTTCCACTGGTTTTCTGCGTGAACGACTATACTATCTACTGTAGATTTTGAAAAGATTTGCAAAATAGAAAATTGGAAATACTTATACCTCTCCGGGTAGGTGCAAATAACCTCTTTCATCAATTTATTATTGCCGTGCAAGGAATTAACATAGCACTCCCAACGGCCAAGTATTCCCCTATCTCCGTAGGCCGAGCCAACATATTGTTTTCCGTTTGCCATATCCAAAATAAGATAAACGCCCTTGACATTCGAAAGCGCCGCCTGCCACAACTCGTAGTTAATCTTGTCTTCCACAATTTCTTTCAGTTTGTCGTAGGTAAGGATGACTTTTTCATAACCAACAAATGGATGCTTGTCTGCGGAATCAATTGCAACGATTGTCTTTTCCGTTGTCCCCTTTTGGTGCCACATTCGGGCGGACTTTCCCCAGTCTATGACCATGCGCTTTTCATACTCTCGCAAAGCGTCTATGCTCTGTAAGTCAAAAAATGCATTCTCACCAGTAAAAGCCTCTCCGTCAGGGTACCCCTCCGGTCTTACATCCGGCGTATCAGGAACGCTTTCCCCTACTCTATATACGCCGTATAATCTGGCGTAATTGCCCCCTTCACTGAGAAAAACCGCCCAATAGTCATAACCTTTACTGAAGCCCGCTTTTTGGTGCGCTGTATACTCCCGCACCATATTTTTGTCGTAGCAGCGTCTAAAGCCTTCATCAGCTAATGAATGTCGAATAAGCTTTACTTTAGCCGGATCCAATCCTGCTTTTTTCAACACATCGGCAAAAGCAAGAATTGCCATTCCTACACCCCCATCACTCAATGTCATTAAAAATCTTATTTGACCTCTTTGAACACATCGGCGTTTTTGGCGAAGTACTCGATGCCGGAGTACACGGTGGTCACCAGGATGACGCCCTGACACACATAGTTCAGCCACTGGGGGATGCCGAACAAAATCAGGCAGATGCACACCATGGTGCTGGCAGTTTTGATCTTGCCCGACCAGGCTGCGGCGATGACCCGCCCCTTCTCCACGGCGATCAGCCGCATGCCGGACACGGCGAACTCCCGCACCAGCACAACGGCAAGGATCCACGCCAGCATGTCGCCCTGCTCCACGAAGCAGCACAGCGCCGCCATCACAAGGCACTTGTCCGCCAGAGGATCCATGAACTTGCCGAAGTCGGAGATCTGATTATAGTGCCGGGCGATGTAGCCGTCGGCAAAGTCCGTCAGGCAGGCCACGATGTACACGCCCAGCGCCCAATAGCGGCTGCCGGGGAAGTCCACATACATCAGCACCAGAAACACCGGGATCATCAGCACGCGGCCGATGGTCAGATAGTTGGCCATATTTTTCGGCATGGTTTTACTCCTCTCTTTCTCCCACCAGTTCGCCGTCCATGGCGCCGGTGATCCGCACCGTCACGAAGTCGCCGGGGTTTACGTCATCCGCGCTGGTGAAATAGATATGTCCGTCGATATCGGGGCTTTCCGCATAGCTGCGGCCTATGTACTGCATGGACTGGGGGTCGAAGCCCTCACACAGTACCTCTGTCAGATCGCCCATGCGGCTCTCGTTGAAGTCGTCCATGATGCGGGACTGCACGTCCGCCACCAACTCGGCGCGGCGCTCCGCCTCGGCGGTGTCCACGCGGTTGGGCATCTCGGCGGCGTCGGTGCCCTCCTCCGGGGAGTAGGGGAAGACGCCCGCCCGCTCAATGTGGGTCTCCCGCAGGAACTCGCACAGCTCGTCGAAAGCGGCCTCGTCCTCATAGGGCAGGCCGGTGATGAGACTGGTGCGCAGCACCACGCCGGGGATTTTCGCCCGCAGCGTTTCCATCATGGCCAGCAGCCCCGCGTGGGTCTCCCGGCGGCGCATGGCCTTCAGAATCGTGTCGTTGCAGTGCTGAATGGGCATGTCGATGTACTTGCAGATCTTCGGCTCCGCCGCGATGGTGTCAATCAGCTGGTCGGTGATGGTGTCGGGATAGAGGTAGTGCAGGCGGATCCAGTGGAAATCCAGCTGGCACAGCTCACGCAGCAGCTCCGGCAGCTTCTTCTCGTGATAGAGGTCCACGCCGTAGCGGGTGATATCCTGCGCGATGACGATGCACTCCTTCACGCCGTCCGCCGCCAAAGCCCGCGCCTCGGTCAGGATATCCTCCATAGGGCGGCTGCGGTAGCGGCCCCGCAGCTTGGGGATGATGCAGTAGGCACAGCTGTTGGAGCAGCCCTCGGCAATGCGCAGATAGGCAAAGTGGGTGGGGGTAGACAGCACGCGGGGCAGCTCCTCCACCGCGCCGTTGATGTCGCTGAAATGGGTGCAGTCCTCGCCGGCCATCACCTGCTCCACGGCGGACACAATGTCACCGTAGTCGGCGGTGCCCATCATGCCGTCGATCTCCGGCAGCTCCGTCATCATTTCGTCCCGGTAGCGCTGGCTCAGACAGCCGGTCACCAGAATTTTCTTCACCTCGCCCGCCGCTTTCAGCTCGGCGGCGGAGAGGATCGTCTCAATGGCCTCCGTCTTGGCGCTGTCGATAAAGCCGCAGGTGTTGATGACCACCACGTCGCTGCCGTTGACGTCCTCCTGCACGGTCATGCCTGCCTGCAGGCACATGGCCATCATCTGCTCCGTGTTGACGCGGTTCTTATCGCAGCCAAGGGAGATAAAGGATACGTTCATAAGTCTCCTCGTTTCTATTCGTCTATTTCCTCGCCCAGACGGTTCAGGGCCGGGCGGATGTCGCTCCATGAAAAGCCCCGCCGCAGCAGGGCGTCGCTGAGCTTTTTCAGCGTGGCGCGGTCAGGCGTTCTGCCGCTCAGCTTTTTTTGCAGAAAGCGGTCGATGGCGTCGGCGCTGTCAGGCAGCTGAGAGAGCGCGTCGTCCCACAGCTCGCGGGAAACGCCCCGCTTTTGCAGCTCCTGCCGCACCCGGCCCGGGCCGTACCCGCTGGCGGCGTAGTGCCGGGCGATGACCCCAGCGTAGGCTACGTCGTCCACCGCGCCCAGCGATTCCAGCCAGTCCGCCGTTTCCTCCGCCGTGTCAGGGTCAATGCCTTTACGGCTCAGCTTGTCTGTCAGCTCCTTGCGGGACAGCATGCGGCCGGATGCCAGCTGGGCCGCCTTCACCCGGCTCTCCGAACGCTGGCCTGCCGCCTGCAATTGTACCACAAGCTGGGGGGGTAAGTCCATACCCGGATACAAGCCAAATTGCAGGAGCTCATGACCGGTGATCCGGAGGGGGTCGCCCTCCTCCAGAAACACCAGCACGCGCTCCTGCACATGTTTGGAATTTTCGATCCGCGTGATCTTCATTCGTCGCTGTCGTCAAAGTCGTCGGCGGACACGTCCACAGCGCGGCCTGCCGCGCGGGCGGCGATCTTGGACTGGTTGCCCATCAGCTTGTGGAAGTTTTCCCGCACGTTCTTTTCCAGCGTGGCGGCAGCCTCGGGATTCTGGCGGAAGTACTCCTTGGCGGCGTCCTTGCCCTGGCCCAGACGCACATCGCCTAGGCTGAACCACGAGCCGCTCTTCTGCACCAGATCCAGCTTCACGCCCAGATCGATCAGCTCGCTGAGCTTGCTGATGCCCTCGCCGTACATGATATCGAACTCCGCCTCACGGAAGGGGGGAGCCACCTTGTTCTTCACCACCTTGGCCCGGACGTGGTTGCCCACCACCTCGCCGCCGGCCTTATGCACCAGCGCTTCCATGGCCTTCAGGCTGCCGCCGGTGGAGATCACGTCGTCCATGATGACGATCTTCTTCCCCTTGATCAGCGCCGCGTCGTCGCTGCCCAGATACAGCATCTGCTGGGCCAGCGTGGTGATGGACTGGTCGGCCACAGAGATGGGGTCGGGCATGTAGACCTTGGGGCCCTTGCGGGCGATGAAGTACTTTTTCGCGCCGCTCTGGCGGGCCATCTCGTGAATGAGGGGGATGGACTTGGCCTCGGCGGTAAAGAGGTAATCGTATTCAATGCCCTCCAGCTTCTTGAGCATGGCGGCAGCGGCGGCCTCGGTCACTTCCGCGTCGCCGAAGCAGATGAACGCGCCGATATAAAGATCGTCATTCACCTTGCAGATGGGAAGCTCACGCTTCAACCCGGCAATGGTCATGGTATATGTCATTATCATAATCTCCTTTTTCCTGAATCGATCACTTTCGGCTTCCAGCCAACAGTCTCATTATAAGGTATTGACGAAAAATGTCAAGATGCCATAAGTAAAAACCACCCCCTCTCCGTTAAAAATACTGCCTCCGTATTGCACTTTAAATGATGAAACGACATTTTGCACAAATTTTCCTCTTGAATTTTTACTATCGCTTACCGGAGAATTCGTCCGTTTCCTCTTGAGAAATCCCCGAATCCGTGTTATCATCAAAGGCGATGGAATAGGGTCCGTCAAACGTTCCCCAAAAAACTGAGGAATAAAATTTGAGGAGGCAAATTATTATGAATGCTTATCTGGCAAGCGTGCTGGAAAACGTCAAGACCAAGCACGGCAATGAGCCCGAATTCGTCCAGACCGTTGAGGAAGTTCTGTCCTCTCTGGAGCCGGTCATCGAAAAGCACCCTGAGTATGAGAAGGTCGATCTGCTGGGCCGTATGGTCGAGCCCGAGCGTATGTTCACCTTCCGCGTTGTGTGGTGCGACGATAATGGTCAGTGGCACACCAACCGCGGCTGGCGCTGCCAGTTCAACGGCGCGATCGGCCCCTACAAGGGCGGCCTGCGCTTCCAGAAGAACGTGTATGAGGGCATCATCAAGTTCCTGGGCTTCGAGCAGACCTTCAAGAACAGCCTGACCGGCCTGCCCATCGGCGGCGCCAAGGGCGGTTCCGACTTCGATCCCGCCGGCAAGTCCGACGCCGAGGTCATGCGTTTCTGCCAGAGCTTCATGACGGCTCTCTATCGTTACATCGGGCCCGACATCGACGTTCCCGCCGGTGACATGGGCGTGGGCGGCCGCGAGATTGGCTACCTGTATGGCCAGTACCGTCGCCTGAAGGGCGTGTGGGAGAACGGCGTTCTGACCGGTAAGGGCATGAGCTACGGCGGCTCCCTGATCCGTCCGGAAGCAACCGGCTACGGCGCAGTTTACTATTTGCAGGAAGTCCTGAAGCATGAGAACGACACCATCGAGGGCAAGCGTCTTGCCATCTCCGGCTACGGCAACGTCGGCTGGGGCATCATGAAGAAGGCTGCCGAGTTGGGCGCGAAGGTCACCTATTTCGCAGGCCCCGACGGCTATATCCATGATCCGGACGGCGTCGTCGGCGAAAAGCTCGACTTCATCCTCGAGATGCGCGCAAAGGATCCGATGCACTGCAAGCCGTATGCCGACAAGTACGGCGTGGAATTTGTTCCGGGCGAAAAGTGCTGGGGCGTGAAGGACGTTGATGTCTATATGCCCGCTGCGACCCAGAACGACGTGCGCATGGAGTCCGCAGAAAAGATCGCCGCTTCCGGCGTTAAGTATTACATCGAGGTCGCCAATATGCCGACCACGAACGACGCTCTGAACTATCTGCGCGCGCAGAAGCACATGGTCGTCGCTCCGTCCAAGGCTGTCAATGCGGGCGGCGTCGGCGTTTCCGGTCTTGAAATGAGCCAGAACTCCGAGCGTCTGGTCTGGACGGCTGAGGAAGTCGATGCGCAGCTGCACAAGATGATGAAGAACATCCACAAGGTCTCCGCAGAGGCTGCCGAAGAGTACGGCCTCGGCTACGATCTGGTTGCGGGCGCCAACATCGCCGGCTTCAAGAAGGTCGCACAGGCCATGTACGAGCAGGGCGTGTTCTGATCTATTTCCATTCCATACACAGCAGCCCCAGCGGTTTTCGCCGCTGGGGCTGTTCCATTCTTTTCAGTGCAGCACTGGCGCGGGAACGCAAAAGGCTCCCCTTTGCATAAAGGGGAGCCTTTTGCGCGTCTATGGCTTTATCTCCGGTCATTTCATCTGCGCGATATCGCAGACGATCTCGACGCACTTGTCAACGCCGAGCGTGCCGCTGTCGAGGCAGACATCGTAATTCTCGGCCTCGCCCCAGTTGCGGTTGGTGTAATGCTTGTAATAGACCTTGCGCTTGCTGTCCTTCTCCTGCAGGCGCTTTTCCATGGGCTTGCTCGTCTCGCCGTAGCGTTCGCGCACGCGGGCGGCGCGGTGGGCCATGTCGGAGTGGATGAAAATGTGCAGGCAGTCCGGCTGATCCTTCAGGATGAAGTCGGCGCAGCGGCCGACGATAACGCACGGACCCTTGCTGGCAAGATCGCGGATGACGTTCGTCTGGCAGACGTAGAGCTTATCCGACACGGACATGGTATCGACCAGACCCATCGGGTGCGAGGAGACGGCAATATTAAACAGGAAGCTGCTGGTGACAGAGGCGTATTCGCCGATCTCCTCGATGAACTCATGCGAGAAGCCGCTTTCTTTGGCGACCTTGTCAACCAGCTCCTTGTCATAATAGGGGATGCCGAGCTTCTCAGCCACCGCCTTGCCGATGCTTCGTCCGCCGCTGCCAAACTGGCGGCTGATGGTGATGACCTTATTTGTCATAGGAACTCCCCCTTTATTTTGGTGGCTTCATTATACACCAAAATCGGCGGGTTGACAAATAAAAATTTTCGCCTGCGCGATGGTCTCCGTGATCTCAGCAGGAGCGGGACGCTGCTCCGCCCGGCAGACTGCATTGGTTTTATAGGAATTTACGGCAAATTCGCAAGCACCTGCCTGCTCGCCCGTTGGGAAGCTACGAATTTTCCGAAAATTTCCGTTAAAAACGGTGCATCCTGCCGGGCGGCGAGAATCCCGTCCCTTGCCAACTGCATTTGGTTTTTACAGATACGGCCGCATATCCTTGACCAGCTGGTCCTCCAGCCGGATGAGCGACTGGGCGAGGCCCCGCGCGTCCTCGTCCGCTGTGGGGTACTGGTTGCAGTAGCGGGCGAGCGACTTGATGCCCATCGAGCAGCCGGTCGAGATGAGATCGGCTGTCGTCGCGTCTCCGGGCTTCATGGAAAGCATCGCCTGCGTTTTCAGATACGACATGGCGCGCGCAGCCGGGTCTGCGCGCTTCGGCTCCTTGCCCTGGCCGCGCAGCCGGTCGGCCGCCTGTGCGGCAAGCTGCTCGTGCTGGCGCTTGCTGTCAAGCAGGCGCTTTTGCAGCGGGCCTTCCGCGCTGTTTTTCAGCACATCCTCCAGCGAACGGATGGCCATATCCGTCCCCGCCGCGCACTCCGACAGCAGATGCAGGGTATCTTCGTTCATATACATCTCCTCCTTCTGCGAGTATTGTGTTCCAAAATAGAAAAAAGTATGATACAATACGAAAAAAGGAGGCGCTGCTATGCGTATGGAACGGACGGTCCGCGAGATCGCGGGCGATTATGCCGTGCTGGAAAACGAGACAGGCGGCACAACGGAGGTCGCGCTGGCGCTGCTGCCGGACGGCATTGCCGAGGGCACGGTGCTGATTTTTGAAAATTTTGAATACCGCATAAAGGAGAATATGCCATGATCCGTCATATCGTCATGTGGAAATTCCGCGAGGGAGAAGCGGAAAACCGCGAAAAATTCCTGTCTGGCCTGCAGGCGCTGGACGGCGTGATTCCGGAGATCCGCCATATGGAGATCCACCGCAGCTGCAAGCCCGGCAATCCCTACGACGCCTGTCTGATCGCCGATTTTGACGATCTGGACGCGCTGTCCCGTTACAAAAACGACCCGCGCCATGTCGCGGTGTCCACGCTCTGCAAGTCCATCCGCGAATCGCGCGGCGCGATCGACTACGAGCTGTAAGCCCGGTATATCGATTTACCGTTTCAGGAGGGAGCTTCATGAAGACCAAACATATTCAGAAGCAGCTGGATTTCTTCGTCCGCGATAAGGCGCACCATGCCTACCGCAAGCCCGCAGGGGACGCGCACGCGCTCGCAGAGACGTTTGCGGCACAGGGGCTTGACGATATGCAGCGCTCCGTCGCACGGCTGCGCTATGTGCTGGCGCAGGAAACGCCCGTCGTTTTCCCGGATGAGCGCATCACGCTGCTGCGCACCGTGCGCACCATTCCGGAGATCCACACAGAAGAAGAGGACAGGCAGCTGCACGAGACGCACGCGTTCCATGAAAACGGCCGCGTATTCAATATGTGCCCCGATTACGGGATGCTGATGGCGGACGGCTTTACGAAAAAGGCCGAAAAGATTCGCACGCAGCTGGAAAAGGCAGAAACGGCGGAGCAGAAGGAATTTCTGCAGGCCATGCTGGACGTGCTTTCCATCGTGACGGACTTCGCCGCGCGCTACCGCGAGGAGGCGCTGCGCGTAGGCAACCAGACGGTTGCGGACACGCTTTCCAAGATCCCCGCCAACGCGCCCGAGACGCTTCTCGAAGCGCTGCAGTTCCTGCGCCTGCTGCATTACGCCATGTGGTGCAACGGCAACTATCACAATACCATCGGCCGTATCGACCAGTTCCTGTACCCCTATTACCGGCACGATCTGGACGCAGGGCTTCTGACGAAGGACGAGGCGCTTGAGCTGCTGGAGGAGTTTTTCGTCTCCTGCAACCGCGACAGCGACCTTTACATCGGCATCCAGCAGGGCGACAACGGGCAGACCATCGTACTGGGCGGCTCGAACGAGGACGGCTCCGACGCGTATAACGACCTGTCCGAGCTGTGCCTGATCGCCAGCCGCGACCTGTGCCTCATCGACCCCAAGGTCAACCTGCGCGTGCACAAAAACACGCCGCTGTCCGTCTATGAGCTTGCCACGACGCTCACACAGAAGGGCCTCGGCTTCCCACAGTATACGAACGACGAAATTGTCATTCCCGCGCTGCTGCGCTGGGGCTATGAGAAAAAGGACGCCTATAACTACACGCTGGCCGCCTGCTGGGAAATTCTTGTGACGGGGTATATGGATCTTGTCAACTGGGACAGCCTGAACTTCCTCAAGACCGTGCAGGACGCCTGCGAGCATCTGCCGGAGTGCAAAACATATGAAGACTTCGCGGCGCTTGTGAAGCAGAATATCGAGGCGCAGGCCGGGGCGCTCATGGCGGAGACGAAAAACGTCTATAAAGAGCCGTCGCCCCTCGTGAGCCTCATGTGCCCGGACTGCCTCGAAAAGATGCGCGATATCTCGAAGCCCGGCAAGTATAATAACTACGGCTTCCACGGCGACGGGCTTGCCACAGCCGCCGATTCCATGGCCGCTGTCCGCAAATACGTCTACGACGAGAAGACCTTCACGCCGGAAACCATGCTCGCCATGCTGCACGCCGATTTCAAGGGCTATGAGCGCGAACAGAATATGCTCCGCTACGAAGGCCCGAAGTTCGGCAACGACGATGATTTTGTCGATTCCATCGCTGTGCAGCTGCTCGACTGGTATGCCGACGCGCTGGAAGGGAAGAAAAACGACCGCGGCGGCTGCTTCCGCGCGGGCACGGCCTCGGCCATGTATTATATCTGGCATTCGAAGGACGCGCCTGCCTCGCCCGATGGCCGCAGCGCGCATGAGGCGCTGCCCTGCAACTACTCGCCGTCCCTCTTCGCCCGCTGCGAAGGTCCGATCTCCATCATCAAATCCTTCGCCAAGCCGCATCTGACGCGCGTTGCCAACGGCGGCCCGCTGACCGTCGAGCTGTCCGACACCATGTTCCGCAATGAGGACGCCATCCGCAAATGCGCCATGTTCGTCAAGAGCTTCATGGACATGGGTGGACACCAGATGCAGATCAACGCCGTCAACCGCGACAGGCTCCTCGACGCGCAGAAGCACCCGGAGAATTACCGCAACCTCATCGTGCGCGTCTGGGGCTGGAGCGGCTACTTTGTCGAACTCAATGAGATCTATCAGAACCATATCATCAAGCGCTCGGAAATGAGCCTGTAATACCGAAAGAAAGGAAGCATCACTATGCTGGAAGCACTGAAAGAACAGGTATTGAAAGCCAATCTGGCCCTGCCGAAGCACGATCTCGTCACATTCACCTGGGGCAACGTCTCCGCCATCGACCGCGAAAGCGGCCTGATCGCCATCAAGCCGTCGGGCGTGGAGTACGATGAGATGACCGCCGACGACATCGTGCTCGTGAGTCTGGAGACCGGCGAGCGCGTCGAGGGCCGTCTCAAGCCCTCGTCCGACACGCCGACGCACGTAGAACTGTACCGGGCCTTCCCGTCCATCGGCGGCATTGTCCACACGCACAGCCGCTGGGCGACCAGCTTTGCGCAGGCCGGCGCCGGCATCGACGCCATGGGCACCACGCAGGGCGATTATTTCTACGGCCAGATCCCCTGCACCCGCAGCATGACGCCGGAGGAGATCAAGGACGCGTATGAAAAGAACACCGGCCTTGTCATCATCGAGGAATTCAAGCGCCGCGGCATCGACCCGGCACAGGTTCCCGCCGTGCTCGTCCACAACCACGGCCCGTTCACCTGGGGCAAGGACGCGGACGAGGCGGTCTACCACGCCGTTGTGCTTGAAGAGGTCGCGTTCATGAACTTCCACGCCAAACTGCTGAACCCCGCCGCAGGCCCCATGCCGCAGGTGCTGCTCGACAAGCATTACCTGCGCAAGCACGGCGCGAACGCCTATTATGGACAGGGCTGAGGCGCAGAAGGCGCTGCAGGCCTGCATCGCAGATGAGCAGGCCTATCAGTTCACGAGCTTTTCCCACCGCGACGCGTGGGAGCTTGGCCATGCGCTGGTGGACGCGTGCGAAAAGATGGGCGCGCCGCTTGCCGTGGAGATCGAGATCAATCACGTGATCGTCTTCCGCTATTACCCGGACGGCACGGGCGCATATCACGAGCAGTGGCTGCGGCGCAAGCGGAATCTGGTCAACCTGCTTGAAAAAAGCTCCCAGCGCGCGTATTACGAGCTGGAGGTCAATTGCGAGGATCAGGAACGCGACTGGCGGCTGCCGCGCAGTGACTACGCCGCGTGCAGCGGCGCGTTCCCCATCCGCATCCGCGGCGGAAGCGTCATCGGCGTCGCCGCTGTCTCCGGCCTCCCGGATCCCGGCGACCAGACCGCCCTTCTGAACGGCCTGCGCGCTTATTTTGAAGCGCATTCATAAGGCTTATTCTATGCGCTGTCACAGAGACTTCTGTATCCTGCACAGTTCAGCGCGCGCTGAATTCTGCGGCAGAATCCCTCCGCTATTGACGCGCCGACAGAACAAACGGCTCCCGTATGCAGCTGCATACGGGAGCCGTTGGCTTTGCAGATCACTCGGCAAGCTGCCACATGAGTTGGGCCAGAAGGTTCGTGATGGTTTCCATGTCGTCTGCGGGGATGTACTCAAAGCGGCCGTGGAAGTTTTCGCCGCCGGTGCACAGGTTCGGGCAGGGGAGGCCCTCAAAGGACAGGCGTGCGCCGTCCGTGCCGCCGCGGATGGGGACGACCTTCGGCGTGACGCCGACGGATTCCATCGCCTTTTTCGCGTTCTCGATCAGGAACATACACGGGGCGATCTTCTCCTTCATGTTGTAATAGCTGTCGCGCAGCGTGAGCGCTGCGGTGCCTGCGCCGTAGCGGCGGTCAATTTCCGCGCAGGCTTTTTCCATGACGGCCTTGCGCGCTTCAAATTTCGCGCGGTCGTGGTCGCGGATGATGTATTGCAGCTCCGCCTGCTCCGTCTCGCCGCGCATGGCGACAAGATGATAAAAGCCCTCGTATTTTTCCGTGTAATACGGCGTCTCCAGCGCCGGGAGCAGGCCGTGCAGTTCCATGGCGACGAGCGCGGCGTTGACCATCTGACCTTTTGCGGTGCCGGGGTGGATGGACTTGCCGCGAAGTTCGATTTTCGCACTGGCGGCATTGAAGTTGTCGTATTCCAGTTCGCCGAGCGCGCCGCCGTCAACGGTGTAAGCGTAGTCTGCGCCGAAGCCCGCCACATCAAACCGGTCGGCACCGCGGCCGATCTCCTCGTCGGGCGTAAAGGCGAGTTTGACGGTTCCATGCGGCTTTTCGGATGTAAGCAGCAGCTGTGCAGCGGACAGGATCTCCGCCACGCCCGCCTTATCGTCCGCGCCGAGCAGCGTCGTGCCGTCCGTGACGATCAGGCGCTTGCCGACAGAGTTTTTCAGCTGCGGGTATTCCTTCGGAGAAAGCATGATGTGCTTCTCTTCGTTCAGGACAATATCGCCGCCGTCGTAAGGCTCTGTGATGCGTGCGCGGATGTTCTCGCCGGGGGCGTCGGGCGAGGTATCCATGTGGGCGATGAGGCCATAGACGGGGATTTTTTTGTCACAGTTCGCCGGCACGGTGCCGTAGACGTAGCCGTCCTGATCGACGTGCGCGTCGGCAATGCCCATGTCCTGCATCTGGCGGACAAGCTCCTGCGCAAGCGCAAGCTGCCGCGCGGTGGACGGGCACGTCTCGGACGCTTCGTCCGAGGTCGTGGGATAGGAAACGAGCTTCAAAAAGCGTTCAACGACTGTCATGTGTGTGTTCTCCTTTGTGTCAGTATTGGAAAATGCTTCCGCCGACAAACTCGCGCACGATGGAGTCGCGCGGGACATACGGCGTATCGAGCGGCGGCAGGCTCCGTACCACGTCCATCAGGACGGTCAGGCCGTGCTCCGCAATAAACGCGTCGTCCAGATCGGACGCGAACTGTGGGATCTGGCGCAGGTATTTTGCCAGAATGCACAGCTCGTAATCGTGGAACGAGTCGATGTGGATGGAGGCGTTGGGTTTGTTGGGCGCGATATACTTCTGTTCGCCCGCGTTGACGGATTCGGCGCGGAGGATCGTGTCGCGCAGGGAATTGCCGCGGCCCTGATAATTGCGGATCATGCGGCGCGCCACGCGCACCTGTTCGGGGTGGATGATGCGGTCGCCGGACGTGATGATACGCGTTCTGGGCGCAACGTAAATGCCGGTGGCGCGGTCGCGGATGGGATCGAAGAGCAGGGGATTGAGCATATGGATGCCCTCGGCGATGATCACAGCCTCGCGGCTGCCCTGCATGGGGGTGTAGCCGCCGGTGCGGTTGTTGGGAAAGTCGTACCACGGCACCTGCACCGTCTCGCCGTTCGACAGCCGGTCGATGGTGTCAAGCAGCAGCTCCCGGTTGACGCACAGGGGCGACTCCCAGTCCGTTAAGTCCTTTGGCCGCTCGGAGAGCGGCAGAAAGAAATTGTCCATGCTCAGCAGGCAGACCTTGACGCCCAGATTTTCGAGATACGTCTGCAGGCGCATCGCCGTCGTCGTCTTGCCGGAGCCGGAGGGGCCGGTCAGGCAGACGAAGGGCTTGCGCGGCTGTGCGCTCAGGATCGCGGCGGCAGCGGAGCTGATCTTGTCGTGAAAGACCTCCTCACAGCGCAGAACGAACTGCGTCTGGTTCCGCATGGCATAGACAACGTCTTCAATGTCAATAACTCGCATTTTCTTCCTCCTTATGCGCGTTCCACCGCGCCATCATGCGGCGGTAGATCAGAACAAAGCAGAGCACGTGCACCGCGCTCGTCACGACCCAGCTGACAGGGTAGGACAGATACAAAACGTCAAGCGTGTGGTGCGTCTGGAAGATCGTGTAGATCCAGATGATGCGCAGCACGCACGCACCGAAGATCGTCACGACCATCGGCATCCAGCTCCGGCCAAGTCCGCGCACCATGCCGCAGCACGTCTCCATGATGCCGCAGACGAAATAGGTCATGCCCATATACGTCACGCGCACCATGCCGCTGGCAATGACGGAGGCATAGGCCGGGTCGTCCTTTGCAATGTAAATGCCGAGCAGCGGCTGGCCGAAGAAGTACAGCAGCGCGCACATCGGCACGCCGATGAGCAGGACTGTCAGGATGCAGTCGCGGTAGACGGGCTTGATGCGCTCCGGCTTGCCCGCGCCGAGATTCTGGCTGGTAAAGGTCATGGAGGCGTGATAAACGGAGTTGCAGGCCGTATAAATGAACGAGTCGAGATTGCCTGCCGCCGTGTTCGCCGCGACCACGTCCGCGCCGAAGGAGTTGATCGAGGACTGGATCATGACATTGGAAATGTTGAAAATTACGGACTGAAGACCCGCAGGCAGTCCGATCTGGATCATGCGCAGGGCCTCGTCCGGGTAAAAGCGGAGTTTTTTGAGTTCCAGCTGCGCGCAGCCCTCCAGCCGCATCAGGCAGATGAGCACGAGCGCCAGCGCGAGATACTGCGAGACGACGGTTGCGATCGCGACGCCCGCCACGCCGAGCCGGCAGACGATCACGAAGAACAGATTCAGCAGCACATTGACCGTGCCGGAGATGGACAGAAAGAAAAACGGCTTTTTTGTGTCGCCGAAGGCCCGCAGCACCGCCGCGCAGAAGTTATACAGAAGCGAGGCGGGCACGCCGATGAAGTAAATTTGCAAATACCGGTCGGACAGGGGCAGAACGTCCTCCGGCGTATCCATCAGGCGGAGCAGGGGACTGGCCAGGAAAAAGCCCAGCAGGAAGACCACGACGCCAAGCCCAAGCCCCAGCACGACCGAGGTGTGCACGGAGCGGGAGACGCGCTCGTCATCCCGGCAGCCGAGATAACGGGCAACGAGGATGTTGACGCCGACGGAAATGCCGATGAACGCGCCGATGAGCAGGTTGATAAGCGACGTTGTCGCGCCGACGGCGGCAAGGGCCGTGCTGCTGTCAAATTTGCCGACGACAATGACGTCGGCGGCGTTGAACAGCAGCTGTAAAATGCCGGTCAGCGCCAGCGGGACGGAAAAGCGGATGATCTGCGGCAGGGGTCTGCCCTCGGTCATCACGATCGAATTTGCTTTTGTTGCTGCCATGGGGATGGTGCCCTCCTATTTCTCTTTCAGAGTGTCAAAAAATGCGAGCCACGGTTCAGCCTGCGGCGGGTCATGCGCGAAGACGAGGCGTTCATTCGTCTGCGGGTGGAAAAACGCGATTTGATACGACCAGAGGCCGAGCGGGCCGTCTGAATGTGCGCCGTATTTCCGGTCGCCGCAGAGCGGCAGGCCGCGGGAGGAAAACTGCGCGCGGATCTGATGCGTCCTGCCGGTTTCCAGCCGGATACGCACAAGCGCGCGCCCGTCCTTCACGCCAAGCACCCGGTACGAAAGCCGGGCAGGCCGTGCGTCCGGGCCGGGGGTGTGCGTGACGAAGGTTTGCTTTTTCGCTGCGTCGCGCGTGAGAAGATCGGCCAGAACGCCCTCCGGCGCGTCCGGGATCCCCTTCAATACGGCGAGATAGTCCTTTTCAAATGTATGCGCCTGCACCTGCCGGGACAGGATGCTGTCAGCCATGCGCGACCGCGCGTAGACCATCACGCCGCCCACGGGCCGGTCGAGCCGGTGCACGACGCGCACGCAGCCGGTTTCGTCCTCTCCCAGCGCCCGGCGCAGCAGCTCCGGCATACCGCCCGGCTCGTCAGTGGACAAAACGCCCGCAGGCTTGAGACAGACGACGATTCGATTGTCGGTGTATAAAAGCTCCATTTGCGGTTCCTATGGCGGGTGATTTGTGAGGTGATGCACGGGCGCGTGCATCTATGCTCAAGTTATTATAGTATAGCACGCTTTCCCCGTTTCGTCACGCAGTTTTGCGCACGGGATAAAAAATGTCTTAAAAATTCTTAATTCTGCCCGGAAGCTTGCGGAAGTGTGATATAATAGCGCCACAAAAAGGAGGGAGCAGCCATGGAAGAGACGATCCGCATTCTGGTGGTAGACGACGAGCCGGATATCCGGCGTATCTGCCGGATCTTGTTGGAGACGGGCGGTTATACCGTGTTGGAGGCCGCGACGGGCGCGGAGGCGGTCGAGCAGGTCCGGCAGCACCCGGAGCTTGATCTTATTTTAATGGATATCATGATGCCGGAGCTGGGCGGCTATGACGCGTGCAGCCGCATCCGGTCGTATTCCACAGCCCCGGTCCTGTTTCTGACCGCGAAAACGCAGGAGGGCGACAAGCGCCGCGCGTATGATTCCGGCGGCGACGATTTTCTTGCCAAGCCGTTTTCCCACGCGGAGCTGATGATGAAGGTCGAGTCGCTGTTGCGGCGCTACCGGGTGTATAAGAGCAAATCGAGCGGGCGGACGCTCCGGCCCGGCATCGTGCTCGACGAGGAAAACCGGCGCGTGCTGGTAAACGGCCAGCCGCTGGAGCTGACGGAGACGGAGTTTTCCATTCTCCACTGCCTGGCGGAGAACCGGGGCCGCGTCGTGCCGGTGCGCACGATCTATGAGACGGTCTGGCACGAGACGTATATGCCGGCGTCAAACAATACCGTGATGGTGCATATTGTGAACCTGCGCAAGAAGCTGGAGGAGGATCCGGCCAACCCGCGCCTGATCCGCACCGTCTGGGGAAAGGGCTATCAGATTGACTGAAAAGAAGCATTTTGTTTCGCTGAGCGTCAAGCCGCTGTTTGTGCTGCTGCTGGGGCTGGTACTGGGTGTGTGCGTCTGCCTGCTGGCGAACTTCACCGGCGAGCAGATCATCGAACGCAGCTATATGAGCGACAAGGCTGTTTTGAAGCGCACGAACAGGGCTGCGCAGGAGTTCCAGTCCTTTGTGCGGCAGAACAGCATCTCCACGCGCGACACGGATATGCTGGCCCGCTGGGGCGAGTCGAGAAAAAACTATTATATCATGCTCTACCACGACCAGCGGCAGATCCTCGAGATCGGCTGGTGGGGCGCGGACAGCGCGGCGGTCGACGCGTATTCGCTCAAGGAGCAGATGGCCAGCGTCGTCTATCCCATCGTGTTCCGCGACGGCACGTTTTACGCTGTGATCTACGACAATTCCGATTCCGGGCTCTACGATCTGTTGTGGATCGTTTCGCTGCTGCTGGGCTGCGCGGTTCTGGCGCTGACGCTGCTGGCGTATAACCGCCGCGTCGCGCGCAGAGTCGTCGCCGTCTCGCAGGAGGTGCAGTCCATCGGCGCGGGCAATCTCTATTTGCAGCTCGAGCCGAAGGGCTGCGACGAGATCTCACAGCTGACAGCCAGCGTCGAACAGATGCGCCTGTCGCTCCTGCGCAAGACCAGCGAGGAGCAGCGCGCCCTTCAGCAGAACAGCGACCTCATCACCGCCATGTCGCACGACATCCGAAACCCGCTTACCGCGCTGCTCGGCTATCTCGATCTTGCGAAAAACGGGCAGTACCGCTCGGAAGACGAGCTGCAAAGCTATCTGGACGCTGCCTACGGCAAGGCCGAGCAGCTCAAGACGCTGACGGATGAGCTGTTCCGGTATTCGCTGCTGTTTGGATGCAAGGAGCTGCCCATGCAGATGGAAATCTATGACGCGCGGCTGCTTCTGGAGCAGCTGCTGGGCGAGAGCCGTGTCCGGCTGCAGCAGCAGGGCTTTATGGTGCAGCTGCTGCTGCCGCAGCAGGAGGTGCAGATCGAGGCTGACGTGATGTATCTGAAGCGGGTGCTCGACAATCTCTTCGACAACATCCGCAAATATGCCGACCCCGCCCAGTCTGTCGCCATCGCCGCCCTGATCGAAGACGGCGCGCTGCACATCTGCCTGTCCAACAGCGTAAACCCCGCCTCCGGCCGCATCGAGTCCAATAAGATCGGCCTGCGCACCTGTGCAAAGATCATGGCCCAGATGGCAGGCGGCTTCAAGCGGTACACGGAAAACGGCAAATTCACCGCCGAGGTCATCCTGCCCATTCAGACAGAGGCAATGCCGTCGGAGTAAAGCGGCAGACTGTCAGATTTGCGCAGCACCCTGTAGGGGCCGATGCCTACATCGGCCCGGAAGAATGCACCAATTTTACGGGAATCTCCGGCGAATTCGCGGTTGCCCAACGGGTCGATGTGGGCATCGACCCCTACAATCGAATGCGCGGAAACCTACGAATTCGCCGACAATCCACTGCATTCCGCCGGGTGCAGGCGAAGTCAGTTCTTAAAAAAATATGAAAAATGCAACGCCGGGCTTTCTTTTGCGTCTTTGTTTTGGTATGATACAGACGGCAAGATAGGCCGCCTGTACTGTGCGTCAGCACAAGATATAGATTATGGACATTGGGCATGAAATGAAAAGGAGTATTACATGAAAACAAAACGGATTTTTGCGCTGCTGCTTGCGGCGCTGATGATCGTGGGCCTGTTCGCAGGCTGCTCGAAGGACGGGACGAAGGACCCCGGCAAGACCGATCCGGGCAATTCTCTGATCGACCAGACCAAGCCCTCTGCAACGACGGCAAAATATGCGTACCAGGCTGATTATTTCGACCTTGCCGTTCCGGACGGCGTGCAGTACGTCAACCAGATCTGCGCCGCCGGAACGACGCTCTATGCCTCGGTCGGCATGCAGGGCGAGGAGATCGTCAACTCTGACCCCGTTACGGGCGAAACCTGGTCGTATTACAACACGCGTCTGGCCATGCTGACCATCGACCCCGATACAGGTACCTGCATGGAACTGACCAATCTGGATCTGCCGCAGGTTCCGGAGGGCGCGGACGGCAGCGTCGACTGCTATAACATGATCGGCTCGGACGACGGGACGCTCTGGATGCTTGTCAATGTCTACGCCACGCAGTTTGACCTGCCCGACGACTTTGACCCTGAAACGGAGAGCAGATGGGATTACCCTTCCACGGACGTGGGCGGCTCTTATCTGGTGCACGTTGCTGCCGACGGCAGCACGATCGCCAGCCTCGACCTTTCCAACACGAACAACGAGGACAACGAGGACGGCATGAGCGGCAACCTCAGCTTCTTCGCCGTCGACGCCGCCGGCAATCTCTACGTCAGCGACTATAATAATATTTACGTCCTCGATGCAGAGGGCAACGTGCAGTTCAAGCTCGACGGCAGCCAGTATAACGGCAGTCTGTACCGGCTGAACGCACAGCAGGTTGGCGTTATGTGGTACAATTACACGGACGACGTGAATGCCGCCGATGAAAACGGCCAGTACTTCGTCCCCATCGATCTGGAAACGAAGGACTGGGGCGAGAAGGTCAAGCTGCCGCCCAACGTGGGGAGCATCTTCCCGGGCGACGATGCCTATGACTTCTACTACACCTACAATAATAACATCTATGGCTATACCGCCAAAACGGACACGAAGGAGAAGCTCGTCGACTGGCTGGCCTGCGATGTTGACACCAACAACATGACGGGCTTCTCCATGCTCTCCGACAGCCGCGTGGCCGCCCTCATGCAGGACTGGAACACCGACCCCACGACCTATCAGCTGATCGTCCTGCACCGTGTGGACGCGTCTGAGATCAAGGAAAAGAAGGTTCTGACGCTCGCGTGCATGTATCTCGACTGGAACCTGCGCAGCATGATCGTCGAATACAACAAGACGAACGACGAGTACCGCATCAATGTCGTCGACTACAGCGAGTACGCGACCGACGACGATTATAACGCCGGCGTCACCAAGCTCACCACCGAGATCATCAGCGGCAGCGTGCCGGATATTTTCCTGACCAGCAACCTGCCGATCGATAAGTACGCCGCCAAGGGCGTCATCGCCGACCTCAATACCTTCATGGACGGCGGAAACGGCCTGAGCCGCGACTATTTTGTCCCACAGGTCATGAGTGCGCTGGAAAAGGACGGCAAGCTCTATGAGCTGCCCACCAGCTTCTCCGTGCAGACGGCCTACGCGCTGTCTTCCATCGCGAGCCAGTATGACACATGGAACGTCGCTGCCGTGCAGGACGCCATGACACAGCTGCAGGAGGGCGCGACGGTCTTCTCCAACGGCTGGACGAAGAACACGGCTCTGTCGAACTGCCTGTCCCGCAACCTGTCTGCTTTCGTCGACTGGACGACGGGCAAGTGCGAGTTTGACTCCGAGGCGTTCCAGCAGCTGCTGGCCTTCTGCAATTCCTTCCCGGCAGAAACCAGTGACGGTGACGGCGCGATTGCCTATGCCTCCTCCGCCGATATTGCCGTTGACGACGCGATGTGGGACTCCGACGCGACCCGCATCACGAACGGCAAGCAGCTCATGTCGACGACCGGGATGTACAGCTTTGACTCCTATATCTGGAAAGTCTACGCGATCCGCGACAAGATCACCTTTACCGGATATCCGACCGAGGACGGCTCCGGCAGCTCGTTCGAGCTTCAGATGCCGATGGCCATTTCCTCCGTCACGAAATACCCCGACGCCGCGTGGGACTTTGTCTGCTCGATCATCAAAAAGATGAACACGATAGACGAGAACAATTACTATTACGGCTTCCCCATCAGTCAGGCCGCGTTTGACGCAGAAATGACCGACATCATGACCGAGCAGTACCAGCTGGACGAAAACGGCGAACAGGTCGACTGGGACGGCGACGGTGAGCCCGACAAGGCCATCCGGGGCAGCTATGAGACCATGGAAAACGGCGAAACGGTCTATAAGGATGTCTATGCGCTGACGCAGGAGGACATTGACCAGATCCTGGGCGTGATCAACAGCACGCGCAGCGTCTATGACTACGATCAGGAGATCCTCGACATCATCACCGATGAGGTCGCCGCCTACTTCGCCGGCGACAAGGACGTCCAGACCACCGCCAGCATGATCCAGAGCCGCGTGAACCTGTATGTGCAGGAGCAGCGGTAAAGCAACAAAAAAAGCTCCCCTTGCCGCGCCTTACGCGGCAAGGGGAAAGCTGCGGAGCAGCTTTTGTAGGGGCCGATGCCCACATCGGCCCGTTGGGAAGCTGCGAATTAGCCGAAGGTTTCCGTTAAAAACAGTGCATTCTGCGCGGGCCGATGTGGGCATCGGCCTCTACAAACAAGTGCGTAAGCACATGCGGATTTCCCACCCAGAAATGAAAATGCCGATAAATTCCGATTGAGATTCAGTCGGGAGTTATGAGCATTTTCCAACGCAAAGGAGACACGAAAACGTGCAGAAGCTATCTCTCCGGTCGCACGGGAAATATGAAACAAGACCGTCCGGGAAAGGGCTTTGGACGCGGATGAATAACAAAGTGCGCGATTTTCTCGCATCCATGTGCTTCTCCGGGCCAAGCTTTCTTGGTATGCTGGCGTTTTATATTATCCCGTTCCTGATCGTCGTCTACTATTCCTTCACCGCGGGTCTGACCGACCACAGCTTCGCGGGTCTCAAAAACTATATCAACGTCTGGCAGAACGGCGCGTTCAAGATCGCGGTCAGGAATACGTTCACGTTCACCGGCCTCTCCGTGCCGCTGGCGGTCGTGCTGTCTTTGGGACTGGCGCTGATGCTCGAGGCGCGCATTCCGCTCAAGAGCGAGTTCCGCACGTTTTTCCTCAGCCCCATGATGGTGCCCATCGCGTCCATCATTCTGATCTGGCAGGTGCTGTTCCACTATAACGGCGTCGTGAACGAATTTCTCGCCGTGTTCGGCGCGGACAAGATCGACTGGCTGAAATCAGATTACTGCATGGTTGTCATCGTCGTGCTGTTTTTGTGGAAAAACCTCGGATACAACATGATCCTGTTCATGGCCGCGCTCAGCAATATCCCGCGGGAGCTTCTTGAGGTCGCGGAGGTCGAGGGCGCGTCGGCGGCGTACCAGTTCTTCCACATTAAGCTCCGGTATCTTTCCCCGACGGTGCTGTTCGTGACGATTTTGTCCATCATCAACTCGTTCAAGGTCTTCCGGGAAATTTATCTTCTGACCGGCAATTATCCCTACGACGGGCTTTACATGATGCAGCATTTCATGAACAATATGTTCAACTCTGCCGACTATCAGCGGCTTTCCGCCGCGGCGGTGCTGCTGGCAATCGTGATCGTCATTCTCATTGCGCTTTTGTTCTTTGTGGAGAACATCTTCGGAAAGGACGTGGAGGGATGAGAAAGAAAAAACGGTATTTTTCCCGTGCGACGTGCTTTATTCTCTGCGCTGTCTTTGCACTCCTGTTTCTGCTGCCGACGGTTCTGACGATCACAAATTCGTTCATGACCCAGAGCGAGATCACGGCCAGCTACGGTCAGGTCTTCGAGAACGCCAACGACGGCAAGAGCTACATCTCCAAGACCATCAACCTCAAATTCATCCCCGATAAGGTCAGCTTCACGCAGTATTTCACGGTCCTGCTCAAAAGTCCGGACTATCTGCTGAAATTCTGGAATTCCGTGATCCTGACCGCGCCGATCGTCTTTGCGCAGCTCATGGTCGCGTCCATCGCGGCCTACGGCTTTACGCGCTGGCGCGGCAAGGTGCGCGACAGCCTGTTTTTCTTCTATGTGATCCTGATGCTCATGCCGTATCAGGTCACGCTGGTGCCGAACTATCTGGTCAGCGACTGGCTGCACCTGCTCAATACCCGGTGGGCGATCTTCCTGCCCGGCGCGTTCGCGCCGTTCTCGGTATTCCTGCTCACCAAATTCATGCGCCGCATCCCCATGGCCGTCATTGAATCGGCCAAGATCGACGGTGCGAACGAGTGGCACATCTTCTGGAACATCTGCCTGCCGCAGTGCCGAAGCGCCCTCTATTCCATTGCGATCCTTGTGTTCATCGACAACTGGAACATGGTCGAGCAGCCTCTGATCCTGCTCAACGACGTTGAAAAGCAGCCGCTTTCGATGTTCCTGTCCAGCATCAACGCCGGCGAGATCGGCATTGCCTTCGCCGCCGCTGTCATTTACATGATCCCCGGCCTGCTGCTGTTTTTGCACGGCGAGGCATATCTGGTGGAGGGTATCGCACATTCTGGCTCTGTGAAAGGATAAGGAAAGAGATATGGAAAACGGTGTAAGAAAACGCGAATGGGTCAAAACCGCGGCCATCATCCTGCTGGCCGTGCTGCTGGTGCTGACCTTTTTCTCAAAAACGATCATGAACGCCTCGCTCCCTGAGGTCGCCACGCAGCAGGTGTCCTCCGGCGCGATCAACGCCCGCATCCGCGGGCAGGGGACCGTCGAGGCCAGCGAGGTCTATAACGTCACGATCAAGCAGACCCGCAAGGTCTCCAGCGTGCTGGTCAAGACCGGCCAGGAGATCAACGTCGGCGATACCCTCTTCGTGCTGGAAGCGGAGGATTCGGATGAGCTGAAGCAGGCCGAGACTGATCTGGAAACGCTGCAGCAGAATTACGACAAGAGCCTGATCGAAGCCGGAAATACGGCGGCGCAGGAAAACCGCGACGTGCAGAATGCACGCGATGATTATAATGAAGCGCTTGCGATTTACCGTCAGTACAGCACCATGGACGCTTCGCAGCTCGCCACGCAGAAGGCGGCGTCCGAAGCGAAGCTGAAGGAACTTCAGACGGCGAAGACCACAGTCGACAATCAGATCACGAAGATCAAGGCCGAAAAAGAGTATACGGATGCACAGGCAACGGTCACGGAGCACGAAGCGACGGTGAAGTCGCTGGAAGCGGAAAAAGAAAAGCTGCTGGAATCACTTCCGCTGTCGTACAAAGATTGTAGCAATGCATCGTATTATCAGACAGAAATAGATAAAATACTGCAAGATAGACTATATATAGAGAACCTTACACGATATGAAAAGGTATTTGCGGCGTTTAGTACATTGTGTGACAATGATTTCGCAATTATGAAAGAGTGCTATGAGGATAGATCAGATGTCTCAATGATTAAACGAATTGAGGGGAATAGTTCGTCTGCAAGGTATGATAAGGATGGAAATCCAATTGAGACTCCATCTGGATCGACAGAAGAAACTGTAATCAAATATCGTGAGGCGTTTGCCAAACTTGCTCCTTATTACTACGGCTATGAGAACCCGCGAACAGAGGGACTGCTCATTTTGCAAGATAAGATAAAAGTTGCGACAATCAACGATAAAATTGAAGCGGCCAACAGTGAAATGAGCACCGCGAAAACCATCGTCGGCAATTATGAGCGCTCCATCGAATCTCTGGAAAACCAGAGCGAGGCGCTTGACACGCAGATCACCGATCAACAGACGGCAGTGGACAAACTCACCAGCGCGTCTTCCGCAGCTGAAACGGTCAAATCTACGAAAAAAACCCTTGAAGACCTTGTTTTCAAGCAGAATCTCGGTGATTCGTCCTCCATCGACATGGAAGCGTCTAAGAAAGCCATCGAGCGCAAGCAGGAAGAGGTTGCAAAGCTCCGCGAGAATGCCGACGAGCTGGAGGTCAAATCCAGCGTATCCGGCACCATCGCGTCCATCAGCGCCTCTGCGGGCAAGTCCATCGGCGGCGAGGAGCAGCCGCTTGCGACCATCAACGTGACCGATCGCGGCTTTACCGTCAAAATTGACGTCACAAACGAGCAGGCCAAAAAGGTCAAGGTCGGCGATACCGCCGAGCTGGTGAACTTCTGGGGCGGCGACGCCGTCGCGACGCTTGACCAGATCACAAATTCCCAGTCTTCGGGCAATCGCACCCTCGTCTTCACGCTCACGGGCGACATTCAGGCCGGGCAGAATATCACGCTCTCCATCGGCCAGAAAAGCTCGAATTACGACGCGCTCATCCCGCTCTCCGGCCTGCGTGAAGACTCCAACGGCAAATTCGTCTATGTCCTGCAGTCGAAAAACTCGCCGCTCGGCAGCCGTTATATCGCCACCCGTGTCACCGTGCAGGAGCTGGCCCGCGACGATAAGTCCGCCGCCGTTTCCGGCATCAGCCAGGGCGATTTCATCATCACGACCAGCAACAAGCCCGTGGAGGCCGGCAAGCAGGTACGGCTTGCGGATAACGGATGAAGCAGCGCGGCCGGTTTGAACGGCGGCACAGGCTGCCGAGACTCCACGGAGGGAAGCTGGCCCTCCTGATCGCGTGCCTGATCCAGACGGCGCTATCGGTATTTTGCTTCGCCATGCTCGGCCATGTGCGCGGCATGCTCAAGACGCAGTCCGCCGCCGACGTCTGGCGCGGAGACAGCGAGGACCGCTTTGCGCAGATCTCCGCATTCCTGCCTACCACAGAGACAAAGACCCTTGACGATATCCGTTCGTTCCGCGCGACGCTTGAAAACGAGTTCGTCCAGAACTCCATGGAAGCGCCTGAGGGCGGCAGCCTCTACACCGACGCCTACAGCGGCCGGACGAGCCTGTCCGTCTCCGGCAAATCGCCCGGCAGTGTGACGGTCACGGCGGTCGGCGCAGGCGGGAACTATTTCCTGTTCCACCCGCTGACGCTCCTGTCCGGCGGCTACATCTCGGATGAGGATTACATGGCCGACCGCGTCGTGCTGGACGCGCAGACGGCGTTCAACCTGTTCGGCAGCAGCGACGTGGCCGGAATGGAGGTTACGATCAACGGCCGAACCTTCCCTATCGCGGGCGTGGTGCAGAGTGAGTCCGATTTTGCGACGAACGCCGCCCTTGCTGCCGGGAACGAAGCCTCGGGCGATACAAGCGGTTCGAGCACGTCCACAGCCATGATCTACATGAGCTACAGCGCGCTGAACGCCATGGCGGAACTGCCCATCGACTGCTATGAGATCGTCCTGCCCGACCCCGTCTCGGGCTTCGCGAAAAAGCTCATGACCGAGAAATTCCCCATCGGCAGCGGCGCAATCGTCCAGAATACCGGACGCTTCTCCGTCTCCGGCCTTATTTCCGTGATCGGCGCGTTCGGCAAGCGCGCCATGACGACGAACGGCGTGATCTATCCCTACTGGGAAAACGCCGCCCGCATGGCGGAGAGCTACGCGGCGCTGTACCTGCTGCTGGGGACGCTGCTGGCCATCATGCCGGTCGTCTGCCTGACGATCGTGCTGGTGAAATTTATTACCGCCGAGATTCGCAAGGGCTATTACAAGGCCTCCCACGCTATCGAAGACCGTGTGGAGGAAAACAAACGCAAACACTATATCGCAGGCGGCATCTGAACACAAATCGCCCGGCTCTATCCAAAGAGCCGGGCGATCTTCAAAGCCTTCCCTGCAGGGTAATGTCATCAACTTAAGACCGGTGCATTTGTTTTATGCGAAAAAACGGCAAAACA
>OMFR01000288.1_pt1 | contig 30788 bp, 26 predicted proteins | sample 1645691 | NCBI WGS metagenome assembly OMFR01 (sample SAMEA103958132, study PRJEB25191) | human gut metagenome | biome: human-associated habitat [ENVO:00009003]; feature: intestine environment [ENVO:2100002]; material: feces | place: Germany | collected 2013/2015
CCGACGTGACCGGCCTTGTGTGCGCCACCGACGCCGGGCGGGAGGGGGAACTCATTTTCCGCTTTGTCTACCAGATGGCGGGCTGCAAAAAGCCGTTCAAGCGCCTTTGGATTTCCAGCATGGAGGACGCCGCGATCCGGGAGGGCTTTGCCCACCTGAAACCGGGGGCCGACTACGACAACCTGTATCAATCGGCCCTGTGCCGGGCGCAGGCCGATTGGCTGGTGGGGATCAACGCCACCCGGCTTTTCTCCATCCTCTATCACAAGACCCTGACCGTGGGCCGTGTCCAGACGCCTACCCTCAATATGCTGGTTGACCGGGAGGCCAAGATCAGCAATTTCAAGAAAGAGAAATACCACGTTGTCCATATCGCGGCGGGCGGCATGGAGGCGGCCAGCGACCGCTTTCTAAACCCCGACGACGCCAACGCCACCAAGACGGCCTGTGCAGGAGCGCAGGCCGTTTGTGTATCGGTGAAGCGTGAGAAAAAGACGGAGCAGCCGCCCCGTCTTTACGATCTCACCACCTTGCAGCGAGAGGCCAACCGCCTGTTTGGATTTACCGCCAAGCAGACCCTTGACTACGCCCAACAGCTCTACGAAAAGAAGCTGCTGACCTATCCTCGCACCGACAGCCAGTATCTTACCGACGATATGCAGCCCACGGCGGAAAGCATCGTGTCCGGCCTGTGGCCGCTGCTTTCCTTTGCGGCGGGGCTGGACATTTCCCCGCAGTTTGGCCGGGTGCTGAACAGCAAAAAGGTGTCCGATCACCACGCCATTATTCCCACGATGGAGTTTGTGCAGAAAGGCTTTGACGGGCTGACCGAGGGCGAAAAGAAACTGCTGTCCCTTGTGTGCTGCAAGCTGCTGTGTGCCGTGGCTGCGCCCCATGTGTATGAGGCTGTCACCGCCACATTCACCTGCGCCGGGAACGAGTTCACCGCCAAGGGCAAAACCATTCTCACCCCCGGATGGAAAGAGATTGAGCGCCGCTTCAAGGCGTCGTTCAAGACCGATGCCGACGAGGACGTGCCGGAGCTGGCAAGGGAGTTGCCGGAGATCACCGAGGGCCAGACCTTTGACCCGGTGGAGGCCAGTGTCACCGAGCATTTCACCACACCGTCCAAGCCCTACACCGAAGATACGCTGCTGTCTGCTATGGAACGGGCCGGGGCCGAGGATATGCCGGAGGACGCCGAGCGCCAAGGTTTGGGAACCCCGGCAACCCGCGCTTCCATTCTGGAAAAGCTGGTGCAGATGGGCTTTGTGGAACGCAAAGGCAAGCAGCTACTTCCCACCAAGGACGGCCACAACCTTGTGTGTGTCCTGCCGGATGTGCTGACTTCTCCCCAGCTCACGGTGGAATGGGAAACCAAGCTGACGGCCATTGCCAAGGGCGAGGCCGACCCGGAGGGCTTCATGGTAGGCATTGAGGAAATGACCCGAAACCTGATTTCCTGTTATTCGCAGATCAGCGAGGACGCGCAGAAGTTGTTTCAGGCCGAGCGTGTTGTTATCGGCAAGTGTCCCCGCTGCGGCGAAGCCGTCTACGAGGGCAAGAAAAACTATTACTGCGGAAACCGGGCCTGCCAGTTTGTCATGTGGAAGAATGACCGATTTTTTGAGGAACGAGGCAAGACGTTCACCCCGAAGATCGCCGCCGCGCTGCTCAAAGACGGAAAAGCAAAGGTAAAGGGCCTGCGCTCCATGAAAACCGGCAAAACCTACGACGGGACGGTGCTTTTGGCCGATACCGGCGGGAAGTACGTCAACTACCGCGTGGAGAAAAAGAGCTGACGGAGTAACGTAGCAAGCATCGGAAGTGTAGCCACACTTCCGATAAATCCCTGACCCGGCCACCCTGCCGGGCCGGGGATTTTGCTTGTTGGGGAAAGCCCCAAACCCCTACACTCTTACAATTTACAATTATCTTGTTTCAAATATAAGTTTGTACTGATATAATAAAAAATAAAACATAAGAGAGTTGGGGTAAGTTATGCAGGAAATGACACATAGGCACACCCGCGAATTGGATGTGTTTTACAACGAGCATAGCGATGCTTGTACGAATTGTGGAAGAAGATTTCAAAACGGTATGTGTGCACATTTGGGATATGATACAGAAAGAAATCCTGTTGTCCTTTGTGATGATTGCGCATATTTGCTATCAGAAACCGTAGTTCGTTATCATTGGACAGAACCAGAATACGAAAAAGTTGCGCCAGAATCTAAACTTTGGCGTTACATGGATTTAAGCAAGTTCCTTTCGATGATTGGTAAAAAGACACTATACTTTGCATCTGCGGAATCATTTGAGGATATATTTGAGGGTGCAAAAGGCACATTGGAGCGGAAAGAAAAATGGGACGCATTTTATCTTGATTTTTTTAGAGAAGCAATTCAAACTGCGCCCGGCATGAAACCAGAAGATTTAACAGACGAATACATTGAGGAAAATACAACACGTTTGTTATCCGAGTTGAACGCCAGTGGAAATGCCCGAAGGAAACATACATTTATAAGTTGTTGGCATTGTAACGAATCTGAATCGGAAGCAATGTGGAAATTGTACTCAACAAATGTGAACAATGCACTTGCGATTCAAACTACATACCAACAGTTGTACGAGGCTCTTGACAAAGACCCCGCAATAGAAATTGGGAAAGTCAAATATATTGATTTTTCCAAAAGATTTTCTTCCGCAAATGGTTCGTTCTGGTATAAACGAAAAGCATTTGAACACGAGAGAGAAGTACGCGCTATTATCACAAGTCATCAAGCACATAGCGGTATAGAAAAAGCCGTCGATCTTGAGAAGCTAATTTCGGCAGTATACATTTCTCCTTATGCGCCAAAATGGTTTGAGGACGTGGTGCGTGATGTAATGCAAAAATATGAATTGAATAAACCCCTATATTATTCAGAGATGTTAAAAACACCATTCTATTGATATTTCAATTAAAAGGTTTAGCAGGAAATCTTTCAAAGGTTTCCTGCTTTTCTTATGCCATTTTTCAGAAAGGAGCGACAAATGAGCGAAGTATTTTCTATCCTGCTGCATAACCGACAGCGTTATAAGCAAGGCAAAGAGGGCCTTTGGTTTTCTTTGCCGACCACAACCGAAAAGCTGCAAGCAGCCCTGCGGGAAATCGGGATCAGTGCCGACAATCCGCAGGACTTTTTCTTGTACGGCTACCGAAGCCCGCAGGAGCGTCCCGTTAAGCTGCCCCGCGATCTGGTGCTGTCCGCCGATGTGGACGAGCTGAACTTCCTTGCCGCGAGGCTGGAAAAGCTGGACGCTGCCGAGCTTGCGGAGCTGAACGCCGCCCTGACAAGCCCGCAGAGCGATTTTCACAGTATCGGCCAGATTATCGACTACCCAGACAACGTGGACTACTTTGTGCATCTGCCGGATGTCACCGGCACGGGCCAGTTGGGTGACTACTACCTGAACCGTTCCGGCATGGTGGATATGCCGGAGGAATGGAAAGCGGGAATTTTCCTGCCCCGTTTCGGCCTGCATATTGCCAATACGGAGCATGGTGTTTTCACCGATTACGGCTATCTGGTGAAAAGCGGCGACGAGTGGCAGCGTGTCCATGAGGGCCAGCCGGTGCCGGAGGAATACCGTGTGATGGCCTATCCCGCGCCGGAAATTCTGCGGGACGAGGCCCCGGCCCGGACGGTGCAGCCAGAGGTAGCGCCCACCGCCGAAGCTGCGGCCCCGCCGCCCGTCGTCCCCATTATTCTCAACAGCCAGAACAGCGCCGACCGCATGAAAGAAATCACCGACCGGCTGGAAACCGGCATACAGGAGCTTTTCGAGAGTGAACGCTACACAGCCTATCTCACCTCTATGGCGAAGTTCCACAGTTACAGCTTCAACAATACGCTGCTGATCGCCATGCAGGGCGGCCAGCTTGTGGCTGGCTACAACAAGTGGCGGGACGATTTTCACCGCAATGTGAAGCGGGGCGAGAAAGGCATCAAAATTCTGGCTCCGGCTCCCTACAAGGTGAAAAAGGAAATGCCGAAGCTGGACGAACAGGGTCAGCCGGTCATGGACAAGGACGGCAAGCCTCTGACCGAAGTACAGGAAACGCAAGTTCCGGCGTTCAAAATCGTGTCTGTCTTTGATGTGAGCCAGACCGAGGGCGAACCGTTGCCATCTATCGGTGTGGACGAGCTGGCCGGAAATGTGGAGCAATACGAGGACTTCTTCAAGGCACTGGAACAGACTTCCCCCGTGCCGATGGCCTTTGAGGACATCCCCGGTGGTTCTCACGGCTACTACCACCTGACGGAAAAGCGGATCGCCATACAGGAGAACATGAGTGAGCTGCAAACTTTGAAAACAGCCATCCATGAGATTGCCCATGCCAAGCTCCACGCCATTGACCCGGACGCCCCTGTGACCAAGCAGGCCGACCGGCCCGACAGCCGCACCCGCGAGGTGCAGGCCGAGAGCGTGGCCTATGCCGTCTGCCAGCACTACGAACTGGACACGTCCGACTATTCCTTTGGGTATGTGGCTGGTTGGAGTTCCGGCAAAGACCTGAAAGAGCTGCGGGCGTCCCTTGAAACCATCCGGGCCACCGCCCATGAGCTGATTACCACCATCGACGGCCACCTTGCCGAGCTTCAGCAACAGCGGCAGGCGCAGCAGGCCGTGGAGCAAACTGTGGAACAGGCCGCCGAGCAGCCTGCCCCCGACAGTGTGTTTTCCAAGCTGCCCCCGGAACAGCAGCAGGAAATGACCGACAGTGTAAAGGCCATGCTGCAAACCCTGATTGACGCCGATGTGAAATCAACCGGCGAGGTGACGCAAGGCACGTTAGACGCCATTCAGACACAGGGCTTTGTCCTTTCCGGCGACGGGACGCTGCAACGGGCCGAGGCCCAGCCGGAGCCGCAGCCGTGGAATGGGATTGACGGCCTTTTGAACAACAAACCCATTATGCCGGAGGCCACCCCCACGGAACGGGCCAACGCCCTGATCGACTGGGCCGAGCGCAACGGACAGCGCATGGGCAACGAGGAACGCCGGTTGATCGTGGAGTACGCCGAGGCCGTGGACAACACAGACAAGGTGATTGCCCTTATCAATGAGTTTTGCGAACATGGCTATGAAATGCAGCACGGCCATGTGGACGAGCTGGTGAAAAGCCGGATTGACCGGGAAATCGCAGAGGCCAAGGCCGCACAGCAGCCCACCCTTGACCCCGCGGCAGAGCCGGTTGTGACGATCCTTTTCACCGAAAGCCCCGATCTGGAAATGGGCCAGCAAATGCCGCTGCATGAGGCCGACGCCCTGTTTGCCCGGCTGGACGCAGAACATCGGGGCGGCGGCTACTATGATAAGACCGACTTCCGCATTGATTTCACATTCCAAGGAGAGCCGCACAGCTATTCCGGGCGGCAGGATTTTGGCGACCGGGACGGTTCCCTGATTGAGCATATCCGGGAGTATCAGACCTTTTATCTGAACGATGAAAAATGGAAAGACCATTTGACCCGGCAGGGCGGCCCGGAGGCGTGGGCGGAGGACCACGCCAGCCGAGAAGCCTTTCTCACCGAGATCATCCCCTACATGGAGCTGCATTGCAACCTGTCCCGGCTGGAACAGGAGGCGCAGACCCGTTTGGCGTCCAGCGACACCCTGACGCCGGAGGAAACCGCCTACTATGGGGCGCTGGTGGACTACGCTATAGAGTGCCGTCCGCTGCTCAACCACGGAGAGCCTTTGCCGGAAATGCCGAAACTGACCGACTTCGACCAGAGCTTGCAGGACTACAAAGCGCAGGTGGAGGCGGAAATTGCACAGGAGGCCGCCGATGCCAGTATGACCGTGGAGGAATATGCGGCGGCTGGCTATGAGGCCCCGGTCCAGCCGCAGGAGGCCCAAGAGCCGCCCCAGCAGGAAACCCCGGAGCAACCGGCGAAGGAGCCTGCGGCGTCCGACTACTACTATTCCATCAATGAGGGCGCAGCCCGCCGTGCCAAGGAAATGAACAGCTTTTCTGACTACCAGCCCGGCAGCGCCACAGCCAAGTACCGGCATTATGTGGATAAAGCCTTTGCGCTGGCACAGGAACAGAAAAAGCGCGTCGATCCCATGTACCATGAGAAGATCGACAGTCTGCTTGACACCTATGCCCGGAAACTGGCCGTCAATATGAACCACGGCTATGAGATTGATGCCCGTGTTCCGTCCATTTTGATTGCCGGTGGTTCCAATTTCCCGGTACGCCAGAAAGAGAAACAGAACGCGGCCTGTGACAGCAATATGCAGGAATGGCAGTACATCCAAGGGCTGCTTGACAAAATCCGCAGCACCGGCATGGGCGGCATCCGGCAGGACGACCCGCAGGCCATTCCCAAGCTGCAAAAAAAGCTGGACGGTCTGGAAAAGGCGCAGGAAACCATGAAAGCGGTCAATGCCTATTACCGCAAACACGGTACGCTGGACGGCTGCCCGCACCTCTCTCCTGAAAACATCGAAAACCTGAAAGCGGATATGGCGTCCGGCTGGCACTATGAAAAGAAGCCGTTTCAGAGCTGGGAGCTGTCCAACAACAATGCGGAAATCCGCCGCGTCCGGCAGCGGATCGAAAGCCTGACCCGCGCAAGCGAAGTGGCCTATGTGGGCTGGGAATTTGACGGCGGCCATGTGGAGGCCAACAGGGATCAGGGCCGCTTGCAGGTGTTCTTTGACGGCAAGCCGGAAGCGGACGCCCGCCAGCAGTTGAAAGAGAACGGTTTCCGCTGGGTGCCGAGTGTGGGCGCATGGCAGCGGCTTTTGAACGACAATGCCTACCGTGCGTCGGACAGGATTGCTTGTATTCAGCCCCTTTCCGGCATCAAGCCCACGGAGCTGCAACGCAACAGCAGCCGGGAGCAGCGGGCGCAGATGGCACAGGATCAGACCGAGCCGGACTACTTCTACCGGGTACACGCCACCCCCAGCAGCGACAGCCGGGAAAACCTGTATATGCTGCAAGCCTATATTCCGCAGGACAACGGCAGGGCCAAGATCGGGGATATTCTCTACATCGGGACGCCGGAACGGTGTCGGGAGCTGATGGATCAGCTTAATACCGGGGAGCTGACGCAGGAGGCCGTCAATGAGCTGTATGCCAAGGAGCAGGAGCAGCCGGAACAGGAACCCACCCCGGAACAGGAACCGGCACCAGAGCCGGAGCCGGAACAAGAACCCGTGCAGGAGCCGGAAACCGCCCCGGAGCCGGAAGTTACTTCCGACGCCGAGCCGCAGGCAGCCCCCGCAAAACCCCTGACGGAGTTGCAGGAAAAGGCGCTGGAAATCGCTGACCGCTACAAAGGCCTGCCCTTGCAGGCTAAGATTGATGTGATCGCGCAGGCGTTTGGCTGTAAGACCGGCGAAATCCACACGTCCCCCTGTACTGGCAAATGGCGCGGCACCAGCGACATGACGATCCGTTTCGACAACGGCGCGTCCCTGTTTATCGGCAACCACCTGACGCCGAAAGCCAAGACGGTCAAGGTGCAGACGGAATGTGTCAACCGTACCTTAGTGCAGTACAACCCGGAGATCGTCAAGGCCACCAAGGAAGCGGCCCTGCCTGCGCTGTTGCAGCGGGAGGCCAAGGACAACGAGATCGCGGCCCAAAAGGGTTTGAAGCCCTACACGCTGCTCAATGTGGAATTTAACGAGGGAGCCGACGAAAAGACCGGCGGTTATATTGGCTGGTACTATGTGACGCTGGCCGTGGACGGCAAAATCTGTACCCATCTGGAAACGGGATTGAACCATGATATTGCCAGCGGCAAGGTGAGAGACACCCCCACACGGGCCGACTACTACCCAGCAGGAGCCTTGAAAGAGGCCGATGTGGACTACGTTCTCAATAACGTGGGCTTTTCCTCTGCATCCACCCTCTATACGGTGCCGCTGCGGGACGATGTGCGGGAACGTGCCGAAAAGACACTGGCCGAGCGCAGCGCCGCCGCGCCGGAGCAGGGCGACATCTTTGCCATCTACCAGATCAAAGGCGGGCCGGAAACACGGGATTATCGCTTTGAGGATTACGAGAGCTTGCAGGAAGCGGGGCTGGCCGTTGACCGGCAGAATTACGATCTGGTTTACACGGCCCCGCTGGACGGCAAAACCACGCTGGAGGACATTTACCGTACATTCAACCTTGACCGTCCCGCCGACTTCACCGGCCACAGCCTTTCCGTTTCCGACATTGTGGTGCTGACCCGCAGCGGCAAGGAGGAAGCCCACTACTGTGACAGCTTCGGCTTTACGCCGGTGCCGGAGTTCTTCTTGCAGCGGGAAAAGCAGCTTACACCACGGGAATTGCTGACCGGCGAGAGCATCCAGACCCCAAGGGGCAGCTTCCTTGTAACCGACATGAGCCGGGAGCAGTTGGAGGCCGCAGGCTATGGTTTCCATCACCAATCCGAGGACGGCAAGTATCTTATCATGGGCAACGGCACGGACGCCTTTGCCATTCCCGCCCAGCAGGAAAGCCCCATCAAGGCTGCTGAAATGACGACCGAGCAGAACTACAACATGATCGACGGCGTTCTGAACAATGCCCCGACCATGAGTGAGCTGGAAGCCAAGGCCAAAGCCGGGGAACAGATTTCCTTGTTTGACGTGGCCGAGGCAGCCAAGGCAGAGGCCCAAAAGCCCAAGCAGCCCCAGCGCCCGGCGCAGAAACAGAAAAAACCGTCCATCCGGGCGCAGCTCAAAGCCGCCAAGGAGGAACAGCAGAAGAAACCGCCGCAGCGGGAGAAAGCACAGGAATTGGAGGTGTGACACCATGAACAGGTTTGAGAATGTGGATGTTCTGGCCGCGCTGGAACAGCTCATGCGGCAGAACACCGCCTTTTATCGCAACGATTTTGAGATCGACAAGGAGATCATCGGGTGGGCCGCTGCCAGCGATAAGGCCGAGGACAAGACGCTTTTGTGGATGTCCCGCCCGTCCGGGACGTACTGTTTCCGGGAAAGTGATGTGTACCTGCAAGGCACCGCGCAACACAACACATGGAAGTTTTACGGGGAGCAGACCCGTGACCGGGTGCTGGCCTACGCCGTGGAGCTGACCGGCAAGGTGCGGGGTGTCATTCGCGGCAATCTCTATGAGCTGGACTATCCCCAGCACTTCCGGCACGTCGCAGCCGAGGCGGTACAGGCCGACAACATCATCCTGCACTATGAAAAGGGCGACCGGGAGCAGCCCGCCGGTCTGTACTTCGACGGACGGCCCGATCCCAATCTGGGGGCGTTCCTGCGGTATGAGGCCAAGCCCAATGAGCCGGAACACCTGCGGGAGCTGTTGCGGCATGAACAGAAAGGCCGGGCGCAGCTTGCGCCCGGCGACTTTAAGGCCCACGTCACGGCGCTGCATGACAGCATGATTTTGGCCGAGGCGCAGCGGATCGTGGCCGGACTGAAAGATCTGTCCGCCCCCAACAGCCCCAACAAGATGCATTTCATGGTGGAGCTGTCCCCATACTTTGTGCAGATTGCATCCAGCAAGGACACCGACCGGCTGTTTTCCATGCTGCCCTATAAATCCCTGTGCTTTACCGGCATGAAAGACCGGCACGGTCTGTATGCAGTGATTGGCAAGGACGAGAACCGGGACAAGGAAGTGCGGCGGCCCCGCGCTTCCATCCGCAGGCAGCTATCCGAAATCAAACAGGCCCAAGCCTCGAAAAAGGCCCCGGCCAGAACCAAGAAAAACGAATTGGAGGTATGACAATGGTACAGTTTACCGTGGAAGAAGAAAACCTGATCTGTATGTATCACAAGAGCGACCGGCGCAGGACGGCGGCCAACATCCGGGCCGCCCTGCCGGACATGGACGAGGACATGGCGGCGCTGGCCTGCCAGACCGCCGACAAGCTGGACGCCATGAACGACGCCGACTTTGAGGCGCGGCAGTTCCATTTCACGGACGAGTGATCCAAGCATAACAAAGTGCCGGGCGCGGGGGCTACATGGCCTCTGCGTCCGGCGTTTTGTTCTATTTAAGTCTATTTGCGTTTTTTTGACAATATTCTTCAACCAAGGGTAATATTGATTTGTGCCAAACGAAACGATTATACTTGCCAAAATGCCCATGAACAGTATTATTTTTATCTAATTTCAAATCATATTCCCAAAACGTGTTGAACCACCATGTATTAAATTTTGAATAACCTTTTTGTTTCATTATTTCTACTATATCAGAAGGGTAGTATGTTTCATCATTATTAGAGTTTCTGTTTTTATCTTCTTCTTGACAATACTGCTCAATTACAGGAAGCCAATTTTCATACCACATCCATTGAGATTTGGTGATGTATATTCCATATTTATCTCTTGATTTTAACTGATTTTTCCAATACGATATCATATCTCCAACTGTAAACCAAGTATAACCTTTTTCGTGCATTTTTTGTACGATTTCTTTAGATAAGTATTTTCTCTTTTCTGTTTCTTTTATTAGAGTATATGCGGCATTTAGTCCCTGTGCTTCTGGACTGTCTGCACGTACAAAAGTGATAACTTGATCGGTTGTGCCGTTAATTCGTTTCCCATCAACTCTTGCAAAAACAACTCGATATGCGTAATGGGTATTGCCAATCTCATCTTCTGACAAAGAATCTTCAAATTTAGAAATAAAATTTTTCACGTTGCCTGCTATTTTTTCATTCCCATATAGCTGTTCTTTTTGCTCGGCCTCAATCGGCGAGAATTGAATCGCTAATCCTAATTCTTGGTCAACTCCAAAAACATCTCCAAATAATTTCTTTATATAGTAGTTATAGTTTATCGAGCAGGCTTGCAATTTGGCACTAATTGATGAATCAATTTTCTTCGTCATTTGGTGTTCTATCTCATGTCGGATACCGATTAAAAATCTAAGATTTTTAGCAGTAATAGGATCAATCGGAGATTTTTCCTCGTTTAAGCATCGTTCCAGTTCCCAATGCTTATATGCACCATGCTTTGTCTTATCATATATTTTCTTTTTCCCTTTCATGTGATAGTAACGGAAATCAATCTTCGCATTGGCATAGTAGGCATGGAACAAGTATGTCCATGCAATAATGGCAAGAGTTATAAAAGTTTCCGATTTGAAGGTTATTTGAGGATTATTATATATTTGAACTGCGGACATCATAGCCTCTCTTGACTTAATAAGCAATTCTGTCTTTTTCATGGCCTATCCCCCTTAGCAATATCAATAATAACTGGTAAAATTATATCATATTTTAAGTGAAGTCGAAACCAGTGTGTTTAATAAAACGAAAAGCGCCGGGCGCGGGGGCTACATGGCCTCTGCGTCCGGCGCTCTTTTTTCTTATGCCTGCCCCATCGGGAAGTGTGGCAGTTCTTCCAGCAGCTTCATAATCAAGTGCTGCTTCATGTCCTCGTCAATGGCCATCTCGTCGATCATGGGGACGTAGTGTTCGACCACCTTTTGTTTGGCCCACTTCTCACTGGCAACAGCGGCCTTGATGGTAGCTGTGTCCAGCAACATTTCCTACTCGGCCATCGTGTCAACTCCTGTCGTTATTTGTCTTATTCCAGCATATCACAGAACCGGCAGGAAAACCAGCACCGCAAAGATTTTTCTACGCATTTCAAATCCCGTTCCGGCGGGTATTTGATAAATCATTTTGCCACCCCACCGACCACCGCTGAAAAGCCTTGATTTCCGTGGGCTTTTTGCCCCCTAAATGCGTAGATGGTTAGCCTTGTTATGGGCAAACAAATAATTTCTCACGAAGGAAAAATATCTTCCAAATTATATATCATTCGAGAAATATCATCTATTTTCAATAACAACCATTCTTCTGTTTGACCAATACTCGAAACTGCTGAAGTTAGGGTGGCTGTAATCAGGTTGCCTTCTTTTAACTTTAGATTTTTTATCATTTCACATTGTGGCAATGTTAAATCAACCACAACTGGATAAGAATTATTTAGATCAATCAATGTCATCTCGTGGAAGTGCTCTGAAATGTCTATTTCGCCAATATAGTAAACTGATACAAAAATCATGTTTTCCACATTGGGACTAATTTGCAGATTGATGTCTTTTGTTTGGTGCAAAATATTTCTATGTTTGTAAAGATATTCTCTTAAATTCGATTTTTTTGCCTTAACAAAATCCGCAATAAGATCTTCCTCGCTTCTATCATCCACTTTAATTGCTAACGGATGTAAGCAAGCTTTATACTGGACAATCATATCAAAGGCGTGTTGCTCTAACTCGTTTTCGTCTAACTGCTTAAAGGAAATATTGTAGTGCATGCAATCGTTTCGCAATTTTCGAACAGTATGTAGTGCATCTTTTATGTCGTTTGTAATTACTCCGTCTTGATACAACTTGTCTATTCGCTTTTCTTGAGTTTTTACATCTGCAAGTTTATGTTTTGCTACTAAATATCTACAGTATTCTTCGCAAGCAATTCCAACAACTGCAATTGTTCCCGTATAAAAACCAAAACTATATAGTTGCTCTGCTTCTTTCAGAAGATCCAAAAATTTTTCTTCCTGAGGGAGAAATCCAATGTCGCTTAACTTATACCAGCGTTCTACAATCTCCTCTGCGTTTTGAGCGATTTTCTCTTGAACAATACTAATCAAGGCCTTCTTATCTCTGCCTATGTACGCCTGTCGATCAATATCTGGAATGTCAGGATATTTATTCTTGATAAAATCAATATACATCATAGCACCTCTCAATTTGCCAAAAACAATAGGATTATTTTTATTATATAAAGAAAAGAAAACTTTGTCATCTACAATCAATGTAGAAACTTTCTAAATAAGTATTTTGAAATAGTAATTATTACACTACTTATCTATTTGCAAAAACTCGTAATATCTTTTCCGCTGCCTTTCGGCCTCTTGCTTCCGGCGCATCCGCACCGCGCAATCCGGGCAATATTTGGCCCGGTTGGATTTCGGTGTAAATGCAGCTCCACACACGGCGCACCGCTTCACGCTGTCCCGGCTCTGGATGATCTCGGCATACAGCGCCCCGTCCAGCGGGAGAACAGCGGCACGAAACCACCGGCATAGCAGCGAATAGGAAATGCTCTGGACGCACACACATTCCTCGCCGTCGTCCAGCAAAAGGCAGTTCCCGTCACAGTAGTTGCAGCACTCATGCGTCAGCTTCCGCGCCTTGCGGTATTGAGGGTAATTCATTCTCGGTATGCTCATAGCTCTTGTGCCTGCTCCTTTCCCGGCGTCATCCGCAAAATGCTGTCCACATTCTGCTTGATAATTCCGTATTCTTTCAGCTCTCGCTTGACTTCGCCGTACTGTTCGTACAGCCGCGCTTTCTGCTTGTCCAGCTCCCGGTACTCGGCTTTCAGGGCGGCCAGATCGGGCAGCCTTGTGATCCCGGTGTCCTTGATGGCCTTTGCCGCCGCTTCGTACAAAATGAGCTGGCTTTCATGTTCGCGCCGGAACGCGGCCTTGTCTTTGGCTTTGCGGTATTCCAGCACCACGGGGCGGAGCTGCTTGTAGGTGGTGAGGTTCTTTATCAGCACCGCCATGTCCCCAAGACGATGTTCCATGTCTTTGAGGGCCGCAGCCGCCTCGTCGTTGGCGGCGGTGATCTCGGCTACTTTGATTTCCAAATCCGGGTAAGTATCTATCCCATGTTCTGTCAGGAAGTTCAGTGTCATTGCAGCCTGCTTCAAGTTGTGGAGCTTCGCCCACTTCTCATAACCCGCCGACCGCTGGGTCTTGATGCTATTTTCCAGATCAATCCGCAGAGAAATTCCCTTGCGCTCTTGGGGCGCTCTTGTGATAACGCGGCCCTTGATACGCTCTTTGATGGCTTCCTCGGTGTAGGCTTCCCCCAGCGTCTTACAGCGGGTAAAGCGTTCCTTTCCGGGGGCGCGGAACGAAATAAATTTGCCCGGTTTGATCTCATAACCCTGCGCCTGCATGAGCCGGAGAAAATCGTCAAAGTCTTTGGCCTGCGGGATGGCAGCATCAATGGCGGCTTTGAGCTTCGCTTTCCAGCTTGTCCCTTTCCGTTGGGCGTCCCACTCGGCGTAGCTCTTGCCCTTACTCTGGCCGGGCTTCACCACGGACAATCCGTGTTCTTTACACAGCCGGTCACTGGTGCGCCGGATGTAGGCATAGCTCTGTTTATTGGAAATGTACTTGCGCTGATTGACCATATCCACGGCGCAAAAAATCAGATGATTATGGACGTGGCCTTTGTCTATGTGGGTAGTCAGCACATAGGGATATTTCCCTTGCAGCACTTTGTCGGCAAGCTGCTTTCCAATCTCATGGGCCTGTTCCGCTGTGGCCTCGTCGGGAGCAAAGGACTGTATCAGGTGGTGGGCCAGATTGTTGCCCTTTTGGTATGCCTGTGCCAGCAGCATTTCAAATTCTATGTCTGCTGTTTCATAGGAGCAGGCAAAGGAGGACACCAGCAGTTTGTCGTCGGTCTTGTCCGGGTTCTCGATGTAGTCCAGGGCTTTTTTTAGCGTTGACTTGATAGGATGTATCTTTGTAACTGCCATATCTGCGCCAGCGCCCCCTTTATATCTTCGATGTCCTGTGCGTACACCGGACCCATGCTGTTCAGTCGCTTTGCAATCTGATTGACGTTGACGCCGATTTTCTGTATCTCGGCGGTCTGCGCCCGGACGTCGGTAGTGTCCATATTGACGATATAGCCGTCAATAAGCATCTTCCGGGCGTAGGCTGAAATTTTTTTCGTATGCAGCAGCGCCATTTTCTGTTCAATCAGTTTTCGTTCCTCCGGCGTCACGGGAACGCGCAGCACAATCTTTCTGGTTCTGTTTACCATGCTTCACCGTCCTTTCCATTCAAGGGGTTTGGGGACTTCCCCAACAAGCAAAACGGACGAGGCCCGGCAGGGGCGGGACGAGCCGTTTTTTCGGGAGTGTGGCTACACTCCCTATGCTTGCTACGTTACTGTTTCTCCGCTAACAAGACGTTATCAAACGCCAAAACTACCCGCAAAATAGACCTCTGGACAGAAAAAAGTGCAAAAAATAGAGGCGCTTGCGCGTCCCCATAAAAAAGAAAACAGAGGATGTTTTTATTCACCCTCCGTTTCTTCTTCTGGCTGTTTGATTTTCAAGGCCCCGTCAATGGCACCCTCCACGATTGGTAGATACTGCTCTGGGCAAAGTTTCAGCTTGTGGCTGACACGTTTCCGATCCTCGGTTTCCTCCCGCATGACTTCTGGATTGAAGTAGTGTTCCACGGGCAGGCCGCAAATCTTGATAAGCTGTATCACGACGGGTAGGCTGGGGATCGTCCCCTCGTTCTCGATATTGGCAAGATACCGTGATTCGATGTTTACCTTTTCCGCCAAGTCTTTTCGTGTGAGATGCTTTGCTTTCCGCGCTACCTTTACGTCTGCACCGAAAGTTTCAAAACCGGGGCAATCTTCAATTTTTGCCATATTGCATCACCCACTTACATTCTATATTTCATAGTCTGCTCATGGAATGTTACTATATGCGGATAGCTTAAACTTTATAATTCACATTTTGTTTCTTGCATTGTTCGAGCAGACGAATTATAATTCTTGTTGGAGGTGCGATATGGACTATATGACTTTGAAAGAGGCAAGTGAAAAATGGGGTGTCACTCCTCGGAGGATAAATTATCTATGTGCTGCTGGCCGTATTCCTGGAGCTATCAAAATGGCTACGATCTGGCTAATACCAAAAGACGCCCAAAAGCCAGCGGACAAAAGATATAGAAATTCAAAAACCACACTTTAATCACAAAAATCTATGATACGCTATCTTTGGAGGTGTTACCATGCAAAGGATTTTAGTCGTTGAGGACGATTTTGATATTCAAGAACTTTTACAGAATTTTTTACAAGAAGCAGGATATGAAGTAGCTGTTGCAAATGATGGTGTCGAGGCACTATCTTTGTTTTCGGGGCAACGATATGACTTGATTATATTGGACATTTTGCTTCCCAAAATTGACGGTTATGGTGTCTGTGAGTTGATACGAAAGCAATCGGATGTTCCCATTATTATGCTGACTGCATTGAGCGGTGAGGAAGATCAAATCAGGGGATTGGATTTGCAGGTGGATGACTATATTACAAAGCCTTTTTCTATGCCAATCTTACTTCGCAAAATTGCAGCTGTACTTCGGCGTAGCAAGCGGGGAGAAGATGAAAAGCCTCAAATCATCACTTATGGCAATTTACTTTTGAACTGTGATAGTTATGCCGCCACCGTGGATGGATCTGATTTTGAACTGACGCAAAAAGAGTTTGAAATATTGCGGGAACTGCTGACCCATCAAGGCCGGATATTGACCCGCCAGAACTTATTAGATAAGCTGTGGCGATTTGATTTTTATGGGGATGAGCGAGTTGTTGATACCCATATCAAAAACTTACGCAAGAAGCTGGGGATAGATTTCATTCAAACGATCAGAGGGGTGGGATATAAAGTTGATAAAGAAAATTAAAGGCAGTCTGTTTATAAAAGTTTTTATCACTACTGCTATCCTATTGACAGGGGTGAGCTTTCTGGTTTACTTGATTTTAGCTTGGTACACCCCGAAAACATATTCTAATACCCTTAATGCAACATTAGATGAACAAACAAAAATATTCATTTCAGAAATATCGCAAATGCCCATGGAAGAAACAGGGGGTATTTTTGATAACTTTCTTGATTATCAGAATGTAGACCGAATGGAACTGTTTGAAGAAAATGGTAATAGAATAAATCTTCCAACGGAACGAAGTGCTGATAATGATGTTGTTATAGAAACAAAGGCTTGGGGAAATGAAGATAATAATGCACCTATTATATCCAATAGTTATACGGTTTCATTTCTTGGCAAAAATACAAACTACACTTTAGTTGTTTATGGAGCGGCGGGGCAAGTAGCAGAACTGCAAAGAGCATTTCAAAAAGTGTTTCCGTTACTTGCATTTATAGTGTTTTGCGTATCACTGGTTACTGGTTGGATTTTTTCACACCTTATTACTAAACCCGTACTGAAAATAAGCCGTATTTCTAAAGAAATGTCCGAATTACAATTTGAATGGCAATTAGATGAACAACGGACTGACGAACTGGGAATATTGGCAAAGAGCCTTAACTATTTATCGCAGAAGCTCAATGTAACTTTGAATGACTTACAGGCAGCAAATAGAAAACTGGAACTTGATATAGAACATGAAAAGGCATTAGAACAAGCTCGCACGAATTTCTTTTCAGCGGTGTCTCACGAATTGAAAACGCCTATCACGATTATCAAAGGGCAATTAGAGGGCATGCTCCTTGGTATTGGACCCTATAAAGACCATGAAAGATACTTGACAAGGTCGCTGGAAATTACAAACACGCTTGAAACAATGGTGCAAGATATATTGACAATTTCGCGGTTAGAAACTGCGGGGGCCGATTTCAAGAAAGACCACTTGGATTGTGTGCAAATTATCAAAGCCTATTTGAACGAAACAGCGGATTTGATTGCAGAAAAAGATTTACAAATACACCTTGATATACTGCCATCTGCTTTCATAAACGGAAATAAGATGTTGGTAGAAAAGGTTTTTTCAAATCTAATTGGAAACGCAATCAAGTATTCCCCACAAAGAGCGGATATTTGGATTTCCGTACTTATGAAACATGAGCAGATAGTATTTTCTGTTGAAAATGCAGGGGTGCATATACCAGAAAATAGTATTCCCAGATTGTTTGATGCGTTCTATCGCGTGGAGCAGTCAAGAAGCCGAAAGACTGGAGGAAGTGGACTTGGACTGTATATTGTGCAGGAAATACTACACCAGTATGGAAGTGAATGTACGGTTTGCAATACGCAAGCTGGGGTAAAGTTCTCTTTTATAATTTGAAAGATATGGAAAAGCGGTGGGTAATCAACCCGCCGCTTTTCAACTACACATAAATCACAAACTAATCCCAAATGTATCACAAAAGGTAGTGGTATCCTTTATATATATTCAAAGAAAGGATGGTGTTTATTTTATGAGCACAAAAAAACTACTTACATTAGCTCTCGGAAGTGCATTGCTTGTGGGGGCGGTAGCTGGGTGTAGTTCATCAGTGAATATTCCTTCCGATAACAACACTACGAAAAATGTTTCCTATCAGGCACAAACCGTTTCTGATACGGAAAATGCGGCGAACGATTCTACTACAGCAGAACTGCCTGGTGGAAGTGTGGACTACTCCATATATGAACCTTACGGCTTGAGCTATGATCAGGAGAATTATTATTTTACCTATAATGGGAATGTAGTGAGATTTTTTAATGACCCCATAGCTGGAGCGAGTTTCACGAATTTCTTTTCTGGAACGGTGGATATTGAGGCAGACCGGGACGAAGAAAATAACCTTGTTGGTATTAAAGAGTGTTCCAAAGAAAATTATGACCGTCATACCCAAAAGCATAATAACTTTAATCCCACTGATACATCATTGAGTACTGTACAAAAGGGAGAATCTACTCCCCAACTTTGGCTTAAAGACTATGCAGACTATGGCATTACCTACAACGAGCAGAGCGGCGGTTGGTATTATAATAATCAGAGAATTAAGATATTATTGGACAGTGAACAGGCTGTTGTTTACACTGATGAAGAAAATGGAGTATGTGTTACTATTTCAAGGGATGGCAACCATCAAATTTCAGAAATTAAAGAAATATCTGAAACAGATGCACAATCACTCATGCTAAAGAATAATCCTATTGGAGAAGATTACACCTCGCAGGAATAATTTCTGCTTTCATAATCAGCCGAGCGATGGCAAAAGACGGAGGTGACCTGTATGAAAAAGATTCTATCACTCATTTTAACATTGTTTTGTGTATTAAGTCTTGTTGGCTGTGGGCGTTCTATGGACGACATCATAAAGAATGAGTCCAGCATTACCGGCGTTGTGGAAGAAGTTTATAACAACTCCATACTTATTTCCATCCAGACAGACGCTTACCCTTACGGAGCATATTGCGATGTTTCTTTGGATGCAGAGAACAAAGATGACATGGTTGATTTCAACATTGGTGATGAAGTCATTGTCTATTACGATGGTAACATTGCAGAGAGCTATCCATTACAGATCAATACGGTGTATGCGATTTCTTTGAAAGATCCAGCTAACTGAAGTAAAAATAAGCGTTTTCCAGTTCTGGTACTTGTAGCGTAATTCAAGAGTAAAGACTGCCGCACGACGGCAAAAGAAAAAAAGCCGTCGTACAGCAGACATATCTCCATGCGCCCATGAAGCGGCGGCTTTGATTTTCAGAGCCGCCGCTTCTCTTTGGATATTCAGTAACCCCACGGCGGCCCATAGGAGGGTGTCGCCGTGTCCATCTTACTTTCTCACAATTCCCATGACCTTCACCAACTAAAAAAAGCGTAGCTCCCCCTCCGGGACAGTCTGGCTATGAAGGTACAATATATCAGTACAATTATGATAATGTAATTTCATGCGTCTGCATAGCGTCTTGCTGTGCGGGCGCATTTCTTTTGCTTTGCCTCGGGCCAACTTGGCCCGAAGTCCAGCCCCGGTGCCGCTCTCCGCCGCCCTCCGCTTCGGTCACTCGTCAATCCCCAACACCGAAACGGAGGTACACAATGAAGGAAATCAATTTGCGGGAGTATTACCCGTTTTATAACATGGATGTTTATCTGGAAGTGTCTGATGAAATCGCCGGTCAGCTCGACCGCTTCAAGCTGGACGAGGAAGCGCACCGCGTCCGTATTTTGCGCGCAAAGGCGTATTTCTCTCTGAATCGTGGAGATGGCATTGAAAAGGACGCCTTACAGAAACCGCCGCAGCCGTTGGAACTGCTTCTGAAAGCAGAGCAGGCAGAACGCTTGAACGCCGCGCTACGTTCTTTGAGTGAACGACAGCGCCGCCGACTTCTGGCGTTTTATCTGGATGGCAAGAACAAATCACAGATTGCAAAAGAGGAAAATGTCAGTGAGGGCAGCATCCGAGAAAGCATCCGAAGCGGCTTGGCGCAGTTGAAAAAATCTTTGAAAAATTTCTAAGCGTACCCACGAAATCCGCGCGTTTTTGTACTGGTATATGAGAAGCGGTTTGCGCCGCGTCCATGTACCTTGAAAACCGCATAGACATCGTGATAAGTGAAGTTTCCGATTGACCTTTTCGGTCTGTACCGCCATGACGGTGGGATACCCGCAGCTTGCGGGCATCCCATTCGAGCGACTCATACAGACCGGCTCTGCACGTGGCAGCGTTTGAGCGGTTCACTCGGAAACCGAGCCTCCTGCTACGGCCTCCCACTGACTTGCGGGGGATTCCTGCGGCGTGCGTGAGCCTTACAAGCCACGGCGCTGCAGGAATGGGTTGTTTGCCAAGAACAGCTTATGACGGTCCCAGAGGCGCAGCGCGCCTCTCGCCGGGGGATGAGAGAAATACGGCGAATACATTCGACATACTTCAAGCAGCCGCACCGATGCTACCGGTGCGGCTGCTTTCAAAGTGGAGGAATCTAAAATGAGTGACACTGTTTTACAGATCATGCAGCCGACAAACTCGGTCGAGCCGCCGTATCAGTACATGATGATCGACGGCTGCAAAGTAAAGGTAAACTATCTTCCAAAACCGTCCGCGCCATCCGCGGGCAAAGTGCTGGACAGAATCCATGAGATTCTGCTTGCGTCAAGGCTCAAAAAATGCTAGCGCACATTTGCATCTTTGTTACCTCGATGCAATAATGATGATGTACTTGTACCTTGAAAATCGAAAATAAAGAAAACGGACCGGATACATCATCTTTCAGACGATCTAAGACAGAAACGAGGTATGTATAATGGAAAAGACAGTCTATGAATCCAACGTTCCGCGTGTTTACACGCTTTACAGAGTTTCTACCATCGGTCAGGTTGAAAAAGATGATATTCCGATGCAAAAACAGGTTTGCCGTGACTTCGCAAAAAAGCAAGGCTGGGTGGTTGTCAAGGAGTTTTCGGAAAAAGGCATTTCGGGCTACAAGGTATCCGCCAAAGACCGCGACGCCATTCAGGAAATTCAGCATGATGCTGCGCTTGGCAAATTCGATATTCTGCTTGTGTTCATGTTTGACCGGCTCGGACGACGGGATGATGAAACACCATTCATTGTAGAATGGTTCGTCAAGAACGGCGTGGAGGTCTGGAGCGCGATGGAGGGGCAGCAGCGGTTCGACAATCACGTTGACAAGCTGATGAACTACATCCGCTACTGGCAGGCCTCCGGCGAGAGTCTGAAAACCTCGATCCGCACGAAAACCCGCTTGGGGCAGCTCACAGAGGAGGGGCATTACACCGGCGGAACAGTTCCGTATGGCTATCGCGCGGTAGATAAAGGTCGCGTCAATAAGCGCAACCGCACAGTGCTGGACTTGCAGATCGACGAGGATGAGGCGGAAGTGATTCGCCTGATCTTTCACAAATATGTCGATGAGGGTTACGGCGCGCAGCGCCTTTCTCACTATCTGCATGAACAGGGCATCAAAAGCCGCGACGGAAAAGGCTTCCCGAACACGACTGTCAACCGGATCATCAAGAACATTGCCTATACCGGCATCATCAAAAACGGCGAGTCACAGTCCGGCTATATTGACGAGCTGCGCATCATCGACGTTTCCACCTTTTCCAAGGCACAGGAGATCATGCGCCAGCGGACGCTCCCGCATGGCAACGTGCCGCTGAACTGCAAGGGAAAATCCCTCTTGGTCGGAAATATTTTCTGTGCCCACTGCGGAAACCGGCTGACGCTGACGACCAGCGGCAGGCGCGTGTATCGCGCAGATGGCACAGTGAAATACGAACCGCGGATGCGATACCAGTGCCATTACAACGTCCGACATCCCGGCGAATGCGACGGACAATCCGGCTATGGCGTCACAAAGCTCGACGGTATTGTGGAGAAAGTGATCCGCATGAAGTTTGCAGAGATCGCTGCCGCGCCGGAATCCGAGATTCTGAATCACCAGCATAAAAAAGAAATCGAGCTTGCAAGAATCAAGCTCGATCAGGCCAATGCGCATCTGGCAGAGAAGCAGAAAGACCTCTCCGATTATAAGGCGGAAACGCTGAAAGTCATTCGCGGTCAGAGCAATCTCAGCGTGGAGCTTCTGAACGCACTGGTGAAAGAAACAGAAACGATGATTGCCCTGGCGCAGACCCGCATAGACGCGGCACAGACAGAATATGAGTCGCTGCTGGCTTCGGCGGAGAATCTGCGGCAGGAATACGACCGACTGCTCACATGGGCAGATCTGTTCGACACCTGCTCCTTTGAGGCAAAGAAAATGATCGTTGCGCAATTCGTCAAAGCCGTTCGCGTCAGCCGCGACTACAATATTGAGATTGACTTCAACGTGTCTTTTGAGGAATTTCAGAACTTTTCCGTCAAAAATGGGGAGCCAGTCATTTTGCAACCGCTGCGTTCGCATACCGCATAAAAAAGTTCGGGATAATCCGAATTTTATCGGATTATCCCGTATTTGGTGGACCTGAAGAGACTCGAACTCTCGACCTCTCGGATGCGAACCGAACGCTCTCCCGAATGGTTCAGATATATGCACCCAAAATTCTTAGAAAATAGCAAAAATATAGGAATATTGAGAAAACCAAGTGATATGTCCTTTTTATACAAAGGCACTTTTTCGGCTGCCCCGCAGCAAGGAAAAGTGTCTTTTGTATTACGGTCATAATTTTGAGGATGCAACGCAAACGCCGGGCAAATGAGCTATTTTGCTGTTTGTAATTATTGAATACCTGATTTGTAAAGAAGCAAATTAAAGGACATTTATGCAAAACATAAATGTCCTTTTTCTATTGTTCAAATTCCGCATGTCGAGGTGATTTTTATGCAATCGCAAGTCAATTTCTCCTACTTTTACGGCGAAGAATCTGAGCAGTTCAGTTACTTCCGGATTCCCAGATTGTTGGTGCGCAGCAAGAAGTTCAAGACACTCTCCGTCGAAGCAAAGCTGCTCTACGGCCTGATGCTTGACCGCATGGGGTTATCTTCCAAACACGGCTGGTATGATGAGCTGGGGCGCGTTTACATCTATTACACACTCGACGAGATTCAGACTGACCTCATGTGCGGACACAACAAAGCGGTCCGACTCTTGGCCGAGCTGGATACCGGAAAAGATGGTTTTGGCCTGATCGAGCGCGTGAAGCAGGGGCAAGGCCGTCCGGCAAAAATTTACGTCAAGAAATTCACCACGACTGACGTGCCAGATGCTCCCCGTTCTGCGCCCATTTCAGACTTCCCAGATTCGGAAATCCAGACTTCCCAAAAACAAACTTCCAGACTTCCGCTTTTGGGAAGTCAAGACTTCCCAAAACGGGAAGCAAGTTATTTAGATAATATCTATCCTGAGTTTAGCTATCCTGATCCATCTATCTATCCGGCGCAAGCGCCGCCGGGAAATGGAGATCGATTGATTGAGCGATGGAGTTTGAAAGAGCGCGTCAAAAATCAAATCGAATATGACGCGCTCTGCACGCAGTATGCCGCCGAGGACGTGGACGCGCTGGTGGAGCTGATCTCGGAAGTCCAGAGCAGCACCGCTGATGCCGTCCGGCTGGGAAAAGAGCAAGTCCCCATCGAGATCATCAAGGAACGGTTCCGGCAGCTCACACAGATGCACGTTGCCTACATTCTGGACAGCCTGCGGACAACCACGACACAAATCAATAACATCAAAGCCTATCTTCTGACCGCGCTCTACAATGCGCCGACGACGATGGGCTTTTTCTATTCCGCTCAGGTGCAGCATGATTTCGGCAGAAAATAGGTCTCATGGTGAGACGTATTTTTTGATATAAAAATTCAATTTTGGAGGTACCACATGGCAGAAGAAAAAGCCCGCGACCCGACGAAGCCGGAAATCAAGCCGGTTAGCATCCCACTTTCCAAAATCCACGACCTGCCCGGCAGCGTATTCGCGCCGCCGAGTCCGAAAAGTCTGGAAGCGTTGACGAGCAGCATCGTCCTAAAAGGCGTACAGGAGCCGGTTATCCTGCGGCAGCGCGAGGATGGCGAGTTTCAGATCGTTTCCGGCAACCGCCGCCGCAAAGCCAGTGAGCTTGCGAAGAAAACAGAGATTCCCGCGTTCATCTATGATATGACGGAAAAAGAGGCGCGGGATTTCCGTTTGCGCGGCAATGCGAAAGGCACACCGCCCGGAAAGCTGCTGCCCGAAAGTGAGATCGGCAAGAAACGTGAAGCACCCGCAAAAACGCCGGACAAGGCTGCGGAAAATAAGACACCGGTTACGCAGCCAAAGCCGTCTGAAAAGGCCGCCGAGGTAAAAGTCGCACCCACACCAGCGCAGAAGAAACAGGATGAAAAACCGAAAGCGGCTGCACCTACGGAAAAGGCTGACGCAGACGGCAAAACTCCGGTCATGCCACCGAAATCGCCAGACAAGGCCGCTGATGCAAAACCTGCGCCAACGCCGGAGGCGAAGAAACCGGAAGAAAAGCCGAAAGCGGTTCCGTCTCTGGAAAATGAGGATGCAGACGGTAAAAAACCGGATATATCTCCGAAACCGCTTGAAAAGCCAGCCGAGATAAAACCAACGCCCACGCCGGAGCAGAAAAAGCCGGAGGACACGCCGAAAACGGCTGCACCTACGGAAAAGATTGATGCAGACGGAAAGAAACCGGGCGTACCGCAGAAGCCATCTGAGAAGCCTACTGAGTTCAAGTCCGCACCGGTGTCCGAGCCGAAAAACCCGGAAGAAAAACCGAAAACGGACGCGCCCACGGAAAAGGCCAGTACAGACAGCAAGGGTTCGACCACACAGTCGAAGCCGCAGGAAAAGGTCGTAGAGGTCAAACCGGCCCCTGCAGTTATGCCCGGTCCCGCCGCTCTCGGTCCGACCGGAACAAAAATCACAAAGATTTTTGACGAGCGGCTGATGCCCCCGGACGAACACGCCATGAAAGATCTTCCGGTTCCGAAAGATGGAGAATCCTATTTCATCACGCTCCACCCTGCATATCTGGAAAAATCTGAGTTCAACACCGTTTCCGTAGACACAAACAGCGACGATTACAAGGAGCTGAGAAAATCTATCGAGCTGAACGGCGTGAAAGACCCGGTTCTGACCAGAATCAATCCCAAGGGCGGCTTGGAAATCCTTTCAGGCCAGCGGCGGCACATGATCGCGCGAGAGCTGAATTATCCGGTTCCGGCCATCATCCAGAAAATCGACGACAACGACGCGATGATCCTCGTTGCGGACAGCAATCTGCATCGACCGCATATTTCCACATACGATCTTTCGCGGACGCTGCGCAATAAAATGACCGCGATGAAACGCAAGGCAGGACGGAAGAAACGCGGCGTACCGGGTGCGGACGAGCTGCAAAGCGACGCGATGCTGGCAAAAGAAATGGGTATCAGCACCAGCAAACTGAACCGAATTATCCGCCTTTCCGAAGCAACCAAAGCTGTCTGCGATGCAGTGGATGATAACTCGCTGGAATTGTCGATTGCATCAGATTTGTCATTCCTGTCTCCAGAACATCAAAATGCAGTCATTGATCTGGTGGGTCTGAACCTGAAACCAACGGTCAAACGTGTGCAGCGTTTAAGAGACGCAGAGAAACGCGGAAATCTGGACGATAAGACGATGCGGGCGATTCTGGAGGACAAAGATATTCAGCCGGTCAAGCCGCCTGAGCCGCCGAAGCCAGCGCCGACGCAGCCAGACCCACCGTTTCCGGTTGCGTCAATGGTAACACCCAACGTGTCGCCAGCACCGGCACCGGCCACGGGCACATCACCTGTCACGCTGGCACCGCCGAATATGAAGCCGGTCATGCCGGAACCGCCGAAACAGGAAAACACCGCGCGGCCACCCGCAACGCAGACGGTGGAAAAGCCGGAGACTGCACCAACGTCAGTCAGCAACGTCATTCCGATCTCCGCAGAGAGCAAGCAGCCGGGCGACTCCAAAGCAGCGGACGATGAACCGATTGAGTTTAATTCGCCGCGTGAAAATTTGTATTCGCTGAAAGTCACGTTAGGTGGAGATCGACTGCGCAGATACTTCCCGGACGTTACAATGCCTGCCTTGGCAATTACTGAGAGTATCTATTCTGCGTTGGAGGAACGCCGACAGCGCGAAGCACGGATGAAGCAAAAAACGGAAATTCTGCATCCGAGCAAACCCATCCCAACACGCTGATATGCACCACAAATCATTACTGCACCGCCTGGTGGTGCCGCCCTGACAATTATATTTAGGAGGATTCACACATGAATTACCACCCCAAGCACAAATCCAACTCGCGCACCGCCGTCTGGATCGGTGCTGGCGTTCTCGCCGCCGTTGCCATCGGCGCGATCATTTTCATCATCGTTACGCTCCGCTCTCCCATGACAAAGGAAGAAGCCCGCGCCAAAGCCGGAATCGTTTATGATTCTTCCGCCACTGAGGGCGGTTGGGATAACCTTTCGCCGGAGGAGATCGAAGCACGTCTGAACGAAAAAGTAGCCGAGGGCATGATTAACATTTCGGCCAACACTGCCCCAATCTTTGAGGACGGTTCTTCGGAGGGAAACTTGATGCTCGTAAACGAGAGCATCAATAATTATCCACAAAAGGTCCAGATTGTCCGCAATGACACGGGCGAACAGATTTACGAATCCGGCGCTATCGCCGTCGGCAGCAAAATCGAACGCGCGAAGCTGGATGTTGTTCTCCCCGCTGGTACATACGAATGTACCGCGTATTTTCACAACTTGGACCCCGAAACCGGCGATATTATCGGCACGGCTGGGGCCATCATCACAATCACCATCAAGAATTAAATTTTCAAAACAACAAAGGAGTATTTTACCATGAAAAACACCAAGAAGATCGTTTCCCTCGTTCTCGCAATTTGTATGCTCGCGTCCCTCGCCATTTCCGCTTCCGCTGCCAACACCGTGGACGCTTCTGGCGGCACTGGCACTTCGTCTGTTACCCTGTCCAGCACCGCGGACGGCAGCATCGGCGGCGATCCCGCAGCGACTAAGATGTCCGTGACCGTCCCCACTGTCCTTCCCATCGCTGTCGGCACGGACGGCACTGTTTCTACGGCCACCGATGCAAAGATTGTCAACAACTCGTTTGGGGCTGTCAAGGTTGCAAACGTCTCCATTGAAGCTGCGCAGGGCTGGAATCTGACCGCGTTCGGTGACAAGGCTACGCTCGCAAAGGAAAAGGTTGATTCCAACAAGTTCGGTTTCCAGATTGCCCTTGGCAATGGTGAAAAGAAGCTGACCGATAACAAGAACGCTTCCAAGCAGACCCTTCTGGACGCTGCCGCTGAAGGCTGCTACATGAGCGGTGTGGGCGATACCTCTGTAAACAGCATCGGCATTGCGTATGAGAACGATGGCGATCCAGCTTCCGGAAGAACTCTTCGAGCGGCTGAAGGCATATCTCAAGCGGAATAACCTCAAGCAGAAGCAGTTCATCATCGGACTGATTGAGGACGCGCTGGAGCAGGAGGAAGAAGACACTGCTGAGCAGCCGGAGACAGAAGAATCCGACGAACCGGACATGGATGCCGAAGAAGAATAACCACCCAGCGCCGCCGCAGAAGATTTCTGCGGCGGCGCTTTTTTGCATTTTGGAGGTGATCGTATTTATATTTATCCCGATAACCTGAACGCCAAAGCCACGCTCTGGCTCTGGCAGCTCCGGGATCTGGCCGTCATCGGCATTGGGCTGCTCATTGCGGTGCTTGCGCTGACGCAGCTTGGATTGTTTCTGCCCATGGTGCTGGTGGCGGCGTATGCGTTTTTGTCCATCCATCTGGACGGGCTCAGTGTGCTGGATTTTCTCTCGTTCGTCGTGAGCTTTTACATCACGGAGCAGCAAATTTTCGAGTGGGAGGACCCGACATGAAAAAGCAGAAGAAAGACAAGCGTCGGCAGTCCACCCAGCAGCTCATGGGCATTCAGAAAATCACGGACTACTGCATTTCTACCGACGCGGGCGATCTTGTTTTTTACATCATCAAGCCCACAAACATCAGCGTCCTCCCAGCTGGCGCAGTCAGCGCGAAGATCCGCGCGCTGCAGAACACACTCAGCGCACAGGCAGGCGTCGAGCTGCTGGCAATGAACTCCCGCGAGAGCTTTAACGCGACGTGCCTCTTTTACCACGACCGAATGCAGGCAGAACAGAACCCCGCGATTCGGGAATTGCTAGAACAGGATCGTGCATTTCTGGACGAAAAGCAGGTGCAGATGACGCTGGCGCGGGAATTCTATCTCGCCGTCCGACTGAAAAACGAGAAGCCCGACACGGCGTACACGCTGCTGTCCACCATCGAGACAAAATTCCGCGACAACGGCTTCACCACGCGCCGCGCCGGAAAGGAAGACCTCAAGCGCCTGCTTGCCATCTATTTTGAACAGAACACCACGACGGAGCGCTTCGAGGACTACGACGGTCAGCGATTCATGGAGGCGACGGGATGAGTATTTTCAGAAGAAAAAAGCAGACCGACGCGGAAACAGAATCTTTGAAATCCTTCCTCGACATGATCGCGCCCAGCATCGTAAAATTTGAAACCGGCTATTACATCTGCGGCAACACGTTCCGCTGCATTTGGGCGCTGCGCGAGTATCCGACATCGACCGACGATCTTGCAATCCTGCGCCACCTCGGTGAAAAGCACGGCGTGACGCTGCACATCTATACACGCATGGTCTCGCCGCTCGAAGAACGCAAAATCGTCCACAACGCCGAGATCCGCAACCGGATGAACCGCGGCAGCGCCCAGGATATGCAGCGGGCGGTGGAAGCAGAGAGCAATTTGCAGGATGTGGCAAACCTCATTGGTTCTCTGCACCGAAACAAAGAACCGCTGCTGCACTGCGCTGTCTACATCGAAATGATCGCGGGTGATATGCAGGAGCTGCAAATTTTGCAGACGAATGTGGAGGTCGAGCTCATGCGCTCGAAGCTGAACGTGGACAGGCTGAAGCTTCGCCAGCAGGCAGGCTTCTGCGCCGTCAGCCCGGTAGGTTTCAACGCCTTTGGCACGGAGTATGAGAGAGTCCTGCCGGCCAGCTCGGTTGCGAATCTGTTCCCATTCAACTATTCCGGTAAAACGTACCGAAAAGGCTTTTATATCGGGAAAGACAAGTACGGCAGCAACATTGTTGTCGATTTCGACCAGCGTGACGAGGATAAAACATCAGCAAACGTGCTGATTCTCGGCAACTCCGGTCAGGGCAAAAGCTATCTTTTGAAGCTCATTTTAATAAACATCCGTGAATCGGGCAAGCGCATTATTTGTCTTGATCCCGAAAGCGAATACGAAACCTTATGCGACGCACTCGGCGGCTGCTATATTGATTTTATGTCAGGTGAGTACACCATCAATCCTCTTGAACCCAAGGCATGGACAGACAGCGTTGAGGATATCGACGCTACTACACCCGAAGCGTTCAAGAAAGTGACACGACTTTCGCAGCACATTGCCTTTTTGAAAGACTTTTTCCGCAGCTACAAGGATTTTACCGATGCGCAGATAGACACCATTGAAATCCTACTCTCCAAGCTGTATGCCCGATTCGGCATTACCGACAGTACGGACTACAGCGTAAAGAAGCCTTCGGACTTTCCGGTCATGCAGGATTTTTATAAGCTCTGCGAGGAAGAATTTATGACCTACGACAAGCAGAGAAAATACCTCTATACAGAGGAAACGCTGCAGGAGGTCTGTCTCGGCATCCACTCCATGTGCGTCGGCTCGGAAAGCAAATATTTCAACGGACATACGAATATCACCGATTCCAACTTTCTCGTATTCGGTGTGAAAGGTCTTATGGATACCAACCGCCGCTTAAAGGACTGTATGCTGTTCAATATACTTTCCTTTATGAGTAACGAGCTATTGGGCAAAGGAAATACAGCGGCATCGGTGGATGAGTTGTACCTCTTCCTCTCGAATATGACAACAATCGAATATCTGCGTAACTGCATGAAGCGTGTGCGCAAAAAGGACTCCTCGGTCATTCTGGCAAGTCAGAACATCGAGGATTTTCTGATTCCGTCTATCCGAGAGTTTACAAAACCGCTGTTCAGTATTCCTACGCATCAGTTTTTGTTCAATGCCGGACAGATCAACCCGAAGGAGTATATGAACGCCTTGCAGGTCGAACCGAGCGAATTTGAGCTCATTAAATATCCGGAGCGCGGCACCTGCCTCTATCGCTGCGGGAATGAACGGTATCTTTTACAGGTCATTGCGCCCGAATACAAAGCCGCGCTGTTCGGCAAATCGGGAGGTCGATAATGAGTGCCACGGTAGCCGCCGCACTCAAGAAAATTGCCGTCGCCGTACTGACCGACAAAAAGCTGCGGCGCACCGTTCTCGGCATTATCCTCGGCGTGATCATTATCATTATTATGCCTGTGGCTGCCGTTATATCTTTGTTCAACGGTGACATCGAGATCGACACCGACCGCCTGCAGACCTTGGTGGTGGAAAATCTCTCCGCCGAGGAAAAAGCAAAGCTGCAGGCGGTGGAGGATATGATGAAAGCCATTGAAACGGCTATGACCGAAAAGGGATTTACGGCAGAAAAGGCAAAGGAAGCGCAGGTGCTGTATGTGCTGGCGCTTTCCGACTATGCCGAACAAACAGATTTTGTTTCCAAGCTGGCAGGCTGCTTTACGGAGGATCAGACGGACGAGCAGCTCATCGCCGCCGTCAACTCCGCCTTCGGCAC
>OMFR01000319.1_pt1 | contig 29056 bp, 34 predicted proteins | sample 1645691 | NCBI WGS metagenome assembly OMFR01 (sample SAMEA103958132, study PRJEB25191) | human gut metagenome | biome: human-associated habitat [ENVO:00009003]; feature: intestine environment [ENVO:2100002]; material: feces | place: Germany | collected 2013/2015
TTCAGAAAACGGAGTATGGATGACAAAACGCGTTCCGGTGCAGTTTATCTCAGACAATATGACGTGAGGATAAAATTTAATAATATATGTTCTTGATATGCTCCTGATTTTGATGTATAATATTTTTAATCGCCAAAGGGGGTGCGGTAATGCGTTATGTGCTGATGCAGAAGAACTATCCGGTGATGGATCTGGATATCAGGGCGGACGGAACGGAAATCTGTTTCGGAAACAGAATATATGATAAAAGACGTATACCTGTCGGAATCGCAGTATCCAAAGATACGCCTTCTCAGAGAGATCTCGCGCACTGGTGGAAAAAACGTTCGATCCCTGCAAGCAGAAGCGGAATAGACAGGGTCTTGCGTATGCTTAATATGCATGCGCCGCAGGAGCTGCTGACCAAATGCTTCGGCTTGAGTCTTTCAGACCAGTATTGGGTAAAACCGACTGATATGCAGACAGACTGGGAGGAAATAAATTTCTTTGATCACGAATTTTCAGAGGATATAGGCAATATACTGTTCGGGAACAAACCAGAATCAGGCAGCTTCAGTCTGATGTCGCCTGATTGTACAGCCGACGGATGGCTGAAGAAAAAATGGAAGATCATAGGCGGAACAAGATGCCTTGTCAAAGGCGGCGCAAGCTTCTTTCAGGAACCGTTCAACGAGGTTATCGCGAGCATGACCGCTCAGGCGCTGAAAATTCCTCATGTGGAATACCGTCTCGCTTTTGAAGGGAAAAATCATATGCCCGTCAGCGTATGCGCGGATTTTATTACACGGGATACCGAACTGATTCCGGCGTCTGCCGTAAACCGTGTTCTGCCCAGAGAGGAAAGCGAAAGCAAATATCAGCATTTTGTGAAGTGCTGCCAACATCTGAAAATCCCCGGATATGTGAAAAGTCTTGATGAAATGCTGACGCTTGACTATATCATAGCAAATCAGGACAGGCATATGGGAAACTTCGGTGTTCTGCGAAATGCGGATACTCTGAAATATATAGGCTTTGCTCCTGTGTTTGACTGCGGCACCAGTCTGAGATACGATACGCCGACGGGATATATCGATCCGGACTTAAATGTTGAATCGCAGCCGTTTGCGGATTTTCACGATGAACAGATCAGGCTGGTAAAACACCCTGAAGCCTTTGATCTGAAAGCTCTTGACGGAATTGAGGATAAGATAATGGAGATTTTTCAGGACGAAAGAGCAAGCGCATATATAGATGAAAAGCGTCAGATCAAAATACGCGAGGTGCTGAAAAGAAGATGGGAAAAGCTTGATATAATTTTTACGCATGATATGTATATGGAGAATAAAGAAGTTCCGGAAATAAGTATGTAATAGACTATATATAGCTAAAGGACGGCTGAAGTAAAACAGCCGTCCTTAAGCTATATATATCGAACCATTGAGACTCAATTAAGATTATCAGAGATAAACTGCACGGGAACACGTTTTGTCATCCATACTTCATTTTCTGAAAGATAGAATTTAAAGCCTCTTATGTTCATTTCTATCACCGCCTTGTTTACCAAAGTATACCATATTCAGACATTAAAATCAACACAGTATACGACGCTGAAAAAAGAGCCGCATTGCGGCTCTCTGATCCTTATTCCATTGTCATGTCGAAATCTGTTTCTTCCGCTTTTAGCGAATGTTTTAAAGCTAAAACACATTCATATGCAGGAATGATTAACTTATTAAATCTTGAATCAATGTATTTTGTATAGAACTCTTTTTGCAGATCTGAAAGATACATACAATTATTAATCATGCTGAAAATATTTGATTTATTGATATCAGGAACGATCCGCATTAATGCCTTATTACAATCCTCAAAATCATTATTTATAAGAAAATCATAATAGTTTATTTTCTTTCCGTTGAGCTTTATTGCTGACGTTGGAAAATTAAAAATTCGGGTATTCATCTGCTCGGTATCTTCAAGGGTCTGCATCATAACTCTTTCATCTGCCTGCGGAAGCAGACAGCTGCCGCAATCAAACACAGGAGCGATCTCAAAACTTTGTATCTTATCGGTATATAAGAATCCCCAATTACCGTTATGTCTGTCAAAATTACCGAGCAATGCATCAACTATAAATACATTCCAAAAATGCTCCCTTAATTTTTGGGGGTCTACAAATTGCTGCTTTTCAATCGTTTCAAGAATTTCAGACAGTTCAGTACCGTTTCCGTTATGTTCTGAATCGATAATCGAATTTTTTATAGAACAAAAATCATAAAAAACCTTTCCTCCGGATGTAAAATCCTTGCATGCACACACAATTTTTTCTTTACCGTTTATCTTAAACGTACCAAGTATCGTTTCCTGCGCCTTAATTCCAAGCATATTAAATATGCTGCAAGCAATATGTTCGCTTATACAGCTGTTTGTATATGACAAATCCGTTGGCTTTTTTTCTGCAGACGGCGGAAACTTTAGCATATACTGTTCACCGTTATATTCTACAGCAATCTTTTTTCCGTTTGCACCGTTGTATGCTTTCCAAAAAATCCTCCTGCATCCTGTAAAATCTATCTTATCCTTCACTTTATTCCCTCCACAAAAACTTCCTGCGCAAATAATCTGCATGCTCGGAAGTAATAAATCCATCATTGATTTCAGCTATGTTGATACTGCCGTAAAGTTCACCCCACAAGCAGTCAAGAATATCGGAACCGTTTTGCAGAGCCTGTTTGTATTCGTCCAGATCGTGCTGTAAATATTCAGGCAGTCCATATTCATACGACGCTTCACGTTCTTTCTGAAGCTTATCCATATCAGCCGTCATAATCACCTCTGTATGCTTTTATAATAGTATACCATACAAATAATAATAATTCAACTATCTACCTCCCGCATTGCCGAACAGCCTTTCTTTATACTCCGGCGCATGAACCTGAAGCAGATACCTCTCGTTACCGCAGCGATAAAGGCACAGACCCTGTTGGGGATATTTTACGAGCGAAAACTCCGACATTTCTAATTGAAGCATATCTGTATACGCTCTTGGTTCTACGTTGCCCGCGTTGAACAGAAACTGATGGATAGGAATAGCAAACAGCGGTCTAGTAAGCTCCCTGATCTCGGGAAGCAGGAAATCGTCGATATTCTGGCTTGCGATCACCATTGCAGATTCCTTTTTCCGCACTCTTTTCATAGCGTTTCTGATGTACTCGATGGCTGTCAGATTTGAAAGGAATAAATAAAGCTCGTCTATTGCCGCGGCGGTGTTCCCTTCGCCTAAAAGCTGATTTGACATGTAGCTCAGAATATTGAACAAAAGAGCGTCTTTAAGCCTTTTGTTTGTGTCCATAAGACCTTTTACTCCGAAGCACAGAAACTTTGAATCCTTAACGTTAGTATGCCCGTTGAAATACTTTGCTTCAGCTCCTCTGCACATAGAATGCAGTCCCAGACAGATGTTCTGCAGTATCTCCTCTGTGTACAAACGTTTCTTTTCCTCGTCGAAAATCATGAATTCCTTTTCCGTCAGTTCATAAAGATCGGTCATTGTAGGATAATCCTTCGGCTTCAGCCTGATGAAATCAGTGAGGTCGTCAATACCGAATCTTGCATACAATTTCATTAACATAATTTCTATCGTATCTATCTCGCTGTCAGAAAAGTCTTTGTATGCTCTGAAAAAGTCCTTTAAATATGATATGTGCTGACTTAGCCTTGTTACCCTTCTGAACGCTTCCGGAGACTGCCCGTCACGCTCAGCTTCTCCGAAGGTTTTGGGTTCAAGGGGATTTATCATATATTCTCCCGACATGAAATCGAGATAGGTTCCTCCCAGATTTTCCGTCAGCTCCTTGTACTCCTGTTCAGCGTCTAAAATTATTATGCTTTTTCCGCTCTCCCTCATATTGGTAAGCAAAAGCTTCATAAGGTACGACTTTCCCTGACCGCTGTTTCCTAAAATGAGAACGTTTGCGTTTGTCTTGTCGTCGCTTCGCTTATCAAAGTCCGCCAAAATGTTTGTTCCGAACTTATCTTTTCCGATATAGAAGCCCTTTTCATCGGTTTTTCCGCTGTAATTCAGCGGATAGAGATTTGCGACCGAGCTTGCCGGAAGAACGCGTTCATACAGACTGCCGAACACATTGTATCCGAACGGCAGAGCTGAGAGCATGCCTTCTTTCTGACGGAGGATCAGTCTGTCGACAGTTATTTTTGAGCGCGTAAGCTCCATTAGTATATCCGACTGAAGCTCCTTAAGCTTGTCCTCGCTTACCGCTTTCAGTTCGATAAACACGGCGCAGTGCAGCAGCGGTTCCTTGTTTCGGCGCATATCGGCAATAAGCTGAACAACGTCCTGTAAATTGCTTTCCGCGGCAATCGATTCCGTTACGTCGTTTACAGTCGACATAAGCTTGTTTCTTCTTGCGGCGTGCTGAATTATCTGCCTTTGCTCGGCGCTGTCCACAAGGCGGTTATATATTCTTAAAGTAACCGAGCTTCTGTCGGCAAGATGGGCGAGGATCGCCTGTTCTTCGGTGGTAGGCGGCCATTCTCTGACCGCCCACACGCATTTATACGAATTGCCGCAGATAAAATGGTCGGTAAAAAAACGGACCGTGCCGGGAACGACGCGGTCAAAAAACTCCTGTATCCTTATTTCCTCCGCCTGTTCCGGAGTCATCGCTCTTTTTTTAAACGGCATACGGCTTCTCCTTATCCTGTATCGGCTCAATATATTTTTCTCCCTCCGCGTCCTCGATTTTATCTCCGTTCATAGAGACGTCAAAGTAAATAGCCAGCATTCTCTTTATATCCTCCTTATTCATCCTTCTGACGTCAAAGCCATGCTCCGATATTATCTTGGAAGCGCGGTTTATCTGCTGAAATATCTGCGATTCCTTTTTGTCCTTTGTTCTTACGCAGAACATAAACTGTCTTGCGGTAGACATTTCAAGCTGAATGTCGTCTAAAAACTTCATGTCCTGTTCCAGCAGCTTTATGACAGCGGGATTTTTTTCGCAGTCTATCCTGTTTCTGATATTGATCTTGTTGCCGTCGAAGCATTCGCAGCTGTCAAGACAGATTATTTCAAGCTCCGGTATCATGCTCAGCAGCGTCATAAGGCGGCGTATCTTCGTATCAATATTTTCATTTGACAATACGGATATATTGGTTGGCTGAACGCTGAAAAAGGACAGCTCGCCTTTTTCCGTTTTCAGTCCGTATCTGCCGAAGCCTTTCAGTCCGAACAGGCTTTGCGTTGATTTTTTGTTTTTCATTTTTTCTTCCTTTCAAAATAACAAACGCCTGATTTATGCAAATCAGACGTTACATTTAAAGTATATTATTCTGTATTCCTAATTCCTGAGCTTGTTCCTCAGTTTCTTCCTCATGAATTTCCTGAGCCATTGAAATCAGTTTCTCAAGCCGTTGTGTTTCAAGTGAAAATATCATATCTGAAAACGGAGAGAGATTCTGGTTTACGGCGTATTCCTCAAGCGCTTCATAATATTCCAGACGATTTCTTTTATCAATTGAAACAGGAAGATATCCGTTTTTCATCAGCTGATAATTCATAATAAGTCTTGCCGTTCTTCCGTTTCCGTCTGTGAAAGGATGTATCCTTACAAATTCCGCATGAGTCCATGCCGCAAGCTCTATGTCGTTTAAATCCTTCCTGTTTTTCAGATCGCAGTAAAACATTTTGATTTGATTGTACATTTCATTGGGAGACGGGGGAGTATGCTCTGCGCCGGATATATACACGTCAACGCTTCTGTATATACCTCCGGTCATTATATTTTCCATTGTAACGGCATGAATATCCTTGACTATGCTTTCACTGAGCTCCTTGTTCTCCAATATGCATTTACATACATAGTTAAAAGCTTTTTCATGATTTACTACCTCATAGATTTCTCTGAGGGTTTTTCCTCCCACAGACAAGCCGTCCTCAAGAATGGCTTTCGTTTCGATCATAGTAAGCGTATTGCCTTCGATTGCCGTTGAGTTATGAGTATATTCTATCGAAAAAGCTCTTGAATAGCTTTCAAGCGTTTCCTTTGCTATACGACGCTTTCTTTCATGATATATCGCTTTTAATTCTTTAATTCCTTCATATTCCACTGCGCTCACCGTCCTCGCTTTTATTATACCATGTATTACGGCAATAAGCAATAAAAAAATTTACTTCCACAGAAATATCTGCTGCGCCGTTACAAAAAAGCGGAAGGCGCAGACTATATAGTCCATGACCGTGGTTTCTTCAAGTCTTATTGATAAAAACGCAAACACAGCCGTTACCGCAAAGGGCAGAAAGGTCCAGAGCTGAGTTAGCAAAACCACGGACAGTATCAGTCCGAGACATATGATAAGGAAATCCCTTATACTCCACAGCCACAGCCTTGATCCGGCTTTCATATTCTGGGGATAGATATATGTTTTTTTCATACTTTCTCCTTTCGGGTATTAAAAAATCCGCTGCAAATCAGCGGATTTTTAATTCTTCAATGTCATCAAACATAAACTGAAGCTTATCTGTTCTTTTGCGGATATGATAATGACCGCAGTACCATTTTTTATAGTCTGTAATTTCTTCAATATGATCCAGCCATTCCTCTGTGCTTGTATCAACCGTTTTCTGATTTACACAGCTTAGAAAAGCCTCCGCAGGCTGATATTTTAACGGACAGGTATGACTAAGAACAATATTTATAGGATTGTCTTTCAGTACAGCCTCTGTTTTTCTTTTTATTTCTTCCGACGGCTGCTCGTCATCCCACCAGCCGTATCCCTTCATAAGCCTGTATCCCTTATCTACGCTGTAAGCTCCGCCTATTACGAGACATTTCAGTCCGTCCAGGTCATATATTTCTCCGTCGGCTGCAAACAGCAGATTCGGATACTTGCTTTCTTTGTATACAATTCCGCCGTTCCATATTATCTGCTCATAGTCCGGCAGCTTCTGAGGACGCATCTCATGGTTTCCGTGAATACAAAAAAGTGTAACAGGAAGCTTGGAAAGAATATATTTTAACCGTCCGTCGCTTTCGTTACCGTAATAATTTATTCCGGCGTCGCCAAGTATAACGATAACGTCCTCGGCCGTCGTATCGGCTAACCTGCAAAACTCCTTTATTCTCCTAAAATCTCCGTGCGTATCTCCGGTTATATATGTCATCCGTCATCCCTCCTGATTACACAGTATATCACCGGAATCTGGCAAAGTCAACTTAAATCACGCAAGCTTTTTCGCTACGAACTGACCCGCCCTTACGGCGGTATTCACAGTGTGGGAAACGCTCGTCATATTGACTCTTACGCTTGTATCCAGTCCGAAATGCTGAGCGATCCTCGGAACCTCGTTTGCCGAAAGCATTATTCCAAGTCCTAAAAGCCTGTTGGTCTGCCATGTAAGAAGTCCCAAAAACAGCAGACTTGTCTGTAAAAACGCAGTCAGACACAAAGCGAAAATCTGCTTGCACCAGCTGCTGAAGCCGTCCGAGTATCCTCTGGGAACGGAAAACATATACAGACTTCCCACGGCAATCTGACACAGCAGTATTCCGCCTCTTTTTATATTGGCAAAAAACAGCTTTAGAACGCAGTAGGCAAGGGCGATAACCGTCAGTATTCCAAGCAGTCCTGATAAACCTATCGTAGAGTGCAGTACTATTGTCGCCGTAGCTCCGAGATCGCCCTTGTTCGCCCCTATAAACGAGCCGAGAAGATCGCCTGAGAATGTGCTCTGAAGCGTTATGCAGAATTTATACAGCTCCACAGGAAGCTGAGTAAACAGCATTACAGCCATAAAGCCTTTAAGAACGTTAAGGCACGTTCCCTGAATATTCGCCCGTCCCGTCTGATATTCGATCGCCGTATCAAACACAGCGACAACAAGCCCTACTGCAAACAGCGCCCAGCCGAACAGGGAAAAAAGCTTAAGGAAGGCTTCCACCCATGCAAGCGAAAAGATTCCCGCGCCCATTCCGTTTATCATTCCGAACAGATCGGCAACCGCTCCGTATATAGTATCGTACATCCATTCAAGCATAACGTCCCAGACAGCCGAGGAGATCGCCGAACCTACCGATTCCACCACCCCGAACAGCTTTTCTCCTACCCATTCCACAGCGTCGCCTATCCATTCAAACATTGCCGTTTTCCTTTCCGATCAAACTGATCTGTTCGTATTTTTTCCTCTGATGATTTTTTAAAACAGTAAAAGCGGCGCCGTCTGCGTATCCGTATCAGCGAATATCTTTTAGATATCCTGTATATTCCGCGCCGTTTTCTCTTTGCATTCATTTTCACCCTCCGTATATATGAAAATACCGCCGGATTTATCCGACGGTATTCCTTATTTTATTATAACGTTATCTTTGCCGATCAGCTGCCCGTATCTGAAGCATTCTGTGCAGTGATCGTTTATAATTCCGCAGGCCTGTAAATGGGAATAAACCGTTATTGAGCCGAGATATTTAAAGCATCTTTTTTTCAGGTCAACGCTTATTCTGTCTGACAGCTCGTTGCTTGCCGGAACGCCTTCGTCCGCATGAGCCTTATACACAATTGTCTTGTTATCCGAAAAACCCCACAGATATTTATCAAAGGAGCCGAATTCCTGTCTGATCTTCAAAAACATATTTGCATTATTGATAATGGCTCTGATTTTTCTTTCCGACCTTATCATATCCGGCGTATTCAGAATATCGTTAATCTGAGTTTCTCCGTAAAGCGCTGTTTTTTCATAATCAAAGTTATCAAAGCACTTTCGGAATATCTCCCGCTTTTTCAGCATTAACGACCAGTTTAATCCGCACTGCATGACCTCCATCATCAGAAATTCAAATTGTTTTCTGTCGTCATGAACAGGCTCGCCCCATTCCTCGTCGTGGTATTTCTGCATAAGACCGTTGTCCCGACACCATCCGCACCTTTTAGCATTTTCCATAAATCTCAGCCTTCCGCTTTATCCATAAAGCTTTGTATAACGTTCATAATTTCGTTCAGTCTGCTTTCTCCTATGCCCTTTATCCGTCCTATAGCGGCTTTCAGCTCGTCATAATCGACAGCCTTTGATTCCTCGTCCCTTTTGCCCGATACATATATGCTCGTCAGAAGCTTCTGAAGCTGTTCTCTGTCCATTTTCTTTACAGAGCGGTAGGTTTCACGGTCAAGGGTATATTCGTCCGGCATTTTAATTCTCCTTTGTACAATTTCTCAAGCCATATTATTTTACATTATACCATAATAAAATCCGGTTTTCAACTTTTAATAAGATAAAGGTTAGAGCTTCTTCCGCCGCTTGTCCTGTACCTTTCCCTGCGTTCTATGAGCCCTGCTTTTTCCAAGTCGTTCAGCGCCCTGAATACCGTTGACTTTGAAACGCTCAGATCCTCCGATATAGTTTTAACGGAGGGAAAACACTTCTTTTTTCTTCCCGCGCGGTTGGACAGGTACATATACACAGCCACCGCCCTGTGAGGCAGATCGTATTCGTATATCTCTCTTGAAAACCTCAAGCGTTATGCGCCTCCCGTCTTTGGCAGCTTTTTTCTCAGCATATCCTCATAGCTTACCGCCTGATCCTCCGGAGCCTCGATTTTCTTTTTGGCGTATTTAAGCTCCGCCGCCCGCGTCAAAGTCTCCTTTTTCATATATGTGACCGTTCTTGAGCCTTTATCCTCAAGGCTGTACGGTTCTTCAAAGCTGATACCCCACTTGAAAAACAGCTTCAGGGGAGATATCATGGGGTGAGTTCCCGTTTTCATAACAATGAACTGTCCTTTGGGCATACTTTTAAGCTCGTCCGTTGTCATTAACGGTCTGCCGATCATCTGCAGCGACTGGCTTTTATCTCTGCCGTGCGAAACAGAACCGCTTAATACCGTCTGTTCTCCCAATGATTTGGACAGAATTTCCGCAGACTGTGAATTCGGGGCAAAACCGCCGAAAATGGTCAGCTGCGTGTTGTCGGTTATGATCTCCTGTCCTTCTCTGCCGTAATTCTTATCGAGCTGCGCAAAGGACTGAATAATCGCAACAATGCTTATCCGTCTTGAACGGCTTGCGGAGAACATCGCTTCAGCTCCCTCTATCTTAGGAAAAGTGCCGAACTCATCGCAGTAGAACATAACGCGGTTTTTAAGCTTGCCTCCGTTTTCATCGGCGATCACAAGAATTTCCCTGTAAAGCTGCTGGATCAGCAATGAAACCATGAAATATTTCGACTGATCCTCTTCCGGCAGTATAATGAATATAGCCGATTTCTCGGAGCAAAAACGTTCCGCGTCGATCGCCGTGCCGAAGCACAGAATCTGCTCCATTTCCGAGTCGATAAAGCTGTTGAGTCTTGATAACGCCGTGGACATGATCGACATCATCGCCTGATCCGCGGAATGAAGGGCGGAGCCTGCAAGCCATTTTGCCTTGTGCTCGTCAGGCAGCTTTTCCATCAATACCTTGAAGCCGTTTTTCGGCTTTTGTTTTCCGGCGCTCTCTATAGGCTTTAACAGGTCCTTAATAAGCTTGAACACGGAAACGATATGCCTTTCGTTTTTCTCTCCGAATTCCGCGATCAGTAAAATAAGCGAAGCAAGCAGCCCTTCCGCCGCGTCGTAGAAAAACGCGTTCTGACCCATTGCGGAGGAATCGGCGCCGCCTATGCTGATAATGGTTTTTGCTGTGATCTTGGCGTATTTTTCCGCTTTTGCCTTTGCGGACAGATCTTTTTTGTCCTTGAGATAAACGTCCATGTATTTGTTGACAAGGTGCAGCATATTGTTCTCGTCACTTCGTGTTGGATTTCTTAAATCAAGCACGGAAACGTTGTAGCCGTAGTACTTTGAAGCGATAGTTCCGTAATTTCGAACAACGTCTGCTTTTGTGTCTGTGCTGACAAAAGACATACCGCTTGCGCAGGCAAGTTCGATATTCGGATATAAAAAGTATGCGGTCTTGCCCACTCCGGCAGCGCCTATCATCATGGTATGAACGTCGCCCTCGTCTACAAGCGCGACAGTCTTTTTTCCTTTTGTTCTGCATCCGACTACTGTTCCTTGAACATTCGGTAAATTAATATTTTTTCGCCAGTTTTCCACGTCAAAGGGTACTTGTGTGTATGCGCTTTTTATTTCTGATTTCGCCGCCCACCTTGCAGTGCCGTGCTGGCCGTTTCCTACAGTTTTATTCTTTATTCCATTGAGGGAATAATTGTTGGAACAGTAAGCTAAAATCATCATAACTGCGAATACCGCAAGCATGACTATAATTCCGATTATCTGACTCTGATTCATTTAGCCCTCCTATCCGAACCCGAAGCTTATCGCCTCGGATATTTCTTCCTGCGCTTCTTCCTGCGAGATCACAGGAGCGGACATTTCCTGTTCCGTTTCACAGCGTACCGCGCAGTCCGCAAGCTGAAACAGTAGCTTTGAGGTCTGTATGATTTCCTCCTTGGTACGGGATTGATTATACCGCAGATCACGAGTTACCGCCTTATATGCGTTTCTCAGATCATCCTGCTTGGAAGTCATTTTACCCTTGTCGGAATATGCCCGGTATTCATTAAACAGCTTGCTTTTGAGCCTGTCAAACATGGCGTTTTCGTTCTTTCCGCCGATAAAGAACGCCGAGGCCGCAAGCGCGTACTCGGCTAAATACCGATACTGTCCGTTTCGGAGCGTCTTAGAAAGCCTGTCGATAATACGGTCCGGACTGCACCTGAAATACCGCAGCTCTGACAAAGTTTCATAATATATTTCTTTTCTCCTGTGAGGAACAGCCGCAAGAGCTTCAACGCCGTTTTCAGCTTTAAGACATTCGTTCCAGTCTTTAAACTCCGGCAATTTCCTTGATATATCCGTATAACCCTTTTCCTTTAATATATCCGTAAGCCTTTCCGCCGCGTCGATCCCGCCCTCGTCGTTGTCGGTGCAGATAATAATCTCAGATATATGCTTATGAGTTTCCAGAGCGGTAATAACGGCGTTTTCATATACGCCGTTCATGGCGATATACGAGTGTTTCTGCCAATCCTGCGGATAAAGCGTAAGGAAAGACATCATATCGATGGGAGCCTCAAACGCAAACAGCTTTTCCGATTCGCCGAAGTGTGCAAAGCTGTACCGAGTATCCGAACCCCCGCAGGTTATTCTGAAAGTTTTTCCGAAAGAATTAGTTGAACGCTTGCTTGCCTGTCGCGGTACCCCGTTTTCATCAATTCCTACAAAAACGGCGTTGTGATGCTCCTTATCCTCATAAAGCGTATGCCGTTTTGCAAAGTACGAGATAATGTCAAGAGCAATAAACCGCTGTTTTATGAGGTAGGCGAACACTCTGTGCATATTGCCGTTTGCTTCGGGCAATTTGAATTCTTTCGGTTTTTCCTCCCGCACAGCCGCTTTAGGCGGACTGTGGGACAGGGGAGTAACCGTGCGACCTAACAGCTCCTGAACCGCGGTCTGAAAATCCATACCGTAAAAATACCGCATGAACCTTACGGCTCCGCCGCCCACCTGATTTTTATGGTCGAACCATCTTGATCCGTTTATAGTAATACTGTCGTGCTTGCCGCTGCCGTCGTAGTAAACGAGCTTGTGTTCCCGCCCCGCCGATTCCAGCTTTTCTCCTCTCAGCCTCAGAAAATCAGCTAAATCTACGCTGTTCGCAGCAATTTTTTGTTCTTCTGTAAATGGGATATACGGCATTTTCCACCTCCTGAAAAAGAAAAGCAGCCCTGCGGCCGCCTTTCCTTATTTTTCAATTCCTTTTTAAACCTGTCCCAAGCCTGAAGCCCATGCGGAAGGCTTCCTCTGAAAAAATACTGTTGATTGCCGCATTTAGCTCTTCATATTTTTCTATTGCTTCCTGAACTTCATTCGGGAGCTTCTTCTGAGCTGTCAACACCTCTAATATTTTTTTGTTAAGCTCACGAAACTTTTTTCTTTTTGCCGTTTCAAACGCTATTTCCTCCATATACTTGCTGTACAGTTCGGTTACGATATCATTCATTTCAGCAGGGAGGCTATAAGCTTTGCTCCGAGCTTCATCGCAGATATTCCGATATTTTTTGCTACGACTGTTCCAAACTCTCCGATCAACTCGTCTAATTTCTGAGCGCCTTCCTTATCAGCGTACTTATCAAACAGCTTATTGAATCTGTCTATGATGTCGCCGTATTCGGAGCTTAAGTACATCGACCGGTCCAGTTCCTGTGTAAATTTATCGTACAGCTCGTCTGTTATATCCATCCCTTTCACCTCCGATCGTCAATCCTTTAGCAGCGTAATTATCAACTGCGCTCCGAGCTTTATTCCGGCCTCGGACGATACAGACGATACCGCTTCGCTTAACTCCTGCACTCCGTCCTCCAGCTTTTTAGCCAGCTCCTTGTCGGATACCTGTTTTATCAGCCTGGACAGCTCATTATATTTAAGGTTATATTCGCTGCTGTCCCGCAGCGGTATGTCTAGGTTCTCGGCAAAGCTCTCATATATATTTCTGATCTCCATTTTTCACCTCCGACACTACAATACCACACTATCCGCCAAATAGCTATATCATAACTCAACAATCTTCCGCGGCATTTTTTCCCGCTTTTATTGCATACCGGCTATATGCCCGAAATCTTCGGAGGACATTTCCATTTCCTGCTGCATATGCAATTCGTATGCCGATGTGACAGCGGCAAGTCTTTCTGCATCAGTAACAAACAGCCCCAAAACCGTGTTTAGCTTGTTATACAGTTCTTTTTCTTCCTTAAGAAACTTTTTTGTCCGCTCGTTATCCGGTATATTGATCCGATTTACAAGTTTGAATTCCCCTTCAAGCTTCCATATTTCAGCGGCTTCGTCTAAGGTTATATTTTCTTTGCATCGGAAATCCAGTTCCTTCTGATCCGCCTTTACGGCCAGTCCGGAAAATAGATATACGTAGCTTTCTCCGTTTATATATTGACGCAGTTCCAGTTCATTGAAGCCGGAGGCCAACTTCAGCTCCAAGGTCTGCGTTTTGACCGTATATCCGTTTTTAGTCAGTAGTTCTTTAAAATTATCCATATTAAATATCAGACGATGTCCCGTTAAAGTATCGGAACATAAATAAAGCCTGCCAAGCTTCAGACATTCTACTTTTCTATCCTTATATACAGCCGTTATATATTCTGTTATCATATTTTTCTCCTTTTTATTTTTTTTACATTCCAACGATAGACCAGACGTAAAGCGGAGCGGTCAGTGAAAACAGCAGACAGCCGAAAATTATTGCCGGAGCCGTCCATTCGAACTGACCGTGCTTGCGGTAGTCCATGTACGCCAAAGAAAGCTTGGCAAAGAGCAGAATTGCCAGAACTACGTCTATCACAGGGAATACGACGTTGTTAACGATCGATTTTATCTGACTTTTTGCAGAGTACCATGTACTCTGCACAGCGCCTGCGACATCTCCGTCGGCGTATGCCGTTATACAGCAGAATACAGTCAGCAGGCATACGGAAATTAAAAGCGCGGTTATTTTCTTCTTTTTCATTTTTCCTCCATTCAGAACATTGAAAGCTGCAGATTTTCTTCCGGTTCTGCCATAGCCGCTTTTTCAGCGGTCCGTCTGAAGCTTTCAAGGTAATTGTCTGTATTTTCAAATCTGCGCATCGTTATGAGATCGTCTTCAGCTATTGCAGTATGCAGAGCTTTCGGGTAATTAATTACAACTAAAATATTCATATCTTTTATCTGGCGGTCGGACAGTTCCCTGATCCTTTCACGGAGATACAGCAGATTCTCATCCTGTTCCATGATCTCCAGAGAACTTCTTGCGTTTTCCCGTATTTCATCGGCTCTCGCCATATAGTCCCGATCTGTTTCCGGCGGCGTCTTGCAAAAATATATCTGAGGATAATCCTTTTCAGACATACCGCTTTCAATTTTATGCTTGAAATACAGAATATGATTTCTTACAAGATTCATATTGACTCCGTCTGAATAAGACGGATCGGAGCCGCCGTGTTCCTTTAAATACTCCCAGCGTTTAAAGGATTTCTCAAGCTCTGCAGCATAGTCCGTCTTTTTTTCTTTTCTGCTCATGTCATACCTCTGTAAGCTTTCCCGTCAGCACAGTTCTGGAGGCTCCCTCCGCTCCGGTACAGGTGGACAGTGAAATAAACTTATCTTTTTCAGATACGCCGATATTTTTCCAAATAAAAGAGTTTTCTTTCAGACCGTCAAGCCAGACGGATATATCTTTTGTCACGTCGTAAAAGCCGCTGTAGCATTCCGGCTGTGAAAGAGAGAAAAAGTCAATACGGTACACGCTGTCCGAAACAGTCAGCCAGCCGACGGCGCGAGCTTCAAAATAGCTCTCGTCCGTAAAATTAATTACATCTGCAAACATAGATCCGTTACGCATATTGTGACCGTAGAGAATATTTATTCCGTCTGAAAGCTTCCGCGCGCATCTGCCGTCAAGAAAAACGGACCCCGAATACAAATAGCCGCCGTCATACGCCCTATGCAGGTAATAATCGTTATCTCCCGAATACATGACGGGATAGTTTATGCTCGTATCAGGAATATAAAGCCAGCCTATGGAACCGTCAAAATTGCAGCAAACCTCACGAACCTGTTCTGTCAGCTCCCGCTTTTTATCCTCCGGCAAACGCGCGGAATTGTCAGGCTCGTCAGTTATTTCCGCACGATCGGGCATACGCTCGTCAAACACGGCAATGTCGGGCATAAAGGGCTTAAGCCTTCTGTAACTCAGCTTCTGGGCAAGATCGTTGCGAAACATTAAATATACGCCTCCCGAAATTAAAACGGCAGCTGTAATAGCTGCCGCCGTTCTCATTATTTTAGTTTTCTTCATAAAGCTCAGTCCTTGTCAATAAAGTCGGGACACTCCGACGCTTTCCTTATTTCTTCCGTCCTTATTCTCTCAAGCTCTTTTCTTTTTCGTATTTTACAGCTTACGAGCAGAGCGCAAAGACTTAACAGCCCTCCGGCTATCATAAGCCATGCGGCGGTATTGCTTCGGCTGTCGCCGGTATGAGGAGTATCCTGCGGTAGCTCTTTCTGTTCAGCCTCGTCAATCATAACGATCAGCGGATTGCCGTTTTCAGATACGGCGGTCGTTTCAGCGCCGTCAACCTTGACCGTACCGTCATTAAGGACTTCAAAGCAAATATCAGTCGCCAAAATATATCCCTCCGGAGCGGCGGTTTCTTTCAGAATATATTTTCCGGCAGAAAGCTTTGCGACAATATGATTAGTTCCGTCTGATACCCACTGTTCGATTACCTTTCCGTTTGAATTTAAAAGTTGCATTTGCGCTCCTTTAAGCTCGTTTCCGTCCGCGTCCCGCTTGGGTATTTCCACAGTTACAGGCTTGTTTTCAATTTCGATTCTGATAATCTCATCATTTTCTGAAATTGTCACAGGATAGCTTTCATCGCTTAAAATATATCCGTCGGGCGCTGAAAGTTCTCTGATAACATACTCGCCAAATGGAATGTCGGCAAAAGAAAAACAGCCCTTGTCGTCCGACTTGGCTGTCATTAACGCGTTTTCTTCCGTAAATTCTGTGCAGTCCATTGCAAACAGACCGAACAGAGCGTTTTCAAGAGGGCCGCCGCTTTCGTTTGTCTTGATACCTTCTATTTTTCCGCGCTTAAGGCGATTCTCAAATGTTCCGCAGTCGATTGAAACCGTCTGAATATCCTGTCCCTGATATTCAAATGTTACAAGATATTTTTCGCCGTTCAGGACGTAATGCTCGTCTGTGCCGATTTCCTGAACGTAATATTTTCCGAACGGAAGCTGAACGTCAAATTTTGCGGTCATATTCTCATCAAGGCTGATTTCAGAAATCAGTCCGTCGGCAGGAATAACCGTACCGTCGGCGGCGGTCAGATCCTCTGCGGCAAACAGTCCGAAGCGGACGTTTGTATAACAATCCTTGCCGTAAATATTGAAGCTTTCATCGTTCTCCATGATTTTTTCAAGGCTTATTTCAGCTCTCTGATATTCATTGACAAAGCTTATATTTACCGTATCTCTTATCTCGACTTCCTGTCCCGCATAGGTAAGCTCGATAAATTGTGATTCGCCGTTAAGAACATATCCGTCGGGAGCCTGAATTTCCTTTATTTCATACTTTCCGAGATAGAGCGGATCGGTTTCAGCATAGCCGTTTTCATCTGTTGCGATTTCAGCTACAATGTCGCCTGCGTTTGCTCTTACCGTTCCGTCGGCCGTTATTATGTCCTCGCCTGCAATTATCTGAAATACCGCGTTTGCAAGTCCGCTTTCAGAAAATACAGGAGTATATGTGACCGGACTTTCTATCACATTTCCGTTTTCATCTGTATATGCAGATGATGAAACTGCCGCGCTTACAAAGGTATTTCCTGTTTTCTGAACGGAAATCCTGCCTTTCTGCGGTACGTTGAATTTTTCAACCGTTATAACCTCTTCCTTACCGTCGACCGTAAAGGGAACGGCTTCACTGCCGAGAAAATATCCCTCCGCCGTCTGCACCTCATGAAGCTCGTAATCTCCGTATACAAGCTCGTTGGGGAGCGTTAACGTTCCGCTTTCGTCAGTGTAGAATACGTCAAGGATCATTTCCGTCGGATAGTTTATTTTCTGTTCAACATAACGGGAATTTTTACAGTCCCAAACCTTAAAGCCGATACCCGAAACGGGGATCAGATTGCCTGTTTCAGCGTCCTTTTTCACGATCCTGACGTAGGAGGTCAGCACGGCGTCGTTGATAAGGTAGAAATATTCCTTTTCGTTTTCGCTGATAATTACGTCAAAATCCTCTATCCATTCTGTGTTTTCCCAGCCCTTGGTCTGATGAACCGTATATGTTCCGTAGGGCAGCGTTTTTGTAGCTGCAAAGCCGTTTTCATCGCATACAAGATAATCTCTTTCAGAATCCTTTGCGCTTTCATAGCTTCCTGACGATTTAAGGTAAACCTCGAATTCCGCTCCTGCTTCGGGAGTTTCTATCTGCGTCGTTCCATCGTCAGAATGCTTGATAATTGAGATTTTGCCTTTGATAACATCTTCGGTTACATTTACTGAAATCAGATTGCTTTCAATGGTGTAATTTTCAGCTTCTGCACCGATTGAATAGACAGTCGGATCAAGCCTGTACCCTTCCGACGGGCTTATTTCCTGAATAGTATAATTTCCGCAGACATATTCCCTCGTTTTGAAATATCCCTTTTCGTCGGTAGTATAGGTATTGATCAGCTCTCCGTCCCTGTACAGTCCGTAGACCGCTCCCGCAAGGCTTGCATTGCCCTGTAGATCGCCGTTCTCGGAATCCTTTTTTATTACCTCGGCGGTAAATTTCTTAAGAGCGTTTTTAAATGTTTTTGAAACTGTCGCGTCGGCTGTCAAGGTCGCTGTCTGGTCTGCGGGAACAACATATTTAACGGGTACGTTTTTCTCGGAAATGGTATAAGCGATCTTTTTATTATCCTTATCATATACGGGAATATCGGAAAGAACTGCCGTACCCTCGCCGTTGGTGGTAACAGTATAGGTTTTGCCGCCGCCGGAAATCGTAAAGGTCCTGCCGCCGTTTTCTCCGTCCTCCGACTGCTTGTTTATTTTTATAGCTCCTGTCTTTAACGTATTGGAGAATGAAACGGAAGCGGTTTTGCCCGCCGAAACCGTAACCTTTTTCGTCTGCTGTTTTTCATAACGGGCAGGTACGACCTCGGTTACGGTATATTCTCCCGCCGCAAGATCTGGTATATTTATTTTACCATTCCTGTCCGTTTTTACCTTATACGTTTTTCCGTTTCCTAAGACGATAAATTCAATATCCGCTACTATACCGTCCTCGGAGGTCTTGATAATTTCGAGCGTTCCGTTTTCTACGCCCTTGACCGCCGCGTAGTATTTTCTCGGATCGGCTTTTAGCTCCGCTAACGTCTGCTTTGAATCGCTTGTAAGCGTCAGGAATCCGGTCAGCTCTCCCGATTCTTTTACGTTATTCTGCGTTAATGTTATTTCTGCAATTTTACCGTTATCTGCTTTTATTTTAAGAGAGCTTTCAGATTTTGAAATCATACTGCCGTTTTTAACAGAAACATCAAAATTGGATAGCTGTTTATTTTTATCTGTGAACGTATAGGTACCGTCTGAAGAAGATTGAACAGGTTTGTTTTTAGCAATAGACGGCAGCTTATATGCAAAAGAAACCGACTTTGAATGAGCCTTTATCAATGATTCGTAATTATAGTAGTATCGGCTTACCTCTGCTGCCGCATAATCGCTTTCAAAGTTAGACAAGGCATTTTCAACAGAGGTATAGCCGTTATCAACTCTATTGAAATTTATATCTCTCTGACCTACCAGAGCTTCCCATACAAGAAGCTGCGTCGCAGTGTATTTATAGTATGCTTCAACACTGGTCAGCTCTCCGGTAAATGCATAAAGAAATACTTCGCCTAAAACAATACCGATCTCGTCGCTGTTAAGCGTATCATTTTTTACGTTATTCAAATATTCCTTAGCCGAATCCTCGGTATACGAATCGCCGCTTGAAACATGAGCTCCGGCTTCAAGACAGTAAACGGCTTTCATACTGTCGGCTGTATGGATCATTGTCCAGTAGTCAGCCTTATTTATCCTATACCCGTTTCCGATTATGAGGTCCTTTTTGATTCCTAGCTCATTGGCGTTTTCTATCTGTATTTTCGCTTCATATGCGGCGCTTACCGCAAATCCTGTCGGCAGCATTGTTACAAACAATGCAAAGAGCGTTATAAGGGATAATGCTCTTATTCTGATTTTTTTCATTTATATCTTCCTTTCCGCATAAAAAATGGACCGATGTTTTTACCATCGGTCCATATATTTATTTTATTTCATTTTACCACATCAAATACAAGTCGTAATAACCGTCGCCCGTATCTTCCCAATAAACATACAGAAAAGCATATTTTTTAAGATCGTCCTTAGTAATCATACCGTCGTTCAGCCATTCGTTATATATAACGTTTATATATGAATCCACAGCCTGTTTAATTCGGCTCTTATCTTTTAACCTTTCTGTATCTATCGGAGTATTCCAAGAATAACCGTTCCAAGGATCAACGTAACCGCTTAAAATTACGGCTCCTTCATTGTTACAGTCCGGGCACTCTGTTCCGATACCGTAAGACTTAGCAGCCTGTTTGATATATCCGTTTATCTCTGATATATCTGCCTGTGAAAGTCCCTGCGGCTCAGGCTCAGGAGCTTCTGTCGGTTTTGGCTTTGGCTTTTCGGTTTTCTTTGCAGTTGTGGTTTTCTTCTGCGTTTGGCTTGGCTTCTCGGTTTTCTGCGAAGCTGTCGTATTCTGACTTTGCGGCTGAGTTTGACCGCCGTTATTTCCTCCCGTTTGATAATTGCCGTTATTATCCTGTTCGTTACCGTACCGCGGCGCTTGGGTAGTTACGTCGGTCTTCTTGCTGCTCTTTTTGGTACCGCTTTTCTTTTCCGTACTTTCCGCCGTACTTTCAGACGTGGTTTTTACCGTTGTTTTTGCTGATGTTTTGGATGTTGTTTTTACAGCGGTCGTCTTAACTGACGAAGCCGTTGATACGGGCGCGGTCGTTACCGTTGAGACAGCCGAAGCCGATTCGGTTTTTCCCGCCCGAAGCTCAGCTCCGTCCGTTTCTGTTTTTCCGCAGCCTGACAGCATAAGTCCGCATATTATCAATACCGCCAATGTCCTTTTCATAATTGTCACACCCCGTGTATATATTTCAGCCTTTGCTGTTAAATCCAGCATACCACACTGCCGCGCGGATATCTACCGTTTACGGAAAAATTCTACCTGTCAGACAAACCGAGCAAGGGTTTTTACAGCATAACCAATAAAAGCTTACATTTAAAAAATACCACGATTTTTGGCATTTGTCAATATCTTTACATAATAATTATTAATCCGTCGTTCTGCTGGGATATTTCTTCTTCTGGATTTAACGCAGACAGTGCAAACATCTCTGAATATTTACTGATCTGCCCGTCAGTCAGAGAACAGCTGTCCCAGCCGTCTTTTGTGAATGTATTGCCTGAAATATATACCGTACCATGAACAAGTACTCCGCCTATGACTCTGTTGGGTTCATAATCATAGAGCAGAAATTCTTCGTTGCACCATGCGACCGCGTCGTTGTCAGGCTCGAAATATATCGGTTCAATAAGACCTCCGACCACCGACTGCATTGCATGAATACTGTGAATGATTTCCGTCTCATAGGGCGCTTTTCCGACCTCGACTATGAGTATCCTCATCATATCCTTATGGTTTGTCTGCGAAATATCAAAATCTATCGGTCTGAAGCCCACGCTGTCGCAGAAGTAAAAGCCCTTGTCCTTTCCCTCGCAGACCTCTATCACATTACTTACCGACATTGCTTCTCCGCAGTAGCCGGGAGGCAATTTATCCGAATTGCAAAGCGCAAAGACTTCTTCAAGATTTTCGCAGGTTACTGTACCGCCGTAAACCTGACGGTATATAGACGGGTTCACGCCGCCGCGGGACTGCGCATAATCGTAATTCATAAACGCAAGCTTGTTTTCGTCCTTTTCATGGTCTATCTGAAATATCCTTATCTTCATCTGCGGAGCTGACATATACTCAAGCCGTTTCACCGCCCACTTCGGAAGCTGCTCTCTGTCCGCGATACCTATGAATTCCCCGCGGCGCAAAGAAGCTCTGTCCCCGTCGATGAGATAGTTACCGAACACCAGTCCGCCGGGTTTTTCCGGATCGCATCCGCAGCCGTCAGTGGCGTAGAAATACTGGTATTCCGGCTTTCTGTATTCCTCTGTCAGAAGCTCCGGCTTTATTATCATCAGCTTATTCGTATAGTCCTGCGGTTTATCTGAATGAACGCATTGCTTGCTGCCGAGAAGCCCTAACCGGGCATATTTTTCACGGACCTGCTCGGTAAAGCCGTTAAGCACGGCAGGATGACAGTCCGAGCAGTATTCTATCGTTTCTTTTTGAGATATATGGCTTGGAATCACAGACTTCGCCCACGCCTTATTATCCTCCGAGAACCTGCCGTCGTTAGCGTTGTTTCTGATACTTGCCGCAAGTACCCACATGGCGCGGTCGTATCCGAATCTTGCAATTACGCTCTCCGCTCCCGAATCGCTTAAGCTGTATCCGTCGAAGCTTTCGGAAACCGCCTTGTCAATCTCCTTGCAGCAGCGTATATTTTCAATACGGCTTTCCCGCCATAGTTCGGTTTCCTCGCATATTTTTGCCTCTTCATAGGATTTTCTGTACAGAAATCTCATAATTTATCCGTCCTTTCTTTAAAACAAATTGTCTGAGCCTAGGTCCTTCGCGCATATACCGCGGATGGGACAGCCGGCGCAGTCGTCGTATTCATCGCATACCGCCTGCTTTTCCGCCTCCGTAAGCTCTTTGTGAAGCAGGGTGAAAACGACTCCGTCCTCGTTCTTTTCAAGCTCCGCCGTCACGGGAAACCCATTCTCATCATAGAGACCGTCAAATCTGGATATTCCGTTTTCAGTCATCGCCTGCGTCATTAATACTTTTCTCATTTAAAATACCTCCCGTATTTTCGTCAAACATTGAAAGCTGAAGCGCGTTTCTTTCCGTTTGCCTGTAGTTTGAGATAAACAGCTCGCTGTACATACAGCCGCCTTCGTACCTCTGGGCAAGATTGTTAAGCCTTGATATTTCCTCAATATATATTCCTGGTCCGTCCCACAGCTTCCTGATTTCAGGGCAGTCGTTGTACGATACCAAAAACTTTCCCTTGATTTTCAGAAGCGTATCTCTGAGCCTGATATGATCCTCCTTTTTAAAGCCGACGTCCTTGTAGTAGTTCTCCGTGGAAAAGTACGGGGGATCGCAGTAAAAAAAGCTGACGGGGCGGTCGTAATGCCTTATCAGCCCTTCAAAATCCTTATTCTCGATCACAACCTTCTGCAATCTTCTCGCCGCCATATCTATCTGCGGAAAATCCGCCCACATGGAATGTGGCTGACTGCCGAAGCTGTCAAGACCGCTTGCATAGCTGTACCGTATCAGCTGATAGAACTTAGCCGCCCTGTCAACGTCACGGAATCTGCCGAACAGTCCTTTCTTATGAAGAGCCGAGATCCAATTAAAGTCCTCGCGGGAATTAAGGACGTACCTGAGCTTGTATTTGAGCTTATTCGGTTTATCCCTGACGCAGCGGTACAGATTTGCAAGGTTTGAGTTATAGTCGTTCCAGACCTCGAAATCCATGCCCGGCGGTTTATGAAACAGTACCCAGCCTGCCCCTCCGAAAACCTCGATATATTTCTCATAGTAAAGCGGAAACCTTGAGAGAATCTCGTCCCTCAGCGCTTTTTTGCCGCCTACCCACGACATGAAACTGTCCATTTTACTCCTATCCGCCGTTAACGCCAATGACAGAAGTTAAGCCGTTTTGCCGATTACAGAATCTTTTCTGTCATTGGCAAAACGACTTGTCCTCGCGCGGACGGCGCAATTTGCGCTATAGCTTTATTATCGCATACTTTTCAATCCGCGCCTTTTGTTTTGATTTAAAAATCAAATGTCATTTTTAAGGTTATTTAATTCGTTGTTAAGTCTTTCGATTTCTCTGTCGGCGTTTTTTGCCGATACCAGAAGGCATCCGACAGTAAGTCCCGCTGTTCCTCCTATCGCCAGACCTATGAATAAATTCAGCATTATTTCATCTCCATTCCAAGCTCTTGAGTTTGTTCGATAAAATCGGCGAACGTAACGATTTCGCCCATAAAGTTCGGCTCCGTATCCTCGGTCAGAGGTATGAATCCCTTTTCTCCCAGATCAAGCGGCTCTTTGGTTACGACCGAACCGCCGCGATTTACCGCGACCCTTTTTTCAATGGAACAGAAACGCTCTCCATCGTCTGACTGCCTTAAATCGTAGCAATACGTTCCTTTGGGAATATCCGCGTCTGTTATTCTGTCGTTGGTAAACAGCGCGGTCTGTCCGAATAGTTCTATACGCTCATATTCGTCGGAGCTCTCGATATTGACGTATCCTGTTTCAGAAGCGTTGAGATACAGACCGTAATTAATTTCAAGGTCAACGTCCATAACCCTTGCCGCAAATTCAAGCCGTTCCTTTTCATTTTCGGCATAGTATTCTTCATAGCGTTCTCCGTCGTAATACTCGTATCTTCCGCAGTTCATGCCGATGTCCTCGTCAGCCCACTCATGAATAATTTCGATTTCGGGAAACATCTCCGATAGTCGCTGAATGACAGGATGGGGAGCTGCCCAGGCGGTCAAGAAGCGCAGTTCTTCGGCGTTTGAGTAATCACAGTCTTTCTCATAGCCATAGGCTGACCACTTCGTACCCCAGTTGGATATACACCAGTCGTACCAGTTGTTTTTGCCGTAGAGATTCGTTTCCTCCCGACCGAGATTGCCGCGGTAGATATTTTCAGGCATAGGAATTATCTTCTCAAAATCAATAGTTCCAAGCCCGTGCTCATCGTTTTGGATTTGCTCCAAAAGCTCACTAATCTGCTTTCTGTCTCCGTTTAATTTGATTATGTTCGTCACATGATTTGGCATTCGCTTTCTCCTTTACGCATTTGTTTTTCACTTAGCGGCACGGCTGTTGTTCCTAAAACACCGCCTGTCAGCATTTCTGTAAATAAATACGCCATTACATCATCTCCATTTTGAAATCTTCGGTTTGTTCATTTTCTGAAACAAAGCCGCCAAGTTTGTTAGGAACATAATCGGAAAGCCATGTGCCGCCGAACTGCTCGTGAGTCTGCAATCTCCACATTGCAAGCCTGCCGACATTAAGCTGAACGTCGTCAAACGGAAACAGCAGACAGGTAAGATTTCCGTTATTAAAGCTATATACCTTTTCAAATCGACTTTCATTCTGCAATATTCCGCTTTCCGTTAACATATCGTTTATGCCGTCGACCCATTCTTTCAGGTCGCCGCCGCAGCCCTGTAGGATAAGTCCCTCGCTGTCGTTCATTTTTCTCAGATCATGCAAAGATACGCTCTTGATTTCCATTAATGCAAAAACTCCTTCCCATAATATTTTTTCAGCAGACCTATGACAAACAACTGACCCTTGCCTGTGACGTAGGTCTGCCGATAGGTTTTTGTCATTGCGGAGGTTTTAAAAACCGACTCCTTCACTTTAAAATATCCTCTGTCTATATATTTCTGATAGGGGAGATTGTCGGTCATAAGGATACCCATTCCTCTGAGAACGGCGTACAGTCTGTTTCTGCCGACGGGAGCGCTTTCGGCTCTCGCAAGCTTTGCCATTTCGTTCATATCGATGAGATTATCGGTATTTGAAACCTGATTTGCAAACTCCACCAGCGGTTTGTCATGCCGGATACGCTCGTTGAGTTGATCAATACAGCGGAACTGAAGCTTGAAAAGCTCCTTTACCGGTTCTTCACAAAAAGACAGATAATTGTCCACGAACATATCCGCATTACCCACATAGCCGCCTGTTTGATTGATTTGAGGCAAAATCTTATCAAAAATCCACGACTCAAATTCCGCAGCTCTCGGCAGGTTGCTGTGTGCGACAAGTCTGTAAACATCGCCCTCAGGAATAAAAATCATCTTAATGCTCTTGCTTGGAGACTGCGGATGAGGTAGGTCGTGTTTCACGCCCCACCTGCAATGCCGCCTTATTGCGTCCTTTGTGTTGCTGTAGCCCAATGCAGAAGCCACATCCTTTCCGCAGAACATGATTCTGCCGTTATCTTCATTTAAAATTCTGAGTGAACCAAATTCCTCGTTCTCAAAAATCCTGATCATATTATTCATGTTTCTCATCCTCCTTTTCAAGCTCTAATATATTCCTTGCTATCGCTTCCGCTACAGGTACGGACACGGCGTTTCCCGCCTGCTTGTAAAGCTGCGCGTCGGACATTCCGGCTGCTTTGACTTTATTGAACTGCTCGTCCGTAAACCCCTGCAAACGCCAGCATTCTATCGGCATGAGCCTGCGGATAAGTCCGTTGTAAATTACGCCGTGCCTGTCTGTCACAGTAAGCGTGAACATCGGTTCGTTAGATTCTTTTACCCGTCTGCCTAGCTGCCTTGTACGCGGCTTAAAGGGATTCAATATTGCTCTCGGTTCTTCCATAACGATAACTCCGGATTTTTCTCCTTTATGGCTGCCTATTCCGCTGTCCTGCCTTGACGTTATGCACCTCGCAAGTTCAGTCACCTTCGGTTCGGGATTCATATCTATACACATAGCGTAATATCCCTGATTTGGGCTTGTTGTTATCGTATGAGCCATATCTTTCCCGACCCTTCCGCGCCTTGAATTAAGATTCGGATATGCAAGGTCTATGCTGTCGCCCGGCAACGCTGTCTGATATCCCGACTTGGTCTTTACCTTTATGGGAAGCCCTAAGATCTCATAAAGTCCCGTTTTTCCGCCGAAGCCTCCCGTCTGACTTGTCAGCGTTATGCTCAGTCCGTCGGTGGAGTAGACTCGGCAGCCCTCCCGTCCGGGTATGCGCTGTACAAGAGTTTTTGGATTTGCGTCGGTGAAAGACAGTACTTTTCCGGAGCGTTTTTCTCTAAGAAATCCGATAATGAACACTCTCTTTCGGGATTGGGCGACATGGAAATCTGCGCTGTTAAGCACCTGCCATGCGACATCGTACCCCAGTTCATCCAACGTACCGAGGATGACCGCAAACGTCCTGCCCCCATCATGCGATAGGAGACCGGGTACGTTTTCAAGCAGCAGATATTTAGGTTTTTTAACGGCAGCGATTCTGGCAATTTCAAAGAACAGCGTTCCTCTCGCGTCGTTAAAGCCGCCCCTTTTTCCAGCGATTGAAAAGCTCTGGCAAGGGAAGCCTGCGCATATAAGGTCGAAATCGGGCAATTCATTTGGGTTGATTTTTCTCGCGTCGTCAAAGTACACCTCTCCTTTCGTATCGTACATTGTTTCGTATGCTTTTTTAGCGTACTTGTCGATCTCGCACCAGCCTATGATCTCAAAGCCTCCCGCTTTCTCAAGTCCTGAACGGAATCCTCCGATTCCTGAAAATACGTCAAATACTCTTATTATGTTCTTTTCCTTTCTGTTAAGGGCAATAAAAAAACCGCTATGATCTCTCATAGCGGCTTACTGCTCTATTGGTTTTGGCTTCTATGATCCTGCGCCTTACATATTAAACACCTCATTTCGCTGATTTCACGTTTCACTATTTCAACTTTATTTCTTTTAAAATGATACTTATGAAACACTATTTTCGAATCTATCTTTTAAGACCTCATAAAAATGTTTCAAGCTTTTATCTCCATTATTATTCGGAAACAGGCAATACGGCAAACTGTCAGTATTCTTATGCTTTTTTATGCAAGCCGCACAATTGCCATGGTTTTTACAGCTTTTTTTAGGACAGCATCCTTCAATATAATTATTCATATAAATATACCTCCGACTATATTAAACAGGTAACCCATTATTATAATGCCCGCCGTTACAATGCCTATAAATACAGCCAGCAGCTTAGGTTTAACTACCTTTCTCAGCATTATTATAGACGGCAGAGAAAGCGCTGTTACTCCCATCATAAAGCTTAGCGCTGTTCCAATTCCAACGCCTTTAAAATACAGCGCCTCAGCGATTGGTATTGTTCCGAAAATGTCCGCATACATTGGTATACTAATAACACTTGCAATAATAACAGAAAATATATTGCTTTCACCCAGAGCGCTTTGAATAAAGCTTTCCGGAAGCCAGTTATGAATAACAGCGCCTATTGCAACTCCTATAAGGATATATTTAATGACATATTTCCATGTTTCCCATGCTTCTTTCAGTGAAAATCTACAGCGAACAAGCCTGCTGCTATAATCAGTGTTATCCAACGCTTCAGCCTTACCGAAGATTTCAGATTCGATCTGATCAGTCATATTCGTACTGCCGATGACAGTACCTCCTATAATCGCAATAACAAGCCCTACAATGACATACGCCACAGCTATTTTCCATCCAAAGACGCTCATTAGCAAAACAAGAGAACCTAAATCAACTAAGGGGGAAGATATGAGAAAAGAAAAAGTCATGCCTAACGGCAGTCCGGCATTTGTAAATCCAATAAAAATAGGAATTGAAGAACAGGAACAAAACGGTGTTACAGTACCTAAAAGAGCTGCGATTATATTTCCTGCAATACCGCTGTATTTTGACAATATTCTTTTTGTTCTTTCCGGCGGGAAATAAGTCTGTATATAACTGATTATAAATATAAGTGTTACAAGAAGTATACTTATTTTTACTGTATCATATATGAAAAATTGAATACTTGAACCGATTCGTTCGCTTAAATCAAATCCAAGGAAAGATAATAACAATCCTATAATATCGTTTAACCACTCCATCCCCAATACTTGATTCTGTATAAAGTCCCATACTATGCTCATTTATTTTCACCCCCATTACAGTCCTTTAAATTTACAATAAATTGCTGGATATCAGAGAGCTTATCATATGATAACGAATAATGAGACCACTTTCCCTCTTTTCTTACTATTACAATACCGCATTCACATAAAATTTTCATGTGATGTGACAGGGTAGGTTGAGTAATTTCAAATTTTTCCAGCAATCTGCATGCACACATTTCTCCATCAGAAAGCATTTGCACAATCTGAAGCCGTGTAGCATCACCAAGCGCCTTAAATATCAACGCATAATCTATTCTGTTCATAAATATTCACCTCATATAGAAATTTGCCTATATGACATTATAGCATACAGATAGACATTTGTCAATATGTTTTTGTAATTACAGAACCGTGTTATGCATTTGTGTTTTCACATTGACATATCCATTTCGGCTTCCTCGGACAGACTCTCCGTTTCTTCCTGCTGAATTTTATGAAAACAGTCCTCGCCGGGTATCAGCGAAAGGGAACGTCCGTTATCCCATTTCATTAGAATATTACCCGCGTCATCCACTGCTTTTACCGTTCCCATAGCGCCTGACGGGATCGGGTGCGGATCGTTTTCCATGCTGTCAAGGCAGATC
>OMFR01000359.1_pt1 | contig 26723 bp, 30 predicted proteins | sample 1645691 | NCBI WGS metagenome assembly OMFR01 (sample SAMEA103958132, study PRJEB25191) | human gut metagenome | biome: human-associated habitat [ENVO:00009003]; feature: intestine environment [ENVO:2100002]; material: feces | place: Germany | collected 2013/2015
AGCATCAGGTCGCCACTGATGTCGGTGAACCCTGCCTGCACGGCCATTCCCAGCGCGCGGCGGCTTTGCGCCGCGGTATGGCGGCGGCCCAGGCGGGCCAGGCTGTCGTCCCGCGCCGTCTGTATGCCCAGCGAAAGGCGGTTCACACCGGCCCGGCGGAACGCGCGCTGCATGAGCCGCATCAGGTCCAGATGCGACATCCAGACAGCGCGGCCTGTTTTTTCAAAGCGGATCCTATGCATCGCAGCGCCCTCCCTTCAGAAGGCAGTTTGCGCCGCAGCCGTTGCACCGGGTGCGGCAATCCGGTGTGGTAACGCCCGCCACAGCGTTTTCATGCTCACGCCACAGGTACTCCCTTGTCACGCCGCTGGAGATCATATCCCAAGGCATGATCTCATCCTTTTCCCGGCGGCGATAGGCATAAAACGCCGGGTCAACGCCGCACTCGGCAAAGGCCTCCTGCCAGCGCTCCAGTGAAAAATACTCCTCCCATGCGTCAAGGTGTCCACCTTTACGCCATACGGTTTCCAATACATTACCCAATCTCCGGTCGCCACAAGCCAGCACCGCCTCGATGAATGAGGTCTGTCCGTCGTGCCAATTGTAGGTAACGGTCTTGGTGGTCATATTCTCCCGAAGCAGCTGCACACGGCGCTCGTATTCCTCGCGGGTGATCTGAGGCTCCCACTGGAAAGCCGTGTGGGGCTTGGGAACAAAATAGGAGGTGGACACGGTGATGCGGACGCCCCGCTGCTTGTTGGGGGCGCTCTCCCGCCATGCGTGCATCACACGGGCCGCCACGTCGGCAATGCCCAGCACATCCTCGTCGGTTTCGGTGGGCAATCCCAGCATAAAGTACAGCTTCACCGCATTGTAGCCGCCGGCAAAGGCGGTATGGCAGGAATTCAGCAGCGCTTCCAGCGTTACGTTCTTATTGATAACATCCCGCAGACGCTGGGTGCCTGCCTCCGGCGCGAAGGTCAGGCCGGTCTTGCGGCCCTTCGCCAGCCGCTGCATCAGCGCCATGGAGAAGTTGTCCGCCCGCAGACTGGGCAAGGACAGGTTTACATGGCGGCTCTCGCAGAAGGGCTCCAGTTGGTCGCACAGCTCCGTCAGCGGCGGATAGTCGCTGGTGCTGAGCGAGGACAGCGTGACCTCCTGATAGCCGGAATCGTTGCAGGAATCCAGGCAGTACTGGGCGCACAGGTCGCGGCTGCGGTTGCGGACGGGGCGGTACACATAGCCCGCCTGACAGAAGCGGCAGCCACGGATGCAGCCCCGGAACAGCTCCAGCATCACCCGATCCTGCACGATCTCGGTGCTGGGAACAATGGTATTTACCGGGAAATACGCCTTGTTCATGTCGTGAACGATGCGCTTTGTCACCACAGCAGGCGCGCCGTCACGGGGCGTGATGGCGCTTACCGTGCCATCGTCGTGGTAGGAAATATCGTACAGGCTGGGAACGTAAATGCCGTCCAGCTGTGCGGCGGCACGGAGAAATTCCGCCTTGCTCCAGCCCTCGCGGCGCGCCTTGCGGTGCAGCTCCACCAGCTCCACGGTGATGTCCTCACCCTCGCCCAAGCTTACCAGATCAATGAAATCGGCGATAGGCTCGGCGTTGTACATGGCGGTGCCGCCGGCGATCACCAGCGGGGTCAGGCCGTCACGCTGGGCGCTGCGCAGGGGGATCTTCGCCAGATCCAGCATGTTAAGGATGGCGGTAAAGGCCATCTCATAGCCCACGGAAAAGGCCACAATATCGAAATTGGTGATGGGGTCGCCGGATTCCAGTGCGAAAAGCGGCATGTCCGCCTTGCGCATCTCCTCCTCCATGTCGCCCCACGGGGCAAAGACACGCTCGCACCACACGCCGTCCATCTGATTCATGACGCCATAGAGGATCCGCATGCCCAGATTGGACATGCCGATCTCGTAGGTATCCGGAAAGCAGAAGGCGATCCGGGTGTCCACCGTCCCCTTATCTTTGATCACCGCGTTATACTCGCCGCCCACATAGCGGGCAGGCTTCTGCACGCGGGGCAGGATCCGTTCCAGCTTTTTATCCACAGTCGTTCTCCTGTTGTATATCAAAATATCATCTTATTTTACCTGTTTTGCGGCGGTTTGGCAACCCCCAATTGCCGCAATGCTATGCCACAGCAGTCCTGCCGCCGCCAACAGCAGAAAGGGACTGCCGCCTAGCATCAGCGCCGCGCCTGCCGCCAATGTCAGCAGTGCCGCCACGCCGAAGCCCACCACTCCCGCAACACGGTCGGCGGTGTATGGCTCCGTCAGCCATGCTGCAAGGTTCCACAGCAGACTCCCGCCATCCAGCGGTAGCACCGGAAGCAGGTTGAACACCCCCAGCACCAGCTGTGCCCCGGCAAAAAGATACAGCGGGCTCCACAGCCGCCCGCCATACCCCAGCAGCAGCGCCAACGCCAGATTGACGGCAGGCCCCGCCGCAGCCGCCAACAGCTCGCCGCCGTAGGACAGGCGGCCCGCCACTTGCATTTCCGCGCCCAGTGCCGTAATGCGGATAGCCGTCACCCGTGCATAGAGCCTGCGCAGCACCCAATAATGCCCCAATTCGTGTAGGATCGCCGCCAGCAGCAGCGCCGAAAGCAGCAGCGGAGACGACAGCATTACAAACAGCGCCAGCAAAAGCGGCGCTGTGGGGGATACGGAAATGGCAGTTCGGTTTCTACGAGACATAGTAGACGGGGTTCAGGTAGATGTTGTTGTGGTGCAGCTCAAAGTGCAGGTGAAAGCCGGTGGCGTCCCCGGTGTCCCCCACCTCCGCGATGGGGTCGCCCATTCGCACCGTCTGTCCGGAGGAAGCGTTGACGCGGCTGCAATGCGCGTACAGCGTGGTATAGCCATCCGGGTGGGTCAGCTCCACGTATTTGCCCAGCTCTGTGCTCTCCGCCACCGCCGTCACCGTACCGTCGGCAAAGGCGTGGATGACCGTCCCCTTCTCGCAGCCCAGATCAATGCCGTAGTGAAAGCGCTCCGAGCCCTCCACCGGATGATCCCGGAAGCCAAACGCGGAGGTAATAGTGGCCTCCACCGGCTTCTGATAGGAGAAATTCAGCACCTGCTGCAGCATGTCCACGATCTCCGGCGTGGTGCCGTCGCCGTAGACGACCGCGTTGCGGTCTGTCTGGTGGCTGACCGTCACCTTTTCCGTTCCGAAAACCGCCGCACAGGCGTCATTGACCGCCTCGGCCAGATCGTCGCCGCCGATGGCGCGGCCTGCTGCGGAAAAGGCCGCCACAAAGTCGGTGTCCTCCCCCATCAGCCGAAGAAGCTCTCCGCCGTACTGCTGCGCCACATCCGGCATAGTGAACTTCACCGTTACCACGATCACCAGCACGGCGGCACTGACCAGCAATTGCAGCATGCGGCGCGTGCTGCCGTGCGAGGGCTGCTGCCGCTTTCCCTGTGTTTTGCCGCCCGTCGTTCTGGGCCGGGGCGGTGGCGGCAGCTTTCTGCCGCTGATTCGTTTTCCTGCTGCCATATGGCGCACCTCCATTCTGCTCCACTATATGCGCCGCAGGACACGCAATATGCGCGAAATGGCTGCTTTGGTAAAGAAAAAGCAAAAAGCCGCTGCTATGCATCACCAAATTCATATAAAAAAGGCCGCCCAATGGGCGGCCTTTCAAGCTTTGTGGAAATTACTCCTTGTCCTCAGCTTCCTCGTCAGCAGCGGGAGTCAGCAGAGCGCGGATGGACAGGGAGATCTTCTGCTTCTCTTCATCGATGGCAGTGATCTTGGCGTCCACCATCTGGCCCTCAGACAGAACGTCACTGGGCTTCTCGATACGGCGGTCAGCGATCTGGGAGATGTGGATCAGGCCATCCACACCGGGAACGACCTCGGCAAAGGCGCCGAAGGCCATCAGCTTCACGATGCGAACGTTGGCAACGTCGCCCACCTTATAGGTCTCCATGAACTTATCCCAGGGGTTGCAGGAGTGATCCTTCACGCCCAGAGAGATCTTGCGCTTCTCGGGATCGAAGGAGATGACATACACATCCAGAGGATCGCCGACGGAAACGACCTCGGCGGGGTTCTTGATGCGGCTCCAGCTCAGCTCGGAGATATGGACCATGCCGTCCACACCGCCGATGTCCACGAACACGCCGTAGGAGGTCATGGACTTGACAACGCCGTTGTAGTGCTTGCCCACTTCGATGTTGTTCCAGATCTCAGCCTGAGCGGCCTGACGGGCCTCGTACTGCACGGCACGGATGGAACCCACCACGCGGCGGCGGGCACGATTGACCTCAGTAATCCGCAGGGAGACGGTCTGGCCGATCATCTCGCTCAGCTCGGCGCCGCGGGGCTGGCCGGACTGGGAAGCGGGAACGAACACGCGCACGCCCTTGACGTTGACGACGATGCCGCCCTTGTTCTCCTCGGTGACCTTGCCCTCCAGCGTGGTCTTGTTCTCGCAGGCCTCTGCGATATCGTCCCACACCTTCACGGCGTCCAGACGCTTCTTGGACAGCATGGCATAGCCTTCCACATCATTGACGCGGATGATGTAAGTCTCGATCTCGTCGCCGACCTTCACCACGTCCTCGGGCTTGACGTTGGGATCAGCGGACAGCTCGTCGATGGCAATATAGCCAGCCTGCTTGCAGCCCAGATCCACCTGCACCTCGGTGGGGCCGATGGCCGTTACGATACCGGTTACCTTCTCTCCTGTATTTAAAGTCTTAAAAGATTTTTCCAGCAGCTCCTCAAAGCTTTCTTCCATGGCTTCAGTGTTCTTGATTTCTTCGCTCATCGTTTCGTTTACCTCCTTAATGATGCTCGCCGGTGTGGACGCGCCGGCTGTAAGCCCCGCCACGGAACATCCCTTAAGAAAGTTTGGCTCAAGTTCACTGGCCCCTTCGATCTGATAGACCCGGGGACATCTCTCGCTGCAAATCTCTGTCAAGTGTTGGGTGTTGGCACTCTTACGATCTCCGACCACGACCATAACGTCAACCATGGCGGCCAGTTCCGCCGCTTCCGATTGCCGTCTTTGCGTAGCATTACATATTGTATCAAATAATTTCGCGTTTGTACACTCTTTTTTCAAAATTTTTGAAGAAGTTTCCCAAAGCGACCGGATGCAGGTGGTCTGAGCCACCGCAGTCAGTGGAAAATGGCGATTTTCCGGGGCGGAATCCAGCCATTTTTGCAGTTTTTCCGGCGTTTCAAATATCATTGACCGCCTGGACCAGCTGGCCACACCGATGACCTCGGGATGGTGCTCCTCGCCGATGATGATGGGAGTACGGCCCTCCCCGTCCGCCTGCGCCACCAGCTGCTGGATGCGCTGCACGTTGGGACAGGTGGCGTCCACACACTGGATGCCCACTTCCGCCAGACGGTCAAAGACCTCCTTGCGCTCGCCATGGGAGCGGATGATGACCGTATCGCCGGGGCGGATCTCCTCCACGCTGTTCACACAGCGGCCACCCAACTGCTCCAATTCCCGCACCACGTGGGCATTGTGGATGATGCTGCCCAGCATCACGCAGCCGCCCTTTTCCCTTGCGGTCTGCTCCGCCAGACGCACGGCACGTTCCACACCGTAGCAGAATCCGGCGCTCTTTGCTTGAATGACTCTCATTGCACACCGCCCAGCTCGTAGACCTGACGCATGACCTCCTCGGCGTTCTTCTGGTACTCCTCCGCTGTGCCCTTACGCTCAGTATACACCGGGGTATAGGGCTTGCCGATCACAAAGGGGATCTTCTGGAACAGCCGCTTGGTGGTGCCGATAAACACCGGCAGCATCTTCACGCCGGCACGGATGGCGATCATGGCCGCACCACCCTTAGGTGCAATATGCTGACCCTCTTTCACGCGGGTGCCCTCCGGGAAGATCAGCAGGCTGAAGCCGTCCTTCAGGCTTTTGATAGAGGTTTTGACCGCGCCGATATCGCTGTTGCCCCGGTCTACGGGAAAGGCGCCCATGCGGCGGATAAAGCCGCCGATAATGGGTATCTTGAACAGCTGCTCCTTCGCCATGATCCGCAGCGGGAAATCGCTGGCCAGCGCGCACACCAGCAGCACGGGATCCCACCCGCTGGAATGGTTGGCGCAGATCAGCACCGGCTCGTCCGGAAGATTCTCCCGGCCCCGAACGTCCAACGGATGCAGCAGCAGGACGAAAGGCCGCAGCAGCTTCCACATAAGGGTATAGAATTTGTTCTTCACAGGCCCACCTTCTCTCGGATGATCTCCAGCAATTTTTCCTTGCTCTGCTGGAAGTCCAGATCGCTGGTATCCACGATCACGGCATCCTCCGCCGCACGCAGCGGCGCGGCGGAACGGTGCGTGTCGTTATAGTCCCGCTGCCGCATTTCCTCCAGCACCTGCTTGTAGGGACGGGGCGTCCCCCGCTCCTGCAGCTCGATTTCCCGGCGTCTGGCACGTACCTCCACATCCGCCTTCAGGAAGATCTTCACATCCGCGTGGGGCAGCACCACCGTGCCGATATCCCGGCCATCCATGATAACGCTGCTTTTCCGGGCAAAGTCCCGCTGCATCTCCAGCAGAAAGGCCCGTACCTCCGGAATGGCGGATACTGCCGACGCATACAGAGACATCTCCGGCAGACGGATCTCCTCTGTCACATCCTCGCCGTGCAGCAGCATATGCTGTAAGCCCTGCGCGTCATAGCACATTCCGATCTCCACCTCTGGCAGCAGCGCGATGACCGCCTCCGTGTCGGCTGTCTCCACCCCCTTACGCCGGGCGTAGCAGCCGATGGTACGGTAGATGGCACCGGTATCCACATATAAAATATGCAGCTCTGCCGCGATGGCCTTGGCCAGCGAGCTTTTTCCCGTGCCGCTAGGGCCGTCCACCGCGATGGAATAAATTTTTTCCGCAATGTCTCCCATTTTCCGCTCACTCCCGCTCTGCCGCGGAGACGCCTGCCAGATGGCCGGTCGCCCACGCGATCTGTAAATTGAATCCGCCGGTATAGGCGTCTACGTCCAATATCTCTCCGGCAAAATACAGTCCCTCCACCAGCTTGGACTCCATGGTGTTGGGCTTTACCTCGCTGACCTTTACGCCGCCGGCGGTGACGATGGCTTCCGCCACCGGGCGTACCCCGGTCACCGAAATCGTGAAATGCTTCAGCAGCTCGACCAGTCCCCGTCGCTGCTCCTTCGTCAGAGAATTGGCCTTCAGCGTCGGCGGAAAGCCCAGCCGCCGGGTCATCACCGGCGCCATGCTGTGGGGCACCAGACCACACAGCAGCTTTTCCACATCCCGGTTGGGACTTTCGCTGATATCCCGCAGGATGCGAGCCTCCAGCTTCTGCTGATCCAGCGCCGGCTTCAGGTCGATGCTGAGCCGGTACTGCTCTTTTCCCCAGTCCCGCAGATGGGCGCTGGCCGACAGTACCAGCGGGCCGGACACGCCGAAGTGGGTAAACAGCATCTCACCGAATTCCCGGAATACCGGCTTATTTTTGCCGTTATACACCGTCAGCTCCACGTTTTTCAGGCTCAGTCCCTGCATATGGCGGCAGCAGTCGTCATTGCTGACCAGCGGCACCAGCGAGCCCCGCGGCTCCACGATGGTATGGCCCAGCGCGGCGGCAATCCGATAGCCGTCTCCCGTGGAGCCGGTGCCGGGATAGGACATGCCGCCGGTGGCGACGATCACCGCGTCGGCGGGGTAGGTTCCCTTCTCCCCTGTCACCGCCGTCACGCGGCCGTCCGCCGTCTCCACCGACGCGGCACGGTCATGGAGCCAGCGGACACCCAGCGTCTTGACCTGCCGCTTCAGTGCGTCGGTAATGTCAAAGGCGCTGTCGGACACCGGAAACACCCGGTCGCCCCGCTCCACCTTCAGCGGCACACCGCAGCCCTCGAAAAACGCCATGGTATCCCGGCTGGTAAAGTGGGGCAGTGCGCTGTAAAGGAATCGGCCATTACGGGGAATGTGGGCCATCAGGCCCTCCAGATCCGTGTCGTTTGTGACGTTGCAGCGGCCCTTTCCCGTGATATTGATCTTCTTACCCAACCGCTCGTTAGGCTCTATCAGGCTCACTTGCGCACCGTTCTTTGCGGCGGCGATGGCGGCCATCAAACCGGCGGCTCCGCCGCCGATCACCGTTATCTTATTCATCTTCCGCTTTTCCAAAAATACTGTATTTTGACCACACCTGCTCCATGTCGGCGAACACCTGCGCCACCTCGTCCCGCTTCCGCTGGCCTACCGCCAGGATCAGCGCGTTGATCAGGCTCAGCGGCGCCGCCAGCGAATCCACGTAGGACAGCGCCTCGCACCGCACCAGCAGCGCCGCCGTCGCCAACGGATACAGGGGCGACAGCTGACTGTCGGTAATGGCCACCACATCCGCGCCACGGTCATGAGCCAGCTGAATGGCGTGAATGCCCATATTGGAGTACCGTGGGAAGCTGATGCCCACCATCACGTCGCCGGGGCCGATGTGGATCATCTGCTCATAGATCTCGCCCGCCGCCGTGTTCTGCACATAGATCACGTTTTTGAACAGCAGGTGGAAATAGAAATTCAGATAGCCCGCCAGAAATGAGCTGGAGCGCACCCCCAGAATATAGATGTGCTGGGCATGCAGCAACAGTTCCACCACATGCTGGAACTCGCCGCGATCCACCTGCTCGATGGCGTTGTGGATGCTGTCCATATCCCGCTGCATCACCGTGGCCAGAATGTCGTTGCCGGTCATCTGATCCTGAGACGCCTGGATCCGCTGCACCGAGGTCAGCTTGCCCCGGATGATCTCCTGCAAGGCCTTCTGCATGGCGGGATAGCCGCTGTAGCCCAGCTCGGCGGCAAAGCGTACCACCGTGGACTCACTGACCTGTGCCGTCTGTCCCAGACGGGCGGCGGTCATGAACGCGGCCTTGTCATAGTTGTTCAGGATATAGTCAGCGATCCGCTTCTGTCCCTTGGAGAAGCTGTCTCGGCTGGCACGTATCGTATGTAATACGTTCTGTTTCATTCTCTCTCGCTTCCTTTTAGGGCGGAGACCTCCGCCTCTGTCAAATACCGCCACTGTCCCGGCGGCAGGCTGCCCAGCGTCAGCGTGTCCTCCGCAATGCGGCGCAGCCGCATCACCTGCAAGTCCGCCTTGGCGCACATACGCCGTATCTGGCGGTTCTTTCCCTGATGGATGGTCACAAGCAGCAGCGCCTGTCCGCCCCGCCGCCACACTTGCGTCACCTGTGCGGGAACGATAGGCTCACCGTCCAGCTCGTCCACAGCGGACAGCCGCTCCGCCGCACCGTCCAGCGTACCGCTGACCGTTACCTCATAGGTTTTGTCCACCTGATGACGGGGGTGGGTCATGGCCTGCATCAGCGCCCCATCGTTGGTGAACAGCAGCAATCCCTCACTGTCCTTGTCCAGCCGTCCCACCGGAAAGACCCGGACGCCGCAGTCCGCCACCAGCTGAGCGGCGGTGGCGCGGCCCAGCTCATCGCTGAGGGTGGTCACATAACCACGGGGTTTATTGAGCATCAGGTACACCATCGGTTCGGCAAACGTCAGCGGCTTTCCGTCCACGGCGATAGCGTCCGTCTCCGGATCGGCCTTGTCGCCCAGCCGGGCCGCAGCGCCGTTGACCGTCACCCGTCCCTCCGTCAGCAGCGCTTCCGCCGCCCGACGGGAGCAAAGGCCGGAGCGGGCGATCAGTTTTTGCAGCCGTTCCGTCATGATGCTTCCTCCGTGTTTTTCGTTTCATAGGCGGCAAAGCCCATTTCATACAGGGTCTTGTGATCCGCCCAGTCGTTGCCGTCGCACAGCGTCACCGCCACAAGGCGGCGGCCCTGCCGCTCTGCGCAGGACACCAGCGTGCGTCCCGCCGCCTTGGTATAGCCGGTTTTCATGCCGATGCAGCCCTCGATCTGCCGCAGCAGCTTATTGTGATTGGTCATGCTCCTGCCGCCTACCGTGGCGGTTTTGGTGGAGCAGATACGGCGGAACGTGGGATCCTCCGCCGCGTAGGCCGCCAGCACTGCCATATCCCGCGCCGTGGAATAATGGTTTTCGTCGTCCAGCCCGTTGGGATTGGCAAAGGAGGTGTCCTTCATCCCCAGCGCCGCAGCCTTTTCGTTCATGGCCTGCACGAACGCGTCCAGACCGCCGCAGCAGTCCGCCAGCGCCAGCGCCGCGTCGTTGCCGCTGCACAGCATCAGGCCGTACAGCAGCTCCTCCACCGTCACCGTTTCTCCCGGCTTGAGATACATGGAGGAGCCCTCCACCATGTGGCTTGCCGTTACGGTGATGGTGTCCGTCAATTTGGCGCGCTCCAGCGCCACCAGCGCCGTCATGATCTTGGTGGTGCTGGCAATGCGCATGCACCGTCCTGCGTCCTTTTCAAACAATATCTCTCCGCTGTCGGCGTCCATCAGGATCGCCGCCGCGGCGGACAGCTGCACCGCCTCTGCCCGGCAGGGCAGCAGCGCCAGCAGCATCGTCAGGGTCAGCAGCGCCCCGCACAGTTTTTTCCACATGGTATCACCCCGGATACCATCCTATGCAGGGGCGGTTTGTCCCTAGCTTTCCAATTTTCCCTTATTCAGAGAACTCCTTCTCCGCCTTCTTGCGGTCGATAAAGCTCTCTACCCGATCCAGCACCTGGGGCACCAGCTCGATGGCACGATCCACCGTGCTGATGGCGGGTGCGGCCACCGGCAGCATACGAGTCACGCCGTCCTTGACCACCAGAAACGCCATGGGCTCCACCCGGACGCCTGCTCCTGCACCGGCGCCCATCTGGTTGGTCTGCTTGCCGTAGTCTCCGCCGCCGCAGCCGAAGCCAAAGCTCAGCCGGGACACCGGGATCAGCGTCACGCCGTCCGGCGTGGTGATGGGCTCGCCCACGATGGTGTTGGAATCCACCATTTCGCGGATCTTTGCCATGGACGCTTCCATGACTGCCGTAATGGAGTTCTTCTTCTCGTTCATTTCCATGGTCGTATTCCTTTCTGTATCGTAAATCGTTTATTGTTCAAGCCGCTTTGTCAGGCGCAGTCTCCGCTTTCTTTTCAGCGGCCGCCTGCTCCGCCGCCTTTTTGGCCGCTTCCTTCTTCATGGCCTTCTGCCGCTTCAGGAACGGGAGCAGGAACCGCAGCAGCGGCCCGGCCGCCGCGAAGCCGATGGCCAGCAGATCGCCGATCCGATAGCTGATCCCCACTGTGCCGGAGACCTTCGTCTCAAAGGCGTTGAAATCCATCTCCATATGAACCTGGGGATCCGGCATATGCACCGTTTTCTCCAGCCACGGCATCACCGTCCACACGGCGGCGTTGACCCAGCCGTACCATTCCGCCGTGTTGGCGGGATTTTCGTCCCCCAGCACGATGCTCACACGCATGGGATCGATCCGGATACGGCGTCCGGCGCGGCGCAGCGCCCCTTGTATGGCGCGCCATACGGCGCTCAGCGCGGCGCGGATATCGGCGGCGGTCAGGTGGAGATTCACCTTTTTCTTCTCCTTGACCGGCTGCTTGCCTGTCTCCGCCGCTTTCTCTTTTTTTGGCTTTTCCTTTTTGGGCTTCTTCTCCGGCGGCGGAACCACCTGTAACTTCACCGGCCCGATCTGAGCCGTCACATGCAGCTCGTCGCCGAAGCTGGCGGTCACGCTGACTCGCAGGCACAGGATCACCACGATCAGCGCCGCGATAACGCCCAATATGATCCATCCTACCATGTGACGCGCCTCCTTTCACGGGAAATATCAGTCCTCCGCAGACAACTCCTCCGGCAGCTCCAGCAGGTTTCCCCGCTCGTCCAGCCGCAGCTGGCCGTCGCCCTCCATGCCGGGCATCTCCGGCAGATCATCCAGCGACCGCAGATGGAAGGCCCGCAGGAAAGCCTGGGTGGTGCGGTACAGCCGGGGCCGTCCCGGCACCTGAAGCCGTCCGCACTCCTCGATCAGATGCCGATCCAGCAGCAGACCCACCGTGTAGGAGCTGTCCACACCCCGGATCTGATCCACATAAGCCCGTGTGGTGGGCTGGTAGTAGGCAATGATGGTCAGCACCTCCAACGCAGGCTGACTCAGCTTGGCGGGCTTGCGCACCTCAAAGGCCCGGCGGATGATGTCGCCGTATTCCGGCGCGGAGCAAAGCTGATAGCTGTCCTCCATCTTCAAAAGCCGCATGCCCCGGCGCTCGTAAGCATAGTAGTCCGTCAGCTTCTGCAGCACCAGCTCCACCGTGGGGCGATCCATGTCCATGGCCATGCAGATGCGATCCACCGCCACCGGCTCGCCGGAGGCAAAAAGGATGCCCTCGATGGCCGCCTCAACTTCCTTCATTTCAAGCGTATCCATATCTTACCTCCCTCAAACATCGCCCTGCCAGTCATCCGGCATATCGCCGCTGCACTCCACGGTGCAGTCGTTGACGCCGGAGGCCAGACGGATGATGCGGCTGCGGCACAATTCCAGCACCGCCATAAAGGTCGCCACGATCTCGCTGCGGCTGCGGCTGCCCCGGAACAGCAGCAAAAAGCGGGTGATGCCGCCGGTTTTGAGCCGGCGGAAGATCTCCCGCGCCTTGGTCTCCACGGAGTACGGCTCACGCCGCACGATCTCGTCAAAGGGCTTCAGATCCGGCTGGGCGTCCAGCTGACCCCGACGATCCGACACCTCCTGCATGGCGATGATAAGATCACCAGGCTGCTGGTCATATTCGTAGATCTTGCCCCGCTCCATTACCTCCGGCGGGCGGGTCAGGATATCACGGCCAAATTCGCTCATAGGAGCCAGCCGCGCGGTCAGCACCTTAACGCGGGCGTATATGTCGCCCCGCTGGCGCTCCTCCAGCGATTTGATCAGGGCGTCCATCTCGCTCTGGGCTTCCTCGTCCTCCAGATTCAGCAGCATGCGGGTCTTGATGTACATCAAATGGGCGGCCATGGCAACGAACTCGCTGGCTACCTCCAAATCCATCTGCTTGTGCTGCTCCAGATATTCCTGATACTGATCCAGGATCAGCGCAATGGGGATATCCTGTATTTCGATTTTATTCTTACTCAGCAGGAACAGGATCAGATCCAGCGGGCCCTCAAAATCCTCCAGCGGCTCACTGCCCTTGGCCTGCACCACCTTTTCCAGTTTGAAAATGGGATTATCCAATGGTCGTTACCTCAATAAAAGCCGACAATGCGGCAGAATAGCTGGAACACCCAGCCGATGGCGCCGTCCAGCACATTGGACAGGGCGCCGAAGCAGACCAGCGCCATGATAATGAGCATGCCGAACCGCTCGTAGCGCATCAGCCACGCATACTGCCTGTCCGGCAGCAGCGCCGCCAGCACCTTGGAGCCGTCCAGCGGCGGGATGGGGATCAGGTTGAACACACCGAGACCGATGGACAGCAGCGCCGTGCTCACCATGAATTCAAACAGCGTCTCGTTGATATCGCCGGTGGTCAGCGCACGGGTATACATCAGCCGTGCGCCCAGCAGCAGCCACAGGGCCAGCAGCAGATTGGACACAGGCCCGGCCAGCGCCGTGATGGCCATGCCCCGCTTGGGATGCTTGAAGTAGCTGGGATTTACCGGCACAGGCTTTGCCCAGCCCACGCCGGTCAGCACCATGGCGGCAAGACCGATCCAATCAATGTGCCGCAGAGGGTTCAGGGACAGGCGGTGGTTCCGCTTGGCTGTGGGGTCGCCCAGAAAAAAGGCAGCGATGCCGTGGCAGGTCTCGTGCAAAATCAGGCAGAGCAGCACCGCCGCCACACGCAGCAGCGTGTCCCGCAGAGAGCCGAGATCCAGCGCGTTCCAAAGGTTTTGCAGATAGTTCAAATGGGGTCACTCCTATCGAAAAAGGCCTAATATGCCAAATTACCAATAACAGTCTAATTATAGCAAATATCCGGCATGAAAACAAGGAAAAAAATCCCGCATTTCTGTAACCATTTTGTTGCCGAAGTTGTAACCAATACGAGACGGAATCGTAATGATGTTTTTATTTATTTCGCATATACTATAGGCAAAGGGTAAGAAAGAAAAAATCGTTCACACTTTGAAAGGAGTATCGCCATGAAGAACCTGTTCCCCATCGCCGCGGGCGTGGTGCTGTGCCTGATCTGCACCGTTGTCGGCTTCCTGATCCCCCAGGTCTCCGCGCTGACCTATATCACCGTTTCTCTGGCCTGCGTCACAGGACTTTTGTGCATCGGCGGTATCCTCCGTCATGTCACACGCGGCGGCTCTGTGTAAGCGCCGCGCTCACATAAGGCCGCCCCGCCGCACAGCGGCGGGGCGGCTTATCTTGTCGAAAAAGCCAGCTTTTTTGACGGATTCACAAAATCGTTACATTCTTTTCAGGATTTTTTAAGATTCCGGAGCTATACTAAGGGCAACCGAAAAGGAAATGAGAGTAATCATTCTTTTTCGTGTTGTTTCTTCACTTCTTCCTCTCTCTTTTCATTTTTTTGCAAAAGCAAAACGTGCGCTGATCACCCCTTCAGCGCACGTTTTGCTTTTATCGCTTTCCTAGCCATTGCCGCAGCTGCTCCCACAGCTCCAGTGAACGGAATTTCAGCACATAGCCTGGATTTTCTTCCGTGATAAGTCCCAGATCGTCGTCCGACATTCCGGCGTCGGCAGCGGTCTGCGGCAGGTCGGCGGCAGCGGCGGTACACAGCGGTGGATACACCACGCACCACCAGTTCTGCCCTGCGCCGTCTCCGATCACCAGCCGCAGCGCCGTGTATTCCCCGGCGGGCAACGAGAAGCCATCGTACTCCTTCAGGGGAAATTCCGCGCTGGTCAACTGTGCCGTCACAGGGTACTCATAGCCCTGCTCGACGATCTCCCGCCGGGCGATATTCTCAATGCGTCCCAACGCGTCCTGAAGCTGCCGCTGGGCGTCCTCCATGTTCTCAGAGCGCTGCAATACATTTGTTGTAAAGTCTAAGACCTTGTCGCGCACTTTCAGCTTCAGCGCCTGATCAGCGTCGCTGTCGGAGTTGGCGATCACGTGCAGGCGGATCATTTTCTGGGCCAATGCGTCCTGCCGCTGAGCCGCCCACGCACCCCATATCAGAGCGGCGCACAGCCCCAACAGCAGCGCCATCTCCCACTTTTTCCATTGTTTCATAAGTAAAACCGTCCTTATCGCAGGAATTTTCCTACAATATGGACGGTTTTCTGAAATATTATACCTGTGGGACGCAAAATGTCTGCGGATAGTCCTCTTTCAGCACGCTGGCGGCCAGCTCTGCGTCCTCCTTGTGGCGAAACAGGCCAAATACCACGCTGCCGCTGCCGGTCATCTGGGCGTTGAGAGCACCCTGCTGCCGCAGAGTTTCCACGATGGCGGGTATCGCGCTGCCCTCCGGCAGCACCTGCTGGAAGTCGTTGCTCAGCCCCGCCGCGATTTTCGCCAGATCACCGCTGTTCAGACCCTCCAGCACTATTCGACTGTCGCTGCCAGAACGGCTCTCCGCGCTGTCGATGGCGGCGTACATGGCGGCGGTGGAATGGCTCTCCTCCGGCTTGACGATCACCAGCCAGCATTGGGGCATCTTGGGCAGCGCTTCCAGCTTTTCGCCCCGCCCTGTCGCCAGCGCCGTACCGCCCCGGATGAAGAACGGCACATCACTGCCCAAATTCTCCGCCATTTTTTCCAGCCGCGTATCGGTCATGTTGGGCGCGTACAGCGTCCGCAGGCCACGCAGCACCGCCGCCGCGTCACTGCTGCCGCCGCCCAGTCCCGCCTGTGTGGGGATGTGCTTTTCCAGTTGAATAGTTACGAAATCCTTTTTCGGCCCGAACTCCTCAAAAAACACCCGCAGCGCTTTCATGCACAGATTGTCCCCTGCCCGCTCCGTCACCGGAGGGTCACACTCCAGCTTGTCCCACGGCCCGGTGTTCCGGTACAGCGCCACGGTATCGCACAGCCCCACGGCGGTCATCACCGTCTCCACATCATGGTATCCGTCGGGGCGCTTCTCCCCCACAGACAGCGTGAGATTCACCTTGGCGCAGGCAGTTTCCGTTGTCCGCGCGGGACGTTCTTCCTCGCACAGCGGCGCGCCGCATCGGGGACAGAAGTCGTCCCGCAAAAGCGACACACGATCCAGATTTCTGCCGCAGCGAGGACAGCGGTCAAAGAGCGATGCCGTCACGACATACACCGTCAGCCCTCCCACGATAGATGCCGTGAGGAATGCCTTGTTCAGCTCCAGCAGCACCGTCAGCCCCGACAGAATGAGCATCAGTACGATGGAAGCGATCTCAATGATCCGCGCCTTTTTGAAATTGATCAGCGGCTTTTTCATGCAATGTCCTCCTGACAAAAAAGCGCCTTACGGCGCTTTTTTGTGAATCGGTCTTACTTAACGATCTTGCGGGCCTCGATGTAGTAGCGCTTATCCTGAGCGTGGCCCATGGAGAAGGTCTTGCGGGGCAGTACGCCGTCGGCCATAACGGTCTTGAACAGCTGCTCCTTACCCATGGCGGGCAACAGGAAGCCCATGTTGCCGGGCTTGCTGCCCAGCTCGCGGGTCACGTCGTCGCCGTGGATGTAGTCCACCTCGCCGCCGTTCTCCTTCAGATACGGGTCGATGACGCCCTGCAGGGTGCCGACAGCCAGCTGTACCTTGGGATCGGGAACGGTGATGAAGTGGCTCTCGCCATTCCACACGAACTCGATGGTATGGCCGTCGCCCTTGCCCTCGTAGGCATTGGGATAGGCGGCGCGGAAGGCGTTCATGAACTTCTCATGATCCACGCCGAACAGCACGCGGTGGATGGGCTCGAACTGCAGCGCGTCGTCGTGGTTGTTGACCACCTCCACCAGCGCGTAGCGGGCGGGCAGGGCCAGATACTCCTCGGGGGTCTTGCCCTTCTTCTGCTCCTCATAGCAGGCCTTGGCGGTAGCCAGAGAGTGGTTGCCGTCGCCCACGGCGAACAGCAGGGGCGCCACGCCGGAAACATTGTACTTCTTCTGCATGGCCTCGTCGGTGGTCAGGCCCTCCAGAGAGGCGGCCACGGCGTCGATCTGAGCCTGAGACAGCTTATAGCCCTTGATGTGGCCGCCGTTCTGCATCAGGTCGAAGTCGTACAGCTTCTCCATGGTGCCGGCAGCGGCGGTCAGCGGCTCGATGACGGTCTTATCGGGGTCGTCGATCAGCAGCATGACGTGGGGCAGCTCGATGGGAGCGTTGCGGCGCACACGGGCACGGGGAGGAATACGATCCAGCACGGTGCCCTCGGTAGCGCGGATGAGAGCGCCGGAGCCGGGAGTGAAGTCATAGGCGTCCAGATCCACCATACCGATCAGGCCGTGACGAATCTTGCCGTCGGACTGCTCGCGCTCGATGTAGATCAGGGAATCGGTCAGCGTCTCGAACACGCCGTCAGCGATGTACTTGGACATAGAGTCATTGATGTTCTGGATGAACTCGTCCACGTTGGGAGCCTTCAGGTTGGCTTCCGGCAGGATCAGGCGCAGGGTGGAGGGCGCGTCGCCCACCTGCTGCTCAACGGCCTGCCAGTACTCCGGCTCGGACGTGAACTGGTCGCAGGCCACTACGGCCCACTTGGTCATGTCCTGCTTCTTGGGCAGCAGAATGTCGGCAGGATAAAAGCCCAGCTTTTCAAACTTCTTATTCATGTCGTTCCTCCTCGTTTGTGATAAAGGTGCGGTTCGTTCCGTAATGTAATCTAATCATACCATATATTTACCGGATAATGCAACGGTTTCCAAAAAATTTTAAGCCAAACTGACAAAAATTTTTGCATAGAACGAAAGCGTTGCGGAAAAACTAGCCGCGCCAAGCTATTTCAGGGAGGTCATATTTTGAAAATCATTGATAAGATCGCGCTGGTGCTGATCGTCATCGGCGCGCTGAATTGGGGCAGCGTGGGCTTTTTCGGCTTTGACTGCGTGGCGTTTTTATTCGGCGGCCAGATGGGCACCATCAGCCGCATCATCTACGCGCTGGTAGGCGTGGCGGGCCTGTGGGGCATCACCATGATCTTCCGGGACGACGGAAACGAGAGCGAATAACGGTTCTCCTGCCAAAAAAGCCGCCCGATGGGTGGCTTTTTCACATATAAGCACCATTTCATGCTTAATTCTTCCGTCTTTTCTGCCGTTTCTCCGCACGTCTGCGGGCCCGTTGTCTGCGCCGGGCTTCATAGCCATCGTCGGCGGCGGCAAACACCCGCTCATATGGCTCCGGCAGCCACGCGCTCATGTGACGGCAGAGCTTCTCGCCAGCCGAGAATATGATGAATCCCTTTTTATTGCGCAGCAGATAGCTCTTGTTCCGGCACTTCTGCGGGTAAGGCGTCGTGGAGAAATATGCCATATCCACCGGCGTGACGGCTTTCTGCGCCGGGCCCGGCCAGCGATAGTCGATGCCGGTATATCGGATCTCCGCCTTTTTCAGCCGTACCGTCCGCATAAAGGGACACTTCCAAACGATCTCGTCCTCCGTGACTACAAGACGGCCAAAGCACCTGTACCAAAATTCGTGAAGAGGAATGCAGGCGAGTACGGTTACACATATAGGAAACAGGATTGCTTTATCCAGAAGTGCAGGTGTATCCCTGAAAAACAGGTACCATATGAATCCCGTAGTGCTGACAAAGAGCAGCATAAGGAGACGGCCCTCGATCAGCAAAATGATGTGCTCGTGGAACACGCGCCGCTTCGGCAGTTCGGTTTTTTCTGTGCTATGCTCCATGCCGTCTCCTCACTGTTTCTTGTTACTTCCCGCCCAGCTTCTTCACCAACTCCCCGTCCGGGTCCACGTACATGGTCTGATAGGTGGTGTACACCACCATGCCGGGACGGCTGGCGGCAGGCTTCTTCACGAACTTCACCGGCGTATAGTCCACCGGCACCTTCGTGCCGCTCCGCGCCTGAGAGTAATAGGCGGCCAGCACGGCGGCCTCGTGGAGACTCTGTTCATCCGGCTCTCCGCCGTCGGTGCACAGCAGCACATGGGAACCGTGGATCTTCTGGGTATGGAGCCAGATATCCCACTTTTGGCCCTCCTTGGTGGTCAGCTTGTCGTTCTGGCGGTTGTTGCGGCCCACCAGAATACGCAGTCCTGCGGAGGAACGGAACTCACGGGGCTTGGAGGCCCGCTGGAAGCCGGGCTGCTTCTTGCCCCGCTGGCGGATGTAGCCACCGTCGGTCAGCTCCGTGCGGATATCGTTGAAGTCCTGCTCGCTCTCCGCCTGCTGCAATTCCTGCACCACGCTCTCCAGATACCGCAGCTCCTCCCTGCCCTTGGTCAGCTGCTCGGTCAGCATCTTCTCGGCGGTCTTGGCCTTGGCGTACTGCTTGAAGTACCGGGCGGCGTTCTCCTGGGGCGACAGGCGCACGTCCAGCGGAATATCCATGGCGGGACAGCCTTCCTCGTAGTAGTTCTCCGCCATCAGCTTCCGCTGTCCCCGCTCCATGCGGTACAGGTTGGCGGTGATGAGCTCGCCGCAGATGCGGAGGTGGTCACGGTCAAGGCAGGCGGCATATTCCTTCTCCTGCGCGGCGATCTTCCGGCGCACACGGTCGCGGGCGTTGGTGGCGGTCTTGATGAGATCCTGCCCCTTCTGCTTCACTCGCTCCGCCTGCTCCCGCTCCTCGTAGAAGCTGTCCAGCAGTGCGCTGAAGCTGTCGGCGGTCACGTTGGCGCAGTAGTCGCCGTATTGACTGATAGGGCCATAGGTAAAATCGAAGGGCTTCCCATTGCGGTACAGCACTGTAGGCGTAAACGCGCCGCCGTTGACCTGCCCTTGCCACGCGGCAAAGCTGTCCCACAGGCGGCTGTCGGCAATGTGGTGGTCGCTCTCACCATAGGCGCGGTTGACGATCTCGCGGGCCACCAGCGGCGGCATGGCGGTAAAGGTATCCAGTAGCCAGCCGTCCAGGGGTGTCTCCTCACGGGGCAGCAGCGCCGCGAATTCCTCCCGCGTCACCGTCAGCGGGTCACGCTTCTTCTGTCGGGGCGGCAGATGGTAGAACAGCCCCGGCAGCACCTGCCGTTCCTGCGACATCTCCAGATCCACACGCCGCAGGCAGTCCAGAATACGCCCCTCTTTGTCGCACAATATCAGGTTGGCGTGACGGCCCAGCGCCTCCAGAATCAGAGCAAAACGGCTCTGCTCGCCCAATTCGTCGGTGGCCTCGATATGCAGCGTCACCACACGCTCCAAAGGCGCCTGTTCGATGGACACAATACGTCCGTTGCCGATACGCTTGCGCAGCAGCATGCAGAACATGGGCGGCTGGGACGGATTGTCCCGCTGCTGCTCCGTCATATGGATGCGGGGCTGGTTGGGGTTGGCGCACAGCAGCAGCCGGCGGCTGCCCCACAGAAGCAGCACCACCTGATCCCGTGCGGGCTGCTGAATTTTCTCGATCCTCGCACCGGTCAGCTGCGGCGCAAGCTCATCCACCACTGCCCGCAGGCAGACGGCATCCAAAGGCATGGCTCATTCCTCCATCATGATATTGAACAGTTCGTTGATCCGTTCCCGCTGTCCGTTGAGATACAGCCAGCCCAGCAGCGCTTCCAGCGCCGTTGCCTGCTGATACTGGGCGCGGCTGGCGTGGTGCGGAATGGAATGAACGTTGGCGTTCCGTCCCCGCTTGAACACGGCATGCTCCTCCTCCGTCAGCAGCGGCAATATCTTCTCGCTGAGCTCCGCCTGCTTCGGTGCGCACACCAGCTCTATGGTAGCCCGGTGCAGTCCCTTACCGGTGGCCTTTCCGTGGGCGCACAGCCACGTGCGCACCAGAAGCTCATATACGCCGTCCCCCAGATGGGCAAGGCCGATGCTGCTGATGGCCCGTATCTCGTCAGCGGGCAGCTGTATGGTAAAATAATCTGTCATATTCCTTATTCCTTCTTTGAAATCGTGCCCATTATAGCATACTCCTCCCCCGGCCGCAAGGCATGCGCATGCGCCATTCTCTCCCTACAAGAAAAATTTTGCAGAAATTTGAAAATTAGGGGTTGACTTTTTCCTGGCAGTCTGCTATATTAAGCAAGTCGACAGCGACAAAGCAACAAAATACGGGGGTATAGCTCAGCTGGGAGCCCGGTTGAAGCGGTAAACAACCCCCGCACTTAAAACTCAATATTTACACTCTCTTCCATATGGGGGTATAGCTCAGCTGGGAGAGCGCTTGAATGGCATTCAAGAGGTCAGCGGTTCGATCCCGCTTATCTCCACCATCACAGAGAGTGTGAAGAAAACCTCACTTCTTTGGAAGTGGGGTTTTGCTTTATGCTGCGATTGCCGAAATGTCCAGTCCAGCGCTGAACTGCTCAAAGTCAATATTGAAATCGATATGCAGCCGATAGTCCCGATACACCTCCACGCGCCGGATCAGGCAGCTCACGATCATTTTCTTTGCCTCCATGCTGGCACTGTCGTACATATCCGCCCATGAGATAATATCGTCGTACTGAGCGTTTAAGGTGTCCAGCATGGCCTGCCCCTCGTTATAGGCCGCCTGCGCTGCCTCCATAGTATGCTGAACTTCGAGACATTTTGTCTCACAGTCAGAGATCAGAGAACTAAGCAAGTCCTGCGGAAAAGCGCTTTCGCCCCGGAGGGATTTAATGACCTCCGCTCGGAGCGTATCAAGCTCGGCGGCAGCCTTGGCATAATCGGATTTAGCGCTTTTGAGAAGTGCTTTTCGTTCTTCCATCTTTTCACGATAACGGATATTGACGATTTCACTTTTGGGGATCGCTTTCATCCGTTCAAAGATCTGCCGCACCACCTTGTCAATGATACCGTCAAGAATATGCGCTGTGTAGCCAGTCTGCCCGTCACACTCGGTTTGTTTGCGGGTCTTGCCGTAGCAGATATACCGAACACGCTTTACAATGCGGTGAGCATCTTCCTTACACGGGTAAGCCTTGCCGTTGGTGGTGAGCGCCAGCCGGGAGCCACAATGCCCGCAAAAGACATTCCCGGCCAGCAAGGACTGGCCACGGGTATTCAGCGGTACACGCCGTTCCTGTTCGGCGGAGTTGGCACGGGAGGTACGAATGTGCTGTGCGGCCTCAAACAGCTCCGGCGCTATGATCTGCAAATGGGGCAGCGTTTGGGAGCGGCTTTCGCCGCTGCGAAGCACCCCGGTATATGTCAGATTGCAAATGATACCCCGGATGCTGGCGTGATGCCACATTTTACCCGTCCTCGCCCGATAGCCGATGTTATTTAAGTAGGTGGCGATCCGTTGAGCACCGAAACCCTCATGCACATATTTGTCAAAGATGATCCGTACCACAGCGGCCTCGGCCTCGTTGACAGCCAGCTCAAAAACTTCGTGCTTGCGTTTATTGAAGCGCCCACTCTTTACAAGGTCATACCCATAAGGAGCAAGACCGCCCTTGAAACCGCCGTCCTCGACAAGCTGGCCGAGAGCGGTTTTTGTGCGAATTGAAGTCTTTTCGCTTTCGCCGTCAGCCTGCCAGAAGCGGATGTAGTTGGTGAGCTTGTCCGTGTGATTATCAAAACGCTGCTCACCCTCCTGCGTACTCCAGACCCGGATGCCGTTTTTAACAAACCATTCCACCACAAAAGGCGTTTCGTCAGCGATACGCCCGATGCGGTCAAACATGAACACGAGCAGAATATCGAATTTCCCCTGCTTGGCGCGCTCCTTGATGATTTGCAGCTTGTCCCGGTTTTCAGCTCTAACCTTATGCCCGGACACGCCGTCCTCCTGTTCCTCGTGAACAATCGTCCAGCCCATTTTTTCACAGAAGCGATGGCACTCTCTGCGCTGCATGGGAATGTCGGCTTGGCTTTTGTCGTTGTAGTCCACCTGCTTGTCGGTGGACACGCGGTATAGGCAATCAACCCGATTACCTGTCATCAGTCTGGTTTCCATCATATTGATCCGTCCTTTCATTTGTCGATGGGTCAATGAAAAAACGCAATCAATACGCGGGGAATATGAAGTTTTCAAGGTACATAGGGACTACCCCCACTATTATTATCCCTCTGTTCGGGAGGGATTGCAAGGATGTCGCCGGAGCTATTTTTTGCCGTATTGTTGGCAAAGGAAGATAGTAAAATCTGCTTTACATGATGGAGCGCTGCCGCATTTTTGCAGTCTGCGAAGCTGGCGGTGATGGCGTAGCCATCCACAGCAAATGCGGTATGTTGTTTTCTCTGCTGCATAAAGACCTCCTTTTCAATTCTCGGCAACAGGGAAAGGCCAGCGCCTCATAAAAGCGCTGGCCTGTGACTTATGACCTTGGGACGAAATGTCCCAAGGTGTTTTTGACAGTTGGGAGCGCCGCACCCGCTCCTGTTGGCCTGTCATAAGACAGCTCATATTCAATGCGGCGCTCCCTCACAGCGGACAGCGACGATCCGTGACGGAGCATCAACTACCTTGCTGCGGAGAAGTGAAAACTACCTCTCATATACCAAGGACAAAAATCGGGCAAATGGAGCCCCGCTCACAGAACTTTTTTCAAATATTTTTTCATAGCAGCCATGCCGCGCTTTACCAAGCGCCGGACAACGCTCTTGTCCACGCATTGCTCCCGGGCGATCTGGCGGTAGCTCTTGCCGAGGATCAGATGTGCCTCCACCCGGACGCCCTGCACCTCCGGCAGAGAGTTGAGGGCGTTCCACAGGTGGACAAACAACTCCATGCGATCCAGAAGCTCCTGCGGCGTCGGCTCATGCAGGCAGGCCGAGTATTCGATCCCATCGTCACAGTCGAGGGAATACTGTGCCTTGTTGCGGGTCGTGCGCCGCTGATGGGCTGCCTCATACAGCTTGTCCGCCTTCAGCTCGGCGGCCACTTCGTCGGAAACTTCGATGTATTCATCATGGGTGTACCAAGCGTAAAAGTCCTTCAGATTGATGGTCGTCATTTGTATTTCCTCCATTCGGTTCATGTGTGGGTGGGTGAACAGAAAGAAGAATCGGCGGAGATCGACAGCCGGGACTGGCTACCTTGGGACAATTTGTCCCAAGGTACAGGCATATAAAAACGCCCGCACAGCATGACGCTATGCGGACGCAAGCAAATAAATATCCTGTTACATGATGTTTAATTTCACTTTCAAAGCCGGACTGCTCCGATGGAGGGGCTACGCTTTTTTTAGCTGGTGCAGATCATGGACGCTGAAAAAAATGGACACGGCGATACCTCCTCGGACACCGCCGTATCCTTAAAAAAGGGCGACTTTACCACACCCCCCCGTTGATCCATTTTTTCAAAAGAAAAACGGCGGCTTGAAATGCAATATTTCAAAACCGCCGTTCTGCGCCGCAAGGCCGAACGGAAACGGTCTTGTTGTGTATGCCAGCGCAGCTATTATCAAAAGAAAAGAGCCGATAAACCGTGTGCCTGTTGGCTACGGGTTATCGGCTCTGCGTCTGTGCGTCTGGCTCCTTGATAACTATGATATTTAGTTGATAAGCTCGGATTAGATTTTCTTGTTTGCATTTTGGGCAATACAGAGGAAAGTTCTCAAGCACCGTATCGCCCCGAATTTTGATGCGTGTCTTATTTCTGCATATTGGACATAGAATCCAGTTATTTTCAATCATTAGGTGCCACCTTACTTCTTGCATAACGCCTTTTTCTGAAAATGCTGAGTGACGCACGATAGGACAGGTAAAGGAGTAATGCCATACCGATAATAAGCAGTGCGTAGGCAAGGAATGAGGATGCGGCGAAAAAGGCGGTATCAAGACCAGTAGACCGTATTACCGCACAGACCATGATGGCGGCGATCATTGCCCCGGTGCAGTTTGACTGTTTGAAAACAAAGCCCGAGGGGACACCCAAACAGATTGTAAGCACCGTACAACACATACCTAAAACAAGGTTTGGTACAACTGTGGTGAACGAAAAATGTCCTGTAAAAGCAGCAATGATACAAAGCAAGAAAGTCAACACAGAGAGACTAACAAACAGTATTCCGCTGAACAGGTAGCGCCCGACAACAATCTCCTTATCCGTGATAGGGAGAACCGGTAAGTAATTCTTCCAATCGCTCTTTTCCTCGATTTTAACCAACTCGGTCAGAAAAGCAACGCCCATCAGCGGGAGCAACAGTGAAATATACGGGATTGCCGCTTGTGGAATGAAAATGCAGGCGCACAGTAATAGGATGATGCCTAACAGACGGTAAGCGGGTTTACATATCTTTTTGAATACGATAAGATCTTTTGCGACCAAACCAATCATAGTGACCCTCCCTTGATATACAAAAGCATGATGTCATCTAAGGTGGCCGGGTCGATTACGCAGCCCTTGTATTTCCGAGCAGCAGCTTCTCGGTCTGCCACCAAAATTTGATACTCATAATCCTGTTTTCTCCACGCCAATATATCGCCACGGTCAATTTCTCGAAATAGCTTTTCCCCACAATGGATCAGTCCATAATGGTAGATCAATTCGTCCTTCGACTCAAAGAACAGCAGTCTACCCTCATGCAGAAAAGCTATATAATCCGCAATCTTAGAGAGGTCACTCATAATATGTGTAGAAAAGAGAACGCCGCGTTCCTCGCTCTGAACAAAGTCTAACAGCAGATCAAGCATATCATCCCGCATAACAGGATCAAGCCCGCTTGTTGCCTCGTCCAGCAATAACAATTCAGCATGATGGGCAAGGGCAATCGCAAAGTTCATCTTTACTTTCATACCCTTTGAAAATGAGCCGATTTCCTGTTTCACAGGTAAATCAAACCTATTCAATAGCTCCCAGTAGCGGTTGGAGTCCCATTGGGCATAGATTTGACGCATAATGGTTTCAATGTCTGTGGGAGAGAACATAAAGGGAAGATTACATTCATCCTGCACAACGCCTATCCGCTGTTTGGCCTCTTTTTCGTGGGAAAGATTATCTTGCCCGAAAACAAGAATATCTCCGCCGTCCTTGGTAACAGCATTGAGGATCAGGTTCATGGTGGTTGTTTTTCCTGCACCGTTCTCCCCAATCAAACCGACAATGCTACCGCTTGGAACATTGAGGGTCAAATGGTCTAAGTAAAAATCGGGGTAGCGTTTTGTCAGGTCTGCAATTTGCAAAATGTTTTCCATCGTCAGCCCTCCTCTTTATAGAACATCGTCAGTATCTCAACCAATTTACTCAAAGGGATACCGCCGGAGCGTGCAATATCGGCAGCCTCTTGGAGATGTTCTTCCGCCCGGCGCTGTTGTTCCTCTTGAAAGAAATCTTTATTCTGTGCCGATACGAAACTGCCACGGCCTACTGTTGTTTCAATAAAGCCATCACGATGCAGATCTTCATAGGCTTTCTGTACTGTAATGACGCTGATATGAAGCGACTTTGCCAGTGCCCGCATAGACGGAATCGGGTCGCCGGTTTGAAGCTCGCCGCTCATGATCATAGCTTTCATTTGAGAAGTGATCTGCTCATAAATGGGTTTGCTGGTGTTGCTGCTGATAATGATTTCCATGAGGCTGCGCCTCCTGTCATATAATGTACTTGTTTGATAAGTACATTATATGCTACACCGCAGCCATTGTCAACTATGAGAATTTGCTCGGCAAATATATGAAATTAAATATGCAGAGGAATGAAATATAACATCGTTCAAATGCTATTACCCGAAATGTAAAATTACATTAGGTGGTGATGCTATGAAAATTGAACGGGACGAGCGCAAATTTGACTTTCACGGGATCGGACTTGCTATCAAGAAAGCCCGTGAGCGTG
>OMFR01000365.1_pt1 | contig 26582 bp, 26 predicted proteins | sample 1645691 | NCBI WGS metagenome assembly OMFR01 (sample SAMEA103958132, study PRJEB25191) | human gut metagenome | biome: human-associated habitat [ENVO:00009003]; feature: intestine environment [ENVO:2100002]; material: feces | place: Germany | collected 2013/2015
TGAACTGGCCCGGTACCACGGTGGGATTGCCGCAGTAGGGGCAGGAGGTGGCGGCGGTGGAGGCGTCGCAGATCAGCTCCGCGCCGCAGCTGGGGCAGGAATAGGCCTTCATGCCGTCGGCCTCCGTGCCCCAGTCGCTGCTGAGGCTGGAGGTATCCCAGCCCTGTGCCTCCATCTCCGCTATTTTCTGGCGGTTCTGTTCCGCCTTGGCGTTGGCCTGCTCCGTGGCAGCCACGGCCTTAGCCTCTTTCTCTGCATAGAGAGCTTCAATCTGCGCCACGTCATATTTCGCGCCGCAGAAATCGCATTCCAGCATACCGGATGCCCCCACAAAATGCAGGGGACCGGTACATGCCGGGCATTTATAGTTGGTAATTTGGGATGCCATTACTTTCTCCTTTCCGCTACGGGAGCGGCTTTGGGCCGCCCCCGTGGAAAATGGCGTTCAGATATTTATACGGTTAATCAGGGTCAATCAAAGGCTGAGGTTGTACGCGCCGGCAGCGATCAGCTTGCCGTTGTCACCGAAGAACAGGGACAGGCAGCACGCCTCATCCTCGGCGGCGTACCAGGTGTATACACCGCGCTGGTACTCCTCATCATACTGGTACTCAGAGCAATCCACACCGATATGCTCCTTCAGATCCGCATAGGTCAGCTTCGACTGCGCATCACCTTCGGTGAAGTAGTTCAGGCCGCCCAGATAGGTGAAGAATGTCTCGTTCAGCACTTCCAGCGTTGCTCTGTCAGAGGTCACGGCCTGTATATCCGTGGATTTCATATCAATGCCGGGCAGAGCGCCGCCCTTATCGCTGCTGCCGCCACCACCGCCGCAAGCAGCAAGGGACAGCGTCATCAACACGGCCAATATAAGCGCAATCGATTTTTTCATAATAAGTTTCCTTTCTTTTTGCATCGTCATTTGTTATTCCGTCCAACTATGGCAGGAAGGATCAGCGCAAAGGGGCACCGCAGTTCTGGCAGAATTTCTCACCGTTGCTCTTCGCTCCGCAGCTGGGGCAAAAAGTGGAAGCGCGGGTCTCCGCCTCCGGCTGCTGGAGGATAGGCTGCTGAGGGGCAGGCTGCTGTGGCTGCTGGGGTGCCGCAGGCTGCTGTGGCTGCTGGGGCGCTGTATACTGCTGGGGCTGCTGCGGTGCAGCATACTGCGGCTGCTGGGGGGCAGCGGCATACTGGGGCTGCTGGGGCTGCTGGGGCTGCTGATACCCCTGCTGGGGTGCAGCATTGTACTGGGGCTGCTGCGGCTGCTGATAGCCCTGCTGAGGTGCGTTGTACTGGGACTGCTGGGGCTGCTGGGAATAGGGATTCTGATAGGGCTGATGAGGCTGCTGGGAATAGCCGCCCTGCTGATAGTGATTATTCTGATAGGGGTTGTTCTGGTAGGGATTGTTCTGATAAGGGGCTGCCTTGATAGGAACGCCCTGATACGTTCCTTTGCCGAAAGCCAGCAGGGGCATGAAAACATAGGGCAGGAAAATCAGTCCCGCCGCAAAGCCACCGCCCTTGCCGAATGCCTTGGCCAGCCGAATCTGTGTCTGGATACCCAGAATGATGTTATAGAGGGGGATCAGCATCAGCAGGAAGCGCATACCGCTGCCCCAAGTGATATCAAACAGCACATAGAGATTGTAGAAGGGAACAATGGCCGCCCAGCCGGGCTTACCGGCCTTCCGGAAGATAATCCACATGCACACCAGAACAAACACGCACAGGACAAGCGAGATAATGGTGGGCAGCGGGTTAAAGGCCGGGGTACTGCTGTAATCGTAATAATCGTAATAATCGGAATAATCGTACATTGCGTTCTCCTTTCCTAACGACATCGCCGGCTGGCAGTGTGCTTGCCGACTAATGTGATTTGTTGTCACAGGGTTGTTGCCCAATCCAGACAGAATCTTTTGCCACCGCGCTTCACGCCGCATAATGGGGAGAAATCGGGGGAATGGCTCACCTACGCCTGAGGCTGATAGGGCGGCTGGGTACGGTGTGCTTAATCTTCCTCTGCCGGAGCATATTCCTCGGAGGTACCTATAAGGAGCTCCCACAGGAGCGTCCTCAGGACGTCCTCATACTCACCGTTGTATTCTGCCGTGAGAATCTCGTCCTCTCTCTGGCTGGTGATGTGGAGGTAGCTCTCCGTCCCGTCAAGGACAGACACCCCCTCTGGCAAGGCTCTGGGCGGTTGATGCCAGTTCTCCCGAAGGCACGTTTCCACCTCAGCCCATTGCTCTGATGTCAGGGGCGCGTATATCCGCTCTACCCTTTCTCGGCTACCCTCGGTGTCGATGCACCACCCGGAGATGGTATACGCACCGTCTGTCTCCTCCAAATCAAAGCGGAAACAGTCGTCGTAGCACGAAGCACTCTGCGACCAGTGGATGCTCTTCAGCGTGTCAGCGTCCTGAAAGACGTTGGCAAACTCGTTCATCATACCGTCACCATCCATGATCCGGTCGGTCACAAGATAGCGATAGAGCCGCACGCCGCCCACCGTCAGCACACCTGCCAGCGCCAGCGCAAGGAGGCCGATCATCACCTTTTTCACCGTCAGGGGCGAGGCGTGCCGCAGTTGGCGCAGAACTTGCCCTTATTCACCGTGCCGCACGAGCAGGTCCACTCGTCGCTGGCAGGCTTGGGCTGGCCGCACTCGGCGCAGAATTTGCCGGTGTTCACCGCGCCGCAGGCGCACTTCCACTCGCCGGCGGGGGCGGGCTTGGGCTGGCCGCACTCGGCGCAGAACTTGCCGGTGTTGCCGCCGTGGCCGCAGGAGCAGGTCCAGCCGGCGGGAGCGGCCTGCTGTACAGGCTGCTGGGCGGCCTGCTGCTGACCCATGGCGAACAGGTTCTGGGCGTTCATGCCGCCGGCCTGACCGGCCATTCCCATGCCCATAAAGGCCATGGCAGGGCCGGCAGCCGTGTTGGAAGCTGCCATCTTCATGGCGTCGCCCTGACTGCCCACCAGATGGGCGGCAGCGCGGGTGGGATCCATGAAGGCCGCGTTCCGCTGCAGCTCCTTGAGCATCTTCTCGTCTTCCTCGTCCGCCGTCACACTGGATACGCCGAAGGAAACGATCTCGATACCCCGCAGGTCGCGCCACTTCTTGCTGAGGACCTCATTCAGGGCGTCGGCCAGCTCCATGGTGTGGCCGGGCAGCTGGGAGTAGCGGATGCCGTTCTCGCCGATCCTGGCGAAGGCGGGCTGGAGGGCGGTCAGCAGCTCGGTTTTCAGCTGATTGTCCAGCTTGTCGCGGGTATATGCCTCCGCCACGTTGCCGCACACATTGGTGTAGAACAGGGCGGGATTGCAGATGTGATAGCTGTACTCGCCGAAGCAGCGGATGCCCACATCAATGTCGATACCGGCCCGCTGATCCACCACGCGGAAGGGCACGGGATTGGCAGTGCCATACTTGTTTCCGATCAATTCCTTGGTGTTGAAGTAATAGACACGCTGATCCTTGGGAGCCTCACCACCGAAGGTGAAGCGGGTGGTCATGCTGTCGATGACAGCACGGACGCTCTCCTTAAACTCACCGGTAAACAGAGAGGGTTCGGTGGACATATCGTAGGTAAACTCGCCGGGCACGGCGCAGACCTCCACGATGCGGCCCTGATCCACGATCATCATGCACTGACCATCGGCCACGGCGATGACGCTGCCGTTGGAGATGATATTGTCGCTGCCCTTGGTGTTGCTGCTGCGGCCGGAGGTGCGCTTCTGACCCTTAACAGCCATGACGTTCTCAGGCAGTGACTCGCAATAAAAGTACTCTTTCCACTGGTCAGCCAGTACGCCGCCTGCGCTGCCCAATGCCGCTTTAATCAGTCCCATAGTTATGTAATCTCCTTTTCTTTATAATAATTTCTATCTATGAATGATTTGTTAATTCTCGTTCAACCACTGGCCGTTCCACCACAGGCCGTCCGACCGCTCGCAGTAGACGATCCACATCTGATGCGGGCCCTCTCCGAAGCGGCGCAGCTCCAAATAGTTGTTGTCGATCACGGTCACGTTGAACTCAACACCCTTCGGGCCGCCGCCCAGCGCTGCGAACCACTCCTGATTGCCGCAGTCGTGATACATGGGGCCACCGAGGAACTTCACATACAGCTCGTTCAACGTTTCACGTTCGCCGTTGGAGTAGGTGGCGTCGTACTGGCATCCCATGCTCCATACGCCCTCGCCCATAAAGTCGGTCACGCCATCAGCGCTCATGAACGTCAGCATCAAGGACTCGCCCACTGTCTCCAGCGGTATCCTCCCGTCCGCCGTCTCGACCGAGGTTCCGACCCATGTCCCCTCCAGATACTGCCGATTGACCTGGTAAACAGCATCGGGATGGGAGTAGGAGAAGCTGCCGAAGCCTATGTCGCCCCAGTAATCATCGTCGTCATCGGACTCCACATTCCCCACCGGGTCAACGCCGTCCGCCGGATCTGCCGTATCGTTGTCGCCGCCGGGCAGGGGCGGTGTGTCTATCGTGGTGCTGCCGTTGTTCTCCGGCTGCCCGTGGGGAACAAACTCCACCTGACAGGCCGTCAGGCTCACCGCCAGCGCCAGAAGCAGCGCCAGCGCGATCCATCGCCGCTTCATGGTTTTAAGCCCAGGGATCCTGAGCGGCCGGGATGCGGATGCCGCTGAGAGGGCTGGAATACTCCCACAGGAACCATTCGCCGGTGGAGGGCTTCTGCCGCAGCTTGATAGGCCGGGGGGAGTCCGCGCCGGGCGTGGCGATAAATACCCGCAGATAGCCCGGTTCAATGTCCTGCGGACGGGGATCGGCCAGTACGTTCAGCACATAGGGCTGTGTGGGAACGTAGCTGTTCTGGGGGGTAGCCCCGGCGAAGTACGCCAGCGGCAGATACTCCTTGCCCCGCAGACGATCCCGCAGGAACTGGCTGTCATAGGGAGTCATGGGTCGGGGCCCCCGCAGGAGGTTCATGGCCTCCACACCCTCGTTGGGATTTTTTACATATAGGTTCAATGCACACAGGAAGCCCGCCACCACCTCATCCGGGGTTTTCAGGGACAGGTTCCGGAATTCTGCCAGCGAAGCGGGCAGCGCGTTCAACGTTACTTGCATATTTCTGCCTTCCTTTCTCTGATTTCCGTACCGTTCGTCAGCCGTCGCCTCTCACACTGCTGGAGAAGCTAGCGGCCGTGTAGTACTCGTCGCCGTCACGCACCACGAAGTACAGCACATAGTAGTCACCTTCGCCGTTGAACCAGCCGTAGGCGTGCTTTTCACTGTTCCAGCTCCTCTCATCCATGCCGGTATGGGGAATGCCATCCTCGCCGCCCAGCATGGCCTTGATGTCGTCATAGGTCAATTTCGAGGACTTGGAGGAGCTCATATCCCACAGCTCCTGACGCACCTTCTGCATGGTGGGCAGATCCGCCCGGCCGGTGGCATCGGGATTAGACTTGCCGTACTCACCCTGACAGTTGGTGGTAGTCCGTTCAAAGGGATAGTTCTCCGGCAGGCCACCGTTGTCGCTGCCGCCAGCCGGGGGAACAGAGGTGGTATCGCCGCTGCCGTCATCGGGGATAAGACTGGTGTCAATCTGATAGGTATTGGCGATCTCCATAAAGGTCTTGCCGCGATAGTACTCCACCGCGCTTTCGGGCATGGGAATGTAATCCTCGTCCGTCCAGTTCTCGTCGTCCAGATGGCGCAGGTTCGCCAGCAGGCTGATAGAACCGTCTACCAGGTCGGAATCCACCTCGCAGCTGACATACAGGGCGCCGGTCTCATCCACGGACAGGATACCGTCCTGCATCTCGCCGCCCATGAACTCACCCCGCAGATCCAGACCGGTATCGTCATCGGGCACCACGCGGACATAGGTGTTGGCGAAATTGAAGTCGTTCTCGCCCTCCAGATACATGGCAAGCCACACCTCGCAGCCGCCGTTGCCGTCAAAGACCAGACGCGCCAGGATCTCGTGAGCGGTGTCGTTCAGCGCCTCGAGATCACCGGTAGCATCCGTGAGACCGGCCATGCCGTGCCAGTCGCCGCCGTACACTGCGGCGAAGTCATCCAGAGACATCTCATCCGCACCGGTGTTTCCGCTGGTACCGCTGATATTACCCTCACCCTTGCGGAAGGTCAGCTGCAGATCAAAGCCGAAGTAGTCGTTCACCATAATCAGGCCGTCCTTCAGCGTGCAGTTGCAGACCGATCCGTCTCTGTCCAGCGTCAGGGCGCCGTCCTTAGTCAGCTTCCACTTGATGGTCGTCGGGTCGCCGTCCAGCATAAAGCAGCCCGTACCGTCCTCTTTCAGCTCAATGTAGTTCTCGCCCAGATCGTAAACATCGTCCATGGGTATCCACTCGTCAAAGGACAAAACAGCCTCGCCCATGTACTTGCCCACAGCGGGGTTTGTCTTGCTGCCGCCCTTGCCGCCGCAGGCCGCCAGCGTCAGTGCCATCACCAACGCCAGAAGCAGCGCCGCAAGTTTTCTCGCTCTTTTCATCATTTCTTCCTCCTGTTTTTCGGTATTTCTGTGTTATCTTTCTCTATATTGGCACGTCTCACTTGAGGCGATGACCGCATTCGGTGCAAAATTTCTCAGACTCTCCTGTCCGCAGGAGGGACAGTGCTACTTAGCGATATTCTGAGGGCTTTCCTCATACATGTTTTTCAGTGCCTGAAGGAGAGGATTCTCTGAGACTCCACGCCGGAGGACTCCACGCCGGGCCTTGCCAGCATAAAGGTCTCTCCTTCGGTGGTGTACAGGCAAAAGGCGTCCAGCGAATGAAAGAATTCCAGAAGCTGAAAGGGCTCCGGCAGCAAGACGTCATTGTATCCCTCCGTCAGCTTTACATAACCGGTCTTGTACACCCACATATCAGACGTAAGCTTTACCACTCCATCGACCGTCAGATTCATGCGGGACGCTTCAAGCTGCCCGATGCCCTCAATCTCCAGAACAATACTTTCGTCGGCGTTCTGCCATGTTCCCGCGAAGGGGGACTGATCCTCCGGTGTATATACCATATCGGGGCCGTCCACCATATGGTCGCCGCCCTGTTCCCGTGTTTCACCGCAGCCCATCGTTCCCCAAAGCACCGCCAACAGCAATACACCTCCTATCCAAAGCCGCCATTTCATAGGCATCACCCTCCAATCATCATTCCTGATCGTTTTTCATGGGTGCCTTCTCGCATATCGGTACGTCTCACTTGAGACGGCTGCCGCATTCAGGACAGTAAACAGGAATCTTCTCATTTGTCGGTTGCCAGCCGCAGCTTTTGCAGCAGAAGGGCTGCCGGATACCGCAGTTGGTACAGAATTTACCCTCGTTCTTTGTCTCACAGTTGGGGCAGCTCCACTCCTTAGATAGCGGCGTTTTCGACTCCGTGGAGAAGATCACGTCCTCCTCGCCGCACGCCGCGCCGTCCTTTGTCAGCCATCTATGGCCGCTGCCGTCGCTGTACCGGATGCGGAAGGCGTTTTCCGCATGGCTGAATGTCAGATTGTCGAAGGTGCCCGTCATGAGAATATCCTTATGCTCCTGCGTCAGCTTTACATTCCCGGTTTTGTACACCCATGCGTCAGATGCGAAGTCCGGCTCACCGTTCACAAACACCTGTATGCCGGACGCCTCAAACTGCCCCCGGCTCTCCACCTCTAATATGATGGTACCATCCCGGCTCTGCCACGACCCCGCAAAGGGGCTCTGATCCTCCGGCGTATACATCATACCGGGGCCGTCCACCATCTGGCCGGCCGGCGGAGCCTCCGCCCTGCCGCAGCCCATCATTCCCCACAGCATCATGACCAGCAGTACACCTCCTATCCAGTATCTCCGCTTCATCTGTGCCGACTCCCTTTATCATCTGTTTTCCGCGGACAGACCTTCCACCGGCTCGCCGTGCTCTTGCAAAAACGCCGCACAGTCGGTACACAGGTCGATATCCTCCCCCAAAAGGAAGCAGCGGTCACAAACCAGCCGCTTGCAGATCGGGCACAGGCTGAAATACTCCATTGCCTCCGTTGCGGCCCGCTCAAAGGCATCCTCCCGTTCACGCTGGTACAGCGCCTGAAAAATCACGCGCTTTCCCTCGCTCTCCGGCTGCATTCCCGCCTTGGAAAAGCGCACCGGCTGGCTCTCCCAGAGGAAGCCGCATACAGCGCAGCGCAATGAAAACTGAAACCTCTCCATAGAAGATATGTCCTCCATGGACGCTTTAATGATGCGGCGCATTCCGGTTCCCTCCTTGCCTACATCGCCGTTTCTTTTCTGCCGTTCTTATGTCCGAAGTATATATACAGGTATATATACTTTTTAGCAATTTTTACTTAAAATGTCTATTACCCTAAGGGTGAATTTTACCTGCAACCGCCAAAATCACCCTTAGGCGTAGACAGAGTGCACAATCCGAATCGCATCGGTTTGTGCACTCTGTTCATCATCTTTATGATCTGTTCAGCAGCTCACCGCTGCGGCCGCAGCTGGCAAACAGCTCAATATATACCTTCAGCTCATCGAACGAATCCACCCCCAGCTTTCGGTACAGATTGCGGTTATGAGTCTTTACGGTGCTGGCGCTGATGCGTGCCAACTCGGGAATATCCTTGACGGTATAACCATCCATATAGTATTGCAGGATGGTGCGTTCCGTACCAGTCAGCGTATTTGCTCTCTCCGTGAAGCCGCGCAGCCGCGCCTCCACATCAGGTGGCAGCGCACCCACCGGCCGCTCCCGGATCATGGTCAGCAGCTCGTCAATCTCCGAAATACCGGATGCCACCACCTCTGTTGGATTACCCCTGACCGCCGCAAGACTTTCATTGATTGGTTTGACAAAGCGGCGGGACAGCACGGTTGCCGCAACCAGCATCGCCAGCAAAAAGAGCACCGAGCCCAAAAACCACGCGAACTGTGACCCGCGCTCATAGCTGCGGAAGGTGTTGGCCGTTACAAGCGTCACCGCGGCAAGCGGAATGCCGTCCGAGGTAACAGCATCCAGCAGCCGGTGCCGCCCCAGATAGGACTCCTTGCCATCGGTATAGATGGTATAGTATTTCCCCGGCTTGATATGCAGCGTCCCCTCGGCCGTCAGGCGCGAGCCGTTGGTAGCGCCCAGCATAGTCCCCGACAGATTGAGAGTATCGCCGTCAATCGGCGCCAGCAGGGTCAGCATATTGCCATAGCTGCTGGACACAGTGTCGTGGGAAAGGCTGAAATAGAGGTCGCTGATCTCCATACCGCAAAGCCCACGCACAGTGCCGCTGCCGTCCAGAATCGGTACGCACAGCAGCATCACATGCTCCCATGTATCCAGCAGCTCTGTGCGTTTTGTCCACAGGCTGCCCTCTGCCAGACGCTCAACCTGACTGGTGGCAACCTTATTACTGCCGGGAATCAGCGCGGTATTCAGTTCCGGATTCCAGCGGTTATGCATCTGAATCTGTAATCCCCGCGCCGCCTCCGCCGCGCCGCGGAAGCAGATCACATCCTGCTCCGACGCCACCGTGGGCTGAAGCCCGGAATAGCGCAGATACAGTCCCGCCCTGAGCGCGTCCGCATTGGGCAGCGCCGTGTTGGCGGTCACGTTCAGGCAGAAGAAGATTCCGCTGCACGAGGCGGCGCTCAGCGTAGTGCTCAGCGGCGTGTACAGTCTCTTTTCCAATTCCGCGATGGTTTTCGGATCGTCGTTGAGCGCGTCAAAAGGAATGCCCTTAGCCGCGAGAAAAGCATCCAGCTCCCGGCCCAGCTTTTCCGACATGGCCACGCCATGCCCCGTCAGCTCATCCATCTGCGCATCCAATGCTGCATATGTATTTCTCTGCTGAATGTCCAGGGCGCTGGCCAGCTGCCGCGCAGGGTGGGACAGCACACCCATAGCCATCAGGATCGACAGGATGGCCGCCACCAGCAGCAGCGCCATTGTGAACCAATACAGCAGCAGCCGCACACCCATACTGTGGCTGGCTGCATATGGATTGTGAATCGCATTCCGAATTGATCGCATGTGCTTTCCTCTTTCATGTGCCGTAATCCAGCTTAAAACTGTCCAAAGTCTCCCAGATCAGGGCGTCCGGCGTATTGCCGCCCTCCAGATACTGTGTCCGGCCCGCCGTCAGCTTCAGCCGCGCCAGATTTTCAAACCGCGTCTCCAGATCCAGATAATTCTCCATCTGGGGCGGGTAGTAGAAGGTATATGCCTCCTGCGTTTGCAGATATGTCTCGTACAGCGACACATACATCGGGTCGCTCAGTTTTTCCACGGCGCCGGGCAGATAGTTCTCAAATGCCTCCTGCGTCACCGGCATATAGCCCAGGCTGGTCACGAATTCCACGTTGCATGTCGGCTCAGTCAGCCATTTCAGGAATGTAATACACGCCCTCTCCCGTTCCGGGGTGGACTTCACGGTGCACATTCCCACACCGCGCTGCATCACCAGCTTCTCGCCCCCTTCAAACACCGGGCACGGCATGGAGGTGATCGTCACCTTTTCCGAGGTGTTGTCGGGATACGTCACCGTGTCGGAATAGTAGAGCACGCTGGCCGAGGATGCCACAGACACCACCACATCTCCGGTACGAAGCGGTTCCGTGGCGTACCCGTCGTGCAGCTACAGGCCGCCCGTCAGCCCCGCCCGGGCATACGGCTCCCAGGCCCGCTCGAACCCGGGGCCGAACCTGACGCCGTCATCCCGGAAAAAGTCCTCGCCCAACGATTCCACGCCCACCTGAAAGTAATTGAAGTGGTAATCGTGGACAAAGAAGCATTTGCCGGTATCCGCAGCGTACCGCTCTGCCAGCGCGTAAACGCCCTCCCATGTTGCAAGATCGTCATAGCTTGCGCCGGACTGGGCTGCCCACCGGTCGAATAGCGTCCGGTTGACAAACAGCACCTCCGTGGATTTGGCAAGGGGCAGGATCGCCTGCCGTCCGCCGATCATCCCCTCCTCACGAAAGGCGGGGATAAACGCTGCCAGCTCCTCCTCACTGAAATAGTCCCGGTAGTCCACCAGAATGTCCTGCTCCGGAAGGGCCAGCACCGTCTTGGGATAGGATACGAACATATCCGGCAGCGACGGCGCGCCCGGGTCGCCGTTGGCGGCGGCCAGCACGCTTTTGTGGATGCTGCCGCTGTTGCTGACCAGCTCCACCTTCACACGGATGTTCTGCTTCGCGCCCACCGTGCTGTTAAACCGCTTGATCAGGCCGTTCAGCGGAGAATCCACCTCGCCGCCATAGACATGCCACAGCGTTACGGTCAGCGGTTCCGCGTCCTTTTTCTGCGTACATCCTGTCACCGACAAAAGCGCCAGCACCAACAGGCACAAAACGATTCTTTTTTTCATGTTAGCGTCTCACCCTTTCGCGGGGGCGGGAAAAGCCCATTTTCCTGTCCTCGCCCTTCACATATTTCCTGCATCCGGGGACTGCGGAGGCGGCGGCTGCCGCCTCCGCGTCATCCTGCAAAAGTCTTGCGGCGGGCGTATGGAAAGCACCCCGGCACTGACAAAGCAGCTTACTGGAGCGTATGGAAAGCACCCTCCGCTGCCTGTAACCGCGGGTCACACGCCGCAAGGCTCTTTGCCCGTTACAGGGGCGGCGTGGCGAGGCCGGTCGCCACCTCGTACAGAAACTGCAGATCATACACGTCCACGCTGCCATCATCGTTCAGGTCACAGGCGTTTGCACCCGCCGTGGGAGACTGGCTGGGATCTGTCAGATATGCATACAGCGCCTGAACATCCATGATATTACACTTGTTGTCACCGTTTAGGTCACCCCAGACACCAGTCGTACTCGGCTCCGGGGTGAGCGGATCTGATGTAAAGTAGTACTTGCCGTTGTCATACTTTATACAATCCGCAAAGGCGGTAGACGGCATGGGGTCGTCGTTGTTCATCCGCAGTCGAAGCGTCGTGTAGAAATTACGGCCGCCCTGTGAGTGAAGGGGATTCACCGGGAGGTTCACGAAGGTCTTATCGCCCTTTCCCCGGCCAAGCAGCTTAACCTTATAGGTAAACCCGTCTTCAATGATGTCGCTTGACGTAAGGGTCTTCACGAAGGTCGTACCATCGCTTTTATACTGCCTAACCTCCACATCGGTGAACTCATATTTTCCGTCGATGGTGGCGTTGATGGTATCGTCCTGCTTGACCTTCACTTGGCTGGCCCTATTTCCCACCTTCAGTCCGGAGACTGTGCCGTAGGCGTATTGAATCACCTCGGAGGGATAGGCGTCGAGAGATACCTGAATCGTTGTCTCATCCTTATATTTGACAGTTATGCTATCACAGGGCCTGTTAAGACCTGTTACCGTGACACGCGGCAGCTCCTCCTTATCGAAGCGATAGCCCGTCTTAGCGGTCAGGATCAGCACCCGATGGTACATACCATTCAGTTTGGCTCTTTCCCGGGAGGATAACGGATCATCACCCCAATCATGCCAGTCGCCATCATAGTAGTCCACCATGGTATACCCGGCGTTGCTGTCAGAAACGGTAAAGGCTCCGCTGCTTGTGTCGCCCTCCACCAGCGGCTTGTCGATGCTCAACCCTACATCGAGGATGGGGGTCTTATACTTTCTTATTTGCCGAAACTGCATACAGGCCTCGATCTTATCGACAACCTCAAATTCAGTCTTTTCACTGGTATTCTCGCTATACCACAGATGGCTGGTGTAGGAACCCTCGGTAACGGTATAAGTATGCTTTGTCCTTCCCGGCCAGTGAAGCAGCCAGACGGTGCTTTCGATCCGGTTCTGAATATCCTGATCGGTCGTATTTCGCACTAGCCGGATTTCCTTCTCCAGTTGGCTCCAATTCGTAAACTCAAGGCCATTTTTGTCGAAGCGGTTATCGTCGTTCTCAAAAGTAAGATCAATACCGTAGGTTTTGGTTGTCTTGCCATTTCTGTCCTTCTCGCGGAAGCAGCCGTTGGCGATAACATAATCGTCATCCTGCAGTCTCTCGTCCAAATACCAGAACAGGTTCAGCAGGGAGTCTCTGTCGCCGCTGTAGTCGATTCGGGTCGGAGAAAGCGTATTGCTGTTGGCAAACGGCACATCCTGCTGAGTTCCACTCGAACGCAGCTTCGCCTCCTTGAAGCCATAGGCGTCAGAAATCACAAGGATAAGATTTCCCTGAAGACCCCGCTGATAGGGGTAATCAGAATAATATTTTCCCATATTGCCCCGGGCGGGGCCGTTCTCAGAGGCCGTCTTATTCATGTTACCCCGCACATACCAGTGTTGAGTGCCTGTCACATCGCAGGAGACCGCGCCGTTGGGGGTGATGAGGTACTGCACCAGACTGTTCAGCTTTTTGATGATCTCATCCTGGGTGGCGTCGAAGGGCACATCCGTCAGACGGAAGTTTCCATATCTGTGGTAGCCGTCCTGCTTGGGAGCGCCGGCCACCACAAGGCGGTTCTGACGTGACGTACTGGTGTTATACAGGAAGGTGGCCGACCTTACCTCAAGAGGCAGGTGATCCAGATCAGACCAGGCTATATCTCCTGTAAGCGCCATCACGACGGACTTATTGAAGCTACCGTAGTGGATGAGCAGCTCAGGGGTGCTGTAGTTGGCCTCGGTGGGGCGGCTATCCAGCCGCACCAGATCAAATGTACCGCCGTTGATGGTGACGCGGGCTTTCGCCTGCACCTCGACGGCAGTGGCCATGTACCGGTAGTTCTTGGTGCTTTCATATGTGCTGGTATTTGCCAGCACCGCGCCGTCCGTAAACACAGCGGTTGCGCCCTCGCAGACACGGATGGCGGACCGCCGCAGGTTGCTGTCCGCCGGCGGAACCGTTATCTCCACCGTGCCGCCCTCCAGCGTAAAGGAGCCACCGGATTCCACCTTGATAAGAACGTATTCCCGCAGGGACGGAAGCGTACCTTTCAGTTTTCCTGACGATCCGCTGTCGCAAACAGTCAGCGAGCCACCGCTTCCAATGGTGATAATGAACGAGATTATTGTGTTGACATCCACGGTGTGGCCGTTCAGATCCAGCCGCTTATTGCCGGTGACTATGATACGATCATCCATTAGTGAGGTAGAGTACGTAATATCTTTTGTGAGCCTCACGGTATTAACGCCGGCGCCCTGCAAGGCATCCCGTAGCAAACTCCAGCTACTTACCTCGGCGACGCCGCCGTTCATCGCCAGCATCATCTGCTCCTCTGCCGCTTCTACCTCCAACGCATCCTCCGGATGCTCCGTGTTCTCTGTGTTCTCCGTATTTTCCGGGTTCTCCGGGTTCTCCGGGTTTTCCGGGTTCTCCGGGTTCTCCGGGTCTGTGAGGTTTTCCGGATCTTCCGTCTCCCCGCCGGGGGCTTCCTCTGCCGCGGGTAAGGCGGTGCCCTCACCATCCGCCACCGAGGCCATGGCCACGGTGGGCAGCAGGCTCACTGCCAGTACCAGCACCAGCAGCAGACTGATGATTCGTTTATACATTAGGTCGCGCCTCCTCTCTCAAAGGTCTTATCCATTAAACGCGGCAAGAGCCGCGTCCGCCTGCCGTCCGCCGATCATCCCCTCCTCACGAAAGGCGGGGATAAACGCCGCCAGTTCTTCCTCACTGAAATAGTCCCGATAGTCCACCAGAATCTCCTCATCCGGCAGCGCCAGCACCAACAGGCATAAGACGATTCTTTTTTTCATGTTCGAGCCTCACCTTTTCGTGAAAAAATACCGTGGAATACGGCGTTCCGTCTGCTTGCGCCGTCAAAGCGCAAGCGCCATCTCTGCAGGCGGCAGGGCGAAACGATCCCTGCCGCCCACAGAATGTAAATTTTACTTCTCTCCTCTGCGCTTTTTGCCAACGGCCCAGCCGCTGCCGCTCAGCGCCAGCAGGGACAGCCCTGCATACAGCGCGATACCCGCATCACCGGTCTTGGCGGATGTAATAGCGGTGTTCTCCGCGCCGCTGTCCGGCTTGGTGGCCGGGCTGTGGCCGGACAGCACGGGGATCACCGTATTCTCATTGCGCTTAAAGTGGCAGACGGTGCACTCCTCATGCTTCAATCCGGTCTGGGTTCTGGTGGCCGCCTTGTCTACCTTCCACACGAAGGTGTGGCGCGCCTGATCCTTTGTGCTGCCGCTCGGATTCGGGCAGTCCTTGTCGGTGCACTGATGCCAATGGCTCGTCGCATCCTGGTACCACGTGCTGTCGTCGTAGGTATGCTGATGGTCTCCCACATACGGCCCCACGATGATGGACTGCCTGACCTTGATATCGCTATTGCCGCTGCCATCGTTATACTGGATCGTCACATACGTCTGCCCCTGCGTGAGCTTGTCACCATGGAAGATCGTATAGTCGTTCTCGGTGAGGTCAGCCGTGGTGCCGTCGGTATAATGCGCGGTGACCACCATGCCCTTCGGGTCGAACTTGTCGCCGGCCATGTACTCGGTCTTGGTGGGCGGTGTTGTGATCTCGATGCTCTTCACCGTCTTGACGGTCTTCAGCACCTCAAGCTCGTGGAATACCCGCATATCGACGCCAGGTTGAGTCGATGGATTCTTCTCGAATTCGCTTGCCTCTTTCCCGTTTACGGTCACCTTATCCTTTGTAAGCCCGGTGTAGGTATACCCCGTTTTTGCGTTAACCAAGATTTCTACCGCATACTGAGTATCTGCCTGAATCGTATCGCCAGATGTCAGAGACTCCCAGCCGCCGCTTGCATTGCGCTTCTTGATGGTAAGCTTATTGATAGTAACGCGCATCTGGTCTTCTGTTGAAGCCTTGATGTCGCCCACATTTGCATTCAGCGCATATCCGTTGATCTTGATCGGCAGCTCCGTGATCTCCTTTGTTACCGCTAATTTGTAAAAGTTATGTACGGTAAGCGGATTCGTCTTGCCTGGAAACACTTCCTGCTCTGTGCTTTCAGCTATGGTGCCGGGTTGATGGGACGCATTCTCCCAATCATATCCGTCTATCGTAGCATGACTGATTTGCTTTACGATATATTTTCCTGCCTCGACTGGCACATCCACTGTGCCCTCTGTTTCGCCCGGCTTAATGGTAATGCCCACATCTTTTTTATAGGGGCCATAAGTAGCGTATTTGCGGAGAATCTCAAAGCTAAATGTCTTGTCTCCTACATTGTCCCCTTCATACACCCCACTTATATCCACGGTAATCTTCAGCGTACCCGTTTCACTCTCTGCTGCTCGCGCCGTTGTGGGCGTCAGACACAGCACCATACAAAGAGCCAGTATCATGCTGAGCCACTGCTTTTTCATGTTTTCTTCCTCCTGACTAATAATTATCCATTAAACGCGGCAAGGGCCGCGTCGGCCCGCCGGATCCATTCGGTGCGGTCGCCGTACACCGCCGCGTCCAGCGAATTGATGGCGGCGGCCGCCTTCTCCCCGGCATCCTCCTCGCCCCGCATGGCGGCGCTGAGACCCGAGGCCACGTCCTTGATGGCGGCCATCTGCTGCTTCCATGTGTTGGCGGCGTTGCCCAGCGTTTTCTGCACGCCGAATAGCGTATCGAAATACTTGCTGAGCTTCTCGTACTCCTTGAAGTTGTTCACCTCAAGGTTAAAGGCATTCATGCCGGCGGTGTTGATGAACACCATCCGCACCGTGGACTTTTTCTCCGTCTTGTCGCCGTTTCTCACCATCTGCTCTTCATACTTATAGTTCCGCAGATCGGCGATGCGGTACACGCAGGCCCGCGTGGTCTTGCCGAAGATCAGGATCTTGTAGTCCACCTGCGTAAAGGCCACCAGTCCGATGTCCTCCGCCACATACAGGTGCGCGCCGAAGCGCGTCAGCTTCTGGCTCTTATCCTTCGTCTTCAGACGGGGCACAAAGTAGTGATCCCACAGCTTCGTTCCCCGCTCCACCTGATCCAGATGCGCCTTCACGCCGGACAGGTTGCCATGCACATAGTCGTACACCTTGAAGCCCCTGCTTCTACAATTCTTTCGGCAGATGCAATTGCCGTCCGCCAGCTTCTGGGTCTGCATCAGGTTGATGTCCGCTCCGCAAATTCCGCATTTGTTCGCCATAACATTTTCTCCTTTCCGTCGTTGCCCGATTCGGCAGGTTCCTGTAGCTACTTATGAAATCATCCCATTGTGGGCGTTTTCCCTCACATGGCGTAGATCTGATCCATCAAATACTCAGCCGACATGGAGCCGTAGAAAAACTGATCGATCAGCCCGTCCTTCTTGGCGTCCCGGATGTCCTTTGCCGTCTGCCTTTCGGTGTTGGAGTCCACCATCAGCGCGATCTTGCAGTCGGGGCACAGCTCCCGCACCCGGTCGCGCAGCCTCAGCCTTTCACTGAGCTTCCACGGCGTATACCCCGTCACCTCCATCACGAGGGCGAACGGCTCGTATACCTGACACAGCTCCACAGTATCCCTTGGGGACTCGGCGCGGATCACCTCGATATCGTAGTCGGAGTTTTTGAAAGCGGTCGCCACTGCATCCGCAAACAGATAATTCTGCATATCGATCACAATTTTTCGCATTGCGCCATCCCTCTTCCTTTCCCGGTATATCTGATGAGCTTACCGCATCCCATTGTATGTTGCTATTGTAGCACGGAAAAGCGGCTCTGTCTGTCCACAAAAGTGAGGACAGACAGAGCCGCTGATTGCGGATAATTTTTTGAATAGACGTATTCCCGTTCAGCTTTCCTCTGCCGTGCCAAACAGACTTCCCGGCACCACCAGCCGCTTGCTGACCGCGGCGACCATTAGCCGGTTGCGGTTTGGGTAGCCGGTTTTTTCCAGCATCCGGTTGATATAGGTGCGTACTGTGGATTCCGCCACATTCATACCCGCGGCAATCTCCGCGTAGGTCTGTCCCTCGCAGAGCAGGCGCAGCGTCTCCAGCTCCTGGTCGGATAAGTCGCAGGACAGGACATTCCCAAGCCGCACCGACGGCGCGTCGTCCGGCCAGAAACACTTGCCGGACAAGGTGCCCTCGATCACGCCCACAAGATCGCCGGAGGGGGAGTCCTTGTACCAGAAGCTGTCGGCCCCGATCCGTCGTGCCCGTTCCAGAAAGCGCCCCTCCAGCATGGAGGTCACCATCACGATCTTGATATGGGGATAGATCTTCTTGATCACCTCGGCGGCGGTCAAGCCGTCCGAGTCGTTTTCGGTGCAGATATCCATCAGGATCAGGTCAATATGCCCGTCGCCGCACCGCCGGAGCGCCGCGTCGGCACGGGTCAGCGTGCCCGCCACCCGGCAATCCGCGCATTTTTCCACGCAGGCGCATAGATACATTCTGGCAAGGGCCTGATCCTCAACGATCAATATGTCTCTGACAGCCATTCGTTCCCCTCCTCTAAATTCCCCCGATTTGGTATTCCTATCACCAGCGCGAACTCCGGCAGACTCTGCACCGTCATGGTTCCGCCGATCCTTTCGATCCTGCGGCGCAGATTGGACAGCCCGCCGCCCTCTGTGATAGTCTTTTCCGGCGGCCTTCCGTTATTGCGGATCAGAACGGTATATCTGTCGCCGTCCTCCCAGATGTTGGCCATCAGTTCGGTTGCCTGCGCGTACTGTATGGCGTTGTTCAGGCAGACCTGCATGGCGGCATACATCAGATCCGCCGCGCCGTTCGCCGGCTCTGCGCCTCTTATTCTGACGGTCACGCCGCTGCTGTCCGCGCTTTCATACAGCTTTTCCCTTGCCGCCAAAAGACCCGCCTCCTGAAAGACGATGCTTTTCTCCCACTCCCGCAGCACAATGTCTGCGTCGATGCCGCCAAGGTCTCCAGCCAGATACTGCTTCGTGACGGTGATACAGGCGGCAAGGCTGTCATGCATAGCGGATTTGGCGGCCAGCTGCTCCCGCTCCCGGGCCACCGCCGCAACGTTTTCCGAGAGACGACGTAGTTTTTCCGCGTCCTGTTCTAGCCTTCGGTTATCCTCGGCCAGCTGCTCCAGTGCCCGGTGCAGCGCCGTAACATCTGCGGCGGTCAGCTGTATGTACGTTTCCCCATATCGGTCGGTCACGGCTGCCCTCTCAAATTTCCATACCAGCCCGTCCGGAAAGCGGTAGGTATCCTCCGGGCTGGCAAGGTGCATTATGCCCTTTGGCGGAGAGGCCAGCGCCTTTTGAAGTTCCTCCAGATATTGCAGATTGCTGTTCAGCAGATACTGGCTCAGCCGATACATCTGCCGGTTGCACAGCACGATGCCGCCCGCCCGGTCAAAAAAGCATACGGCGGTGGGCAGCCGGTCAAAGCTCTCCTTAATGGCGTTAAATCCGAAGCGTCTCAGCTTATGCATCCTCACGCCTCCTTATCCCTGTGCGGACCAGCCACAAGCCGTCCTCCTGCCGCACCGTCACCTCCGGTGAGGCGACCACCAATAAATCGGCGGCGCACTCCACCGACAGATCCATCGCGCTGTCGGAAATGGAGATAAACAGCGAGCGCAGATCGTCTACCGTGGTCTCCGCGACGATTTCCAGAAGCTCAAACAGCCGCACGACCTCAGAGGTGCGCATCGGTCCTGTTGTGCGATAGATCACGCCGCACTCCGTGCCGCAGGCGGTCAAGGCTCGCACGGCTTCGTCGATCGTCAGCCGCAGCTCCTGCTGCGGCAGCCACTGGTACTCACTGCTGAAAAAGTACAGATTGGCGCTGCGCTTGATGTAGGTGCCCAGCAGCAGCACCTTCTTCAGCAGTCTTCGCCTCTCGGCGGGCTCGGACTTCTCGCATCGGGCAAGCATCTGCCGCATCTGGGCTGTCTGCCTGCTGTGTTTTGCCTCCAGCTCGTTGTATATACGGTTCTTTTCGGTCAGCTCATGCAGACTTTTCTGCACAAGATAGGCGTCTTTCAGCTTCTTCTTGTTGCGCTCCATTTCCTCCTTGTTCGCATTCAGCCGGGCATACAGCTCCGTCAGTGGGCGCACATTGTCCTGCCAAACGGCGTAGCCGCCGCTGATGGGCGCCGAAGAAATGCACATACCGTCGGGCCGAACGATCCGCTGCCCCTCCTGCGGGCAGGTCATATCCTCACCTGCGGCACAGGAGCGCAAGACGATTCGGCCGCTGCGATCCGCAATACAAGCCGCCAGCGTTGTGGCCTCAAACAGTTCCACATATCCCGTGTTGGACGGTATCATACGGCAGCGGATACAACTTTCATAGATGGCGGCATACAGCAGGCAGAACATCACGTTCATATCGCCGAACCACCACCGAACAGCCGGAATACCCGACAGATAGAGAATACCGTACAGGAGCGTCGCACAGCCCAGCACAAACGGCGTTATTCGCTTTCTTTCACCACTCGGAATACGGATCTTCCGGAACAGACAGACAAGGGAAAAAGCCATACAGCCCACCATCCAGCCAAGGCAGATAAAATACAGCGGGCGGTAGGAATACGTGCCGGAAACCGGCAATCCGGGGACACCGCTTTTAAAGGCGAATACCTGCTGATGCAGGTCATTGGTGATCACCAGTAGAAACAGTACCGCAGGGACGATCGACAGTATACTGGATTTTCGGCTCAGGCGGTAATCCTCTGACTTTCCCATGGACAGGGCGATATACACCCACAGCAGCGGGAGGAACAGCATCGGCAGATAGTAGAGATACCATATGTACCGCCCCGCCGTCAAATCGGTGACAACGCTGTATTTCAGCGTCCGCAGTATGAGCCACAGCAGCATCAGCGCCGCCGTCAGCCGCAGGCAGTGCAGCGTCTGCCGCTGGATAATGCGCCGATCGAGTGAAAAGCCCCACAGGGTGAAAAGCAGCAGATAGAGCGCCGTACGGATATGGTTTACGGCGGGGCCGCCGATGTCGAATTTTGCCAGCATTCGGCAGGCATAGGCTATAGCGATTACCGTAAACACGAAGACCATCGGCAGCAGATGCTTGGTGGTTCCTTTCAAGAGACAAGGCCCTCGCTTTCTTCAGGCTATGCCCGCAGACATGCCTTAATATATAGCATAAAACGCCGCCCACCGCAACTCTTTCCTGCCAGACGGGAAAGAAAGAGGGAGGACGCTCCTGAGAGCGCTCTCCCGCAGCAGGCCCGTCAATATGCTCTTTATGGCGGCAGGAGGCTCGCTCCTCAGGCGAGAGGCGGGGCATCATGGCGCAGAGGTGAACTCATAGTTCACCCTTTTCCTTCTGCGCCATAAGCCAGACTGTCATATCCCACAAAGTCTTCTCCATTGGGCGCGGCTGATATGCAAAACATTCCGATGCTGCGGCATGACTGAATTGCCCGTTTGAGGCAAGAACGGCAACGGAATAGGGAGTGAAAAACAGAGGCTTTCGCTCCTTCAGGCTTCGGCGTTCGTAGTATGGGGCCGCCAACTTTGCAAGACCCAATGGCAGACAGATGGGGTGATACTTCAGCTTTGCGGCCTTTCCGACAAGCTGAAGCATCTTGCGAATTGTAATATAGTGGCCGGACAGAATGTAGCCCTTGCCGGGCTCTCCGCTTTCAGAGCAGGCCAGAATACCTTTTGCAACATCCCGTACATCCACAAAATTATACCCGCCGCGAACAGCAAAGGGCAACTTCCCGGCCAGAAAAGACTTTGCCATTGAGGTGAAACTCCCTCCCTGTATGTCGCCTGGGCCGATGATGCCGGAGGGAAAGACAATGCTGGCATTCAGCCCGCGCTCTGCCGCGTTGAAGACCAGTTCGGTTGCGGCCGCCTTGCTCTTTGCGTAATCGCCGTCTACAAGACCCGGAGAGAAGTCACAGCTTTCCGTGATAACGCAGCCCTCTGGTTTTTCCGGTATGGCATGGACGGAGCTGACATGGATTAACTTTCCCACATCGTGCTCTAAACATTGCCGGAGGATTCTCCATGTTCCGCCCACATTGACCTGATAGAGTTTTGGGCCGGGTCTGGACGCGACAGAGACGATACCCGCGCAGTGAATCACACAGGTACGGCTATCGGCATCCGCAAAGAAGTCTGCAAGTGAGTTTTTATCACACACATCGCCGACGATGATATGGACTTCCTTCGGGAGCAGGTTGATATAGGGGTCGTTATGCAGCACAAGTGTACGCACCTGAGCGTCGTGGTCCACCAGCTCCTCCACAACAGTTCTGCCGAGAAAGCCGGTGGCACCTGTAATGAGATATTTGTCGTACATCTAAAAAGTCTCCTCTCAAAATAGGCATACAGGTGTTGATTATCTTTCACAAGTATAGTATACTTAAAGTGAAAAGTAGAAACAATCAGCACTTGCCGTACAACTGAAATAAAATCAACACAGCATACCAAAGTGTTGATGAACGTTATAATCTTTTTGAAGGAGATTTCTGGATGGAGAAACTGGATGCAAGGAAACGCTATACACAAATGATACTCAAGCAGTCTTTTTTGAAGCTGCTGAAGGAGAAACCGGTCAATAAAATCACAGTAAAGGAGCTCTGCGAACTATCCCAGATCAACCGGGCTACTTTCTATACCCATTACAGCGACTGCTTTGCACTGCTGGAGAGCATCGAGAATGAGCTCATTGATGAGTTTGAGAAATCCCTTCGCTATGTCAATTCCTTTGATGTGACGGCTCTAATTGAAGCCCTCTATGTCATGGTCGATCAAAATCAGGAAGCCTGCCGGACACTCGTTCTGGGGAATACCAGTTCGGCTGTCATTGCGAAAATGATCGCTTTGGCGAAAACCGATAGCCTTGCTTATTGGCACAGGGAATTGCCAAAGGCCAGTGAAACCGAGTTGGAGATGATGTATACGCATCTTTCCAACGGCTTGATGCATGTTATTGTAGAGGGTTATGACAAGTACAGCAAGGAGGAAATGATCCGCTTCGTCAGTCAGGCAGTGAAGGTTAGCCTTTTGCTGTTCCGATAAAAGAATGCTCGCAAGAAAGCCTCAAGACTGCTACACCGTGGATGCTGAAAAAAGACGCAGTATCAGCTCCGCCGCCATCTGCTCGCTATGGAGGGCCTTTGTCTGGTGCCTCGGAGGGTGGAAATTAAAAAGGGAGGGTAACACGCAATGTTAAGAACAGAATTTCGAGCAGCCCTTTGTAACGATCCGTATGAGATACGGCTAATGCGAAACCTCTATGATTCAGCTGTAAAGCAGTTGTCACTGAAATTTGAAATACTGAACAATGAGTTCAAAGTGCTCTACGCGAGAAACCCGATCCATCATATTGAAGGGCGCGTAAAATCTGTGGAAAGCCTTGCAACCAAGCTACTGAATAAAGGGTTGCCACTGACCATCGAGACGGCGCGGGAGAGCATCAATGATATTGCCGGTGTCAGGGTAGTGTGCAGTTATATCGACGATGTGTACCGGGTGGCGGAGATGCTGGAGCTGCAAAAGGATGTCAAGATTATCAAAAGGCAAGACTATATCCGCACACCAAACTATAACGGATACCGCTCATTACATCTGGATATCCGGGTGCCGGTGTATCTGTCAGATAGGACGGAGCAGGTAACTGCGGAAATTCAGATCCGCACGATTGCTATGGACTTTTGGGCCAGTCTAGAGCACGATATTCGGTATAAGGTAGATAAGACAAAGTTGCCGGAGGGCATCAACGAGGAAATGCTTGAATGCGCGGGCAAGATCGCCGAAATTGACCGACAGATGCAGGAGATGTATCGGAGGATCAAATCCGCTCAAGGAAATATGGATTGTTAGGGGATATCAAATCTTTAATAAGCGACATACGCAAAAAGGCACTGTACCTTTTCAGTGATGCTTGTACAGTGCCTTGGTTACTTATAGAATTCTATCATGATTCTCTACTGGGGCGGCTTGAGTGTCACGGCGCAGAGCCGCCTCGCGCAAAATGATCTCTCGCTCGGAAAACGGAATCTTCTCGCCGTTGATTAGCTGATAGGTTTCGTGACCCTTTCCGGCGCAGAGAATGATGTCACCCGTCTCTGCCATGTGTACTGCTGCACGAACGGCGTCTTTTCTATCCTCAAAAAGCAGGCAGGGCTTCGTTTGATCGTAGTAGGACAGGATTTCCCGGTTGATCTCATTGGGATCTTCAGTGTCCGGATTGTCTGCCGTAATGATTGCGAAATCGGCGTATTTTCCAGCCGCCTCACCCAGCTCTTTGCGGCGCTTTTTTGTCCGGCATCCGACAGAGCCGAGCAGACATATCAGCCGATGGGGATGGTATGTCCGAAGAGCCTGAAGCGCATTTTCAAGGCTGAACCCATTGTGCGCATAGTCAAGGACAAAGGTCACTCCCGGCAGTGCGTCCACCACCTCAAAGCGTCCGGGGACGGAAAGCGTCTGCAGAATCTGGGCGGCGTCTGCCGCTGACACACCGTAAATTGAGGCCGCCGCAATGGCGCCCAGCCCATTATACACGGAAAGCTCTCCGGGAGCGCAAAGCCTGACGGCGGTATTCCCACCCTGTGAAACACAGGTAAAGTCGATGCCCAGCGCTGCTTTTCCGCGAAAGGGACGGGTTTCCGCGGCAGTGAACCGGCAATGGTCGGACAGGGGCTGGTGCAGAGAAAAACCAATGAAATCCGTGTTCTCACCCGGATTCCCAACGACAGCCCTCCAATGGGAATCATCGAGATTGCAGACAATGTGTTCCGGCGCAAAATCGCGGAACAGCCGTGCCTTCGCCGCTCGATAGGCGGCAAACGAGGGATGCTCCACCTCTCCTATATGGTCATCTGCCAGATTCGTAAACAAGCAGGTATCAAAGCGGACGCCCTCCACTCTGTGTGTGGCCAGCGCTTGCGAGGAAACCTCCATTACCACATGTGTGATGCCACGATCCACCATCATGCGAAAATAGCGGTGAAGCTCACTGCTTTCCGGTGTCGTGTTGACGGTATCAAACCAATCCTTTTCCATCAGCACGCCATTGGAGCCGACATACGCACACGGAAAGCCGCAGCCAGAGAGAATCTCCCGCAGGAAAAATGCCGTTGTTGTTTTGCCCTTGGTTCCGGTAATGCCGATAACGGTCAGATTCTCCGCAGGGCGGCCATAGAATGACGCCGACAGACAGGCTAGCGCGTGGCGCGGATTCTCCACAAGTATCTGCACCGCGTCTTCCGGGAGCGAGACAAGCCTACGGCTGCATACAAAAGCACGGCAGCCGGCGGCATAGGCAAGCGGCGCGAAGCGGTGTCCGTCCGCATGAGCGCCGGGCAGGCAGAAGAACAGAGAACCGGCAGAGACGCGGCGGGAATCGTAGTCGATGGAATGAATCTGCTGCTCCATTTGGCCAGACAGAAACGCCTCGGCAATAGGGCGGTCGGAGACAGAAAGAACAGGGTAGTCCTTGAGTATGGAGGAAAGCTTCATGGTTTCAAATCCTTTTGTGTGGCAGGGTTGGCTTACGAACAGACAAGCCTTAGAGCTACGGCTTGGTACGAAGCAGATATATACGCCCAAGGAAATCAGGCGCCCTCTGTAATATCGGTGAAATATTGCCTTTTCCGGCAAATCAAAGATGGTGACTTGATGTGTCTTGCTAAGTATTCTAAGTCTATCAGCTTTTTCTTATCCCGTCAATCGCTTTTGAAATCAGCCATCCTTGGCAAAGCTCAACAATCACGGAACTTCTCATGTAGGTTTTGTGAAGATGCAGTCCGCTGAAAAAAAGCGGGAACATGGAGACACAAGTATCCGTCCAAAAAAGTAAAAGAATCTCAAGCATAAAAAGAAGGTGTAAGAAAATGAACTATGGATAGTTTTATAAAGACACCGATAAAGGCCAATCAGGACCAACTGATAATGGGCCATCTTCTGGAGCCGATTGCCGCCTATTGGTATCAGCAGAAAACCGGCAATACGGTCTATAACGATACCAATTTGTATCAGCACGCAGATCATCCATGGGCGCTTGTGGATTTTGACCTCCGCTTCGTGCGAAAGGAGGATTTGCTTTCTGCGTTCAGCAAGGACATCCGTCCGTTGATGCTGAACTGTCCGCCGTGCCATATCCAGCAGCTCCCCAATCTCTCGGTCGCTCATGTCCATGAAGTAAGACAGCTTCACGGCGTTTTTCCTCCATTCCGTCATTTTGAAAAATTCGCAAATGACGGAAACGGAGGGCCACGGCAGCGAGGGAAAAAACGGCAGCTTTGGGTGACTTGAGTATGCAGTGCTGCAGTAGATAGATAAAAGGAGGCGTGAAATTTCCACGCCTCCTTTTATACTCGTAAGTTTATCACCGATTGCACAACGGCATCCCCTGTCAGCTCACTGGTTCGGTAAATCTTCTGGCAAAAAAGCTTTAAGCTGAAATCCATATCAACTTGCCCTTCGCCCGGCAAAATACCCGTTACCGTAAAATGATGCGCGGCCTGCGATGCCTGCAATTCCTGCTGACAGCCATCGGACAACGCGCATTCGCCATCTGTGATGAAAACCACATCGGCCTTTTCAAAGCCCTCCGACTCCATCAACCGGATTGCCTCCCGGATGGGGCGTTCAAAGTTTGTACCGCCGCCGAGAAATGTCTCCGCCGCAGACAACTTATCCTCCAGCGTATATTCACCCGGGCGGAATATGTCCACCTGGCAACTGCTGCTTCCGGCAAAATGGATCAGCGCAAATCTTCTTCGGCTCTCTGCGGCAATCTCCAGCAGGGTCATGGCTACCGCCT
>OMFR01000394.1_pt1 | contig 25286 bp, 23 predicted proteins | sample 1645691 | NCBI WGS metagenome assembly OMFR01 (sample SAMEA103958132, study PRJEB25191) | human gut metagenome | biome: human-associated habitat [ENVO:00009003]; feature: intestine environment [ENVO:2100002]; material: feces | place: Germany | collected 2013/2015
TGGACAAATCCGCCGCTCTTTTCTTTTCTTTTATTATTCATTTTCGGAGTTCCTCATGCGATTGATTGCTACAGCAATCAGTAGTGGATATACGTCTGCTGGTTTAGATGGGGAATAGCCCGTATTGTCGCGGATAGCATTTAATCGATATTTTATCGTATTGATGTGGCAGCAAAGTGCTTTTGCGGTATTGGCCATGCTGCTCTCATGGTCTAGCAAATATGCGGTCAAGGTTGTCAGCAACTCAGGCGTTGCTTCAATGTCTTCTATGATTTTTAGATAGTGAATCTGAGCTTCCCTGCAAGCAGCTTCCTTTGCGCATATTGAGGCGAAGGACACATCCGATGGACGTAAGACGCGCTTTTGTGGGTAGATGCTTCTGGCATAAGAAGCATACTGCATGACATCAAAGTATGCGTTATGGGCATCATTGGTCGTATTGAGGCAATCACAGCAAACCACTATGTAGTTACTATAAGAATCCGCCGACTCGTTAATGAAATCTTGCACGATAGCATCTCGTTCACCTGCCGTTTGGGGAGCATGGGCAAAAATCACCATATTGGATTCATAGTAACCGACCAAAACCGTTTTGTATATTCCGGAAAAGTACTCTGTGCATTTCCTCAGCAATTTCAAATCCGGCTCTGAAGAATCGACAGAATCAAACACCCACATTTGATTCAACTCTGCAACATTAATTTGGAACAAGTCTGCTAATCGCCTCATTTTCAAGGGGTCGTCGTCAATGATGGCTCGAACCAGTTCTGATGTTACAAGTTTTCCCAGATCTTTATTCCAAATATGGCTATATAGCTGGACAAATTCACTTGCTTGCCACAGATCTTCCCTTGATAGTAATTCATTGTACTTAAATGTATATAAGTCGAAACCTTCTTTGCCCTCCAAATGTGTTGGGCAGTGTTGCAAATAACCTGCACCATCATCATAAGAAATCTTGACCGCTTGTTCACCCTGCATTTTTTGCAGTTGTTTTTTCAGGTCCTTGCTTAATAGCTCCGATAGCGATTGCGGCCAGCACACGATATTGCTGATTGATTTTTTGTAATCTGTTAGAATAATCGATGCCTGCAAGTGGTTGCTGAGCATACGAAGTAATGTGCCTGTGTTGCGCTGCTCTGCAGGAAGATTAGAAAACCGGCGAATAAGTGTACTTACATAATTTGAACCTGCCTGTTGATCCTTGAAAATCGCATGATATATGTCGCCAATCACGTCACTATATTTATGGGTTCTTATATCTCTGGGCATGGTAATCAATACCAAATCAAGTTCATTGCAGCAGGCGATAACCCGATCGTCCACGCTTGGAAGGATCAACCCGATGTAAAAAAGGATAAACCCGACACACCCTATTGCGTGATATCTACGGATGTTTTCGCACTGCGCGTCAACATCGTCTGCAATTGTGGCAAACGAGGTAATAATCAGATCATTCCCTTGAAACTCGGTTTTGGAAAACAATTCGTCCAACGTGTTGGTAATCTGCCCATACTCCAGAACGGTAACTGATTCAACGGGGTTTGACAGTCCCGCATGACCTGCGAGAATAGTTGTGCCATACATGGATGGCAGTTTCATGACATCCGCGACCGTGATCATTCGCATCACCTCCTACAATACTTAAAAGTATATCACAGGTTTCTTCTCAAAGTACAGCGAAAAAACAAAAGCGTATGGAAATCTTCTATATATTCCTGTATTCAAAGGTAAAGCGGCCTCGATCTGGTGCTGTTCTGCTATATGTTAAATCAGCCAAGAGTACTGCTTGATAGAACTTCAGCCCACAGAGTAGAAAAGCATGGCAAACAGAAACCTCGCAGAGATGCGAAAGATGCAGAGAATGGTAGAAATATTCACAAAACTGCGCTATAATTCCTATAGAAAGTTTTACTCATGAAAAAATCTGGCAGTAGTAGGCCAGCATACGCTACCCACCATCGACTATCGTCCTCTAATTGCCAGATAAAAATAAATAAAGAAAGGAAGACTTTGTAATGAAAGGATTCGCAATGATCAAGATCGGAAATACCGGCTGGATTGAAAAGGAAGCACCCACCTGCGGCCCGATGGATGCTATCTGCAAGCCCCTTGCATTGGCTCCCTGCACCTCCGACGTACACACAGTTTGGGCGGGGGCAATCGGCGACCGAAAGGACATGATTTTGGGCCATGAGGCGGTCGGTGAAATTGTAGAAGTCGGAAGACTTGTTAAAGACTTCAAGGTTGGCGATCGAGTGCTTGTTTCGGCGATTACGCCAGATTGGAACTCGTTGGAGGCACAGGGTGGATTTGCCATGCACTCTGGGGGAATGCTCTCTGGTTGGAAGTTTTCAAATTTCAAAGACGGCGTATTCGGAGAGTTCTTCCATGTCAACGATGCAGATGGAAACCTTGCGCTATTGCCGGATGGAATGGATCTCGGTGCGGCCTGTATGATTAGCGATATGGTTCCCACCGGATTTCATGGAGCGGAATTGGCGGATATTCAGTTTGGCGACACCGTAGCTGTGATTGGTATTGGTCCGGTCGGTCTCATGTCTGTTGCTGCCGCAGCCATTCGCGGGGCGGCCGATATTTATGCGGTGGGATCGCGAAAGAATTGCGCCCAACTTGCTTTGGAATTTGGTGCCACAGCCATCATCAACTATCGGGAGGGTGACATTGTAGAGCAGATTATGGAGAAAACGTCCGGCAAAGGTGTGGATCGTATTATTGTTGCCGGAGGCGACAATAATACATTCTCTCAGGCCATCCAAATGTTGAAGCCAGGCGGGGTGATTGGCAATGTCAATTACCTCGGAGAAGGAGACACCATCGGGCTTCCTCGCATTGAGCTTGGCTGCGGGATGGGACATAAAAAGATTGTCGGAGGGCTAATGCCCGGTGGGAGATTACGTTCGGAGAAACTGGCTCGTTTGGTTCAGACCGGTCGCATTCATCCCGAAAAGCTCATTACGCACAAGTTCCATGGATTGAAAAATGTGGAACCCGCACTTATGCTGATGAAGGACAAGCCCGCTGACCTTATCAAGCCGTTGGTTCTGTTATGATGTGAGAGGCATAAAGCAGTCGGCCACGCAGGGCATTTTACTCTCTGCGTGGCCGTTTTCCATCGTTCAAGGTCTTGCTTGTGCGCAGGCTGCTCTTTGCGATTTTTTTCCCGCAGGATACTGTAAACGCCCTTCCGTATCTGCTCCGCTTCCTTTACCTCGTCTTTCAGCGCGGAATAGCGGCGGGAGAGCTTTTTCCGCTCGGCGGTCAGCTTTTGCTCAAGCATCCCAATATAGGTGACAGAAAGTATTTGCGTCGAGTAGACGTAAAGCCGAATAAGAAAACGTGTTGGAATCGATTGAATCTTTCGCTGAAAGTTCTGAGACCTTCCCTCTCGGCACACGGATGACATTGGGCAAACGGAAAATTCGCAGGAAAAGCAGGGATGCCTGGTATTCTACATTGAAATCCCTGCGCGCTTATGGTACAATATTTTTCACAGGCGCTGTGCCGTCGGATTTGAGGCAAACTGCGTACAGGCAGCCTGCCTTTTCTTTCATCCGTCGGTTAGAGTAGGCTAACCTGTGCGCAGAACTGGAAAGGTGGAATGGACCAATTTGCATAAAAGTGTCTAATCATGTGGCGGAGGAGGTGGCCTGGTATGCAAGAAGCACAATATGATTTTCTCCATGGGCAAACGGATCGCAGCGACTTTTTCTCCCCCGCAATGCAGCAGCTTTGTGGTATTATGAAAGACAATCAGGTTGCTTTGCCAAGCGATATTGGAGGAGGATATTTCCGCTATATTTCACCGTGCCCCAATATCGAGATGTATATCTGCGATGTAATGTTTTACAGGGACACAGTATTGCGGGAGCAGGTGTACAAGGATTCTTTTTCCATCATTTTCTCTCTTTCCGATGCGTTGGAGTGGAAGTCTTCGGCCAGAAACAAAAAAACGTTGTTGGAAAAGGGAAATTGCTGCGTATATGGCAGCGGTCTGTTTGATGCGGAAAACACCTATGAGGCAGGACAGAGATATGTAGGCGTCGGGCTGAACCTGCATCCCTGTCGATTTCGGTCTGTGATGGATGGTTTGCAGGAGAAAAAGGTTTGTGCCGTCTTTGACGGGACAAAACCCCCGCCAAAACATAGAATCACCGCTACCATAGAAACCACAATACGCCAGATATTGCAGTGTAATTATAATGACTGTGCAAAGTCATTGTATCAGGAAGGAAAGATACTGGAACTTGTTGCCGCCTTTGCGAACGAGATGATGGATCAGAATCCCGTCGCTGTGAAGGGTGAATTGAGCCGGGCAGATAGCGAGACGCTGCTTCGGATACGGAGGCAAATAGATGAGGGATTTCTGGAACCCGTGACCATCGCGGAGCTCTCCAAACAGCACTTTATATGTGAATCTAAACTCCGTGAGATATTCCGAAAACACTATGGAATCACCATATATCAATATATATTAAACCGCCGCATGGAGCACGCCTGCGAACTGTTGTCTGCACCTGACGCTCAGGTGAAAGACGTAGCGGGTTTGGTGGGGTACAGCAACATCAGCCATTTCAGCGACGCCTTCCGAAAAAAGTTTGGATGCACTCCGAGTGAATATAAGCGGAGCTTACCATTCTGAAACATAAGAGCAAAGACACAGGTGTATTCTTTTGTGGTTACTTGGATGGAAATTACAAAGATTGCATCTTCCCTTGAAAAACCAGAATAGTAGGCAGCACATTTCGAGGAAGAGCTTGTCCAGTGGAAGCTATATCATTTGAGATGTGAGTTGCTCAGCAGCGGCATACACATTGATGTTAGTGCTGGGCGGAATTAACCATTCGCGCGGGGCTATAAAATGAGCCTACGCATAAGTAAAACTTTGACCGCTGAAAAAGCAGAGCGACGGGACAGACTCTATCTGTCCCGCCGCTCGTGTTTTATGGGCATATTGGCTTGATGAACCGGAAGTTACAGCGCCGCCTTTTTCCATTTTCTAATCTTAGTTCTAAAAGTTCCGAAAGGAGCAACAGTATTAACGTGAATGAACCTGTAAACTTCCCATACAGCTACTTTTGTAGCATCATCAGCCCATTTTCTCATATGCGGCTTAAATAATTCATCCGCACTGAGCGAATCAATCATTGCGCAGATAGACTTGACATTTTCGTTCAGTTCGGCTTTCAACTCTTGGAGAGACAAATGAGCGTAGGTATCCGTGAACCACTGATACAGCTCGCCAAGTTGGTTCCATTTGAATTCGTCCGACGGCGTCTTTACTTGAAGCCCCTTCCTTTCATCTTCCTCCCATTTAAGAACCAATGTTGTCCAACCCACCTGATAGGCAAGGTTTTCTGCCGGGGTCCGGTCAACCTCATCAACCCTTTTATCTTTTAAGGCTTCTGGTATGCAATCAAACTCCGAAATATACTTCTCAAATGTTTTATTGATTTCAGCTTTGAGTTCTTCTTTACTTTTGTATACTCGCAAAAAAACACCTCCATAAATTCCGATTTGTCTATTGAGCAATGATTCTGATTATAGCATAGCTTTATGAATTATTCTATTACTGCACTGAGCATCATGGCGCTTTAGGGGAAAGACATGGCGTTTTCGGGGGGATTTTTCCTTTCGCCAACTGTATAATGGTAGGCGGTTAGAAAAGGTTGACCCCACACGGTTAAAAGACTCAGCTGTTCTGTTATTTCGCTATGCGCACCCGTTGGTTAGCTTGCTCTAACTAAAGATTTATTACTCAGGAGGTCATCAGAATGAAAAAATCCGCAATGCTCATGTTGTGCCTTGTGCTTGTGTTTGCTCTTGCAGCCTGTGCTGGAACGGATACCACGCCGCAGGGATCGGTCTCGGATACCGTCACGGTAACGGATATGAAGGGCGAGGTTGCCATCCCGGCAAATCCACAGCGCATCGTTGATGTAGCTGGCTTGACAGAGGAACTTCTTATTCTGGATATGAAGGTTATCGCCTCGGCTAATACCAGTATGTTCGATGGGGTGTCTGTCCCCAAACATCTGACAACGCTTTTTGCCGAAAGAGGTATTGAGGTTGTCGGCAATTACTCCGGGGCTTCTTCTACCGGAGACCTGAACCTCGAAAAGATCGCGGAGTTAAAGCCTGATCTGATCATTATGAATATTCGCCACGAGAAGGTTTATGAACAACTCGCGGCTATTGCTCCCACGGTCATGATCGACGATGACATAAGCTATGTTAACTGGCGCGGAAGATTTAAGCAACTGGGGCAGTGGTTTGATAAGGAAGCAGCCGTAGAAAAATGGCTTGCCGACTACGACGCCAAAGCTGCGGAGCTTGCGGCGAGAATCAGGGATATGATTGGGGACGAAACCTTTGCTGTATTGGAGGCCAATTCCGTTCATTTTGGTTCCTATTACATCTATCGCAGCGGCGGGCCGGGTGAGCTTGTCTACGATGAGTTGAAACTCACACCATCAGCCGGAGTACCGGAGAATGTCTGGGGTGAAGTGGTCGATGCGGAATACTTTTCCCTGATCGATGCAGATCACATCTTCTTCTTTAGCGACGACGGCAGAGCTGGAGACACGGGGAACCTTGCCGTGTGGAAGAATATGAAAGCGGTCAAAGCCGGCAACGTTTACTTTGGTATCAATGAGGATCAGTATAATATGGCTTTTACGGCGATGGGAAAGGAACTCTATTTGGAAAAACTCGCGAACGCGATTCTGAACCATGGGAACATTGAGTAAGGGAACAGGCGCGGTTGCGGGAATATCGCAGAGACAAGAGAGATACAAACGCTCCGCGCCGGCTTTTCTGATTATTCTTGCCGCATTGGTGCTGCTGCTTGGGTTCTCAATGGTTCTCTCCGTCTGCACCGGCATTGCTGGCGGTAGCTTCAAGGTCTTTGCGGAAACGGTTATATACCCCGCCAAGGCTTCTGATGTTGGAATGATTATGTTGGAAATGCGTATGCCCAGGGCGCTGGCTGCCGGGCTGACAGGAATGGCCTTCGCTCTCTCCGGCGCTGTGATGCAGGGAATTACCAGAAACCCCCTGTCGGACGCCGGCCTTCTGGGGATCAATGCGGGAGCCGGTTTTTTTGTTGCGCTGTCCGCAATTCTATTTCCCGCCGCACCAGACATCGTGAAAACATGCGCCGCCTTTGCCGGAGCCGCTCTTGCGGTATTCATGGTCTATGGTTTCGGCACCGGCAAACATAGATCCGAATCTTTCCGGTTCATTCTGGCAGGCGCTGCTGTATCAGCCCTGCTTACCGCGTTGAGTCAGGCGGTTTCTCTGGCGTTTGGAATCGTGAAATCCCTTTCTTTCTGGAGCGCGGGCAGTTTGTCCGGTGTGACATGGCAAAGCTTGAAAATGCTATCCCCGGTGATCCTCTCAGCCGGTGCGCTTGGGTTGCTTTTATCGAGCCGGCTATCAGCTCTGGCACTGGGAGAAGATAGTGCCGCCAGCTTGGGTGTAAATGTCCGCACGGTCAGGCTTTTCGGTATGCTTGTTGTGTTGCTGCTTGCGGGAGCCAGTGTATCGCTCGTGGGGGGCATCGCATTTATCGGTCTTATCGTGCCGCATATATCCTGACTTCTTGTGGGCGGTGATTACCGCAGGCTGGTTCCCGTGTCTGCGCTCATGGGCGGCGTTGTGCTGGTGCTGTCGGATATTGCGGCGCGCATGATAAACGCCCCTTTTGATACGCCTGTCGGCGCACTGGTATCCATCCTCGGCGTGCCCGTCTTTTTTGCGCTTACTTTCAGGAAGGAGGGCATGGTCTTATGAAAAAGAAAACAAGACAGCTCCTTATCTTCAACGGTTTTCTTATCCTGATTGTAGCTACGGCTATCTTATCCGTTAACAGTGGTTACGCAAGAATTCCCTTCTCGACTGCGGTTCACAGCATATTCCAACCACATACGAATGGAGCCTCCGTAGTCGTAGCGCAGTTTCGCGTTCCGAGAATCGTCCTCGCCGTTCTATGTGGGATAGGTCTGGCACTTGCCGGATGCGTTATGCAGACTGTCACGGGGAATCCGCTGGCCGATCCAGGGATATTGGGCATAAACGCAGGGGCGGGATTTGCCGTTATGCTGTTTCTGACATTTTTCCCTGCACTGCATATACGTACCATGGCATACCAGCCGATATTTGCCATAGCGGGCGGGCTTTGCACAACGGGACTGCTGTATCTTTTTGCAAAGAGGAACGGAAAACTCCTCCCAATATATTTTCTGTTGGGCGGCATCGGTCTTGCGTCCCTATTTTCTTCGTTTATGCTGATCATGGCCGCGAACATGGACAACAGCAGCTATCAGCTCGTGGCAAGATGGCTTGCAGGAAATATTTGGGGAACGAGCTGGCATCAGGTTCTTGCCCTGTTGCCCTATATGTTCATACTGGTTCCTTTTCTTCTTACAAAGACGAACATACTGGATATTCTGCTCTTAGGAGAGAATACGGCCATTTCTCTGGGGATAGCCGTAGAGAGGGAGTTGAGACTGCTCCTGATTGCATCGGTGGCTCTTACCTCTGCCTGCGTTGCCGTCAGCGGAGGGATCGGTTTTGTGGGACTGGTAGCGCCGCATATGGCACGAAGGCTGATCGGAGGCAGACACCACGCCCTCATGCCTGCCTCCATTCTGCTGGGGGCACTGCTGTTGCTTTTGGCAGACACGCTGGGACGGTCTGCCTTTCAGCCGAGGGAGATCCCGGTTGGTATCGTGATCTCCGTGCTTTCGGCTCCGTATTTTCTGTTCCTGCTCCGCAGGTATTTTTAAGGGAGGACGTCTATGCTTTCACGTATGCAGGCAAAGGGTTTGTCTGCCGGATATAACGGGGAGGCCGTCTTCAGGGGGCTTGACTTAAAAATCCCTGAAGGCAGCATAACCACCTTGATAGGCTCCAACGGCTCTGGAAAATCCACCATACTGAAGACACTGTGCCGGATCATTTCCCCGGATTCCGGCGCAGTATACCTTGATGGCGAAGCGATCCACGAAATGCCGACAAAGCGTGTTGCCCAGAGACTTGCGCTGCTGCCGCAGGGAGCGCAAGCCCCTGCCGGCATCACAGTCGGCGACCTTGTGGAATACGGGCGTTTTCCTTACAGGTCGGCGCTAAGCGGTCTCGGCGAAAAGGATCGGGAGATCATCCAGTGGGCTCTTGCCAGTACAGGCATGAGTTCCCTTGAACATAGAGAAATGGAGAGGCTTTCGGGAGGTCAACAACAGCGGGCATGGATCGCCATGGCGTTGGCGCAGAAAACCGGGTTGCTGTTTCTGGATGAACCCACGACCTATTTGGACATCTCGCACCAACTGGATATATTGTACCTTCTGCGCCGCCTCAACCGGGAAAATGGTGTTACCATCGTAATGGTTCTTCATGATTTAAATCATGCCATCATGTTTTCCGACTATTTGGTGGCGATCAAAGACGGGATGCTGCACAGCGCAGGTACGCCGCAAGAGGTTATTACCCAGCAGGCGTTGCGGGAAATCTTTGATGTAGAAGCGGAGGTCATTACACATCCGGTATTAAATGTTCCGGTATGCCTCCCCTTCAGGATAACGGAGCAGAACAAAAAACAGGAGGTTCGAACACATGAAAAAAGGGGTGCAATCAGTGCTGTTCTCCGTGCTGGTGGGTGCGCTGCTGCTGTGCGCAGGATGCGGCAAATCGGGAGACATCTACACGGCGGGCGTTTATACGGCTTCCGCTGAAGGTTATTCCGGTCCGGTTACCGTAGAGGTAGAGTTTGACGGGAGCAGCATATTGTCTGTACATGTCCTATCTCACAGCGAAACAGTAAATATCTCAGACCGCGCAATAGATGAACTCCCTTCCCAAATCGTGGAGGCGCAGACCTGGGATGTGGATGCCGTTTCATCTGCAACATTTACCAGCGATGCCATTCGTGAAGCGGTCAGAGATTGCCTCGCGCAGGCGGCACTCCGATGAACCATTTGCGTTGCAAAGGATATTTTGCGGTGATAGAATGGGTGAGATGAAGGGCAAGTCAAAAAATCAGCCATAGCTGCTGTTTTAAGTGCTTTTCCAGCGAAGTGCCGCAGGCATTTCGCTGGAGATTCCATATATGGCTGTATGAACTCCCTTCTATGCGCAAAAGGATATCGCGAATCCTCCAAGCAAAGGTATATGTGTTTAGTATAAAATGTGTCACTCTCATTGACAAACCCAATATGCTCGGTTATAATATACCAGTAGTATATACCGGCGGTATATTTGGAGGATGGCAATGGAACGAGCGGAAACCCAAAAGAAGATCCTTGAGATTGGAAAAAAAGAATTTCTGGAAAAAGGCTTCAAGGACGCATCTCTGAATAAAATCGTCGCGGAAGCCGGCTTCACGAAGGGTGCCTTCTACGGCTACTACCCGGATAAGACCGCTCTGTTTGAAGACCTTGTGGGCGAGACCGCAAGCGAGCTGCTCACCCGCTTCAAGGCGGCGCAGGACGTTTATTTTGACCTCGTCCCGGAGGGGAAAACAAAAGAAAGCCTTGCGCTTTCCACCCAGCACCTGCATGAGTTTGTCGCGTTCATGTACGACCATTTCGACGAATTCAAGCTGATCCTCTGCCGGGCGGAAGGAACAGGCTACGCGGATTTCATCGAGGTGCTGGTGGATCTGGAGGTCGATCGATCCGAAGAATACTACGCCCTCCTCAGAAAAAACGGTATGCTCTCCGGGAGCATGACTCGTCAGCTTCATCACATGATCACAAGGGCCTACTTTACGGCGGTGTGTGAAACCATCGTCCACGATATGCCGAGAGAGGAAGCCATGAAATACGTCGATGAACTGGCTGTATTCTTCCACTCCGGCTGGAGCGGACTTTTAAGGCTCGAATGAGCCTTAAAAAATAACTGTCGGTTAGTCATCTCTAACTGGCGCGGCGCATCCTCCAACAAATCCATATATTTTAAGAAAGGAACACGGAATATGAGCAAACAGAAAAAAACAAAGCAGCCGCCTGTGCTGGGCAGGCTGCTGGAATACGCCGGAGGGCATAAGTGGCTGTCCGTCTTGGGCTGCGGGCTGTCCGGCGTTTCGGCGGCAGTCGGCATTTTCCCATTCGTCTTTGTCTGGTACGCAGCCAGAGGCATTTTAACGCCGGGAGGCGGCGTTCCGGAAGGGCTTGCCCGCTACGGCTGGTATGCGCTGGCGGCGGCGCTTCTGAGCGCGGCTGTGTATTTCGCCGGGCTCATGTGTACACACCTTGCGGCCTTCCGGGTGGCGACGAATATGCGAAAGGCGGCGGTCGCCCATCTCGTTGACCTGCCGCTGGGGTACTTTAACGCCAATCTTACGGGGCGGCTGCGCAAGCAGATCGACGACAACGCGGCGCTGACAGAAACGCTCCTTGCCCACACCATCCCCGACGCGGTGGGCGGGATCATAACGCCGATACTGGCGGTGGGACTGCTCTTCGTCTTTGACTGGCGTATGGGGCTTGCCTGCCTGATCCCCATGGTCATCGGGCTTGTCTGCCTGATGAGCATGATGACCGGGAGAGGCATGAAGTTCTTTGAGGAATACCAGCGCGCAGGAGAGCGCATTTCCGCCGAGGCCACGGAGTATGTCCGGGGCATCCCGGTGGTGAAGGTGTTCCAGCAGACGGTTTACTCCTTCAAGAGCTTTCATGCCGCCATCCTCAGCTACCGCGACCTTGCCAGCGGCTACGCCATGATGTGCCGTATGCCCTACACTCTGCTTACAGTAGTGCTGAACGCCATGTTCCTGCTTCTCATGCCCTTGGGAATGGTTCTCATCGGCGGCGCGGCAGACGGTTGGGCGGTGCTGGCCGATCTGGTGTTTTACATCTTCTTCGCGCCCCAGCTTGCCTTTATGATGGAGCGGCTGATGTACGCGGCCAACGCGCAGATGGAGGCCGCCGAGGCAGTGAACAAGCTGGAGGCGATACTCCGGGAGTCCCCCCTTCCCGAGCCTGCGGCGGACAGCGGAAGCAAGCCCGCGGACAGCAGCATTTCCTTTGAGAATGTCACCTTTTCCTATGACGGCGCAGACAGGCCTGCACTGACGAATGTGAGCTTCCACCTGCCGCAGGGGGAGGCGTGGGCGCTGGTGGGCCCCTCCGGCGGCGGCAAGACCACCATCGCCCGGCTGATCCCGCGCTTTTTCGACGTGCAGGAGGGGGCGGTGCTCCTGGGTGGACAGGACGTGCGGAGCATCCCCACCGCGGAGCTGATGGAGCAGATATCCTTCGTCTTTCAGGAGGTGAGGCTCTTCAAAAAGAGCATCCGCGACAACATCCGCGCCGCTCGGCCGGACGCCACCGAGGCGGAGATATTACACGCGGCGCAGCTGGCCCAGTGCGGCGATATTCTGGAAAAGACGCCGGGCGGGCTGGACGCCGTGATCGGCGCCAAGGGTGTGTACCTCTCCGGCGGCGAGATGCAGCGCATCGCGCTGGCTCGGGCGATCTTAAAGGACGCACCCATCGTGGTGCTGGATGAGGCAAGCTCCTTTGCAGACCCCGAGAACGAGGCGAAGATACAAAAGGCCTTCGAGGCGCTGATGAAGGGCAAGACCGTGCTGATGATCGCCCACCGCCTGTCCACGGTGCGGAACATGGATCGCATCCTTGTCGTCCGGGACGGCGAGATCGCCGAGGAAGGAAAGCACGACGAGCTTCTTGAAAAGGGCGGCGTATACGCCGCCATGTGGGAGGAGTACCAAAAGGCCGCGCAGTGGAAGGTAGGAGGTGCCGCATGATCGAACGTATCAGCAAAAAATACGCCATGACGGAGAAGGGCGCAAAAGACTATGTGGCCGCCGTGTTCTGGTCCGTACTGGTCAATATCAGCAAAATGCTGCCGGTGGGCGTGCTGGCCACGGCGCTCTCCGGCATCGTAGAGGCACTGACAAACGGCACCGACCCAAGGGCGGGGCTTACGCGCTTTCTGGTTGCGGGCGTCCTTGCCCTCGCCGCGCTCTTTGTGACCTTTCTGATTCAGTACAAAGCTCTATACGAAGCCACCTACCTGGAAAGCGCCAACCGCCGCATCCGGCTGGCGGAGGTGCTGCGCCAGCTCCCGCTGTCCTTCTTCGGAAACTGTGACCTGACTGACCTGACCACCACCATCATGGGGGATACGGAGACGCTGGAAAAGGCATTCTCCCACTTTTACCCCGCCATGCACGGCGCGCTCATCTCCACGGCGCTGATTTCCGCAGGCATGCTGCTTTACGACTGGCGGATGGCACTGGCTCTTTTGTGGGTGGTGCCCGCGTCGCTGCTGATGGTCTATCTCTCCCGGCGCATGGAAAAGCGGCATATAACGAAGGGGCTTGTCACCCGGCGTGCGGCCACCGACGCCATGCAGGAGGCACTGGAGTGCGCGCCGGAGATCAAGGCGTGCAACCAAAAGGCGCGGTATATCGCTGACCTGAACCGCAGGCTGGACGAGGCGGAGCAGGACACCATCCGGGGTGAGCTGTTTACGGGCTCCGTGGTCACGGCGGCACAGTCCTTCCTAAAGCTGGGCATCGCCACCACCGTCCTCACGGGGGTGCTGCTCATGAGCCGCGGCGACTTGTCGCTGATCCCGTTTCTGATGTTCCTTATCGCCTCCACCCGGGTATATGACCCCATCGGCTCCATGTTTGCCAACATGGCCGCGGTTTTCGCCTGCGAGGTGCGCATCGAGCGTATGCAGGAGATCGAGAACGAAAAGCGCATGACCGGCCTGACCGAATATGATCCCGATGGCTACGACATCCGCTTTGAGCATGTGACCTTTGCCTACCGGGAAAAAGAGGACGTGCTAAGAGACGTCTCCTTTACGGCGAAGCAGGGGCAGGTGACGGCGCTGGTGGGCCCCTCCGGCGGCGGCAAATCCACGGCAGCCAGGCTGGCAGCCCGCTTCTGGGACCCGGCGGAGGGCACGGTGCGGCTGGGCGGCGTGGACGTGTCCACGGTGGACGGCGAGGCGCTGCTGAAAAACTACGCCATCGTATTTCAGGATGTGGTGCTCTTTGCGGATACCGTGATGGAAAACATCCGCCTCGGCAAGCGGGACGCCACCGACGAGGAGGTGCTGGCGGCGGCGAAGGCGGCGCAGTGCGACGCCTTCGTATCCAGGCTGCCGGAGGGCTACCACACCCTGATCGGGGAAAACGGCTCCCGGCTCTCCGGCGGCGAGCGGCAGCGCATCTCCATTGCCCGCGCCATCTTGAAGGACGCGCCGGTGATTTTGCTGGACGAGGCCACGGCCTCGCTGGACGTGGAAAACGAAACGGCGGTGCAGGCGGCACTGTCCGGATTGATCAAGGATAAGACGGTGCTCATCATCGCGCACCGCATGCGTACCGTCATGAACGCCGATCAGATCGTCCTGCTCTCCGGCGGCCGCGTGGTTGAGATGGGCTCTCCCGCCGAGCTGCTGAAAAAGAACGGCCTGTTCCGCCACATGGCGCAGCTCCAGAGCGAGAGCATGGAGTGGACGGCGTAGAAAGCTGCGAGATGAACAGGATCCCAAGTGCAATATTGGAAAACGAAGTGCTGAAAACAAGGAGGAGATTATGAAAGAAACAAATAAGTGGTCTGTCAGGGATGTGATCACCACGGTGCTGCTTTCGGCGGTGCTGATCGTGATCCAGCTCGTCGTCAATATGGTCTGCATGGCCAACGACTTTGTCAGCATGGTACTGTCCGTGGGGATCACCATGTTCCTCTGCGCGCCGGTCTATATGCTCATGGTCAGCCGGATCGGAAAGCGTTTTGTGACGCTGATCTATATGACGATCCTCGGTGTGATTTTCCTGCTGATGGGCAACTGGTTCTTGCTTCCTTATTATGTTCTCGTAGGGATCCTCTGCGAGGCGATTCTCTGGAAGGAAGGCTCCTGCCAAAAGCCGAAACGGCTGACTGCCGCCTGGACGGCGGCGAGCCTTTTATACAACGGGGTCAATCTGCTGCCCATCTGGTTCTTCTGGGACACCTACTACGATTTTGCGCTGGCAAGCGGCATGGAGCAGAGCTACATCGATTCCTATGTGCGTTACTACACCTCTCCCGGCTGGCTGGCCTTTATTCTGCTGTTTACGACGCTGATGGGCTTTTTAGGCTGCATGGTGGGCAGTCGGCTGATCCGCAGGCATTTTCAGAAGGCCGGCGTTCTATGAGAGCGGACGCATCCTTTGCGGTGCCGGTCAAGCTGTGGGCGCTGCTGTGCGTCTTTGCCGGAGTGACGATCGGCGGGAATGTGCTGCTCACCTGCATCCTGACCGGCGGCGCGCTTCTTTATCTCGTCTTTCAGCGGAATTTCCGCCTTGCCGCGTCCTATGGCTGCTTTTATCTGCTGCTGGCGCTGCTGCTGTACGGTATCCGCTTCCACGGACTGCACATGCCGGTTTTTTCGGAGTTTTATGTTCTGATGTTCTGGAATCTGTCACCGATCTTTCTGGTGTCATGGGATCTGATCACCACGCCGCCGGGAATGCTCTCCGCATTTTTATCCCGCCTCCGTATGCCCACCCCGTTCATTCTCGGGCTGCTTGTGGTCTTTCGCTTCTTCCCTACCATGCGGACGGAGCTGAAAGGCGTAGGCAGGTCTATGAAAAACCGAGGGCTTACCGCGGCGGGGCAGCTGCTCGCGCATCCCGTGCAGAGCATAGAGTATGTGCTGGTTCCGTTTCTCCTTCGGGTATTGCAGCTCGCCGATCAGCTTTCCGTTTCCGCCGTTGCAAGGGGCGCGGAGCGCCCGGGTGTGCGCGGCAGCTATTATGAGCAAAGGGCCGGGGCGCGGGATCACATCGCGGCAGCCGCATGTGCGCTGGTCACGGTTTCCTATTTGGTTTTGGAAAGGAGCATGGCATGATCGAGCTTATACGCGCTTCTTTTCAATACGAAAACTCGGACAGAGGCGTGCGGGACATTTCCCTTTCGGTAAAAAGCGGCGAATGCGTCGTGCTGACGGGGCTTTCCGGCTGCGGCAAGACCACCGTGACAAGGCTTGTCAACGGGCTTGCGCCGTCCTTCTATCCCGGAGCCTTCAGTGGGATTGTAAAAATAGACGGCAAGGACATATCAAGGCTTTCCACATGGGAGATCGGGCATTTGGTGGGAAGCGTTTTTCAGGACCCCAAAAGCCAGTTCTTTTCCTCTGAGCTTGCCGGAGAGGTCGCCTTTCCCTGCGAGAATTACGGCCTGGCCGCCCGGGAGATACGGGAGAGGACGGACGCCGCCATAGAGGCGTTGAAGCTGTCCCATTTGAAAGACAGGGCAGTTGACGTCCTCTCAAGCGGAGAAAAGCAGCGGGCGGCCATTGCGTCCGTATACGCCATGAAGCCAAAGGCCTTTGTGTGCGATGAGCCGACGGCCAACCTCGACGCCGCCGGGACGAGGCAGCTTGCGCAGACCCTTCGGCAGCTCAAGGAGCAGGGCTTTACCCTGCTCATCGCGGAGCATAGGATCGACTGGCTGATGGGGATCGCAGACCGGTTTTTATATCTGCGGGATGGCAGAATAGCGGCCGAGTATACACCGGAGGATTTGCTCCTTCTTCCGGAAGCGGACATCTTAGGTATGGGTCTGCGCTCTCCGCGCGAGGGAAAGTGCCCTCCCTCTCCCTCCGTATTAGACGAAAGCCCTGCCGTCTTGAAGACAGCAGGGCTCTCGAAAAGAATACGCAAAGAAGTTATTTTCGATGATGTTTCCCTCTCCTTTCCTGAAGGCAAGGTGACCGCCATAACGGGGCAAAACGGCGCGGGGAAAACCACCCTTGCGCAGATCCTCTGCGGGCTGGCAAGGCAGACAAGGGGACATATCCTGATAGACGGGAAAAAGGCAAGAGCGGCAGCTCGGCGCAGGGAGATCTATTACTGCGGCAACGACACGTCAACACAGTTTTTTACGGCAAGCGTGGCGGAGGAGCTGCTGCTGAATACCGAATTGACGGAAGAAAACAAAGACCGTGCCAGATATTTGCTGAAAGAATTTGGCCTTTACGAGTACAGGGACGCGCACCCGTCCGCTCTGTCCGGCGGACAGAAGCAGCGCCTTGCCATCGCCTGCGCCATCTTTTCCGGCCGTAGGATATTGATCCTTGACGAGCCCACCAGCGGCCTTGACGGGCGAAACATGCGCCTGATCGCAGAAAGGCTGAAAAGCGAAGCGCGGAACGGCAGAACCATTCTCGTGATCACCCACGACAGGGAGCTGATCGAGATCTGCTGCGATACCGTTGTGGAGGTCGGTACAAAGCCCAGCGAGGTACAGTGAACACCTTTTGCCAGTGAGCCAAGACGGGGCAAATGCACGAATGTTACTTTGCGTTGCTTGCCACGACGGAGATGTTGCTGCTATACTATGTGTGGAATCTTTGAGGGAAGGAGGGATCTCCATGTTTCAAGAAAACCTTCGACTGAAACGCAGGGAGCGAGGTCTTTCGCAGGAGGAATTGGCATCACGTCTCCATGTCGTCCGGCAGACCATTTCAAAATGGGAGAAAGGTCAGTCGGTTCCCGATGCTGAGCAGTTGATAAAGCTTGCTGTCATTCTTGAAACGACCGTAAGCGAGCTTTTGGGCACCCAGGCGGAAGGCAAAGAGGAACCAAACCAGTTGGCAAAAGAGCTGTCCCGCATCAACACACAGCTTGCCATCAGAAACCATCGGACGCGGCGCGTGCTGAAAATCATCGCTGTTGCTTTGCTCGCGTTTGCAGCTTTGGCTTTTGCCATCATGGCGTTGAATTATGCACCAATGCCGCTGTCCAAATGACACACTTACATAAGGAGTAAATCATGAAAAAGCTCATGAAACGGAGTCTTATTGCAAGGCTGCTTGCCACTGCCGCTGTGACCGGCCTAATTGCGCTATATCTTCTGAATGTCATAAGCACAGGTGCTTTTGTTCCGTTGATAGTAATCGTTTTCCTCCTCTTCTGGAGCTTTGGCGTGAAGAGAAAGTCATAAACCTCCAAACGATTTTGTTGTTACAGGTTGTCAATATAAAAATGAAAAAGCTAATGTGCGTTATGGCTCTCGTGTGTATCGGAATTCTTCTGGTATCGTGTGGGTCAAATCGCCCTGGTGATCCCAAGACGCAGCTTATTCGGGATTTTGGATTGAATATTGATAAGAAAGACTGTGTGCTTGAGGAACTCTTCAATAACTACGAAGGGTTTCCTTATGAGGGAATCGCACTATATAAGCTGACCGTTGGGGAGGACGTGCGTCAGGCGTTCCTGCAATGGGAACGCTTTCCCTTCTCCGAAGAGGCTGAGTGCTTTTTGGAGAGCCTTTCCGCCTATGTGGAGTTGCCCTCGATTGCGGGCGGCTACTGGAAAATGGTGGATCGAAACCAGGGAACGAGCGCATACACAAATGTTTCTCTGTGCGTATACGATGAGGCAACAGGTGCCGCATACCTCTTGACAATGGATATCTAACGATAAGCGGCAACGACACGTAAACGCAGTTTTTACGGCAAGCGTGGCGGATGAGCTGCTGTGATACTGTGTGTGGAATCTTTAAGGTGGAAACAGATGAAAGATAAAATCGGCTAAACTCAGATACCGTCGTTATGCTTCGAACCGACCCGTATGAGATCCGGCCGATGCAAAATCCATATGATGCGGCGGTTGGGTGAGCCAAGGAAACAGGATCGGGAGTGATTACGAAGAAAATGCGCCGTGCCACATTGCAGTAGCGGTACGGCGCATTTTTTAGTTATCGGGTCACATGACTGTCAGCCGAGTCCGTAGATCAGCAGTGAAATACCACAGGCGAGCAGACTGACTGCCGAGCCAATCAGGAGCTGCGGCGGGGTGTGGCGCGACAGCTTCAGAGAGGAACGGTAGACCGCTGCGATCAGCAGCACGGACGGTATAATAAAAAGCGGATGAAGCTTCCAGGTCAGCAGAAACGCAGGAGCCGTTGTGCTGCAGGCATGGCCGCTTGCGTGCAGCTTGAAAACGGTGTTGAGAATCAGCAGTGCTGCTATGGAAATGACATAGGAGAGGAAGAGAATGTGGACAAGCCAGGAGCACGGGGTCAGTATTGACCAGAGAAACCCGCACAGGTATCCGATGGCACTGCATACCAGCGCCGTGCTGCGCTGTCCCTTTCGCCGATCCTTTCCAATGCGGAATATCTCTCGTATGGGATATGCAGCCATGGGGATGAGCAGCAAAAACAACTCGCACAGGAGCAGTTCCCGCAGTGTCAAAAGCTTTGCCGGAACATACATCAGAAGCACTGTTATACCGATGACGATGGGTGGTAGGGTCAGAATGCGCACGATCAGATGAATGATTCCGGTGCCTCTTCCCTTTTCATTGGTTGTGCCTGCTCTCATGACTCAAAGCCCAGCATGATCCCGCCGCGCTCGGCGTAATAGCTGCACAGTCCCCGCAGCGGATAGCTTCGCACATCCGCCTCCGGAAACCGCTGCTGGATCTCGGTGCAAAGCTCCAGCGCAAGAGCCGCATTCTGACAATGCCCGATTCGAACCTTTCCGCCCTTATAGCCAAGCTCCACCATTTCGCTCAGCATAAACTGCCGCGCTTTACGAACCCCACGGCACTTTCCAAGCATCTCAAGCGTACCCTCGGCACTGGCCTGCCCGATGGCGCGGATCCCGAGGACGCTTGCCATTGTTGCGGCGAGCTTGCTGACACGGCCGTTCTGTGCAAGGTTGTGCATGGATTCCAATGCAAAAAGTAGGTGCGTGTGGGTCTGATATGTATTCAAGGATTCGCATGCTTTATCAAAGTCCGCATGAGAACGCAGCTCATACAAAGCCCTTTCAATGAGAAGGGCGATTTCAGGTCCGGCGGAAAGAGAGTCCACAACACAGATGCGCCGGGCCGGGTTGCGTTCCTCACAATTCTTCTTTGCCACGCAGGCAGCATTATAACTGCCTGAAAGAGCGCTGGTAATGGTAAAGGCAATCACATTGCCGCTCTCACCGAATGCGCTTTCCCAGTCTGCGATGTTCGGACAGGCACTGTAAGATCGCCCTTTGGTGTCGCGGAGTGTACTGACCATCGCGTCAACATCAAGATTGGCGTCATCGCAAAACTCCTCAGTGTCAGTGCGTATTGAGAGCGGAACACTGACGAAGTCCGCTCCATCCAGTGTGAGAAGGTCGCAGCTGGAGTCTGCGACGATACGAAACTGATTCATGGTGTGTCCTCTAAATAACAAGAAACATTTCAACCGACTTTGAAAGCCGACGCCGAAATTCTATCATGTTTTTATCATTCCGTCAACGGTTTTCAGAAAACCGATAAAAAGATTTTGTAAAACCATTGAAAGATTGATGAGAGCCGTGTATAATGGCCACATGGAAAAGGGAGTGAATAACATGATAGAGGCTATTGAGGGCTTTCGCTTACCGCGGTATGCACAGATTCCGGATGTCGGGCTTTATCTGGAGCAGGTGGTACGCTATGTCAACACACACCTTGCGCCGTTGGGGGAACCGGAGCTGACAAGCTCCATGGTGAGCAATTACGTGAAGCAGGGGCTGATCTCCTCCCCTATAAAAAAGTCATACACAGCGGAGCACCTTGCACGGCTCCTGTTTATCGCCGTAGTCAAGCCCGTTGTCCCGTTGGAAGGGCTTCGAATGATGTTCAGCATACAGGGGGACAACTATACCCTCCCGACCGCATATGACTATTTTTGTGATGAGTTTGAGAATATGCTCGGCGCGGCGTTCGGCATAGCTCCCGCAAGAGAGGGCCTCGGCGAGACACAATCCGACGCAAAGGATCTTCTCCGCAACACGATCGTGGCCACCGTCAACAAGGTCTATCTGGATCGGTATCTGGAAGAATATCAAAAGCAGAGGGAAAAAGCCCCAGATGAACAGCAAACATGATCGAGAATGTTTCGCTATCTCGTTCCACCAAAGGAGCTACACTCCCTTGCAACGTTTGCGTATCTATCCCTTGTGGACTTGCCGCTTACAAGCAGCATAAAATGCTATTCGTTGCCAGCAAGTTTGAAAGCAAAAAACAGGAAATTGCAACAGTGACTAACTTGGATTTGTTTTATGAACAGTAGCTGTCAATTTGTTTTCATAATTCCGGTATGATGGGAGATGCAGAAGAACCAATAATGGAGGTCTCATGACAAAAAAGAAGAAAGAGAAAACGGTACAGAACAAGGGACAATGGATTACTTACGTGGTTTACATGCTGCTTGGTGCTGCCTGCGGCATATTCGATCTGATGTATATGGATACGGCGGGTCAGTCTGAAAAAGGGCTTTTTTCGGAGATTATACCCCTTGCGCTGATGCTTATCGGCATATACGCCGCCATGCTGATTCAGCTCATTATCCATGAGGCAGGGCATTTGATCTTTGGCCTGATGACCGGCTACCGCTTCAGCTCCTTTCGGGTCGCAAATCTGATGTGGGTAAAGCTCGACGGCCGCATACAATGCAGGAAGCTGCATATTGCCGGAACCGGCGGCCAATGCTTGATGATACCACCCGACTTGAAGGACGGGAAAATGCCGGTAATGCTGTATAACTTTGGCGGTGCGATCATAAACCTGGCCACAGCCGTGCTTTGTGTGGGACTGTCTTTCCTCTGCTCCGCCCGTTCGCTGGGCTGGACGATCCTGATGATCTTTGCGGTTATCGGACTGGCTTTCGCTCTGATAAACGGTCTGCCCATTAAAATGGGGCCGGTAAACAATGATGGAAAGAACGCACTGGAGCTTTCCCGCAGTGAAGAGGCAACCCGGGCGTTCTGGATCCAGATGAAGGCAAATGAACAAATCGCAAAGGGACTTCGCTTAAAGGATATGCCCGATGAGTGGTTCAAAGTCCCCTCTGACGAGTCGATGAAAAACGGGATCGTAGCCACGACCGGCGTGCTGGTGTGCAACCGGTTGATGGATCAGCAGCGGTTTGATGAAGCAGACATGCTGATGAAACGGCTTCTCGCCCAGCAAAATGGGATCATTGGCTTATATCGTAATCTGATGGTATGCGACCAGATGTATGTGGAAATGATCTCGGAAAACCGAAAGGAGATCCTGGACGAAATGCGGACAAGGGATCAGCTGAGGGTCATGAAGGCTATGAAAAAATACCCGGCGGTGCTGCGCACGGAATATGTGTATGCACTGCTGGTCGAGCAAAACCAGAAGAAGGCAGAGAAGCTCATGACGCAGTTTCGTCAATGCGCAAAATCCTATCCCTATCCCAGCGAGATCGAGGGTGAGCGGCAGCTGATGGTGCTTGCAGCTGCGAGAATGACAGCACAGCAGGAATATATCCACGGAACGAAAGCAGGAAACTAATCGAGCCGCTTCCCACTTATCAAACCGGAAAAGCACCTTCAGAGCAAAAGGCTTTCATTACGAACAGCAGCTGACCCTCCGTATACTTCAGCACATACGGAGGGTCAGCTGGCTTGTGTGGCCTGCTCAGTCGAGCAGGGGCTTTCTTTTCTGCTGCGTCAACATATCCGTGCCCGGCCTATCCCTCAAACAAATTCAGGAGGTATCCGTAGCCCTCGGCCTCCATCCTCGCGTAAGGCACGAAGCGGAGGGCGGCGCTGTTGATGCAGTAGCGCACACCGTTGGGCGACTCCGGATCGCCGGTGAACACATGACCCAGATGGGAGTCGCCGGCGCGGCTGCGCACCTCCGTGCGGCGCATACCGAGGCTCAAGTCCTCCCGTTCCACCACAGCAGGACTCTCGATGGGCTTTGTGAAGGCAGGCCAGCCGCAGCCGCTTTCAAACTTATCCGTAGAGGAGAACAGCGGCTCGCCGGTGACGATGTCCACATAGATGCCCTTTTCGAACTTGTCCCAGAGCTCGCCCGTGAAGGCGCGCTCCGTGCCGCTTTCCTGCGTGACGCGGTACTGCTCCGCCGTCAGCGTGTCCCGGATGGTCTCCGCCGCGGGCTTCCGGTAGTCGCCCGGATCGATGCGAAGCCTGGAGAACAGCTCCATCTCCGCCCGGGGGATGTGGCAATAGCCGTTGGGGTTCTTTTCTAAGTAGTTCTGGTGATACTCCTCGGCAGGATAGTAATTCCTCAGCGGGCCGATCTCCACAAAGAATTTCTCGCTGCGGCCCCGCTCGATGTCCGCGATGCGCTCCACCGTTTCCCTGGCCTTGTCGTTGGTGTAGTACACGCCGGTCTGATACTGGCTGCCCCGGTCGTTGCCCTGCCGGTTCTGCACCGTGGGGTCTATGACATAGAAGTAAGCCAGCAGCAGGGCATCCAGGCTCACCTGCTCAGGGTCATACTCCACCCGAACGGTCTCCCGAAAGCCAGTGTCTCCCTTGCAGACGGTCTGGTAGGTGGCGTCCGCCTCGCAGGTGCCGTTGGCGTAGCCGCTCTGGGCGTCGATGACGCCGGGGATGGATTGCATGAGCTGCTCCATGCCCCAGAAGCAGCCGCCTGCCAGATAGATGACATTTTCCGTGGTGTCCATATACATACCCTCCTCGCCGGACATATCCGAGGACCGTCCGGCCATGTCCGTTCCCTGCGTGTCCTTTTCCCGCGGTATACGCTGCCGTTCTGCGGCGCAGCCGCTGAGCAGCAGTACCGAGGCGAAAAGAAGAGCCAATACACTTCGATACATGGCGTTTCCTCCTTTCAGGGGGAGCAAGGGTCACTCCGCGCCGTCGCCGTCCTGTCTCTTGCCGCGGCCGGGCCGCAGGACGGTATACAGCAGCGACCCAAGGACGCAGCCGAAGCCGGTGGAGAGCCACGGGCTGGACGTAACGGCGCAGGTGCCGGTGGCGCAGCCCACATAGCGGTAGTACAGCCACCCTCCGGCACTGCCCACCAGAGGCAGGGCAATGGCGCGCAGAATGCTCGTCAGCTTACAGTTCTTTTTCTTCATAATAGCCTCCCTTTGAAGATATTGGATCAGCCCACATCGGCAGCCAGTGCCTTGTCGATCTGGGCTTGCAGTGCATCGGCCTGCGCCTTGCTGGTGATAGCCCCCACAATGGGATCACCCACGATGCGGCCGCTGCGGTTGACTACGTAGGTGGTGGGATAGGCGTAGATGCTCTCCACGAACTTGCCCGCCTCGCTGCCGGAATCGAAGTACACGTTCTGGTAGGTGGCACCGCTCTGGGCCAGCACATCCTTGGCGTCAGAGATAGCCGCCTCGTTGCCGTCCAGCGTAAAGGCGTTGATGCCGATCAGCGCACCGCCCTTGCCGGAAAGTTCCTTGTTCAGCGCGTCCAGATCGCCCAACTCGCCCACACAGGGACCGCAGGTGGTGAACCAGAAATTCACCACGGTGACGGCTTTGCCGGAGAACAGATCGCTGCTCTTTACCGTATTCCCGTCCAGATCCTTGCCCTCAAAGGCGGGGAACTTCGGCAGGCTGCTGTCGTCTGTCTTGTTGCCCGTGCTGCCGTTATCGGTCTTGTTGCCCGTACTGCCATTGTCGGGGGTGTTGCCAGTGTTGCCGCCGTCGGTTTTATTGTCCTTGCTGCCGCTGTCGGGCATCGTGTCCATATCCTTGTCCGCCGGCATATTCATATCGCTGTCCAGAGATTTTTGCATGATCTCGGGATACTTTTCCTCCAGTGCGGCCAGCTTGTTTCCGATGTCGCGAATCTTCTCCGCCTCGCCCTGAAGCAACTTCAGCTCGTCTGCCGAAAACTGATCCTTGGCGGCGTCGATGGTTTCCAGCAGGAAGTCGCCGTAGTTTTTGCCGTCCTCCATCATGATCTTACCCTTGTCCGCTGCCATAAAGACCTTTTCCCAAAGTGCTGTGTTCTCCGCCAGAATAGCAGCCTCCTGCGCTGTCAGTTCCTTGTGCATGGCGGCTGCCTCCTCGGCGTTCTTCGGCTCGTTGTCCATGCCGTCCATGTGATCGCCGCCCTTTGCGCCGCAGGCGGCCAGAGAGAGCACCAGCACGACTGCCAACAGCAATGTCATTAGTTTCTTCGTGTTCATGTTCGTTCCTCCTTGCTCTTTGTCGTCGTTCTTCTGCGGCGTTTCTGCCGCAAGGACTGTTTATTTTTACTGTCTCCACGGCCGCAGCGGAAGAGAGCGGCATTGGTGGGACAGACACGCTGCATTCTATTACCATAATAAAGCGAATGGGTTAAAATCCTTGTTAAGAACGGGGATTTAATGGAAATATATCTTATATCCTCTGAAAATAAAGCGATTGGAAAAAGGCAGGGGCTGCAAGAAGAAAGCCCCTGCGAAAAAGAACCAAGCCCAAAAGCTGCGCGGCTGCGGAGAGCGTTCTCCCCGCAGC
>OMFR01000398.1_pt1 | contig 25103 bp, 20 predicted proteins | sample 1645691 | NCBI WGS metagenome assembly OMFR01 (sample SAMEA103958132, study PRJEB25191) | human gut metagenome | biome: human-associated habitat [ENVO:00009003]; feature: intestine environment [ENVO:2100002]; material: feces | place: Germany | collected 2013/2015
TCTCCTGCTTCAACCACACGATCTTTGATATGCAGGTGCTGACGCACGAGCTGGGGCACGCGTTTGCGGGCTATATGGCCATGCGCAGTCAGCCGATTTCAGACTATTACAGTGAATCGACCGACATCGCGGAGATTCACTCCATGTCCATGGAGCAGTTCGCCTATCCCTATGCCGAGTGGTTCTTCGGCGATCAGGCGGACAAGTTCCGGTTTGCGCACTTGCAGGAGGCGCTGACGTTTGTGCCGTTCGGCGTGGCGGTGGATGAGTTCCAGCACATCTGCTATGCGCATCCCGAGCTGACACCCAAGGAGCGGACGTACCAGTGGCATCTGCTGGAGGAGAAGTATATGCCGTGGCGCAAGTACGAGAACGACGCGTTTATGGAGCGCGGCGGCTACTGGTATCACAAGCTGCACATCTATCTCTATCCGTTCTACTATATTAACTATACGCTCACCACGATGGGCGCAATGGAATTTAAGAAGAAGTACGCCGAGGACAAAGCCACCGCGTGGCAGAACTATCTCAAGCTCTGCAAGACCGGCGGCAGCCGCAGCTATCTGGAGACGCTGCGCTATGCGGAGCTGTCCAATCCGTTTGAAGACGGCTCGGTTGCGCGCGCCTGCGGCTACGCGGAGGAAATTCTGCTCAAGCAAATTGCACAGCAGGAGAAGAACGCGTAAAAGCAGCAACGGCCGCAGCGAAAGAGGGAGAAAGAGTCTGACGGCTCTTTTCCTGAGCTTGTCAAAAAAGTATTTTTGACAAGCTCTCAAACGCGGTCCGCTTCGCTGGGTTCTCGTCGCAACAAACTGCGCATTCCTCGCCCCGCTGCAAACGGCAGGTCTCGTTCGCTCCGTTGTTGCTCCTCTCCGAATGTGAACCACTTCGCTGGGTTCACATTCGGTTATAATTCGTTCTAGTATCCGCGCATTCCTTGCCGGAAATCCGCAGAATGTCGTCAACCGCTGAGCGTTTAAAAAAGCGGGACTGTATGACCGGCATCATATGGGGATATACCTCAAAAGCGCGCCTTTGGATGAGCCGGTATTTCAGTTCCTTGACCGAAAGCGCAGCGAGGGTAAACCCTTCTACGTCTACATGACTGCTGCATCCAACAAGTTTCTGCGGCGTTATTACGCACAGGTGCGGGACTATCTTTCTACATTGGACAATCTGACGCCGGTAGATATGGATTCCACCGGGCTGAAAACAAGCGACTGACGTAGTCCCTATTTTCACACTTTTTATTAGACCAGCGCTTTGTGGTGGCCTTTTTGCGTTGCCTTTTTGCGCTGCCTGCCTTTTGCAAATTTTTCTTGGGTCAGATCCTGTTTGGGGCTTGACTTTTTATTTGCAGGCTTCGATGCAGAATGATAAAAAAGCAGGAGACCCGTCCACAAATATGGACGGGTCTCCTACTATATGTCAGTATTATTTAGGGTGTATTTCATTCACCTCCGGAGAAAAGTGCAGCGACAGGATATCCAAGCTGCCCTCTGTTACCGTCAGCCGGAGCGCTGCGTGAACACGGGCTCGGGAGATCGTCAGTGCCTCCGCCGCCCAACTTTCGGAGTGGAAGGACAGCGTGCCGACCTGCTCACCGTCCAGTGCGACCTGCACCCGTCCGCTGCCTTTCGCGGTCACACGCAGTGCGGTATTGTTCTGAATACCTGTTCATTTTTTACTCATATAATGCTGGCAATTCATCTTCCAATGCAGTTGTTACTTCGTAGTCGTAACTCCCCCAGAATGCTCCTATATCGGCTGAAGTGAAGAAATCTTGTTCCATGCCTGTTGTGATGACTCTTCCAGCTTTTACAGCGACCTCCGAATAGATAACCTCATAAGATGTACCATCAGAAAGATTAAATCGGAAACTGGTCACTGAGCCACCAGCAGTAGGTTCAGTTGTTTTATCTTTCAGAGAAACACTTTCAAAAGTCTGATAAATTTCTTCAATATCTTCTGATTTGGTAATCACTTTTTTCTCCGCATCCGCAGGATTAGTGAAGCGGAACATTTCCACATTTTCGATACTGGACAATTCAAAAGAAAAGTCGATATTTTCTTCTTCATTGCAAGCAGTTAGTGTGAAACAGAGCATAACTGCCATAACCAGTATAAACATTTTTTTCATGTAAATCACCCTTTCTTGCTCACCATTTGACTGATAGATATTGATGTAATTTATAAACCTTGCTGGCGGCGAACAGCATTTCATGCTGTTTGCGGACGGCAAGTCCACAAGGGATAGACGCACAAGCGTCGCAAGGGAGTGTAGCTCCCTTGACGGAACGAAGTGACGAAACATTTTCGGTCAAGCAGTTTTTCTCTGCTGACCGGGAATGAAGCTCCGCAGGACGCACATACTCCCGATAGGAGAGTATAGAAGTGCGCCCTTTAGTTCCTAAAGGGATTTTCTTCTGACCCAAATTACATAAAATGTAGATCAAGACATTTCTAAGAGGTACTCTCAGATTTTCACAACATAAGGTTCATCTTCAATAATACCCTGATCGTGGGTAACAATGATAACCGTTTTACCTTCTTCATTGAGTTCGTGCAATAACCTCATAACAATATCTCTATTTTTCTTGTCAAGTGAGCCAGTAGGTTCATCTGCCAAAACAACAGAACATTTTTTCATCATAAGACGAGCTAAAGCAACTCTCTGTTGTTCACCACCGGAAAGCTGATAAACTTTTTTGTTAACTTCCTTTGATAACCCCACACGATTAAGAGCTTCTTTAAGTGATACTTTAGTTCGGCTTGATTTTTTAATCAAACTTAAATTTTCTTTAACTGTCTTATTTTCAAGCAGTGCAAAATTCTGAAAAAGAAACCCCACTGTATCCGCAAAAAAACTGTTTTTATTTTTAAGCCGGGTAATATTCAGCCCTTCGATTATGATACTGCCGCTATCCGGCTTTTCGATACCACCAATCATATTGAGCAAAGTGCTTTTTCCACTGCCGCTATCCCCGCTGATTACTACAAAACTTCCATCCGGAATTTCCAAATTAAAGTTGGAGAAAATTATTTTCTCTCCAAATGCTTTATTTAAGCCACGAATTATAATCATAAACATCCTCCCTTCAATGACTTTGAGATATTTGTTTTTTCAACCCACATAATATTTGTGAAAATGATTGCCATTTCAATAATGGTGAGCAACGCTCCAATCAGTAAAGCAATCCCGACACTTGCGTTAGATATAAAAATCGAAACAATGCAAATCAATATCACAACGGCTATATTTTCTAAGAGATTAACGGAAATAAATCTTTTGTGCCTTTCATAAAAGCGATAGCCCAAAACCTTTTTGAGGGAGATTTCCATCGCATTAAGTCTAAATTCCATTTTCACTTCAGATATGATGATAGCGATATCTAACAGCAATACTAATACGCAAAGAGAGCTTATAAAGCCAATCAGTTTCACGAGGAAACTATGACTATAAATGTAATCCTCTCCGACATTCGTCAGCATAAAATAGTGTGAACCAAGCTGTTCTGAATATTTTTTCGCAACACTGCGAATTGTGCTTTCATCGCATCCGTAGATTACCTCACCATTATATGTTCCTGTTTCGATATAACTTCCATTCAAAGCAACAGCCTCATTTGCCTGATAAATCACAATCGGATTTGTTACTCTTGACAATCCGTCAATAGCCTCTTCTCTGTTCGAATTGAGATAATAAAATTGCTCTCTGCCAGAATATTCTTTATAAACAACACGCAGTTCTTCTGCATTTTGGGTAAGAGAGCCAATTTCCTCTTTTGCGATATCTTTGTATGATTCCGCATTTCTTCCCTTTGGCACGAAGACCACGATATCCTCTTTTTCATCATCTTCAGTAAGCATATCAGAAAACCCTTGTAGCATATCTCTGGCATTATGATTTACAAAAATATAATTATCCGTATCGCTTATCCGGCTGCCTATGCAGACCACCGGATTTATAGTGTTGTATTCATTTTCGTAAAGGTCATTCCAAAATTTGCTCTCTTTGGATTCCTCCTCATTTTCTTCAAAAGGAGGTTCAATCTGCATAACTCCAAAATAATAATCATTATAATGATTTTCTAAAAGAGTAGTGTTTGTAAGTAAATTACCTTGAATGCTACTGAGATTTGTAGTTATTGTAAAAATTGTCATAGCAGTAGCAAATACTTTAAGACCGTTCAGAAGATAAAACATACCTTTTTTATCTGAAGCATTGGCAAAGGCTTTTTTTACATCAAAGCGGACAAAAGCAGCATAAGGAATTACGGAAAGAACTGCTCCGGCACAATACACTGCCAAAATGAGATGATCTTCATACGCTCCCGATATAAATTGAGAAACAAGCAACTTTGCTAAGACGAATAATGCAGCATATGAAATCATATCAGCCACTACAGCTTTTAGAGCAATCACAGCAGCATTTTCGCCCAGAGAAGCTCGTACAACTACTTCCTTTTGTCTGCGTATCACCTCAATCACATTAAGTACAATCATCAATATGGCAACCAAGCCCCAAACAATGAACATCATATCAGTTTCGGTTGATTGCCAAAACTCTGGCTGCGATATAGAATATTCTTTTGCCAAATCTTGATATGTGGCAATAATGTCATCATCGTCACCGATATAGCTGACCATTATTTCCTGTCCATTGCCTGTGTTTTTTGCTTCTCTAAAATCTTCAAATTCTATTACGGTGATTCCGCCTATCAAAGCCGTATATGTTTTTTCCTCAATATCCATTGTGCTTTTAAGACTATCCCGAACAACGGTATCATCACCATAAATATAAAGTCTTGTCTGATAATTAGAAACTCTCTGATTAAAAGTCGAAAAAATATGAACACCATGCTTCTCAGCTGTATCTTCTGCATTGGCTAAAAATGAATCCATATCGTCATTAGTAGTTGTGTATCTGGACGATAAATAATAAGCACCATTAAAGTTCCAGAGCATATTTTGATATACTTCAGCTTGCATAACAAAAGCAAAAATAATCGTAATCAACAGCAATATATTTCTTATATGTTTCATTTGAAATTCTTAAACCTCCTCGTATTATAAAGTAGTAGTTATTAGAGTCCCTCTCCAAGGACAAAATGCTACAATAGACAAGGTGCTGTGGATTGGTTTAAACCTCCTACCGCAAGACGGTTTCGGAAAGGCTCCAACCACGGCTCTTTGTTTTTAGTGTTAATCAGTTAGATACCGCCAGACGGTTTATATAGAACGAGGTTACATAGCAAAGAGGTGTGGCTCTAAGCAGCACTGTAAAATAAAACGCCGGAGGTAAAAAGAAATGGTTTTTGTTGGTATCGATGTTGCAAAGGACAAGCACGATTGCTTTATCCTCAACTCGGAAGGAACGGTCTTGGCAGATGTATTTACCATTGCCAATAACCGCATCGGTTTTGAGACGCTTCTTTCAAGAATCCAAAGCTGTTCCCAAGGTGAAAGCAAAATAAAAGTAGGGCTTGAAGCCACAGGACATTACAGCTACAATCTGCTGGGGTTTCTTTTAGACAGCGGCCTGGCAACCTATGTCATTAACCCTCTGCACACGAACCTCTACCGGAAAAGTCTCAGCCTGCGAAGAACCAAAACAGATCGGATAGACGCGCGTACCATTGCAATGATGCTCATGTCTGATGTGGACCTCAAGTCCTACTCAAATACAGCATACCACAATGAAGAGCTAAAGTCACTAACCAGATACAGATTTGATAAGGTAAAAGAGCGAGCCAAGCTGAAAAGCTCCGTTGCGCGGTTAGTGAATATTCTATTTCCGGAGCTCGAAAAGCTGGTTTCAAGCCTGCACATCGCTGTTGTATACGCACTGCTGAGCAACTATCCGGGTGCAAGCTATATCGCAAACGCCAATACTGAAGAACTCGCTGAGACTCTTTGCACCGCCTCTAAAGGTCGTTATACCAAGTCTAAAACCGCGGAAATCCAAGTAGCCGCAGGGGTCTCCATTGGCTCGAAAATGCCTGCTAAGTCTATGGAGTTGAAACACACGATTGCTCTCATCCGCGAGCTGGACAAAGAAATTTCTGAGGTAGAATCCGCAATTGACAAGATTACATCTCAGATGGATTCTCCCATCTTTACAATCCCCGGTATTGGCCGACATATGGGTGCAATGATTCTTGCTGAAGTTGGAGATTTTTCCAACTTTGCAAGCGCAGACAAGCTGCTGGCTTATGCTGGACTCTCTCCATCTACATATCAGTCAGGGCAACTGCAAAACTGTTATGCTCACATGGAAAAGCGTGGCTCCAGATATTTGCGATATGCTCTTTTCAATGCCGCCAAATATGTTTGCCTTTGGTGTCCTACATTCTCGGCCTATCTTGAAAAGAAGCGTTCTGAGGGAAAGCATTACAATGTTGCCATCTCTCATGCTGCTAAAAAGCTGGTAAGGCTTATTTTTGCTATGCAGCGTTCTGGGAAAGCCTTCTTAGCTGATTATTAAGCGTGCGATTTTATACGGAGCGAGTATCCGACAACGGATGCTCTTGTTTGCTATACCAATTTTTACCACTTTAAAATTTCTCTCGAAAATTTTGTTTTGGGGCTTGACTTTTAATAGTTAGTCTTTGAATAGGTAACAGACACACGATTGCCCAAAATACTAATATGGATTTTTTCATACAACCACATTCTCTTGTTAGATTCTAATTTTCCGTTTTCTTTATTCGCATAAATTGTACCATAAAACTCGTGAACAATTCTACCGCAACTTTGGACTACATGAGAAAAGTCCGAACAGTTTTCTGCCCGGACTTCCTCGCTCAATCATAAATCAATTCCGCTTTCACAATCTCCTCTGCCTGTGCCTTGCAAGCGTTCATCTGCCGCACCCATTCCATTTGGTTTTCGGCTTTCAGTTGCTCGGTCACGCCGTTTTGCTCTGCCAGTGACCGCACGATCAGCTCCATGCGGTTTCGTGCCGCTTCGGCAATCTTGGCGCAATACTGTCTTACGTACATCCAGCTATTGAGCAATGCTCTCTTTATTGTATACGGTTTAACTGTTTGGTGTACTCAAAAAAACAAACCGCGGACCCTCTTCCCCGATGGCACCCGTCGGCATAAAGCCGACGCGGAACAGTACACGCCGGGAAGCATTGTTCTCCGGAGCAGTTTCGGCTTCGATTCGCTTTGCACGCGGTTGGAGGACGGCCCATTTGCAGACGGCTTCAAGAGCTTCGGTCATGTATCCGCGTCCGCAGCAGCCGTCATACAGGCCGTATCCGATTTCAACCGTTCCGTCCGCATTCAACCCTTTGAAACAGAAATCACCGACAATGGTACGCGGAGAGTTTTTCAGCTCGATATACCATACCGCATACCATATCCGCTCGTTCGGGTTTTGAACACAACCCTGAAGCATTTCGGAGTAGGCTTGCTTCATTTCCGCATCATGTTCCGCTGCAATAAGGAGCTCCATCGATTCATTTGCTGTCGGATAAAGAATCAAACGCTCGGTTTCAATTGCAAAGCCTTGCTCCCGGTTTGCAATGCAGTGATCATCATTAAATTCCAAGGCTTTTTACCCAGTTTGCAAGCTCTTCGACTGTAACGTTCATTTTAAAGACTTTGCCGTCAAGCAGCTTTGCGCCGCGGCAGCTCGGTGCAAGCCCGGCATTTGTTTTTCCCATTCCGCTTCCGCCTGAAGTTGCAAACGGAACAATTGTCTTTCCCGAAAGGTCAAAACTCTCGAGGAATGTATTGATTATTGTCGGAGCCACATACCACCAGATGGGGAAGCCGATGAACATGACGTCATAAGACGAAACATCAAGGTTTTCGTTCACAATCTCGGGGCGCGATGCAGGGTCGGACATTTCAACTGAGCTGCGTGAGCTTTTGTTTGTCCAGTCCAAGTCAGCCTTTGTGTAAGCGATTTTCGGCTGAATACGGAAGCAGTCGGCATGTGCTGCGGACGCAAGCTTTTCGGCAACCTGTTCGGTAACGCCGGATGCGGAAAAATATGCAACGAGAGCTTTTTTCATTTTTAGAACATGCTCCTTTTCTTTTTTAAAGGCAGGGACATTGCGTGTGCAATGTCCCTGTGTTTGAATTACTGATTAAGCTGATTTAAATTCGGCTGAGCATAAATCAGCCTGCAACGAAAAATTATTCGTCGTCCTCGTCGTCCTTCTTTGCGGACTCGATAATCTTCTGAGCAACGTTTGCGGGAACATCTTCATAGCGAACAAACTCACTGGTGAAGGAACCGCGACCCTGAGTCATGCTGCGCAGGTCGGTTGCATACTTGAACATTTCGCTCAAGGGAGCCTCCGCAATAACAACGGTGCCCTCGGAAGTGGGGTTGGTGCCGATGAGACGGCCGCGACGGCGGCTCATATCGCCCATGATATCGCCCATGTATTCGTTGGGAACGAGAACTTCGTAACGATAGATCGGTTCAATAAGCACGGGGGAAGCTTTTGCACAGGCAGCCTTGTAGGAAAGGCGGGCTGCGGATTTGAACGCAACTTCCTTGGAGTCAACGGGATGGTATTTGCCATCGTAAAGAGTAGCTTTGATGCCAACCATGGGATAGCCTGCAAGAACACCCTTGACCATTGCTTCACGGAGACCCTTTTCAACTGCGGGGATAAATTCCTTGGGAACTACGCCGCCGACGATTGCGTTAACAAATTCAAATTCACCCGTGGGGGAGGGTTCGAAGCGCATCTGAACAACGCCGAACTGACCTGCACCGCCGGTCTGCTTTTTATGCTTACCTTCAGCCTCTGCCATGGTACGGATAGTCTCACGGTAGGGGATGCGGGGATCTGCAAGGCTTGCTTCAACCTTGAATTTGTTTTTGAGCTTTGCGCAGATAACGTCAATATGCATTTCGCCGAGACCTTTGATAAGAACATCGCCGGTTTCTGCATTCTTCTCGATCTCCATGGTGGGATCTTCTTCGGTGAGGCGGTTGATGCCTGCAAAGACTTTATCTTCTTCGCCCTGTTTCTTTGCGGAAACTGCAAGAGAAATGCAGGGAGCGGGGAACTCGATGGGTGCGAACTTGACGGGTTCTGCGGGGTCGGTCAGAGTATCGCCGGTGTTTGTGAACTGAAGCTTTGCCATTGCGCCGATGTCGCCTGCGCAGAGCTTGTCAACGTTGATGAGGTTCTTGCCGCGCATCATGTAAACCGCGCCGGATTTTTCACTCTTTTCGGCGTTGGGGTTGTATGCTGCAAAGGTTGCATCAATGGAGCCTGCATAAACCTTCATGATGGAGATCTTGCCGACAAAGGGGTCAGCAACGGTCTTCATGATCTGAGCGGCAAACTTGCCGTCGCGCTTGATTTCAACGGCTTCGCCTGTGCGGGCGTTGACAGCGGGGCGGATGGGCGCCTTGTCAGCTGTGGGCATATAGTGAACAAGGTTGTTCATGAGGGTGTGAACGCCGGTGTTGAGCAGTGCGGAAACGCAGCAAACGGGAGTTACGGCACCTTCTGCAATACCGAGGTTGAGACCGCGAATGATCTCTTCCTGGCTGAGTTCCATTGTGTCAAGATAGGTCATCATGAGCTCTTCATCGCCTTCTGCGGCTGCTTCCATAAGAGCTTCGCGCAATTCTTCGGCACGGCCTGCGAGAGAAGCGGGAATGTCGATTTCCTTTTCGCCCTTGCCATCGAATCTCTTTGCGGTCATGGTTGTCAGGTCAACGTAACCGACATATGCGCCTTTTTCGATAATAGGGAGCTGAATGGGAACGCAGGTAACGCCGAACTTGTCGTGCAGGCCTTCGATTGCCTTGTCAAAGTTTGCGTTTTCGCGATCCATCTGGTTGATGACGATCATGCGGGGCATATTTGCCTTTTTGCACATGCTCATTGCTTTTTCGGTGCCGACAACGGGACCGGAAACTGCGCTGCAAACGATAATTGCGGAATCGGCAAGAGCCATTGCTTCGTATACTTCGCCATAGAAATCAAAGAAACCGGGAGCGTCAATAAGGTTTACTTTGGTTCCGTTCCACTCAAAGGGAGCAACAGCTGCGCTGATGGAAATGTGTCTTTTGGTTTCTTCGGGATCATAGTCGGAAACGGTCGTGCCGTCGTCAACCTTGCCCATGCGGTCGAGAAGCCCTGCATTGAAAAGCATTGCTTCAGTCAAAGTGGTTTTGCCTTCTCCGCCGTGGCCGAGGACGGCAATATTGCGGATGCTGTCAGCTTGATAGTTTTTCATATCGTTGTTTATTTCCCCTCTCGTGGTAATTAATAATTAAACATTTGTTTATCAATCCTGGCTGCGCTGTGCACGGAATCGGAAGCGAAACGCGCACAAGCGTACACACTATTCCTAATTATAGCATAAAAAATCAGCGTTGTAAACACATTGGTTTTCAGCATTTGCGTGTTTTGCAATATATTTGCAGATTATGCGTACCGAAGGATCCCCGTGCGGGAATCCTTCGGCGTTGTTAAGCGAATGCTGTTTGACGGGATATCATGCCCGGTCATGGCCTGTTTAAAGCTTAATGCTTAGGGCAAGATTACATGCTCTGCATTTCGGCAATGCGTGCTTCAAGTTTTGCAAGCATTTCCTTTGCCTTTTCAAGCTTTGAACGTTCTTCCTCAACAACCTTTTCGGGGGCTTTGGCAAGGAAACCTTGGTTATTCAGCTTGCCTTCGGCGCGGGAAACTTCGCTCTGCCAATGCTTCCTGTCCTTTGCAAGGCGGTCGAGTTCCTTTGCAATATCAATAAGCTCATTCATCGGCATAAATGCCTCACCGAGCGTTGAAACAACCGAAACCGCATTCCTGTCAATGCCGGACTTGTCGAGCTGTACGGAAACCGTGCTTGCACCGGCAAGCTTATTCAGATACGGTGCTGCTGCGCGGCATGCCGCCTCGTTTGCTGAATTTGTAACGATCGTTACATGCGCCCGTTTTGCAGGGGGAACATTCATCTCTGCGCGAACGTTGCGGATTGCGCGAACCATATCCATAAGTCCGGCGGCGGCGGCGGCTTCGGCGGGGAAGCTGAATGCAGCATCAGCCTTCGGCCATGCGGAGAGCATAATGGTTTCCTCGCTGCCGGGCAGACGGGTGTAAATATCCTCGGTGATGAAAGGCATGAACGGATGCAGCAGCTTCATGCTGTTTTTGAGTACATGAACAAGGATGGCGCGAACATTTGCTTTTTGCGCTTCATCATCGCCGTAAAGGCGCGGTTTCGCCATTTCGATGTACCAATCGCAGAACTCCGTCCAAATGAAGCTGTAAATCTTGTCAACGGCAAGATTCAGATCAAACGAGTCGAGATTTGCAGTCACGGCTTCGGCAACTTCGTTCAGACGATGCAGGATCCATTTATCTGCAACGTCGGTTATGCTCATGTCAACGGGCTGCAGCTCACCGTCGCCGAGGTTCATCATCACGAAACGGGAAGCGTTATAAACCTTGTTGCAGAAATTGCGTGCAGCCTCAACCTTTTTGGGCTGATAGCGCATATCGGTGCCCGCAGCAGTGCCGGAAGTCAGACTGAAACGCAGGGAATCGGCACCGTACTCTTTGATTATTTCCAACGGGTCGATTCCGTTGCCGAGGGACTTGCTCATTTTTCGTCCCTGCTCGTCGCGAACCATGCCGTGGATATAGACAGTGTCGAACGGAACATCGCCCATAACGTACAATCCGAACATTATCATTCTTGCAATCCAGAAGAAGATAAGGTCATAGCCGGTGGCAAGGGTGGATGTTGGGTAATAATACTTCAGCTCGGGGGTTTTATCCGGCCAGCCGAGAGTGGAGAACGGCCACATGCCCGAGGAGAACCATGTGTCAAGAACGTCATCATCCTGATGCAGGTTTGTACTGCCGCATTTCGGGCAGCGTTCGGGCGCGTTTTCTTCAACGATGGTTTCTCCGCAGCAGTCACAATAATACGCGGGAATGCGATGTCCCCACCAGAGCTGGCGGGAAATGCACCAGTCACGGATGTTGTACATCCAATTATAGTACGTTTGAGCATATCTTTCGGGAACAAAGCGAATTCGTCCGCTTTCAACCGCCTTAATGGCGGGCTCCGCAAGATCCTTTACGGCAACGAACCATTGCTTGGAGACCATGGGTTCGATAGTTGTGCCGCAGCGGTAGCATGTGCCGACGTTGTGGCTGTAGGGCTCGATTTTAACCAGTGCGCCGCATTGCCTGAGATCTTCAACAAATATTTTGCGGCATTCTTTGGTTGTAAGTCCGGCGTATTTCCCGCCGAGTTCGTTGATATGCCCGTCCTCCGTGAACACACACATGCGGGGGAGCCCCGTGCGCTGACCGACTTCAAAATCGTTCGGATCATGACTCGGAGTGATTTTAACGGCACCGGTGCCGAAGTCCATTTCAACATATTCATCCGCAACTATGGGAATTTCCCTGCCGATGATGGGCACAACAACGGTTTTGCCGACAATTTCCGTATAGCGCGGGTCATTGGGGTTAACGGCTATGCCTGTGTCGCCGAGGATGGTTTCCGGGCGGGTCGTTGCGCAGATGATGGAATAGCTGCCGTCCGGCGCATCATAGCGAACATGCCAAAGATTGCTGGGCTGTTCAACAAAATCAACCTCCGCATTGGAAATCGCCGTTTTGCAGTGCGGACACCAGTTGACGATGCGGTCGCCGCGGTAAATCAAACCTTTTTTATATAAATCAACAAAAACTTTCGTAACTGCTCTGCTGCATCCGACATCCATTGTGAAGCGTTCGCGCTCCCAATCGCAGGAAGAACCGAGCTTGCGAAGCTGAGTAACTATGCGTCCGCCGTATTCTTTTTTCCATGCCCAAGCATGCTCAAGAAAACCCTCTCTGCCGATATCCGTTTTTGAAATGCCTTCGGCCGCAAGTTTGTTAACAACCTTAACTTCGGTTGCAATAGATGCATGATCCGTGCCGGGCAGCCAGAGTGTTTCAAAACCGCTCATACGCTTGTATCGAATCAGTATGTCCTGCATGGTTTCATCAAGTGCATGTCCCATGTGGAGCTGACCCGTGATGTTGGGCGGGGGAATCACAATGGTGTAAGGTGGTTTATCGGGATTCGGCTCGGAATGAAAATATCCGCGCTCTTCCCATTTTTTGTACAGCCTTTCTTCAACCGAAGAAGGGTCGTAGGTTTTGGGCATTTCATCGGGTGCAGCTGCGGTGTCTGCAATTCTCTCCGCGTTTTCAATGCCCTGATTGCTGCAATGATCGCACATTTTAAGTACCTCCGAAAAATAAAATCGCACCTCTCATCTTCAAAGGACGAGAGGTGCGCTCGCGGTACCACCTTTGTTGAACACAGCGGCCGGTCGGATGCGGGCAATCATCAAAAACAGAAAATCGCAGCACAGAATGCCGAACGAATGCGTTCCACTTGAATCGCCGTAACGGGGCGTGCCGTTCGGGTTGCTACCCCCGAATGCTCAGAAGCGACCTTCACACACTGTCCCTGCAATTTTCCCTTTCAGCCGAGGGGAAAAATCTCTTTTGCCGACAGAATGCTACTCCTCTTCGTCAACGCAATATTAAACAAACTTAATTATAACCGATGCATAAGGCCGTGTCAACAGCAATGCGGTAATATATCAAAATCGTCAATTTTTTGCTCCGCAGTGCGGGCAAAAGGCAGCAGCGGAATTCAACTCGGAACCGCATGCAGCGCAATAACGCTTTGCCGAACAATCGGGTTTTGAGGAGTCGTCGGCGGGAAGCTTATTGCCGCAACACGGGCAGAAAGCGGAAAGCTTATCAATCTGACGGCCGCAGCTCGGGCACTTAATTGTGCCGTCAACGGCATGAAAATCTTCGCGGCTGCATTCATACTCATTTGCGGCATCACCGCTTCGATTGTCGAACGAATCCTCGGCGAACTCGGCGGAGGAATCATCCGAGCCGCAGCAGCATTCTCCGTTGCTGTCGCTGTTGCCGTTAGTGTTAGTGTTGATTTTGGACTTAACGCTCGAAAGCTCTGCTGTAAGCTTTTCAATGGAGGCATGAATCTCGCGTATCCTGTCAAATACGGGAACAAGTTCTGCCGGCGGTTCGGCATCGTTTTGGTGTGCTTCCCAAACCAAAAGACCAAGATGCTCATAAAGCTCTGAAAGCTTGCTCTTTTCTTCAGAAACCTTGTATGTTATTTTTGCGGAATCAACAAGACCCTTCGCCTTGTCGCCGATTTTATCAAAAAAAGCCATTTGAAACCTCCTTATTTATACTGTGCGCGTGTTAACCGAACTCTTAATCGGTGCCTGCATAGTAATGCGCCGATTAAATCATTTATATACGTTTATGCGGGAAATACATTATTTCGCGGGGTTGCCGAACAAAAACATAACGCCGTGGAGACCGTCGGCGCCCCGTGAACAATGCCCTTGGCAAATCATATGCCCAAGGAGGAACAAACAGAATCAACAATGTTTCCGATAAACGGAATATCCGATCTGTTGCCCATTGCAGCGCGGTAGGAGCAGTAAAGCGTGAACAGCGCAACAATTGTGCATATGATCCAATGCACAGTCCTGAAGAACCCGAATTTTCCGAGAAGGATTCCGAATATCAACGAGGATACAAATGTGACAATATGAAGAAAGATAACCTGAACACACGCTCTGCGCACGAATGAGTTCTTTTCAATGAAAATCAGCACAACAGCGCAGACAAACGTTACGAGGGCAAGAAAACCCCAGAAGCCGTTCAGAATGCCGAACACGGCAGTGAAAAGATAAACCAACGAGGCCAGCGTGTTTGCCTTCATTGAAGGAATAAGTGATGAATTTCCGTTTCTCATATTTTTACCTCCGTATAAGTTGAACAGTATTGCGAACCGGTATATCCCAACCCAATAATTATATAACAACATGGCGCGGAATGCAACACAAAAAAGGACATAATCCGATCAATTTGTTGTCAATACATAGTCGCACGGCACAAAAATCCGCACAGAAAACAACCGGTTGTCAAAAGCTCCGTCGGCTGCATCAACGAAATGCGGCAACCGCAAGTCCTTTGGGAAAATGATTCTTAAGCACGCCGTCAACCGCCTTGCCGAAACCGAGTGTACAGCCGTCAACGGAAACCGCAGCAAAACCGCGCATATTGACAGGAACGGGGACAGTGTTGCCCGAAAGGTATCGGCGAAGTTCATCCGATTCCGGCAGAAAATCAATTTCATTGCGGGAATGCAGCCCGTGGCACGCAACAAAAAACGAGTGGCAGGGTTTGAACCTGCCTTTAAGCAATTCACCGACTTCAACCCCGAGGGACAGTATGCGCAGCCTGAGCAGGTTTTCATGAAAGGTGAACGGTGCATAAACAATTCTGCCGTCAGACATACGGCGAATTTCATGAAGAAATTCATTTAACCTTGATTCATCACTGAAATCAAGAAAGGAATCCCTGAGGAACTCTGTAAGCGCCGCAATTTCGGCTTTATCCTTAATCCGCGGCACGGCAACAGCATCCGGTATGCAGTCGGAACGTTTTGCACGTCCGCTGCGTGTCCCTGCTTTTTTTTGTGCGGTGCAGGCAGATTCCGCGGAAGCCGTGAATGCGGAAGTGTCGGGAAAGCTGCTGCGGTTCCTTTGCAGTCTTGCAGCAAAATGCCCTTCTCCGCAGCATGTATGCGGATAAAGCCTGTGCTGCATCTCAACAGTGAATTCCGGATGCATACGGCAAAACTCCTCAATTACATCTTCGTTTTCCTCGCGTGAGAATGTACATGTGGAGTAGATAAGCTTTCCGCCGGGCGCAACGCAGCGGCATGCACTTTCAAGAATTTGCTGCTGACGCTTGGCACATGCCGAAACATGTTCCGGTGACCATTCGGCAATTGCGGTCGGATCTTTTCGAAACATGCCTTCGCCGGAGCAGGGAGCGTCAACAACAACACGATCGAAATACTGCGGCAGGGCTTCAGCAACGGCATCGGGATGAGCGGATGTTACAACGGCATTCACGATTCCGAGCCGCTCAAGGTTGCGGGCAAGCAGTTTTGCGCGATTCGGGATAATTTCGTTTGAAACAAGAATTCCGCGGCCGCAAAGCCTTGCGGCGATTCCTCCGCTTTTGCCTCCGGGCGCGGCACAAAGGTCGAGCACGCGCATTCCGGGAGCTATTTCGGCAGCTTCGACAACGCTCATGGCGGAGGGCTCCTGCATATAAAAGAGCCCGGCAATATGATAAGGATGCGTTCCGATATGCTCCGGGTTTTCGGTAAGTATCAACCCTTCGTTAAGCAGCTCCGATTGCTTGGTTCGCCACGGACAAAGGTCAAGAAAGCGTTCCTTTGAGATTTTAAGTGTGTTTATACGCATTGCGCGGACGGGTGCATCCGAATAACAGGCAATAAAACGCTCATACTCAGCCGTGGTTTCGAAATCGGTGCGCATTCTTTTGATGAATGCGTGAGGGAGTTTGCTTTCGATGCCGCTGCCGCTGCAAATCTTGTGCGGACATTGTGCGTCATGGGACAAATCGGATAAAGTCTCGCTCGAAAATGTATTGTTTGAATCCAAAATTCGCATTCCTTTCAATATCTGAATCTGAAATTAAAAATCTGTTCGCAAAGATCAACCGGTGCGCTTTCGCTGCCGAGCAGTCAAAAAGCGGCGGTCAGGCTCGGCTTGGGAATGAAATGCTCCGAAACGGGGTTCATTCTGTGCCGTGCGCAAACCGCCGCAGGGTTTGAATTTCTCAAAGAGAAAATGCAGTGCGGCGATTACGCCGCAGCCATTATATCATGCAGTGCAGCCGTTCTGCAATGCCGTGTGCTTTATTTAAGCAGGCTCGCCGTGCTTGTTTCCGTGAACTGAGTGGTATAAAGATCATAGTAATAACCTTTGAGTTTCAACAGTTCGCGATGCGTGCCGGATTCGGTGATTCTTCCGTTGCGGATAACAAGAATTCTGTCCGCTGACCGGATTGTGGAAAGCCTGTGCGCAACAATGAAGCTTGTTCTGTTTTTCAGAACGGTCCGGATCGCACTCTGTATAAGCACTTCGGTTTCGGTATCGATGGAGCTCGTTGCTTCATCAAGAACAAAAATACGCGGGTCGGCAAGGATAACCCTTGCGAATGAAATCAGCTGCTTCTGACCTGTCGAAAGCCTTGCGCCGCCTTCGCCGACTTCGGTATCATAGCCGTTTTCGAGCTGTTCAATGAATTCATCGGCATGAACCGTTTTTGCGGCAGCACGGACTTCTTCATCGCTTGCATCCTTTTTGCCGTAACGGATATTGTCCCGTATGCTTCCGGAGAACAGGTGCGGAGTTTGCAGAACATAGCCGAGCCTGTCCTGAAGCCAGAGTTGACTGCGCTTGCGGTAATCCGTACCGTCAATAAGAATGCTCCCTTCGGTCGGTTCATAGAACCTGCAAACAAGGTTCACAATTGTGCTCTTGCCGGCACCTGTTTCACCGACGAGTGCGATGGTCTCGCCCTGTTTAACCACAAGACTGAAATCTTTCAGCACTTTTTCGCCGCCGTTGTATGCAAAACTCACATTGCGAAATTCAATATCGCCGCGGATGTCCTCCCAGTTTTCGCGTTTGGGGTTCATGCAGTCACCGTATTTTTCAATAACTTCCGGAGTGTCCGTAATATCGCTTTCGGTGTCAAGCAGCGAAACAACGCGTTCGGCACTCGCCTGCGCACTTTGCATTTCCGCGAATATACCTGCAAGCTGCTGAATCGGGTCAAACAGGTTGGTGGTGTACGAAATGAAGGTTGAAAGCACACCGATGGTCATTGCCGCACCGAATACAGTGGGTGCGATAACGGTGCGTCCGCCGGCGTAAAGCGCAAGAGCGGTTCCTACCGAACCCAAAGTCATAACGATGGGGGTAAACATTGCCGAAAGCACGGCAGCCCGGATCGAGGCTTTCCGCATTTTGCCGGATTCTGCTTTAAACTCTTCAAAATTGCGTTCTTCACGAACGAGCGTTTTCGTCGTGACCGCACCCATGATGCCCTCATTGAATGCACCTGTAATGCGGGAATTCTGTTTGCGTACGATTCGGTGCTGCTGAAGAATTCTTTTTTGAAACCATGCGCACAGAATCGCAATCGGCGGAACAACAATGAGCACGAGAAGGGCGAGCTTCCAATTCATTGAAAGCATCATGACGGTGCAGCCGATAACAAAGCCGCCTGACCAGAGAATATCCGTAAGACTCCATGCGATCATGTCGCTGAGGCGGGGAATATCGCCGATCATTCGCGCCATGATGTAGCCGACAGCGGTCTTGTCATAGTACGAGAATGACAACTCCTGAAGCTTCTTGAATGCGTCCTGACGAATATCATAAGCGATCGCCATTTCAAGCTTTCCGGCGCGTGAAATAAACATCACAGTCCCGAAGGATTGAAGCGCAATGACAATAAAATACACTGCGGCGAACGGAATGAGCCGCTTAATATCACCCTGCATGATTATGCTGTCGATTGCGTATCTGCTAAGCTGAGGGTAAACAAGGTCGATAGCCGCAACTATGAACATGAACACGATCAGCGGAATCAGCAGTTTTTTTTGACGCAGTCCGTAAGCAAGCAGCCGCTTCCAGACCTTCATGTCAACTTTTTTATTAAACTCCTCTTCTTTAAGAGCAGTGGTGGTAAGTTCTTCTGACATTAGTTTTCCTCCTGTTCGGATCGGAGCTCATCTTCAAGCAGATTCTGAATATCCGCAATGCGTTTATACAGTCCGTCCTGCTTAAGCAGCTCCTCGTGTGTTCCCGTCTGCACAAGCCTGCCGCCTTCAAGCACAAGAATCTTGTCTGCGCGGCAGAGCGTTGTGATACGGTGCGAAATGATGAATGTTGTGCAGCTGCTGCGGCGCGAATGCAGTGCATCGCGGATTGCCGCATCGGTTTCGGTATCAACCGCGCTCATCGAGTCGTCAAGCACGATGATTGGGGCTTTCTGCATAAGCATTCTTGCAATTGCAACGCGCTGCTTTTGTCCTCCGGACAATGTAACGCCCTTTTCGCCGACGACGGTGTCGTAACCGTTTTCAAAACTCTGAATAACGTCATGCACCGATGCAACGCGGGTGGCGTCAAACACTTCTTCAACGGCAGCATCAGGGTTGACAATGCGAACGTTTTCCATGATCGTTCTGGAGTAAAGGAAGGGTTCCTGTAAAACGATGCCGATATTGCGGCGCAGATGATGCCGCTCTATGTCGTTGATATTCACGCCGTCGATAAGAATTTCACCGCTGCGGCATGTGTACAGCCTTTGCAGCAGCTGCACAAGGCTGGATTTGCCGGAACCGGTGGAGCCGAGAATAGCAACGGTTTCGCCGCGCTTTGCAGTGAAGCTGATGTCCTTAAGGACTTCCTGTCCGTCCTCGTAGCCGAAATCAACATGGCGGAACTCAATGTCGCCGTGAATTTCCGGAGTCAATGCTTTCCCGGGTTCCTTTTCGGGGGGGACTTCAAGAATCTCGTCGATTCTGCCGAGAGAGACGCTTGCCTTGCCAAGGTCGGCAAGGGTTCGCCCAAGCTGACGAACGGGCCAGACAAGCATTGATGTGTAGCTTGAGAAAACAAGCATTTCACCAACCGAAATTTCTTTACGGAGAGCTAAAATGATGCCTGCAACAAGACTGATGCCGATTTGCAGATAGCCAAAGCCGTCAGTGCAGCCCCAGTAGTAGGCAAGCATCATAAGAAGCTTATCGTTCTTTTTGCGAAAATCAGCGTTCTTCTCCGTGAAGTTTTCGAATTCGCTGCGTTGCTGCCCGAACGCACGCACAACACGCATTCCGGAAACGTTCTCTTGAATAACGGCAGAAAGCTTGCCTTCGGCCTCGTCCGAAAGAGTGAACTGATCCTTAACAAACTTGAAATACACGAACGATGCAACAGCAAGGAACGGCATTATCATTACGGAAAAAGCTGCAAGCTTCGGATTGAGCGTGAACATGATTATTGCAGCGGCAACGATCATGACGATTGTGCGAATGATTTCAAGCAGCTGATTTGTAACAAACCTGCGGATGGTGTCAACATCCGATGTGCAGCGCTGAATGATATCGCCGCTTGAAATATGCTTGTAATAGTCGTAAGGCACGTTCGCGAGGTGCGAATAGAGCCTGTTGCGCATGTTGTAGGACATTGTTTCCGCGCCGTAGGCAATCTGACTTCTGCGAATATAAACAGAAAGTGCGTTCACACCTGTTGCAGCTATTAAAGCAATGCCCATGATATAGAGATGCTGTTCAAGAAAAGGGATTCCGCCGATTGAATCTATAATGCGTTCGATCCAAGGGGCAACCGCAATGCCGCCGCTGTACCCTTCTTCGGCATAGCCGATGAGAACATAGTCGATGGTAAAGCTTGTTATGAGCGGTATGCAGTATGCGGACAGAGCCGCAAAAACTATGCCGAGCGTTCCGAGAATGAAATGCCCCGCCGTGCCGCGGCAAAATTCCGAAACAAGCTTCCAATTGATTGCGCGGTGCTTGATCTTTTCTTTTTGTTTCTTAGTCTTTTTGTCCATAGTTCCTCCAAAACTGTCGGTTGAATCGAAAACATGCAGCCGCTGTTCCGGTTCGGATGCGCGCCTTGTGATGCCGCAGCGGGTGAAGAGCTTTTTCGTTCGGTACAGATGAATTCCGCACGGAGCAGAAAGCGGAACTGCGTTGCATACCGAAATAAACATTGATAAATTTGAAATGCAACGAAAGCATGTTCCGGAAAAGGTTAAAGGTATGCCTTTTCGGAAAAGCGGCTTTGAAGCAGATTTCGGTTTTGAAAAGAGCGTGCGAGCCTGCGTTTATTAAACAAGGCCGAGTAACGGAAACCGGCTTTGGGCTGTTCGCCGAAGTGAACTGCTGCGCTTAAATATATGAATTGCAATGATAAGGTCTATGGGCAAAAACCGTATCTGCCGACGCACAAGCGTGTGTTCGAATGCTCTTTTCTGTTTTCAAGTTTCGAAAAAGCGTTGACTTGCAGCAATTGCGGCAAAAAAACGAGCCGCAATCGTGCTTGCGGCTCGGATAAGGCTGATAACATCAAACCCCTGTTATTTGCTCTTGCAGCAAAAGTCAGGCATTGATGCACCGAAGGCGGCCGACTGCACAAACGGAAAACGGGTATACACCGAAGCCGTTGATTCCTGAGATAATCCTGTTCATGCTTTAACCTCCTTCATCTGATGGTACTCTGTTTACGGGGATCCGCCGCATGATCCGACGTAACGCCTGCAAGGTTGAGCTATTTTCAACAATGCGTCATATCGGAACGGATGCCCGGCAACATGCTGTCATTATATTCCCATTTTTCAAAAAATGCAACACTAAATGCCCGGATAATAATTATATATTGCGTCAACCCCGTGACCGGGCTTGACAATGCGGAGCAGTTGAATATAATACCAATTATCGGTAATAATGATTATGTACACCGATCGGTTTAATGCGTGAGCAATCCTGCGGCATAGGCAAAGCCCGAGCTTCGGGGAATATTCCGGGTGCCGCGCTTCCTTACGGCAGACTGTGATTCTCATCCGACATTGAATTCGATTTCAACACAATGTTATTGCATTGCATCAAGTATGCATCAAACTTCGTACTGCTGCACGGTTTCTGCGTCGGAACGGAGGCAGGGCAGTGCTTTTGCACAATTAGTTTCACACATACGGGTGCATCAGCATAACTGAAGTGTTATCCACATACAGGAGGTATTGTTATGAAAATCAGACCTTTATTCGACAGAGTTGTTATCAAGAGCTGCGAAGTTGAAGAAACCACCAAGAGCGGGCTCATCCTTACCGGAAACGCAAAAGAAAAGCCCCAGATGGCGGAAGTTATCGCAGTCGGCCCCGGCGGTGTTGTTGACGGCAAGGACGTCACGATGCCCGTAAACGTCGGCGACAAAGTTATCTATTCAAAGTATGCGGGCAATGAAGTCAAGCTTGACGGCGAAGAATACATCATCGTTCGCCAGAGCGATATTCTTGCCGTTGTTGAGTAACACGACAAGACGCTGAGCATAATTTGATTCGGGATGCACCCGTTTCTGTCTGCTCAGTGGTCGCAGCAACTTTTAAAACTTTACTGAAAGGAAGTATTTTTTTATGGCAAAACAGATAAAACACGGAGAGGATGCACGCCGCGCTCTTGAAGCGGGCCTTGACACTCTTGCAAATACGGTTAAAATCACTCTCGGACCCAAGGGCTGCAATGTTGTTCTTGAAAAGAAATACGGCGCACCGCTTATCACAAATGACGGTGTTACCATTGCGAAAGAGATCGAGCTTGAAGACCCGTTCGAAAACATGGGCGCACAGCTCGTTCGCGAAGTGGCTGCAAAAACAAATGACGTTGCAGGCGACGGCACAACAACAGCAACAATTCTTGCTCAGGCGATCGTTCGCGAGGGCATGAAGAACGTTGCGGCAGGTGCAAACCCCATGGTTCTCCGCAAGGGCATTGAAGCAGCAGTTGAAGAAGCTGTTGCAGGCCTTAAGGAAATCAGCAAACCCGTTTCCGGCAAACAGGAGATCGCACAGGTTGCCTCAATCTCCGCTTCCGACGAAAGGGTCGGCGCACTTATTTCCGATGCAATGGAAAAAGTCGGCAACGACGGCGTTATCACCATCGAAGAAGGCAAAACAATGAAAACCGAACTCAACGTTGTTGAGGGTATGCAGTTTGACAGAGGCTATGCTTCCGCATACATGGTAACCGATTCCGACAAGATGGAAGCTGTTCTTGATGACCCCTATATTCTGATTACCGAGAAAAAAATCAGCAACATCCAGGAGATTCTGCCCGTTCTCGAACCTATCGCACAGCAGGGTAAAAAGCTGCTCATCATTGCGGAAGATGTTGAGGGAGATGCGCTTGCAACTCTCGTTGTGAACAAGCTTCGCGGCATCTTCACCTGCGTTGCGGTAAAAGCCCCCGGCTTCGGTGACAGGCGCAAGGAAATGCTCAAGGATATCGCAACCCTTACCGGCGGTGAGGTTATTTCCGAAGAACTCGGAATGGATCTTAAAGAAACCACGCTTAACCAGCTCGGCAGGGCACGCCAGGTTCGTGTCGACAAAGAGAACACCACCATTGTCGAGGGTGCAGGCAATCAGGAAGCTATTGCTGCACGCGTAAAGCAGATTCGTGCTCAGATTGCGGAAACCACTTCCGAATACGATAAAGAAAAACTCCAGGAACGCCTTGCAAAGCTTGCAGGCGGCGTTGCCGTCATTTCCGTCGGTGCTGCAACCGAACCCGAAATGAAGGAGATTAAAATGCGCATAGAGGACGCTCTTAACGCAACCCGCGCTGCGGTTGAAGAGGGCATCGTGCCCGGCGGCGGCATTGCGCTTCTCAGCGTTATCGACAGGGTTAAGGCGCTGGAGGCAAAGAACGAAGGCGATTTCCGCACCGGCGTTGCAATTATCGTCCGCGCTCTTGAAGAGCCCATCCGCCAGATCAGTGCAAATGCAGGTCTTGAAGGCAGCGTTATCGTTGCAAACGTCCGCAGTGCAGGCAAGCTTGGCTATGGCTACGACGCAGCGAAAAATGAATACGGCATGATGGTTGAAAAGGGCATTATCGATCCCACCAAGGTCACAAGGAGCGCACTCCAGAATGCTGCTTCAGTTGCGGCAATGGTTCTGACCACCGAAAGCATCGTTTGCGATATTCCCAAGCCCGAAACACCCGAACCTCCCATGGGCGGCGCAGGAATGTATTAATCAGTGGAAAAGCTGAACGAATGAATAATCCGTAAAGCAAAAACCGACAGCGGAGGAAAACGTATCCGCCGGTATCGGTCGACAATATGTGTACGATTAACGCCGGCAGGATGCATCGATGTGTTCTACCGGCGTTTTGTTAATTTACACATAAAAAGAGGTTCGAAAACGTAAAGTCTGTTTTCGAACCTCAAAACTTAAATACAGAGTACTGAGCGGACAGTGCAAAAACTCACTCAGCCGCAGTCGATCTTTCGGCAGTTTCCTCGTTTAGTTCGAGTTTTTTCGTTGCACTGTCCATAGCATAGGATGCTGCAACACCGCCGGCAAAAAGAACAACAAGAACCACAATCCTCAGGAAACCGATGCCGGCTTGGTTGCGCATAACTTCCTGTATCACACAGCCAACAATTGTTGCGAGCAGTATGCCGAACAGTGTATAGAAGGATTGACGATGGAAACGATTAAGCACCTTCCGAACAATCAGCAGCATCGGAATCGCAACAACAAGAATTCCGGCAATAGAGGACAGGCCGAGGACGATATTCTGCCCGGGATTGCTGAGAAACTTGGTGAAGACTTCCATGAAACTCTTATAAACGTTCATGTTTATAAGAATGAACGATGTACTCACGCCGGGAAGAACGGTGCCGATCATGATTATCCCGCCGCAAAGCGCAGCAAGCAGGGGAGTAAGTTCACGGCTTGCCGCGACTGCTCCGGTACCGGATTCACCCGTAAAAAATCCAAGCAAAACAAGTGTTATTGCAAACGCAAAGCCAAGGATAATATAGAGCCAATTAGTTTTTTTAAACGGTTCGTCACCGTTTGCTTCTTTCAGAAAAGAGGGGATACTGCCGATTACAAGCCCCATAAAAAGGCAGACGATTTCTGTCTGATATTTTGCAAACAGACTGTCGATCAAAAACATGAAAACCGCAAAACCGATAACGCCGCCGATGCCGAGCGGAAGCAGAAAATTAAAATTCTTTTTCGGCGCTTTGAAAAAACCGGTGATTGCTTCAATCGTCGGCTGATACAACCCCATCGAAACGGCAAGAATTCCGCCGCTGAGTCCGGGAATGATTGCTCCCGCACCGATCACAAATCCTGCGAGAATTTTGCTGAGAAACAGATTCAAATTTTTCCTCCAATTTCGAATGCGGCCGAATACACTTCAGCATATTGACCGCTATTCCTTAGTAACAGCAACATTATACCATAAAGATACAGAAAGATAAACCGTTTTTATTTGCGGCAGCATAAATGTTCAAATTGATTCTTTTACAGCGGATGCACTCGGCATTCGAACAGTGGCGCAAAAATATACCAAAACATTTTTGAACAAGTTTGTATATTCGAGCATTTTCGGGCG